>TARA_R110000868_G_scaffold410693_5_pt1 | contig 63763 bp, 54 predicted proteins | sample TARA_R110000868 | Tara Oceans TARA_R110000868 (sample SAMEA4397489) | marine metagenome | biome: Polar Biome; feature: [SRF] surface water layer (ENVO:00010504); material: water (ENVO:00002006), including particulate matter (ENVO:01000060) such as... | depth 5 m | reverse complement strand
CTAGCAGACAAATTTTTAACATTTAGTGGTTTTTTTGTACTCCCTTTTATCGATGAAGAACAATTTCCTTGGTGGGCTATTGGGTTAATAATTTTTAGAGACGTAGTGATCACAATTTTCCGTGTTTATACAAACCGTAAAAAGCAGCCAATGATCACAAGATTTACTGCAAAAGCTAAAACTACTATTCAAATGATCTTCCTATATCTCGGTTTAGTAGTTGGTTTGTTTAAAAATGTAGATTTCTTTCTTGGTGATTGGGTACGAATGCTTCTGGGAACAGACATACTTCTCTACCTAATGATTTTTGTGGCTTCTGTTACTTTGTATTCTGGTATAGAATACATTGTAATAAATAAATCGGTGTTCAAAAAATCATCTAGTTAATGAAGTCGCTTAAGCTTTTTATAGGCGCTGGATTTGGTTCTGGTTTCTTCCCTTTTGCTCCAGGTACAGCAGGTAGTCTGTTTGCCGTTATCTTAATGTATTTTGTACTAAGCTTTGATCCAATACTTGGCACGCTCATATTCATTGTTATCTCTAGTCTGTTAACTCTTTGGGTTAGTACAGTTTGTGAGGAAAAATGGGGTAAAGATCCTGGAAAAGTAGTAATCGATGAATTTGCAGGACAAGCAGTTGTATTCTTTTCCATCCCTCTTTACGGGCAGTTAATACCTGATATATTGATACTTAGCGTAGGTTTTGTCCTTTTTCGGATATTTGATATTTGGAAGCCATTAGGAATAAATAAAGTGCAAAAAATTGGAGGTGGCTTCGGTATTTTAGTTGATGATTTAATCGCAGGTTTTTATGCGTTTATCTGCCTAAAAACTCTTATTTTACTTTCTTCAAAATTTTTTGAACTCGCTTAATAAATGCGAGGTTTTATAAAAGTCAGATTAAAAGATTACAGAAAGCATGATTATTGATACTGCATTTGCACGAGAGTTAGCAGCTCATTTGTTAGAGATTAACGCTGTTATACTACGTCCAAACAAACCATTTACTTGGGCATCGGGTTGGAATTCACCCATTTATTGTGATAACCGATTGACCTTACAGCATCCAGAAATTAGAAAAAAGATAGCTACCAAATTCGCGGATATTATAACTAAAGAGTTTCCTGAAACTGAAGTTATTACAGGAACTGCTACAGCTGGAATTCCACATGCAGCTTGGGTGGCAGACATTTTAAACAAACCAATGGCGTACGTACGTGCAAAGCCTAAAACCTATGGAATGGGAAACCAAATCGAAGGTGGTGTTGCAAAAGAGCAACCAACTGTTGTTATCGAAGATTTAATTTCTACGGGTGGATCAGCAATTTCTGTAATCAACGTACTTCAGTTTGTTGGCGCAGATGTTCAGGCAATTATCTCTATTTTCAATTATGGTTTCGATAAATCCACAGAAAATTTTGCATCTGTAAATGTGCCTGTGTTTAATCTAACCGATTATACTACACTTGTTGAAGTTGCTGTTGAAAAAGGTTTTGTTACGAGTAACGATTTAGAACATTTGGCTGATTGGAGAAATCATCCCGATACTTGGCCCAATAGCTAAAATTCTCATTAATTTAGTTGCCATACGGAACTTGTTTCAGTATGGCCATTCATTTATTTCTTTCAAATAGAAAACAGATTATTTCCCTTGAATACCAAAAAATTCTTTATTGAAACCTACGGCTGCCAAATGAACTTTGCAGATTCGGAGATTGTGAATTCAATCCTGATTGAAGACGGCATGAAGGTAGCTTCGAACGCTGAATCAGCAGATGTGATTTTAGTTAACACATGTTCAATTCGCGAGAATGCTGAAACTAAAGTTTGGAACCGACTTAAAGAATTACGGTCTATTAAGAAAAGTAATTCTGGACTTACTGTTGGTGTACTTGGTTGTATGGCTGAGCGAATAAAAGATCGAATTATTGATGAAGAACGTTTAGTAGATATTGTTGTTGGTCCAGATGCTTATCGTGATATACCCCGTTTACTTGCTGAAGTTGATGATGGCAGAAAAGCTGTAAACGTACTTCTTTCTCTGGAAGAAACTTATGCTGATATAGCGCCCGTTAGAACTACAGGAAATGGTGTTTCATCTTTTGTTTCAATTATGCGTGGTTGCGATAATATGTGTTCATTTTGTGTAGTTCCTTTTACTCGTGGCAGAGAACGAAGTCGCCCAATGGAAAGCATTCTTCGTGAAATTAGACAGTTAAGTGATGAAGGGTATAAAGAAGTAACTCTTCTTGGCCAAAATGTAAACTCCTATAGAGATGGAGAGAATACATTTACAGCTTTAATGGATGCTGCAAGTTTAATAAATCCTGAAATTCGGTTTCGGTTTTCATCACCTCATCCAAAAGATTTTCCAAATGACTTACTCTATTTGATCGCAGAGCGCTCAAATCTATGTAGTTATATTCACATTCCAGCACAGGCAGGTAGCGATACTATGCTTGAACGTATGCGTCGTCCTTACACTCGTGAAGAGTATTTAGCTCTCACCGAAAATATGAGAGAGATCATCCCTGGAGTATCTCTTTCAACTGATATTATTGCAGGATTTTGCGGTGAAACTGAGAAAGAACATCAAGGAACAATGTCGCTAATGAAAAAAGTTGGCTATGATCTTGCATATATGTTTGCTTATTCTGAAAGGGAACGTACACTTGCGCACCGTAAGTTCGAAGATGATGTGCCTGAAGAAACAAAGAAGCGTCGACTTTCTGAGATCATTACTCAACAAATGAATATTCAGAAAGAGCGTAATCTTAATGAAATAGGAAAGCGTCACCTTGTGCTAGTTGAAGGTACAAGTAAAAAATCTGAAGAACAGGTTAGTGGAAGAACTGACACCAACAAAATTGCTGTTTTTGATCGAAAAGATTTTGTTAAAGGAGATTACATTGAAGTTGAAATCACAGATTGTACTTCTGCTACATTAATAGGGAAGCCTATCCAAAAAACCACCATTTCTGAATTTTATAGAGCTGCTGTAGAAGCCTAAGTGAGAAGTGAAAGTACATATTTTGCGTGCATACTATTAACTTTCATACTAGTTACGGCTAGTTTATCAGAAATTTCGTTTGCCCAAAACCGTACTAAAATTGACCTTGGGATTTCATGGGAAGCTCCGTCCTCGACTAAAGAAATCTCTGACCAACTTTCTTTTTACCATCAAATTGATGTTCAATTTATTGAATTATCGCATCCTGTTAGTTCCACAGTATTAGATTCTATTTCAAACTACCCTTTTCAAGTACTTATTCGCTTTGATAATAAATTTCTAATTACCTCTGAAGTACTTAATAATAGGGCTGAAATTGTTAACCAGTACAAATCATTGATTCTCCAATACAGTGAATACGAATCAATAATTGGCTATGGATTATATTCTTTTAGTCAGTCTTTCGATTCTGAGTTTATCGGTGAATTTGAATCCATTTCCAGTGAGTTGAGCGAAATTACAAACCGGGAGTTTTATGAAATTACCTCGGGACCATTTAATGCTCTAGATTTCTCTATTTTTGAAATTCAAAATGATTCTGTACCTGATAATATTTCTGCTTTCTTGCTATCTAAGACTTATTCTTTGAATGACCATCATTTACTAAATCAGCTATTTAAAAGAAACCCAACCCTTCTCTTCATTAATTCGGAATGGTTAAAAGCAGCCATTTCAGAGTACCAACCTTTAAAAAAAGCGCTCCTAGACTATAATACGGAGAGTGAATTTATTCTTCCTTTGCCACAGAAAGTAGCACTTCCAATTTCATTCAATTGGGCAGTTGTAATATTTTTAGGTATATGGATAACTTTGGGAATACATATCTCTGTTTCTCAAACCTATAAACCGTTGATATTTAGATTTTTCACAGGTCATCGTTTTTTCGTTGATGATATAATGCGTTATCGTGAAAGATCTTATGTGAGCGGGGTTTTTCTCTTATTGCAACATTCGCTTTTTAGCGGACTTGTTGTATATGTATTCAGCTCGTTATTGATTTCTAAAATCGGATTAGAAGCTTTATTCGCTTCTATACCACAATTAGCACTCTTTGGCAGAAATTATTTTTCTCTTTTTATTGATGGAGTTTTATTTAGCCTTTTAGGACAACTCATTGCATTAGTTTGGCTCTTTTTCCCCAGTAAATCTATGACTCATTTTAGTCAGGCCTTAACAATGTTTACTTGGATATTTCATCTCGACTTCTTGATTGTAAGTATAATGCTCATTCTTCTTTTATCAGGTGGAAGTGCTAACCTAATACTTTTCTTAGGTTTTCTGTTTCTGATAAATTGGCTACTTGCTTTTTTCCTTACTGCTTTTGATAGTTCAAAATATCTGATTCAAAAAAGAGTAAGCTATATGCTCTATACTTTTGGACTTTATTCTCTGGTAAATGTTATGCTTCTAATCTTGATTTTCAGCAGTGAATTTTTATTCGATTTGCTTGAACTAATTATTGTTCTTTAAATAATCTGCTTCCTAAGCCTGGCAACAGGTTCGTTGAGTTGTTCTCGATATTTACTTACCGTTCTCCGGGCTACTTTATAACCTTTTTCGTTTAAAGCATCTGCTAGAGCTTGATCACTGAATGGGTTTCTCTTGTCTTCATTATCAATGATAGTCTGAAGAATATTTTTCACTTCTCGATTTGATACCTCTTCTCCACTTTCAGTTTCTAATCCTTCATTAAAGAAATATTTAAGCTCATATACTCCAAAATTAGTTTGAACATATTTACCATTTACCACACGGGAAATCGTTGAAATATCCATCCCAATTCGTTCGGCTACATCTTTCAAAATCATTGGTCGTAATCCATCTCCAAATTTGAAGAAATCCTCTTGCAAAGCAACAATCGTTTTCATCGTATTCATCAAAGTATTTTGACGTTGCCTTATAGACTCGATAAACCAACTTGCAGAATCAATTTTCCCTTTCATAAACTGCTGCGTTTGGGCATCGGCTTTTTGTTTTTTTGTTTTGATTTCATCCCACATCTGTTTGTATTCAGGTGAAATTCGAAGCGAAGGAGCATTTCTTTGATTTAAGTGAATTAAAAATTCTCCCTTACCTGTTTCACTTTGATTCGCCCCTCTCCAATACACCTCAAAATCTGGCTCAATATAGTTCTGTGTATCCTCCATTCCATTGCTTACAGAACCTGGACGAGGGTCCATATGCCGAATAGCTTCAAAGGCTTCTTTTAAAGACTCTTCATTGGTATTTAGTTTTTGAACAAGTTTATTAAAGTGTTTTTTCTCGAATGCGGTCCATGCTTCTTTTACAATTTGTATCGCAAGATTTCTTCCCGGTAATTTCTCGCCAGCTTCTTCTAATTGAACTAATAAACAATCTTGTAGACTTGTTGAAGCAATACCAATGGGATCAAGTTTCTGAATTTGTTTCCGAACCTGTTCTACCTCTTCTACTTCTAAATAAATTCCATGATTGAAGGCGATATTATCTGCAACAGCAATTAATTCGCGTCGGAAGTAGCCATCCTCGTCTAGTGATCCTAAAATTTGATCTGCAACGAGCTGCTCTTCATCTGAAAGATTTAATAAAGCTACCTGATTCTCTAACTCCTCCAGTAAAGATTCATTATATGGATTTGGTAAATCTCTCCATTCTTCAAGGTCGGGGTGAGTAGGAATAGAATAACTTTCTCCATCATACTCGGTATTTTCGTCGAAATCATCCCAATCTACATCATGCTCTTCTAAGCTTTCTAAAGCTTCTTCACTTTCTTCTTTCGGGTCATCAACTTCAAGCCTCTCTTGAGATTGCTCCATAACATCTAGCTCTTCAAGAATTGGGTTCATTTCCAATTCTTCTTTAATTCTCTGCTCTAAAGCTATGGTAGGCAACTGCAACAGTTTGATATATTGGAGCTGTTGTGGAGAAAGCTTTTGTTGTAAGCCTTGTTGAAGTTTTTGACTTATATTTTGTTGGTTACGAAGCATTCCTAATCTTCTTTTGCTCTTACATACTCACAAGCAGCTAAAAATTCATCGTACCAGTCTTGACCATATCTTCTAACTAAAGGATGTTCTAAAAATTCCGCGAGATATGTTCCTTCCTTTTCTGCCTTTTCGCAAGCTGCTGAACAAATCTTAGGTACATATTCAAAATTTGCGTAATCAAAGCCTGCTATCTTCTTCAAGCGAACAGGAAATAAATGACAGCTTAGTGGTTTTTCCCAGTTAAAACGTCCTTCAAAATAAGCTTTTTGGATAGCACAATAGGCTACTTCATTCTCATCATACTTTACAAATATACATTCTGCTTTATCAACACATGAAATTTCATAGCCTGCTTTTTCACTTCCTATAACTACGCCATCTCTTTCTGCTACTTCAACTGCTCTAGGGTTCAATTCATCTTTTAGTAATCTGTATGCTTTATGAAGAACTGGTATCTCTCCTTTAACAACGGGAGCACCCGCATCTCCTACAACGCAACAAGCTCCTTTACATCTTGGAAGGTCGCAAGCAAACTTTGCAGTTGCTATTTCATCGGCTAATATAGTATCTCCTACTTTAATCATGGAGCCAATATACAAACATCATGCCATAACACGATATGGTTTGGTTTAAATATTCATTTATAAATCAAGATTTAACAATTTTGAAAACTATTGTACTTTATATTCTATCATTAGTTGGTCAATCAATCAAACTTTTTACTCCTATGAATAAGACCTATTTCACTCTCTTTGCTATTTTTACGCTATTCTTTTTAATCTCTTCTTGTACTACTCAAAAACAGGAGTTCTCTGTTGAGTATGAAAAAATCACTCTTGATAATGGACTTGAAGTAATTTTCCACCAAGATGATTCAGATCCTGTAACTGCTGTTGCACTTACATTTCATGTAGGATCCTCTAGGGAATTAGAAGGGAAAACGGGTTTTGCACACCTCTTCGAGCATCTACTATTTTTAGAATCAGAAAACCTTGGTAAAGGTGGGCTTGATAAAATGAGTAGTCGTATTGGTGGCTCTGGTGCAAATGGATCAACTAGTAGAGATCGAACCAATTATTTCCAAACAGTACCTAATGATGCGTTAGAAAAAATGATCTGGGCTGAGGCTGATAAACTTGGGTACTTCATTAATACAGTAACTGAAGCAGTTGTTGCTAAAGAAAAGCAAGTAGTAAAAAATGAGAAAAGGCAAGGGGTTGACAATCAACCATACGGACATGCTAACTATGTAATCGGTAAGAATTTGTATTCCGAAGATCATCCATATAACTGGCAAGTTATTGGTTCGCTTGAAGACCTACAGAATGCAACACTTGCGGATGTTAAAGACTTTTATAATAAGTGGTATGTACCAAACAATGCTACATTAGTTATTGCAGGTGATTTTGATGTTGAGCAAGCTAAAGAATGGGTACATAAGTATTTTGATGAGATACCACGTGGCGAGGAAATAACTCCTCTCCCTGATCAACTCGCTACTTTAAGCGAAACCAAGAAGTTATATTATGAAGATAATTTTGCTCGTCTTCCAGAACTTCGGATGGTATGGCCTGGAGTTGATTTGTATCACCCTGATGCTTACCCGTTGGATATTTTATCACAGCTATTAGCTTCTGGGAAAAAAGCTCCATTAAATAAAGTACTTATTGATGAGAAAGAGCTTACTTCGAATGTGTTTATGAGAAATAGTAATTCTGAACTGTCTGGAGAGGTTTCTCTCATTGTACGTGCTTTCCCAAATACAGATTTAAATACCGTTGAAGATGCCATCGACGAAGCGTTCACAAGGTTCGAGGAAGAAGGATTCACCGAGGCTGATTTGAATAGAATAAAAGCTGGAATTGAAACTCAGTTTTATAATGGTCTTTCAAGCGTACTTGGTAAAGCTTTTAATTTAGCTCAGTATAATATTTTTGCTGATAATCCAGGATACATAAACGAAGATATCAAGAAAACACTTGCAGTAACTAAGGAAGATGTTATTAGAGTTTATGAGCAGTATATAAAGGGCAAGGACTTTGTAGCTACTAGTTTTGTTCCTCAAGGTCAAGCAGAGCTAACACTAGATGGATCAGAACTTGCAGAAGTGGTTGAAGAAGCAATTACAACAAGTGGTACTAATGAATCTTTCACCCTTCCAGAAGAGACAGCTTATGAAAGAACTCCATCTAGTTTTGATCGCTCTCTTGAACCTCCATATGGTACAAATAGTGATGTTAAAGTTCCTAGTGTTTGGGAAGATGAACTTAGTAATGGCATTACTATTCACGGAATTGAAAATAGTGAACTTCCTCTCGTTCAATTTGAATTAAAAATTGATGGTGGTTTATTACTTGATAACCCTCAGAAAATAGGTGTTGCTAACCTTGTTGCAGAGCTTATGACTAGAGGTACCGCGAATAAAACACCGCAACAGCTTGAAGAAGCTATTGATGAATTAGGTGCTAATATTAACATTAATTCTGGTCAACAAAGCATTAGTATAACTGGAAATACACTTTCGAGAAATTATGCCAAAACGATGGCTTTAGTTCAAGAAATGTTATTGGAACCTCGCTGGGATGAAACCGAGTTTGAACTTGCAAAACAAAGTACACTAAGCCAAATAGCAGGACAAAGTGCAAACCCAAACAGTATTGCAAACAACACATACAATAAATTACTCTATGGAGAGGATAACATTCTTTCAAATAACCCAATTGGTACCACTAGAAGTGTCGAATCAATTACTCTAGATGACCTAAAAGCATATTATGAAGAAAACTTTTCCCCTAGCCTCGCCAGTTTTCTAGTAGTAGGTTCTGTTACTCCGAAAGAAGTAATGAACTCGCTTTCAGGTATAGAATCAGGTTGGGAATCGAATGAAGTTATTCTTCCTGAACTAACTTTTGCTGATACTCCAAATGAATCTAGAGTGTACTTCTATGATGTTCCTGATGCTAAACAATCAGTTATTCGGTTTGGCTATTTAGCTATGCCAGAAACTGACCCTGATTTCTATTCTGCTACCGTTATGAATTATATACTTGGAGGTGGAGGATTTGCTTCTCGCTTTACTCAGGAACTTCGTGAGGGAAAAGGATATACCTACGGAATTGGTTCTGGCTTTAATGGTTCAGAGCTACCTGGTCCTTTTACTATTAGTAGTGGTGTTCGAACCAATGTTACGTATGAATCTGCTGCATTGGTGAAAGAAATCCTCTCAAATTATCCAGAAACATTTACTGAACAAGACCTTGAAACCACAAAGAGCTTCTTACTGAAAAGTAATGCTCGCCGGTTCGAAACATTGGGAGCTAAACTTAATATGCTTGAGAATATGAGTGATTATGGATGGTCTGCCGCATATGTAAAAGATAGAGAGCAAACTGTTAAAGACATTACTATTGATCGAATTTCTGAATTAGCAGAGGAGTATGCTAATCCGAATAAAATGATTTATCTAGTAGTTGGTGATGCTAAAACACAATTAGATCGACTTGAAGCCCTTGGATTTGGAAAACCAATTCTGATAAGTCAAGACTTTAAAGAAGGAAACTAGAATAACATCTAAATATGGTTTTCTAAACACGTAGCATATTTTACTTCTAATTTTAGAGGTAATTGATGAAGCATTCTTTTATAATTAAGAGATTGCTTCTTTTTTTTATAATCACTCACCTTTGTAAAGGTAACTCAAGAAAAATGCATCACCGAATTCAAGAACTTGTAACTCAACTCAATCTTCAAGAACATGTAGAAGGCGGTTTCTATAAAGAAACGTACCGAAGTTCTGGTATCATAAAAAAAGGAAGTACTCTCGAGGTATTTGGTGGTGATCGTAATTACTCTACAGGGATATTCTTCTTACTTACTTCGGATACTTTTTCAGCATTTCATCGAATCAAGCAAGATGAAATGTGGCATTTTTATGAAGGCTCTCCTCTTACTATTCATATGATTGATGAAAATGGGGATTATTCTTTTCAAAGATTAGGGCTGGATTTAAGTGGTGGTGAATTACCACAATTTACTGTCCCAAAAAATACATGGTTTGCTTCAGAGATAGAAGATCCAAATACCTATTGCCTAACTGGATGCACTGTTTCCCCAGGTTTTGATTTTGCCGATTTTGAACTTGCGGAAAGAAAAGAACTCATCGAAGCTTTTCCTGAATATAAAGAGGTAATACATCGATTAACTAGGTATTGAAAAGTCAATCCTTTATACCCTCCATTCTCTAAAAACGAAGCTAAGCTATAAATCGAAATTTTAAATTTGTTTGTAAACGAAAGAATACGAAATCATAAAAAAAGCCTCTTGAATTACTCCAAGAGGCTTTAAATTAAATAAACTTCAATTGATTACATTGAAGCTAAGTCTTTTAGTGTACTTGCAAGCTTATTCACTTTTTCAGAATCTTTAGCTGAGCTTGCCATTTCACCAAGTTCTTCAGCAAGTTGAGAAAATATCTTTGATTTTGCTTTTGATGAAGAAACATCCGCATTAGCTAACCCTTGTCGTAAAGAAGTAAGACTGGCAGCATCAAGACCTTTTTCACGATCTAACTGATCAACATATGCCTTAGCAAGCGCGGTAGTTGATGGCCATACAAACATTGGATGCCCTTGAGCATTTAAATAATCCCATTGAACAGTTTTTGCAGCTGCAATTTCATTTTCAGTTAAGTAAGGACTTGGTTTGAGATCAAAAATATCAAGACCTCGAGCAATTTCTGAACTTACAATTAAACCATTGTACCAGTATACTGACCAACTTCCACCCATTTGCATTCTGTCTGGACTTACAGGTCCACGATCTTGAAATGCTATTTCTGTAGGATTGCTTGGGTCTGTCCAATCAAAGATCGAAATTCCACCTTGATACCATGCTTGAACCATAATATCACGACCTGGAACAGGAATCATAGAACCATTATGAGCTACGCAATTTTCCTGAACAGTTTGAGGCGCTGGTAATTTATAGTATTCTACAAAATCAAGTTTCCCATCATTGATGCTAAATATTGCATTTGCTCCCCATTCTTTTGGATCACTTTCACGACATTTTGGCTGTCCGCCGCCACCCCATTCATCTGTAAATAATACTTTGCTACCATCATTTGAAAAAGTAGCTGAATGCCAATAAGAAAAATTCGAATCCGCAACAGCATCAATTCTTACTGGGTTTGCTGGGTCTTTGATATCAAGAAGTAAACCATAGCCTTCACAAGCTCCACCTGCTAATCCAATTTCTGGATAAAGAGTGATATCATGACATTGGTCTGGACCTCTTTGACTTCCAGAATTACTTGGGAATAAAGCATTAATTATCTCAGTTGCATTTTCTCTTAAGTAAAGGGAATCTTCTGCAGTTACTTCATCTCCACCACGTTCTTCTACAATACCAGCAAGAATACGTCTTGCAAAACCACCCGAAAGTACTCTTTCAGAACCATTTCTCATATAGGTAAATGCACCATTTGCTTTTGCTTCTTCCATTGATGCAATATCTGCAGGAGCTGGCCCATGACTAGGAGCAGCTACTAAGTCTTCAAAAATTCTTGGAGAACTTACAATTGCTGCGTCTTCTGGTGAAGCTAATGGTACTTTGATTACTTCAATTCTAAATAATGGAGAGTTAGGATCTTCATCTGGTGTTAAATCATTACAGCCAGCAAGTTCTTCTTCAGGACGTACACCAGCAGAGCCAGAAACGTAGATATAAACATTGTCATTATCATCAGGATCTTTCAATACAGAGTGGGTATGAGAGCCACGGCATGTTTGAACGTTTGCGATATATTGAGGATCGGTAATATCAGTAATATCAAAAATTCTAATACCTCTAAGTCTTACTTCACTTACTGCTTCCTGAACACCTTCAGTACCACAATCAATTCTACCACTTGATCCTTCTCCAGAGATAAAAAGAAGATCTCCATATACAGATACATCACTTTGAGATGCTGGGCATAAATAATCTTTTACTAATTCAGGAGAAGTCGGATTTGAAATATCCCAAATCATAACCCCATTGTAATTACCTTGGATAGCATATGAACCTTTAAAAGCCAAGTCAGAATTTGTAACTCCAACAAAATCTTTTGCTGGAGGTGTTTCTGAAAGCTTTTCAAGATTCCAGATTGCTTCACCAGCATCAAATAGTCCCGCAGATAATCCAACTCTCGGATCAGGGCTCGGTGGTGTTACTTCATTAAGTGTAGCTACTTGTGGAGCTGTAAACGGAACCTGAACCATTGGTTCTGATGATGAGCATCCATATGCTACTAATAGCATTGTGAAAAGTCCCAATCTTGTAAGACTTTTAATAGTATAATTTTTCATACTTCTTATTATAGTTTGTTTTATTTATTGGAAATGTTCTTTGTTCAAGAGTTTCTATTTCAAATCTTTAGATGCTTCCATTTCGAAAAGCATTAGTTTCATTCTCTCTATTTCAGTGATTTGATCAACATTAATGTCTGCAGATATTTTAAAAGCTTCTTCGTCTTGTACAGCTCCATCTGTACTAATTAATTCTTCTACCATAGAAGTTGCACCTTTATGGTGTTGAATCATATACGTTAAAAAAAGTCTGTCGAACTCTTTTCCTTTTGCCTCAGATAACTCGACTAACTGATCCTGTGTAAGCATCCCTACCATGGTCATATGATTCATGTGATCCATTCCTGGTCCATGTATCATTAAATTTAAGCCTTCAATATGAACTTCGGGCACTGGTTGGTCGCGATCTTTAAGCCATGTTTGCATGGTCTTTATCTCATCTTTTTGCGCGTTGATAATTCTAGATGACAACGTTTGAATTTGTGGACTCGCTCCATTTTTTGGCGCTAAATCTGACATTATCAATGCCTGAGCATGATGACCTATCATCATTGTCATAAATTTAACATCTGCGGCTGTAAAGTTCATTCTTGAACTGTCGATTCGAGCCCAGTACAGAGCTTCTAAATCAGAACTATTGGAAGTTGAAGTACTTTCTTGCGTTCTTTCGCTTAATGTTTCAGTTGCGGTTTTTTCTGAGCTTTTACATGCAAGTACTAAGCCTACAACAAGCACAGATAAGAATAGTTTATTAATTCTAAAACTCACTGTTATTAACTTTTTTATGTGGAAATCTTTGATTGCTTAACAATAGCTTATAATAAGCTCAATCTAAGAGAAAAACCATTTTCATAACTTAGATTCTATATCTTTTTACGATATCGAGTTCGTTGAAAATTTTGCTAACATAAAGTTCCCGATATCAACGCTCTCGATATATATTTTAAATTTATATATTCACTATTCAATCTTTTCAATTCTCAAAAAATAACTATGAGTACTATAGATCCTGCTGTACAAGAAAAAATCAATGACTGGCTTAATGGAGGATATGACGCTGAAACAAAAGCTTCTATACAAAAAATGCTTGATAATAAGCAGTACACTGAACTCACTGATGCCTTTTATAAAGACTTAGAATTTGGAACTGGTGGTCTTCGCGGTATTATGGGAATTGGATCAAACCGAGTTAATAAATACACATTCGGAGCTGCTACACAAGGACTGAGTAATTTTCTAAAAAAAACTTATCCAAATGAGGAGATCAAAGTAGCTATTGCTTATGATTGTCGGAATAATTCAGACACGCTTGCAAAGGTTGTTGCGGATGTCTTTTCAGCAAATGGAATTTATGTATACTTTTTTGAAGCACTCCGACCTACTCCAGAGCTTTCATTTGCAATTAGAGAGTTAGGTTGCAAAAGTGGGGTCGTGTTAACAGCATCTCATAATCCCAAAGAGTATAACGGCTATAAAGCATATGGTAATGACGGTGGTCAATTTGTAGCTCCGTACGATAAAATGGTGATGGAAGAAGTACAGAGAATCACCGATGTTGAGGATATTAAATTCAATAGAGTTGAAGAAAATATTGAACCCATCGGCAAAGAAATTGATGATCGCTTTCTAGATGAATTAGTGAAACTTTCCGTTTCTAAAGAGGCCATTCAAAACCAAAAAGATATTAGTATTGTATTCTCACCAATTCATGGTACCGGAGGAGTTTCAGTACCGCCTGCACTTAAAGCTTACGGCTTCGAAAATGTAACATTAGTAGATGAGCAAATGGTTGTAGATGGTAACTTCCCCACCGTTGTATACCCAAACCCTGAAGAACAAGATGCTTTGAGTATGGCAATGGCTAAGGCTAAAGAAATTGATGCTGAATTAGTCATGGCTACAGATCCCGACGCAGATCGCGTGGGAATAGCTGTAAAGAATGATAAAGGTGAATGGATTCTTTTCAATGGAAATATGACTGGCACTTTGATCATCAACTATATGCTTACCGCGTGGAAAAATGCAGGGAAGTTGACTGGTAATCAATACATCGTTAAAACCGTTGTTACTTCTTATTTAATTGATCGAATTGCAGATTCCTATGGAGTTGAGTGCTACAATACACTTACAGGATTCAAATATATTGGTGAGCTAATGACCAAATTTGAAGGTAAAAAGGAGTTCATTGTTGGTGGAGAAGAAAGCTATGGTTACCTCATTGGTGGCCATGTTCGTGATAAAGATGCCGTAGTTTCTTCGGCTATAATTGCAGAAATGGCAGCCTATTATAAAGATAATGGTAGTAGCCTTTTTGAAGCTTTGGTAGACATGTACGTAGAACATGGTTTCTTCAAAGAGAAATTAGTTTCCGTAACTAAGAAGGGAAAGTCAGGTGCTGAAGAAATTCAGCAGATGATGGCTGATTACCGAAGTAATCCACCAAAAACTTTGGGAGGTTCTAAACTTGTAACTCTAAAAGACTATCAAACCCAAGAAGAAAAAAATCTCGTAACTGGAAAAATTACTCCAATCGATTTACCTAAGGCAAATGTGCTGCAATTCATCACTGATGATGGTGGAATAATTTCTGCACGTCCTTCAGGAACAGAGCCTAAAATAAAATTCTATTGCAGTGTTAACACAGCATTAGAAAGTGCAGATAAATACTATGAAACTGCTGCTTCATTAGATTTTGTGATAGACTCTATCTTGAAAGATTTAGGTGTTTAGTAATAAAATAATCAGACTTTCAGATTTTATTTTCAATATAATGTGATCGAAAATTATTATAATAACGGGGTAAATTACTTATGAAAAAACATCTATTAATCCTTTTCTTTTTAGCAGTTTCCAGTAGCTCAATTATTGCACAATCCTATACTGAAATTGTCTGGGAGCAAATCCAAAATGCCTACGAAGAAAATGCTGATGAAGGGTATTCTGTTAAAAACTACATTATTGGAACCATTAGTGAAGACGATGACAATATTTGGACATTCTATTTTTCAAGTAGTAAAGAATATCTTATTGAAGGATTTTGCGATGAAGATTGCGATGATTTAGACCTATATCTTCTCGATTCTGATGGCGATCAATTGGATAGCGATACTGAGGAAGATGATTATCCAATTATTTACTTTGAGCCAGATGCATCAAGTACATATTCTATTAAAGTTTCTATGTACTCTTGTGAGGTAGAGCCTTGTTACTTCGGGCTCGCAATTTTTGAGAGCTAACTTTAAAAAGGCGCTTTAAAAGCACCTTTTTTTATTAAAGCTGTATCCTTATTCCAGTATTAAAGCTTAATCCTATGGTATTATATCCATAGGTTTCTTGAAAGTCTTCGTCCAGAAGATTTTTTAAATCTAGGAAGATTGTTGCTTTATTTTCGAATAACGAATAATTGGCATAGGCATTAATTAAAAGATATGGATCAAGGGTAATCTGTTTTCTTGAGAAATTTGGAGTGAAATAGACATCTTCTCTTTCTCCGAAATAATTTAGATTTAAAGAAACACTCAATTTCTCGATAGGAGTTATATTTATCCCACCTCTTATACTAACATTAGGTCTTCTGTATAAATTATCATTTGTTATAGTAACCCCGAAGAAATCTTTGGTTGTGATTTCTCCATCTACTAAGTCGAATGATCCATAAATTGTTGTTTTTGGGGATAAAACCCACCTTGAAGAGAATTCGAAACCAGAGTCTTTTTGTTTGTCTTGATTGATATACCCTGTTGAACCGTAGAAAAGAACATTATCAATTTCACGGGAAAACACATTTCCAGAAAGAGTTAATCCTAGTTCATAATTATAATATTCGGCTCCAAAATTAAGATAAACACTCTCTTCTGGTTCTAAATCAGGATTCGCACCAAATGGTCCATACAATTCATCTAACGTTGGTACTTTGAACCCTGTACTAAATGAACTCAACAACTTATACTTTTCCAAGAAATTGAATGAGACCGACTGACTAAATGATACATTTGAGCCGTATTCATTATGCTTATTTAAACGAATTCCGGTTTCAGTATTAAATCCATTCCATTCTCTAATAACCGCAGAAGCATATGGACTGTATAAATCTGAAGAAAGTGACGCATTTCCTAAAAGCATATTTTGATAACTAAAACCTACTAAAACTTGAGCTATTGGATTGAAAGAATAGGAGCCATAGGTATCAAAATTTTGAAGCTTTCCTTCGAATTCACCTCCGAATGTTGCAATATTCTTTCTATTGGTTTTTGCATAGCTGTAGTTAGAATTCAATGAAAAAGCATCTTTAGAGTAGCTTATTGAAACACCAGGGTTAAAAAATTCAGTTTCAAAAGTATTTGGTGCATCTAAAAAAATGCCAGCATCATAATCTCCGTCAAAAGAATTTAGTAATAGCCTTGGCGTTATCGTCAACTCTGGTATTGGTTTAACTGAAGTTTTAATCGAAAGCGTATTCTTTTCAAACCCATCTTTATCAAACGTATTTGTGTTAAGTGAATCATTTGCCTCACTAATTCCATTTAAGGTCTCATGAGTAAAATTTACTCCATATTTAACTCCTTTTTGAGAACCACTTATACCAACCTGTTCTTTGTAGGACCCGTAACTTCCAACAGATGCTGATGCATTCAAACCAATCTTTTGTTGGTCAGCTTCCTTTGTTATTATATTAATAACCCCTGCAATTGCATCTGAACCATACAACGTAGACATACTCCCTTTTACAACTTCAATTCTCTCAATTGTTTCCAAAGAAAGGTTTCTGATATCAAAAACTCCTCCAATAGTAGATGGATCGTTTACTGGGAGTCCATCAATAAGAAAGAGTGTGTATTTTGTGGATGCACCTTGTAAATAGGTTGCTTTATCTTTCCCTGCATTACTGTATGAACCGTTGATATAAATACCAGCTTGTTCTGTAAGTAACTGAGATACATCTTTTCCAATACTTTTAGAGATGATTCCTTGATCAATTACTATGACTGGAAGAGTTGTTGATCTTAGAGAAGTGGATATTTTTGAAGCCGTAACAATTACCTCATCAAACTCGAGACTATCTGATACTTCTTGATTAGTTTGTGCTTGAACTGAGAGGCCGCACAAAAAGCCTATTAGTATGAGTGTTAATATTTTGCTCATGGTTTTTTATTTAAAGTGTTAACCGATGAGCTCTCGTTAAAAAAGTGGGGAAACGTTATTATGCCGAAATATAACCCCGACACATGTTACATTCCCGGCCCTTCCTCCGAAAGCCTGAATTATAGAAATGCAAACAGGCAGGTCTTCTGACTTACTCTACGTTAACGGCCTTCCCGTTACCTCAAAAAGGACAGTGGCAAAATTTGGCTAACGCTTGTTAGAGTTTACAGCTACGGGGATAGTCCCGGATTTACACCGGATTCCCTATTAATTTTCTTGCCTAAACAAGAAAAACCTATTGCGCACCAACGATATGCTTTGTTGGTAATAATGTCAATAAAAAGAAATTAACTAATGGGAATGCTTACAGAAAAATTTGAGCCCTTTCCTAAACTTGAGTTTACTTCTAATGATCCATTGAGTTCATGAATATGATATTGAACAAAATTTAAACCCAATCCAAAGCCTTGCTCCCCACTTGTTCCCTCTGTTGAAATATTTTTCTTATTCAGAATATTTTCTACCCTATTTGAATCCATTCCTTCTCCAGAGTCTTTTACCAAAATCTTAAGCTCTCGTTTAAAATCTTTTTCCTCTTCATTAATTGTTTTTTTCAAAATTTGAAATTCGACTTTTACACGTCCATTTTTTGAGCTAAACTTCATAGCGTTAGAGATTAGATTTCCAGTTATTTGTACCAGTAGTCTACCTTCAAAAGACAAATCAATATCATTTTCATCAAAAACGACTTCAAACTCGATTCCTTTTCTTATCGCAAGCGGTAAGTATAGTCGTTCCAATTTTTCTGAAAGCTCTTTTACGTTTGTTTGTACTTTATTTTGTTCTTGGGATCGATCTAGAATACTTTCCGCATATTCAACTATAGACTTACAACTTCCTTTTTGAAGTTTTAAAAATTTATCTATCTCTTTATTTGTGCTATTATTCTCAAGGCTTATTAAATCTCCTAATCCCATGATTCCATTAATCATGCCTCTCAAATCATGAACTATTTCTTTTTTGGCGGATTTAAGGTTGTGATTCTCATTTTTCAACTTATTTAACACTCTTAAATCTTCAAGTCTGTGAACAATTTCTTCAGCAACGAGAATTAATAATTCTTTCTTTTCCTCAGATAAACTTAATTCCTTTAGGCTTATCACACACAAAGAGCCTATGTTGAACCCTTCTTTTGAAACAAGAGGTATTCCATAATAATATTTTGCTCCAGCTTTTTTAACACTTTCTAAATGCTGAAATCTTTCATCTTTGTTGAGATCTATTACCTCAAGAGGTTCTTTTCCTTTAATCGTATAAGTACATATTGTTTCTTCTCTTTCAGCTTGTAATTTTTTTGTCCCAACTTGAGAAATTGACCATTGAGTGAAATGATCAATAAGATTAAGTTGTGAAATCTCAGTTCCCGCAATTCGTGCAGCAAGCTTATTTAAATCAATAAATTCATTTTTAAGAGATTCATAATCTAAATCAAAATCAGATAAATTTAATACACGCTCAAACTCTTTATTAATTTCCACAATACACCAATTTATTTAATTGAGATCATTATACATTAAAAGTATACGTAAACTCTATGCTACCAGATTGTAGAATTTTTTATTCTAATTGAAGTTTTAATACACTCGAAAAAAATTATATTCACTTCAAGATAAAATTCTTCCCCACTTTCTGAATTACCAATTCTTTCATTTCAAGCTGTAATAAGATCACTAGTAACTGACTTGTATTTAAACCCAATTCATCACTAATAGTATCAATTTGCGCTTCTCCAAGTTCGAGAAACTCACACACTTTTTTGCTTACATCATCAAGATCTTCGTTTCTCCATAGTTTGGGATCGGGCAAGTTATTTTTAGGTGAAGAGGCTTTATCTCCTTGTTCTATCGGTAATTCTTCGAGAATGTCACCTACTGTCTGAACTAGTTTTGCGGCACCGGTCTTTATAAGATAATTACATCCAGACCCTGATAGGTTATCTAGCGAATGAGGAACTGCAAACACTTCTCGATTTTGGTCAAGGGCAAGATCGGCTGTAATCATACTTCCACCTTTAATTCCAGATTCTATAACTAAAACACCTAAACTCATTCCACTTACAATTCTATTTCTAACTGGGAAATTTCCTGCATCAGGGTTAGTACCAAGTGGAAATTCTGTGATTACAGCCCCTCCTTCTTTAACTATTCTATTTGCTAAAGCAGCATTTTCTTTCGGATAAAGATTATCAATTCCTGACCCTAACACTGCAACAGTTAGCGCCCCAACATCTAAAGCGGCTTTATGAGAAATAGCATCGATACCATGCGCCAAACCACTAAAAATACATAAGCCTTCCTCGCCCATTTCTTTAGAGAGTTTTTCTGCCATTTTCTTACCATATGGCGTAGCATTGCGTGTGCCAATTACACCAACTCCAGTTTTTGACAGAGCCTCGGGATTACCCTTTATCCAAAATAAAGCTGGTGGATCATAAATCTGCTTGAGTAATGTTGGATACTCAGGATCAGCAATGGTGATAATTTGAGATTTATTCTTTCCAGTTTCTTTAAGTATATGATCTACTTCATCCCATTTGTTAAAGGTAAGAATTGAAAGTGCTGAAGCTTCCCCAATACTTTCTACACTGCGAAGCTCTGTTTTCGAAAGCTTGAATATTTTTGAAGGATCATCAATCGCTTTTGCAAGAAGCTTTATACGTTTTGAACCCAACCCAGAGATTAGGCTAAGTGCTAATAATGTTCTTTTTATATTGTTATTTGAGTTACTCATTTTGATCAAAAAACAAGCTTTTTTCCAAATACATGTTTAACTCTGTTTTCTAGTCTACTCTTATTAACAGATTCAAAACTTCTACTTTGATCCTTATAAAGACTAATAAACCCTCTCTTACCAGTAGTTTTATAAATGAGGTTACCAATTGCAAATGCAACAGATTCTAATCCTAGTGTTGTTGAAACTTGCAACCCAGCAACAGCAGCAGCGATGCCTATACTTACCGAGGAATCAATGATTACATTTTTAGGTAATTTTGTTCCCAAAACAACTCTTGATATTTTTTTTGAAAACCTTTTATCGTCAAACAATTCTAACTCATACTCCTCCATTGATTGATCTACTAATTTTATAAAATCTTTATATTCCTCATCCGATGAAAAAGAAGCCTCCCATAACTTTTTCCGATAGGTTTTAAATTCTCTTTTTTTTGAATCTTCAATTGCATAATTAATCAGATCCAGTCCTTTTACCTTTTGACCTGAAAGCATTAACGCACCCAATGCAAATGGAGGGATCAAAGGTTCTCCTGAAAAACCATTTTCGGTTTCTTGTTTAATCAACTTATTTAGCTGAGTTTCCTTATTTATCCTTAATGCAATATCCCTCCAAGCAAGTTTAGAATACATCTCTGAGATAGCCCATTTAGAATAGTCTGTTGGTTGATATGCACTTTTAGCATTTTCAGCATACTTGTTCAACAGATGTGAGCGGTAGGTATTAATTACTTTACTATAAAAATCCCCTTTTTCATCCACATTCAACGATTTGCTAAAATTATAGAACTTAATAAAATCTTGCTCATACTCTTTCTTACAAAGATTTAGTATAAAACGCCTTCCAGTTATTCCTCTATTTGATTGAATATCATGAATAAATTGTTCAAGAAGGCTCTCATTTTTAAGTAACGACCTGTCTATCAATACTTTATCAAATATTTCAACTCTCTCTCTTGAAAAAGCACCTGAAGTTGCAAGAGGCGTGTTATTGAGTAGTTCCTCATCATCTATTAGCTGATGGATACTTTGAATGGCACTAGAAAAAGACTCACTAGACAATTCTTCCTTTATTTTTGAGTCTGGCTCAAATGCTTTTATGTTACTTAACTTTATATCAGTAGTTTTCGTAATCTGTTCAATACATTGAACTAATTTACCAAGCGACTTTTTTGGAATAGCAGCATCATAATAGAGGGTATTTGATAGAGCGATACATTCTATAAATTCCAATACCTGAAACAGTTCTTTGATAGTAATTTCAGGATTCCTGCTATTAAAAATTGAAATTGTATCAGTTATCGTTCGAGAGTTAGAAAAAATTGAACCATCATAGCTTTTCTTAAAATCCATTTCTTTATTAATTACATTCAAAATAATTAACACTTTGGATTTAATTAGAAATTTGATTCAAAAAATCTACATCTAGATGTCCGATTCCAAGGTTTTTGTATATTGGATTCGTTCCCAAAGTGTTTCTCTTAGCTCATCAACACCGTGTCCAGTAGCAGATGAAATAGGAATAACGGGAATTTCATCCTCAAAATACAACTCTTCTTCTAACTTAAACCCTTGTTTTAAATCCATCTTAGTGATAGCTAACACCCGAGGCTTGTCTAATAAATCTGCTCTATAGGACTTTAATTCGTTTAAGAGCGCTTTGTATTCATACTCAATGTCTGTATCTGCACTCACCATAAAGAGGAGCACATTATTTCGTTCAATATGTCGTAGGAACTGTATTCCAAGACCTTTTCCCTGATGTGCTTCTTCAATTATTCCTGGAATATCTGCCATTACAAAACTTCGATAATCGGCAAATTTTACAACTCCGAGGTTAGGTTCTAGTGTTGTAAAAGGGTAATCAGCAATTTTCGGTTTTGCTTCAGACAATGCTGAAAGTAAAGTGCTTTTCCCTGCATTTGGAAAACCAACAAGTCCAACATCCGCAATCAATTTAAGCTCTAGTTCAATAACACGTTCTTCGCCAGGTTTTCCAGGTTGAGAGAACTGAGGGGTTTGATTCGTAGAACTTCGAAAATGCCAGTTTCCTAATCCACCTTGACCACCTTCTGCGATTATGAGTGTTTGTTCGTTTTCGGTAATCTCACCAACTCGTTCTCGAGTATCAGCATCAAAAGCTACCGTACCTAGTGGTACTTCAAGAATAACATTAGGACCATCTGCTCCTGTTCTTTTGTTTTTTGAACCGTCAACACCAGGTTTGGCTTTTATAAATTTCTTATATCGAAGATCCAGAATAGTATTTAGCTGAACATTTCCTTTAAGAATAATGCTCCCACCCTTTCCTCCATCACCGCCATCAGGCCCCCCTTTTGGTATATATTTTTCTCGACGAAAGTGAGAAGAACCAGCTCCACCATTTCCAGAGGTAACATAAATTTTAGCGTAATCTGCGAATCTCATAGTTTCGTTATGTGTTAATAGTTATTTGATATTTGTCAACTCCGATTAACCATTAACAAGTTTCGGATAGCAAAAACGTCTAGCAAAAGCTACCGCTTATTTCTTGTGAAGAATAATTTTTAGCAGCTGAGATAGCTTTTCTTTCATCTCTGTTCGAGGAACAATAAAATCGAGAAAACCATGCTCAAGCAAATATTCTGCAGTTTGGAACCCTTCAGGTAAATCACGTCCTATGGTTTGACGTACAACTCTTGGGCCTGCAAAAGCTATTAAAGCTTCAGGTTCAGCAACATTGAAATCTCCCAACATAGCATAGCTGGCAGTAACACCACCAGTCGTAGGATTGGTTAGATAGGAAATAAAAGGAATTCCTTCTTTATCGAGCTGAGCAAGTTTTGCTGATGTTTTTGCCATCTGCATCAAACTAAGAACACTTTCCATCATTCGAGCGCCACCAGTTTGTGAAATTATAATTAAAGGAAATTTCTTTTCCCGGGCATGATCAATGGCAATTGCAAGTCGCTCACCAACAACAGATCCCATACTTCCACCAATAAAACTGAAATCCATACAGCCAACAACAAGATCAAGACCATTCATTTTACCAACTCCAACACGAGCCGCATCCGTAAGTCCAGTCTTCTTCTTAGAATCTTCAAGTCGATCGGTGTATTTCTTACGATCAGTAAATTCTAAAGGATCAGTAGAAACAATATTTCCACCTAATTCTTTGAATTTCCCACCATCAAAAATAATATCAAAATACTCTTTACTACCAATTTGAAAATGGTGACCACTAAGCGGATCTACAAATAAATTCTCTTCTAACTCGCGCCGGTGAATAGTTTCTCCTGTTGTAGGAACTTTAACCCAAACGCCCTCAGGCATTTCTTTCTTTTCAGCGGTTTGAATATTTTCGTCTTTTCTTTTAAACCAGGACATAAACTCCGTTTTTCTTATTTCAGTTAAAATAAAGATTCTTTGCCTTAAATCTGAATTGGAATCTCGCTTACTTTTTTAAATCTAATTAACAACTTCACCCAGTAAATTTTGATAAAGTGTACCTTACGAATTATTAACCTGACTACTACTTATATAATTCGGGTTTAGAGCTTCGGAACTGGTTTCTTTGAAGAACTGGGAATTGGGTTGATTCGAAAATAAATGGATGAGGTTCGAAGCCGAGATAACTCCCGAACCATATGTACTAACTTTCTCAAGAGTACTTTCTGAAAGCCGATTGATTCCCGTCCCAATTACATAATCTCCTTCAGTAATTTCCTCTTCAAACTCGATGATCTCTTTAATAGACATTTCAGAATTTCGGATTAACTTTTCATTCGCACTAAATGACTGGTGATATATGTGGGTTCTTCGGGCATCTATTATTGAATGAACGGTTAGATTACCTGGAACTTCTACTACCGACTGAGCAAAGCCAGCCAACGTGTTCACTTCAAATAGCTTCACTTTCGATTGGAACAAAATCCCTTTAATAGCGCTAGCTACTATTCGTAGACCCGTGTACGAACCAGGACCATTACTGACTAATACCGCTTCTAATTCTTCAATACTAAAGTTATGTTCCTTCATTAACTCTTGGGTGAAAAGAAAAACATTGTCCGAATGAACACTCCTTCCCTGAATTTTTTTTTCGAAGATCTCTCCGTTCTTATTTTGAAAGGATACCGAACAAATATCTGTCGCTGTTTCGTAAGCTAGAATCATTCTGCAATTTCTATAAAACTTGGGTCTTCTACCACAAACTGCCAATTACCACGAAACTGAGAAAAGCGACCATAAAACTTAATCTCCTTATCTGTTCCTTTCACGCCGCTTAGAATTTCGTTTAACCTAAAAGAAGGTGTATAGGCATCATAGGTCCTTCCATTCACCACAAAATCGTAATCATCTGTTACCATAGCAGTGAGATAGAAGTACTCGTTAAAAAACGCTTGATTGGTAGTTGGATCAGTTGATGTAAATTCTGTTTCGGTTAAAAATTCGGTAGGAATGTTATATGAAACAGGAATTGGTTTCCACTCAATATCATCTAAATCATAAGGATATGGTAGCTCCGACCCTCCTAATGCAAGTTGAAATTTCATACTTATTGGCAAATGATCAGAATAACCGCTTCCCGAAAATGTAGAACTCCACCGCTTTGGTTCTCCTGAAGTACTAAAGGTGTTAAAACCAAAATCACCTCTATCAAAAGAATCATTCACATAACTAAATCCGGAATCATCCAACATTGATTTGGAAATAATAATCTGCATCAATGTTCCCCAATACCCACGATAAGTATCTGAACCTCTGTGTGTTATTGGATAATAATACCATAGATTTTGGGTATCTGAAGAACCTAAAACATCATTAATGGCTGTTTTCTCAAACTCGTATCTTACTTTTTGATTGTAATCAGAGTTGAAATCGCCCGCAAGCACAAAGTCTACTTTGGGATTATCAATAATCAGTTCATCTAATCTAGCTCTAAGAACTTCTGCGTTTTGAATTCGAATCTGTTCCATTTCCCATGAGCTAGCGCCGGATTTCCAGTGATTGGCAAAAACCACAAGTTCATTTCCCACCACATCAATCCATGTTTCTAAAATAGGACGTGCTTGTTGGATAGGATGAATTTGAGTTTTCTCTTTCAGGATTGGGAACCTTGAAAAAACAGCTGTTTTTTGAGTGGTAATTGGAAGTCCTTTTTCATCTTTTCCACTATAGCCAACTTCCACCTGATAGTTCCACATTCCGGCGTCAACCATCCCTTTAAGTAGTAACCATTCGGAAGATAAATCAGCTATATTCTCGTCAAATTCACTCCCAAGCATTTTTACTAAAGTGGTGTAACTATACCTTCCAAGAAAATCTCCAGCATCGGCATAAGAAACTTTACCATTTGGGGTATAGTCACTTTCCAACTCTACCAAAACCGCGATATCTGGACCTTTGCCTTCGTTATATTCTTTCAATACTTGAACAATGTTTTGAATTTTAGTCAACAGATCTTCTTTAGTATAGAGGTCATTTCCATCCGTATCTGTTGATTTGTAATCATCAAATACAGCAGAACCATCAGCATCGAACAGGTTTTCTACGTTATATGTGACTAGTGTGTATTCTTCAGTTTTATTGGCTTTTTTTTCCTGAGCCGTACAGCTTATTACTGGAATTAGGAATACAAGAAGTAGGACTAGTTTTTTCATGGAGAATAGTTAGGGGAACTTAAGATTTAATTTATGATGAGTTAAGTAAGAAAATGAACATACATTAGCTGAGATTTGAAATGAGAGGATCATTAGTTTTTTCTTTCCTGAATATCTTGGATAATATAGTTGCTTGAGTCTGTAATTGAACTTTCAAAAAAATAATCTCTTGCTTTAACTGAATCTGTGAGATGAAGAAGAGTTAATTTATAGCTATGGGCGGTAATATTAGTACTATCTATATTTAACGCTGTATCTAAATAAGCAAGTGCTAAAGGAATTCTATCGGGATGTAACTGTGGCCATAACTCTGCTGCTCTATTATTATATTCAATTGAAAGCGAATCTACTATATTTACAGTATTCTGAACTGTATCTGCATTAGATTTTATGTTACTCGAAATTCGTTCTTTTGAATCCTTTTTAGCAAAGCACGAGCTATATATGAGTAAAAAAGAGAAAAAAAGTATTGTATTACTGTTTTTCATCTCAACTTATTAAGCACCAACTGCCCTTTATTGAAAATACCAACGGCTCTGCCTGTTAATTTCTTATCTATGTAAGGGGAATTCTTCGATTTTGAACGAACATTCTTTTTAGTGAATGTCCATTCCTCATCAGTATTGAAAAAAGTAAGATTCGCTTTGACTCCAACATCCAAGCTTAATTCTTCCAAGCTCAAAATGTTTCTAGGGTTGTAACTCAACTTATCAACTAATTGCTGGAGATTAAGTTTCATGCTTTTAAACAATCGCATATTGGAAATACTCCACGCGGTTTCTAATCCAATTATACCATTAGGTGCGTAAATAAATTCTACTTCTTTCTCTTCAATAGCATGAGGTGCATGATCGGTACAAATGGCATCGATAGTTCCGTCTACCAATCCTTCAATCATGGCGTCTACATCTTCCTGAGTTCTTAGTGGAGGATGCATTTTGAAATTGGTATCAAACTTCTGACGATCAATTTCTTCGTCGGTTAAGTCAAAGTGATGCGGACAAACTTCGGTTGTTACCTTCACACCTTTTGCTTTTCCTTTCCGTACTAAATCCACACCTTCTTTGGTGCTGATGTGCGCCACATGAATATGTCCACCTGTATACTCGGCAAGTAAAATATCACGAGCAATCATCACTTCTTCTGCAATTCCAGGAGTTCCATCTAATCCCAATCGGGTTGCAACAGCTCCTTCATTCATGTGCCCTGGACGAGAAAGTGCTAAGTCTTCTTCGTGGTTGATGATCGGCATTCCTAACATAGAAGAATATTCCAGAGCCACACGCATTACCTGAGAATCATAAACTGGATCGCCATCGTCACTGAAAGCTACGGCACCGCCATCTTTCATATCTCCCATTTCTGCGATGGATTTTCCTTTACGTTCTTTAGTCACACAGCCAATTGGGTGCACTTCAACAGCTGTTTTTTCGGCTTTTTTAATGATGTATTCAACGACATCACGAGTGTGTGTAGCTGGATTTGTATTCGGCATACAAGCTACTGCGGTAAACCCTCCAAAAGCTGCCGCATCAGTTCCTGTTTTAATCGTTTCTTTGTGCTCATAACCAGGTTCACGTAAATGAATATGCATATCCATCCAACCGGGACTTACATACGCTCCTGCAAAATCATGACTTTCTTCGCCTTTTTCCTCTTTTAATCCACTTCCAATTTCTTTAATGATTCCATCTTTAATTCGAAGATCTACGGTTTCATCCCCTTTTTGGGTTTTACTTACAGGTCGAAGGTTTTTGAGGAGCATATTTATTTAGCTAAGAATTTCGATTCGGAATAAATATAGGGGTTTTGAGGAATTGAAGTAGAGGCTTTTATGGTAGAAATTCATCCTTTTTGTCAAGCTAAAGGTTGCGAATTCTCAAAATGAGATGTGTAACAAACCTTAATGCAATTCCTCACAACCGATGTTTGTCTTTGGAAACAACATTTTCAACTGTCCATTCAACTTCGCCATCATAAGGTGCTTTACGGACTTTACAGTCTGTGATATCACATAACGGACAAGAGAAATCGTGGCAATAATCGGTGTGAACATTCAGCTCTATTCGGCTACCAAACTTTTCCAAAATTAGCTCTTCGAGATTATCCGTTTCATCGTGACCTTGTTTAATATTGAAATACCAAGGCAATGTGAGGTGGCAATCAATATGAAGTACGCTTCCATATTTAACAATTCGAAGGTTATGCAAATCTACCCAGTTCCGTTGCCTGTTTTCTTGTAGATATCCTACCATCTCTCTTAATAATTTTTGGTCTGATTCATCCATTATGCCCGCAATGGCTCGTCTCAAAATCTTATATCCCATTCTGATAATGAATAGTGCAAAAAGGATTGCAACAGCTCCATCCAGCCAAATTGCATCTGTGAATGAAATCAAAAATAAGCCGAGAATAATCCCAAGTGTGGTATACGTATCGGTTTGAAGATGTCTACCACTTGCCATTAAAGCCAACGAGTTATTTCGATTCCCTGTTCGATAAGCCCAAGTACCAAAGCCATAATTCACCAATGCAGAAAAACTGATAATCCCAATCCCCCAGTTCAATTGCTCTAATTCAGGAGGTTCAACGAAACTTATTATAGCTGTATATATAATAAAAAAACCTGCTATTAGAATAAGTGTCCCCTCTATTCCAGCAGAAATAAACTCGATTTTACCATGACCATAAGGGTGGCTCTCGTCTCTAGGTCGAGCTGCGATTGTAAGACTTATTAACCCAATAATTCCGCTTACTACATTTACAATACTTTCGAGGGCATCAGTTAGTATTGCTACTGATTGTGTGAGATACCACGCAATTACTTTAATTGCAAAAAGAACAATTGCAATGCTTACAATGAACTTCTGTACTCTAATATTTTCATGTTGTGATTTCATCGGGAATTAAAATACACCTATTACAATTGATTCTCACTTTTCTTTAATTCGATGTCCCTTTTTTTTGTCTGAGTTTGTTATTACATAAAAAACCATGAAACCCGAAGAACAACTTTTTGAAGAAATAAGAGAAGAGCTAGTCTCCACAAAAACTAATATTGAAGTTGGTAATATGATGCGCTCTCCAGCTATTACAATAAATGGAAATGTTTTTGCATTCCTTTCAAAAAAGTATCGAATGGTTTTTAAACTAGGAAAAGAGTTTGATCCTGAAACTCAGGATTTTGAAATCTATCCTTTTAATCCATTCAAAAAAAAAGGTCCTTTACCGGGATGGTTTGAAGTTCCATTCTCTGAACAACATCTTTGGAAAGACTTAACACTCGAAGCTCTTAATGAAAACTCATGATCACACAACCATACATCATTTTTTTTAAGGAACTATCCAACAATAATAACAAAGAGTGGTTCGATGATCATCGTAAAGAGTACGAGGAATTTGTAAGAAAGCCATTCATTGAATTGATAGAATCTCTTATTCCGGGGTTAATGGAAATCGAGCCGACTATTCTCCCTGATGCCAAGAAGTCACTATTTCGAATTAATAGAGATATTCGTTTTTCGAAAGACAAAACACCTTATAACATAATAATGAAAGCAGGACTTTCTCGAGGTGGTAGAAAGTCTGAGCTACCAGGATTCTATTTAGGAATAGACGCTGAAAAAGTTCATCTGGGTGGCGGACTCTATCAACTGGATAAAAATGCGCTCAAAAATGTACGGACTTTGATAGCAAGTGATACCGATGCTTTACTCTCCATACTAGAAAATGAGGATTTCAAAAAACACTTTGATGTTCTAAAAGGTGAGCAAAACAAACGAATTGATACAGATTTTCAGCCTATTATCGAGAAAACTAATCTTATTCTAAACAAGCAATTCTATGCTATGGCAACTTTGCCAACTTCTGAGTTTATTAATGAATCTAACCAGGCTGAAACACTCTTAGGATACTATAGAGTAATACAGCCTCTACATTCATTTTTAAACAAAGCTTTTACATGAAAAAATACATGTTATTATTTCGGGGTCAAGAAGGTGTAGATACCTCAGAAGAAGCGTTGCGGGAACGTATTCATCAACACATTAAGTGGATCGAAAAACTTGGTAATCAGCATATCGATTCTCAAAGACTTGAGAATAGCGGAGCACATATACTAGACTACAATACGGTAGAAACAGATGGTGCTTTTATTGAAGCCAAGGAGATTATTCTCGGATACACCATTATAGCTGCTAAAGGCCTGGATGAAGCAATTTTCTTATCAAAAACCTGTCCTCTTTTGAACTATTTCGAAATTATGGTTCGCCCAGTTGTGTGATTTTTGTGCTTTTAAATTACGAAGGAATAGAATTCCTTCGCTTGCATAACAGACTACCTGCTTAATGTCTTTATCTCTTGTACGTAAGATTGGTTTTGATGGTGTTTCTATTCCTTCGCAACCACAAGTAAGACTGTTAAAAAAAGAATACTTATAATTTTTTATTCCTTAGACTTTACCACAACATAGTCACCCTTAAATGCAGCATATCTTTTCCCTTCATCTTCTATCACTGCTTCAAGAGTAATCCTAGCTTTACCGAACCGTTGGTAAGCATCCAAAAATTTGTCTACTTCTTTTTTAGACGGAATTACTAATTGAGCTGCAAAATCTTGAGTAATCGGGCGTTGGAAGGTTGTTTGAGATTTACTCCCTACTATTACAGGAAGAGGTTTTATGTGATCAACTACTAACCGTATGTATGACCATCCAGCTGTTAAAAATAAACTATCGACACTTCCACCAAACGCAGATCGGCGATGATTTATATTTAACTCAATAGGAGCTTTCAATTTTACCTCGTTCGTCGAAAGCCGTTGTACTTCAATCCCCATTTGTTTAGTAATTGGGATTTCAGTGTGTAAATAATTTTGCGCTTTTTCTTCTGTAAAACTCAATGTATTAGTAGTAAAATCTGGTTCATTCGGGTTTCTGAAATCATCTTTCTCCATACTTGTATTTAGAACATAAGAAGAAAAATTCTGGATTATATTAATATGCTTGCTTGTAATTAACACCTCGCTTGGAAGTTCTAATCCATCAGCAGTCATATATCGTTTTATATAATAGTTAACTACTCCATTTCTTCCTCTTCGATAGTAATAACTCTGTTTTATGAAAGGCTTATAGTCACCTTTTGAGATGTAATAAAGTTCTTCTTTATCTGAGAAGCCTACTAACCTGACCAACCAAACTTCTTTATCCCCAATTAAAACTGAGCCTTCAAATTTTAGTACTAATCCTTTGTCTTTATAATCAATGAGATTGTTTTCATAGAGAAAAGCATTCCTAGCTACCATTTGTTCAACTTCATCAAAGCGTTCGTAATCAGAAATAAAATTTCCCGGATCAGCAATCCAACCTCTCCGTCCATATCTAGAAATGGTGTGCACTTCTTCATTTACTCTAAAATCAAATCGAGATAAATCAGGTTTCTGGTTCTTGAATACAAAATCTATTTGATCCTCTCCTTCAGGAAAGTTCCAGCTACCTTCCGCATAAAATGAAGAAATATCTCGCCACTTCTCTTCACCTCCCATTGCTTCTGAAACTTTTGTATAAATCATTTCTAGCTCATCCCCAAAATCATTCTCTTGAGAAAAGCCCAAAAAAGGAAATAAAATCAACACAAAAATGGATACAGCTTTTTGTATCATTGTAGAATATAAATCAATGTTGAACTGAAACGAAGAAGCTTTAAATAACATCGAAAGCACTTAAAAATCAATAATGGCAGATCAAATCCCTTTTCTTTTTGATATCCCTACCGTTACCGAACTCACAGGTAAAATTAAGGCACTTCTGGAGCAAAATTTCAACGATATTTTAGTTGAAGGTGAAGCGAGTAATGTTAAACAAAGTGCGAATGGACATATCTATTTTACACTGAAAGATTTTGGTGCTCAACTCCCCTGTGTTATTTGGAAAAGCACTGTTCAAAGAGCTGGAATTCAACTTACCGATGGTCAGCAAATCGTAATTGGTGGCGATTTACAGGTTTATGCTCCTCACGGTCGCTATCAAATGATTGTAAGTTTAGTACAACAAGCAGGAATTGGGAAGCTTCAACAAGCATTTGAAGAATTAAAAACGAAGCTAAAGGCAGAAGGATTATTTGATGATATCCATAAAAAGCCACTCCCAAAATATCCAAAAACTATTGGGGTAGTTACTTCTAAAACTACTGCAGCTTTTCAAGATATTCGTTCAACATTAGTAAAAAGATGGCCTTTAGCTGAGATTAAGCTTTTTCATGCGAGCGTTCAGGGTGTGAATGCAGCTCCCGAAATTGTAAGTGGAATTGAATATTTCTCAACACAAAACTCTGTTGATCTAGTCATAATAAGTAGAGGTGGTGGTTCGCTTGAAGATCTCTGGTCTTTTAATGAAGAAGCAGTAGCACGTGCAGTTTTTGATTGCAAAATTCCACTTATCAGTGCTGTTGGTCATGAAGTGGATTTTTCAATATCCGATTTTGTAGCCGATGTAAGAGCTGCAACTCCAACTCAAGCAGCTGTTATTGCGACTCCTGACATTAACGAAGTAAAGATGTTTGTAGAAGATCTTTTCCGGAGACTTGAGCTCAATACAAAAGGGGCACTCCAATATTATAAAGATCGAGTTTCTAGTCTTGCCAAATCATATGCACTCCTTGCTGTACAACAAAAAATGGCTCAAGCGAGATCTAACATTAAGAACCTAACAGATCGACTGGGACATAACACCGATTCGTTTCAAAAAAACCAGCACAAAATCCTAACCGATCTTCTTCATAGGCTGGATAGGCAAAACCCTAACGAACCTCTTGAAAAAGGGTTTGTTCGAGTTTGGCAAGATGGTAAATGGATTCGAAAATCTGATTCTTTTTCCACGAAAGAAAATTTTGAATTACAATGGAAAGATGAGAAAGTACCACTTAATTAATTTGCTTGGCGTAGCTTCCAAACACTTTCACTTCTTCAGCTTCTTTCGAAAGTTCAGCTAGTGCTTTTGCCGTATTAGGATCGTTTGTGTTCGATTCAATATCTATATAAAAAGAATAGCGGAATGGCTCATTCATTCTTGGTCGAGATTCTAACTTACAGATATTTACTCCATGCTTATGAAGCACATTTAAGCAATCTACAAGTGCGCCTTCTTTATGAGATGTTACCATCATAATCGATGTCTTACAGGGTATTTGAAGATCAACTTGTACCAGCTTCGGTGATACAACTACAAATCGAGTAAAATTTTCCTTTTGATTGGCGATATCATGAGCTATAACATGTAATCCATAATGATCTGCAGCATGGGCACCAGCAATTGCAGCTTGAGATAAATCACCATCTTCTAAAACTTTCTTTGCCGAGATCGCTGTATCTAAATACGATTCTACTGTACATCTTGGCAGCTTCGCAAGAAAATGCGTGCATTGTTCAATCGCTTTTGGATGGGAAAGAATGCGTCGTATTTGAGAAACTTCAACCTGTTCTACCGCTAGTAGACAGTGTACAACTTTGATAATTTCTTCACCAACAATGTGCAGATCAGATTCTCCTAAAATGTCATAGGTATCGTTAATTGAACCTGCCGTGGTATTTTCTATTGGGAGAACTGCGTAATCAACGTGATTTTCCTTAACGGCTCTAGCGGCTTCTTCAAAAGTGTTATATCCGTAACAATCTACATGATCGAAGCGCTCATCAAAATGACGGACCGCCGCTAAATGGCTATACGCTCCATCTGTTCCTTGATAACTAATTCTAACTGAATTTGCATTATTCTTATTCTGGTGATCAACTAGAGAATGCGTTTGAAATCGAACTGAATTGGTGATGATTTCTCTAAACAGGTGTTCTGCATAGTATCTATCCAAGCCCACTTCCGCAGCAATATCTCGTATTTTGTTGAGAAGTCTTTCTTCTCGTTCTAGATCTCGAATACCTGTATTGGTTTCAAGTTTAAATGAAGATACTTCCTTTACCAAACCTTGGCGTTCAGCTAAGGCTTTTAATATTGAGCGATCAATGTCGTCAAGTCGTTTTCTAATCGACTCCAATTCTTTTTTCATAACTACAAAATCAACATGAATGAGTGTGAAGGCAGAATGTAGTAAGATTGTTGGGAAATTGAATGATTTTTCTGCAAAGATTTTAATTACAATTAATTTTGTAAAAGCAGGCTTTAACTCTTGTAAACTGTTCATTCCTTTCTTTAATTGTATGTCTTATTTGGGATAAAACTTTATAACACAAATACTACCAACATGTATCGGGATTTACAATTCAAGCTGCTTTCAGCTTTTACTTTCGCTTTTTTAATATCTACTTCAATTAGTATTGCACAAGGCACTCGGCTTTTACGAGAACCTTCAATTAGCTCAAATCAAATTGCTTTTACCTACGGAAGTGACGTTTGGGTGTCTAATCACGATGGAAGTGATGTAATACGTATTACAAGTACTCCTGCTATTGAGTCTGATCCACATTTCTCTCCAGATGGAAAATGGATTGCATTTTCATCAAACCGATCTGGTAGTTTTGCTGTATATATTGTTTCTGCGGAAGGTGGTGAACCAACACGGCTAACTTGGCATCCTTCATCCGCTTATTCTCGAGGTTGGTCTCCTGATGGTAAAAAAGTACTCTATGCTTCTTCGAGAGAATCTGCTCCAACATCAATTAATCGACTTTGGACAGTTTCAACCGATGGAGGCCCTTCAACCAAACTTTCTGAACAATGGGGATTTGATGGCTCTTTTTCGCCAAACGGCAGGCAACTTGTAGTTGATAAAATGAGCCGCTGGGAGTCTGAGTTTCGGAATTATAAAGGAGGGCAGAATACTCCTCTTATTATCCTCAACTTGCAAAATCAAAACGAAACACTCCTACCCTTCGAAAACACCATCGATCTGCAACCTGTTTGGGTTGGTGGACTTATTTACTTTCTTTCTGACCGTGATTGGACAACAAATGTTTGGTCATTCGATGTTTCTAGTAAAGAATTGAAGCAAATAACAAAGTTTAAAGGCACTGATGTTAAATGGCTTTCGGCAGGAAATAACGAATTAATTGTGGAACAAAACGGATACCTGCATACCGTTGACCCAGCAACTGGAAATACTACTCAACTAGAAATCACGATAAAAGGTGATTTCCCTTGGGCATCTACTAAATGGGAAGACGTAAGTGATCGTGCTCAATCTGTTTCTTTATCTGCTACTGGAGTACGTGTTTTAGCATCTGCCAGAGGTGATATTTATACTATTCCTGTCGAAAATGGAGATGCTAGAAACCTTACTCAATCTTCAGATGCTGCTGACCGAGAGCCTGTTTGGTCACCAAATGGAGATCAAATTGCCTGGTTCTCAGATGAAGGTCAAAAAGGATATTCACTTCATCTGATTGATCAAGATGGACTTTCAAATCATGAAACGATTGATATTGGTGAGTCTAAAATGGCTTGGGAAACAACTTGGTCGCCCGATGGAAGTAAAATTGCTTTCGTTGATGACGATGTTCGGGTTAGAGTAATTGAGCTAACTTCTAAAACTATTAAAACAGTAGCTATAGGTGGCAATAACCTCGATCGTGGGGCAATGGATCTTACTTGGGCACCAGATTCGAAACAGCTCGCATTTGCAACATCTGGTTCCAATAATTTCAAAAAAATCATGATTTGGTCGAGTGAAGATAATTCTCTGAATCAGATTACCAATCCTTTTGCTGATGCCTTCGCCCCATCTTGGGATAGAGATAAAAAACACTTCTATTTTCTAGCAAGTACCGATGTAGCTTTGGGATCTGGCTGGGCAAATACTAGTGCAATGACTGCTGACCCTACTTATGCAGCATATGTAATCGTTCTTCAAAAAGATCAAGATTCTCCATTTATTCCAAAAAGTGATGAAGAGAAAGTAAAAGAAAAAGAAGAAGAGGATAAATCTACGGAAGACAAGGAAGATGGAGAAGAAGAAGAGAAATCGGATGATGAAAGCGAAGAAATTATCCAAATTGACTACGATAGAATTGATCGACGAACGATTGCTCTTCCAATTCCAGAAGCGAATTATACCAACACCGAAGCTGGACCCGCTGGATCAGTTTTTATAAGTGAGCGAGGAGCAGGTTTTGGAAATCAAACTCTACATAAGTTTTCGCTTGAAAGTGGAGAGGCTGAAACATTTTTAGAAGGAATCCGGTCTTTCACTATTTCTTCTGATGGAAGTAAAATCTTATCTCAAGCTGGATCTAGATGGAGTATTGCGGGTACTGCTGGAGCAAGTGGTAAAAGTGGTGATGCAGTATCTATCAATTTACAGATGAATTTAAATCGACAAGCCGAATGGAAACAAATGTTCGAGGAAGCGTGGCGTTACGAGCGTGATTATTTCTATGATCCAGAATTACATGGCCGCGATTGGGATGTTGTATATAACAGATACGCTCCTCTTGTGCCTTTTATTAAACATAGAGCAGATCTAACTTATATTCTTGATCAAATGAATGGTGAATTATCTGTTGGCCATAGCTTTGTATTTGGCGGTGACTTTCCTTCAACAGATCGATCTACGGTTGGCTTACTTGGAGCAGATTTAGTAACTGAAAAAAATAGATGGAAAATCAACCGCATCTATACAACCGAAAGTTGGAACCCAAGCCTTTCTAGTCCTTTGGATCGACCAGGAATGAAAGTTCAAGAAGGATATTACTTAGTTGGAATAAACGGCAAAGAATTAAAAGCATCAGATGATCCATATAAATTACTTGATGGAACCGCAGGTAAACAAACCCTTCTTCATCTGAACGAAAAACCTGAATTTGATGATTCTTGGACAGAAATTGCAGAACCTATTCGAAGTGAGAATGCATTGCGACAACGAGCATGGGTTGAAGATAATCGCCGTATGGTAGATGAACTTTCAAATGGAAAACTCGCTTATATTTGGGTTCCAAATACTGGAGGTCCGGGCTTTGTATCCTTCAACCGCTATTATTTCGCACAGCAAGATAAAGAAGGAGCTGTGATCGATGAGCGCTTTAACGGAGGTGGTTTACTCGATGATTATATGGTAGATTTAATGACTCGTTCGCTCCGAGCCGGTCTTACAAATGAAGTTCCAAACGGTAAAGCTTTTAGATTACCTGCGGGTATATTAGGGCCAAAAGCTCTTTTGATAAATGAATTAGCAGGTTCAGGTGGCGACTTCTTTCCTTGGGTATTCCGCCAACAAAATGCTGGCCCACTAATTGGTGCCCGAACATGGGGAGGCTTAGTAAAATCTTCAGTTCATTATGCGCTTGTAGATGGTGGCGCTTTAACTGCTCCAGATAATGCGGTTTTTGATCCAATTAACAATAAATTTATTGCTGAAAATGAAGGTGTGGCACCAGATATAGCAGTTCGCCAAAATGCAAAAGCACTTTCTGAAGGTAAAGACCCACAACTTGAACGTGCCGTTCAGGAAGTCTTGAGATTATTGGATGAGCAAGGCACAATAAAAGTAGTACCCCCACCTTATAATAAACCAGCTATCAAGAATTAATAATCACTTATATGAGAAAATTACTTCTCTTTTTCTCAATATTAACAGTAACGGGATGTTCCTTCAAAACAGTGGTTCATCCCTTGCCATATCAATATGATGGGAACCCGGATGAAGCCACTGACCGATTCGAGATACATGATGTTAATGATTACATATTTATCGATCCTGACACCTCTGCCAGACTCCCGCTTTCCTATTCTAATGGATCACTTTATGTGCTGAAATGGCCTAATAATGATCCTGCATGGACAAAAAATGACCACTTCATAAACCCGATTAGCAAGATTAAATATACCGTTAATGCTTCGGTTAAGTATAACTCGGATGTTGAAGCTGATGAATTTACTGTAACTATGAATGAGGGCGGATCAGACTCGGTATTTGCTTTTATTGAAGGGTTGGTAGAAGATGCAACGGTTTATTATGGAGAAAACATATTCCGTTACAGTGCTCTTAATTTTTGGGAGCCTGAAGTAAAAAAAGTAAAAGGGCCTGATGGTACAGAATGGCATCACTTTCCACATGGCGGAACCTGGAGTATCAGTTTCAACGATGTGATTATAGGTGAAATAATTCAGGGAAGTCCTGTAATCGATAAATCAGGAATTAAAGCAAATTATGGAGTTTCCTATACTTTTCTTTTTATTGAAACGATTGATGAAGCTTTGAAAACTGATTTTATTAATACCTTTATTACCTACCTTGCTTTAGTAGATATGGAATTTTATTACTATGAATGCGACCCGTATTACCCTAAAGGTGAAGCATGTCCGGGTTCGATTAAAATTCGATAAAAATCAGATGCTTTTTTTCTCTGATATTTTTTCCATCAAAACAGCAACTTGAAATTCAATACGTTTCATTTCCAAAAGGATGGTATTCTTATCCATTTGCATCCAATGCCATTGTTTTAATAATCCATTCATAATAACACCAATTAACATTCCTGCTCCATATTTAGCCATCAGAATAGTATCATTTACAGTAAAAAATTTATAGCCAAGCCAAAAGGCGAACACTGTAATTATGATTTGAAAAGTAGTTACTAAAATAGCCCACTTTCCCAGCTTACCTTTGTAAAGACCTCCCCATTGTTTAAACATACCTTGTTCATCTAAGTTATGATAAAACTCGGCGTCTTCTATACTTAATGATTCTTCAATTAATAGATCGATTTCTTCTTTTTTCATATCGTTCACCTTAAATTTTAGGGGTTAAGAATTTCTTTTAAATGTTCTCTGGCATTAAACAACCGCGACTTCACAGTTCCCGTAGATATCTCCAAAACTTCCGCCACTTCCTTCACAGAATAGTTTTCCAAATAGAACATCGTTAATACTATATGCTGCGATTTTGGCAACTCTGTGATAGCGATTCTTAATCTTGCCTTTCTTTCGAGAATAGTATCCACCGCGTCTTCATTCGATATGCTTTCTCTTTGTTCTATAAGATACATTTCTTGCGTTTTTTTTCTCGCGCTTTGCTGTATTCTAATCCAATCGATAGCTTTTCTTCGGGCAATGCTTAGCGCCCAAACCTCAAAACTAATACGAAGTTGAACCGTTTTTAATCCTCCAATAATCGCATACCAACTTTCCTGAACTAAATCTTCCAAAGAATCTTTATCTCTAGTTTGAGCATAAATCTGCCTTTCCAAACTAGGATTGAATTGCCGAATAAGAATTTTTAGGGAGTTCTTATCTCCCTCCTGATATCTGGCAACCAAATAATCGTTTAAAATATGTTCGGGCTTATTACTCATAACTATCTAATAGTCGGACAAGAAGTTAAAAGGTTCACTTTTTATTGAATAATATTTCTGATCTTTATAATTATTTTTTGAGCAGTCACTTTTCTAAAATTCACAGTATCTTCATATTAAAATCACAAGTTTAATCAGTATAATTTTTAATCAAATTAATAGAGGAATCATGTATTTATTTATTGCAATTCTACTTTCATTATTTATTGGCAATCCTTCTTCAACAGAAAAAATCCCCCCAACAGAATCTTCTAATAAAGTTGAGATTGTAATTGAAGGTAATGATCAAATGAAGTTCGACCTATCTGAAATCACAGTAAAAGAAGGTGATACAGTAGTATTAACTCTTAAGCATGTTGGTAAACTCCCGAAGGCAGCAATGGGACATAATTGGGTATTACTTGCAAAAGGTACGGTAGTAAATGAGTTTGCAAATAAAGCTGTAAGAGCCAGAGACACTGAATACATTCCAGAAGGAGATCAAGTACTTGCGCATACTGCACTTATTGGTGGTGGAGAAGAAACTACCATTGAATTTGTAGCTCCTGCTTCTGGAGAATATGATTTCATTTGTAGCTTTCCAGGCCATTATTCTCTAATGAAAGGAAAGTTTATTGTAGAGTAAGTATACTTTCTATCTAACATTTCTAAAATCCACTAATCTTTTAGTGGATTTTTTTTATGCCTTTATGTTGTGGGATAACTCCTTTGATTGTTAACCAAATTGCAAAGCTTACTTCAGCTATTCGTCCATATTTTTTTGATTAGTATAATCAGTCATATGCTTCCCCCGTGACATCTATTACTATATTTCCCTTCTTATGTCCTTTTTCTACATACTTATGTGCTTCTGCAATTTGTGGTAATTGGTAGGTTCGATCAATTACTGGACTTATGATACCTTTTTCCAACAAATCTCTTAGCTGTTGAAAATCTTTTAATTTGGCTTCGTCACTTCTTAAACCGGTAGCAAGAAAAATAGCCTTCTTTCCACTTAACAAAGACGATTTTATCATATCAACCAACATCCTTAAACCAAGTACAGGGCTCATGTAAATCCCATTTCTTGAAAGCACTTTTTTAGATTGCTTGAAACTGGATTTACCAACTGTATCAAAAATGACATCGTACTTGTTTACCCCTTTTGTAAAGTCTTCTCTGGTATAATCAATAACATAATCTGCTCCTAAAGAGTTAACCAAGTCTACATTTGAGGTGCTACAAACTCCTGTAACCTCCGCTCCCAAATGTTTCGCCAGTTGAACTGCCGCTGTTCCAATACTTCCTGAAGCTCCATTTATTAAAACTCTTGTTCCTTCTTTAACTTTTGCTTGTTCAACCAAAAAAGGGAAAGTCGTGGTAGCGCCATCAATAATCGCCGAAGCTTTAGCATAATTCAAGTTTTCTGGTATTCGATGAATAACTCCATGCTGATTTATTTTTATATATTCAGCGTAGGTTCCACCATCTATATCTGTAGAACCGAATACTCGATCGCCAACAAAGAACATTGTAACGTCCTTTCCTTTTGCTACTATCTCTCCTGCAAAATCGGTTCCAGAAATAGCGTTCTTTGGTTTTAATAAGCCCATAAATAATCTTCCGATTAGCGGGTAACCCGTTCTTATAAATGTATGGGCGCTAGTTACTGAAGTCGCATGAACTCTTACAAGTATTTCATCCGCTCCGATTTTAGGCTTTTCAACTTTTTGATATTCGAAAACATCAGGAGAACCATATCCAGTTGCTACAATTGCGTTCATTGTTACAGTCATAATAGAAGTATTTTGTAATTGTGTTAATTTCTGACACAAACTTATGACTGCTAAAACTTCTAAACGTACGGGTTTTTATATCCGAACCTATTGTTTACGTACGGATTTCAAATATTTGCTTGGAGTTGTTCCTTCTACTTTTTTAAAGAAACTGTTAAATACGGTTTTAGAATTGAAGCCACTTTCAAAGGCTAGGGCTAGCAAAGTGAAGTGTTGTTTTTCGGGCTTTTGGACTTCTTCTTTGAAGTGACTCAACCGATAAGTATTTACAAATTCTGAAAAATTCTGATCAAACCCTTTGTTTAATAATTGTGAAAGATGATTGGCTGGAATTCCTATCTTTTCTGATAAATCTCTAAGCGTAAGAAACGGGTCTAAATAGGGCTTCTCATTTTTCATTAAAGTTGATAATTGCTTTCGATACTGCTCAAGATTTTCATCCGAAATGAGTGACTTTTTATATTTGTTTTCCGAATTAAGATCGTCTGATACTTCTTCAGGAAGTGGTTTCATCAGTTCGATAAATTTGGGTAATTCCACTAATGGTTTAAGTAGTGGATCTACTTTTAAATACAACAGCATAGGCAAACGATAATCGATAGCTTGTGCAATGTAATCTAATGCCTCATTATAATTCCCACGCTTAGTTTCGATCAAAATCAGAAAATTTAAAGCTTGTTCCATTTGGTCAGACTTTAACGCTTCTTTTAACTTGTCGATCCCCCTCTTTGTTTCATTTTCATCTCCTAGTAAAGCGTGGGCAAGTGTCTTACCACCAATTTTAACCAACAGTGACGCCTCTTCAGGTAATTGGGAAAAAAATGTCAATGCTTCGTCTCCCTTTCCCATCATAATAAGAGACTGTCCTAATTCCATATAAGAAACCTCGGCCCCAGGTTTTAACTCAATACTTTTTTGATAATGCTTAATTGCTTGATCAAATTCTTCCTGAACATAACAAACGAAGCCTTTTAAATGATGCGTTATATCCGAAAATGGATCCATCATAAGAGCTGTATCAATATAGTTTTCAGCAGCTTTAAATTTCTTTTCTGTAATAACAACTGAAGTCATCGTTTGATAATAGTCTACAATAGGGCGTTCTTTATGCACCTTTTGGAGATGATGATACGTAGCTTTTAAATCCCACTCCTGCAAAAAACTCATCCAAGCCATCTGTAACTGGCATTCTGGTAAATCAGGGTCCAGTTCTATTGCTCTTTTTAAATAGCTTTGTCCTTTTCCAAAAGCTAATTCTGCCTGCATAATTCCTAAAGTGCCTAATAAGATATACCCCATATGCATACCCAGCCAACCATATACATAGTTCGGAGAATGTTTTATTACGCCCTCAAGGATCTCCATCCCAGTTTCAATATCTCTGGGATTCATTTTAAGTATGTAATATCTACTTTTCAAATAAGCGGTGTACCCATCTACACTTATATCTGGTTTCTTTACCAGCTGTTGGTCAATTTGTAAATCTCCAAGATATTCCCGTAATCGTTCAGCAATTATTAGACTAATTTCATCCTGTACAGCAAAGATATTCTCTAACGTTCTGTCAAACGTCTCAGACCAAAAACTATAATCCTCTTTCACAACTACTAACTGGGTAGAAATCCGAATGTTTTTTCCAGCTAGACGTATACTGCCAACTACAATAGTTGAAACGTTGAGTTCCTCTCCAATTTTTTTGAGACTCAACTTCTTTCCTTTAAAATGAAATGATGAAGTTCTTGAGGTTACTTTTAGCTCTCTTATTTTTGTAAGTGCATTAATTACTTCTTCCGTAATACCATCACATAAATATTCATTTTCTAGAGATGTACTTAGATTCTCAAACGGAAGTACCGCAACAGATTTGTTTTCTGAAAGTACAGTAGGAAGTTCTTCAAGTGTTGGGATCTTCAAATCACCCGTTGATACCGCAAAAACTTCTACAGGATCAGTAACATTTTTAAAGGTAAAGCTTCCTAGAGATGTTGTTGCTAAACCATTCTGGTTTTTTAGTTCCCTGTTTAGCTGATCAGAAATAAGTACTCCCCCTGAAACGCTAATACTTTCAACCCTTGCAGCTACATTTACTCCATCTCCAAAAACTTCGGTTCCATCAAAAAAAATATCTCCCAAATGGATTCCGATTCTTACCGGAACCGTTACTTCCCCAAACCTTAACTGTTTTTGAATTTCTACAGCGCATGAAACTGCCTCAACGGCGCTTTTAAACATACTCAAAGTACCATCACCAAAATACTGGACTAAAGTTCCATTGAACTTGATATGCTCTTTTTCAAACACTTCACGATGTCTAGCTCTAATTTGAACTGCTTCTTTCTCATCACTTTGCATGATGGCCGTATATCCTACTATATCGGTAAACATAATAGCAGCTAATTGACGCATATTGCCTTAAATTTTTAATGGGTTTTGGTAATCTTACAGCAAAGGTATATAGAAATCAAATTTGCTATTTTAAAGTATCGAAAATTGCTCTATAAAATTCTGCCTAAAAAAATGAACAACAAATACATCTTCGTTTACGGCCTTCTTAAGTCAATGTACGACAACGAGCCCGCTAAATTTATTCGTAAGAATTGTACACTAATAGAGGAAGGCTCCATTCCTGGAATGCTCTTCGACCTTGGAACCTATCCAGGCGCTGTTTTTGATCCCTCATCTTCATCTTTAGTATTTGGTGAAGTCTATAGAATCGATCAAAATGAAGAAGATTTAGTTCGCTTTCTTGATGAATTTGAAAGGGTTGGAACTCAATTTAAGCAACCCAATGAATACATTCGTAAAATGGTTCCAGTAACAACAAATAATGGAATTATTGAAGCATCATCTTATCTCTACAATTGGAACTTAGATGGACTTAAATTGATTGAAAGTGGCAGATATGAAAATCAGAAAGGAAACAGAGGATAGTTGATAGTTTATGGTAGAACCAAAAAATAAATCGAGAATGGGTTTAGGATTTCTAGTGGGCATGCTTGGCGCCTATATACTAGTAGTGGGATTTATACGATTAGCTTATTGGATAGGCTTATTTGAACTTGGCTCAACGACAAATATTACCTATTTGGTTAGTATTTTCTCAGGCTTGGTCACGGGCATTCTTACCGTTTATGTGAGTAAAGAACGTCGACTTAGAATCTTACTATTTGTAGTAGGCTCATTATTACTCATGGATTGTATTGCCTTTTTCTCAAATTCTGACTTTAGCTTAGCCCGAATGATAAACCGTATGATGATAGACTTCTCCGTTTTAATTGGAGGCTTCATCACCTATAAATTGATAGGCGATAAAAGCTCAACCAATACTGAAGCAGAAACTATCTAATTCCTTTTCCTGTAGCTGCCCAATAAATCCCGCCATAAATATGATCAAGAAACATTATATCTGAATAGGTTTCGGGCATATGTCCAAATGCCGTATAAAACGATCTTCCACCATCAAATTCATGATACCACGCTGATGGATGAAACTCACCCATTCCTTCTGTTTTTCTGCTACTCCATGGTGCTTGTATTTCGTAATACGATTCATCAATGGTAAGTAAATAGTTTAACCCTTCTACCTTTTCTTCACCAAATTCATATAATTCATCGGTCCATAAAAAAGTATCTGGCATTCGTTCCAAACCTGGGAAGCTGTCATCTACAACCGTAACTCTGGTTGTTTGATTTATTGGATGTGTTTTAAACATTCGTCCAACCAATTGTGTGTACCATTCCCATTCGTATTCAGTATCTGAAGCAGCATGAATTCCAACAAAGCCTTTTCCTGATTGAATGAACTTTTCCATCACTGCCTGCTGTTCGTCGTCGAGGATATTTCCAGTGGTACTTAAAAAGATGATTACGTCATATTTATCCAGATTTCCTTCGCGAAAAAGTCGTGGAGAATCTTGCCAATCAACTGAAAAATTATGGCGCTGACCAAGGTCTTTTACTGCCTCAACTCCAATACTAATTGATTGATGATGCCACCCATCGGTTCTGGTAAAAAGAAGAGCATTGAACTGTTGAGCAAAAACAGTAGCCGTACTTAGTATTATAATTGAGAGAAGATTTAGTAAGATTTTTTTCATAACTCCGATGTTTAAATTATTTCTTTAAGTGAGTGTAGGTAAAAAAACGCTTTTACGCTTGTAAAATCTAGCATAAAAAATAAATGTTCGTCTGAGTGTTTAAAAATGATGGTGGGAGAATTTTGCTCAATATAAGAACAAGTTTTACACTCTATTCCTTTGAAAGCTAATCAAAAAGTGCTTATTTCAGATACTTTAAAATTCAGTCTAACTATCTATTATGAAAAAATCAGGCATACTCATCTTTCTATTTTTGAAATTTATTTTAGTGAACTCATTTGCTCAAGAGAGTTCTATTGATACGAGTAAATATCCGCCGTTAACTACCTTTACCACGCAAGAAGATCATGCGGACATGATGAAGCAATTGGGGATCACCGAACTCCGATCAGGTCCAAGCGGAAATCCATCTGCTCCGAATGCAGCTAATTACGATGAGTCAATTGCCAATCCATGCCCAGATTTACCCGCTCTAATGATCACAGAAAATGGTAAAAAAATTACCACTCCAGCTATGTGGTGGAATCAACGCCGACCAGAAATAATCGAAGGGTTTGAAAAAGAAGTCTATGGACGAATCCCTGAAAACGTTCCCAGTGTAGACTGGAAAGTCGAAATTACCGATAACGAGTGGATTGGAAGAATTCCTGTGATTGCTAAAAAAGTAACTGGATATGTAGATAATAGCGCATATCCTTTAATTGATGTTGAAATTGAAATGATGGTGGTTTTACCAACCAATGTGGAAGGGCCTGTTCCTGTGCTTATGATGTTTGGCTTTCCACAATTCCCCGCACCTGCACAGCCAAATCGCGATGATCTCGAAAAAATCAACAATTCCTTCAAAGCAACTATGATCAAAAACGATCCGGCGATGAAAGAAATGTTCGAGAAATACCCTGCTTACCAGCCGATTCAAGCCGGTAAAAGTGGACCAAGTTGGTTTGCTCCTCCAATAAATGGAGAATCTCCCGGAACAGAACAATTACTAGCCAATGGCTGGGGATATGCAACTATTTCACCAGCAAGCATTCAAGCAGATAATGGCGCAGGACTTACACGCGGTATTATTGGATTGACGAATAAAGGTCAACCCAGAACTCCCGAACAATGGGGTTCACTTCGTGCGTGGGCATGGGGCGCTGCACGTGGACTCGATTATCTGGAAACCGATGACATGGTAGATGCCACCAAAGTTGGGATAGAAGGCGTTTCCCGATATGGAAAAGCGGCTTTAGTCACCCTCGCTTTTGAAGAACGCTTTGCCGTTGGGTTGATTGGCTCTTCCGGAAAAGGTGGAGCTACACTACACCGACGTGTGTTTGGGGAAGCCGTTGAAAGTCTAGCTGGTTCAGGGGAATACCATTGGATGGCTGGTAACTATGTGAAATATGGAGCAGAAAAATCCAGTTTTGGAAAAATGACTGGCTGTGATCTTCCCGTAGATTCTCATCAACTGATTGCACTTACGGCTCCAAGGCTTACGTTCATAAGCTATGGAATTCCTGAACAAGGTGATGCTTTATGGTTAGATCAAACAGGAAGTTACATGGCAACCATTGCTGCTCAACCTGCTTTTACTTTGTTAGGCGCAGAAGGACTTGGCAAATCCATCAATTATATGACCGAAGATATGCCTGAACCACAAACCAATCTTATGGACGGTGAACTTGCGTGGCGGCAACACGTGGGCGGCCACACCGACCAACCCAACTACCAATACTTTATCCCTTGGGCAAGCAAGAAACTAGACTATGAAATGAAAGCCCGGGGTTTGGGGAATTGAACTGACCTTCTCTAACAATTCTTAAACCTCACTCCAATGCTCTGCGTTGGAGTGCAGCTTTTCGTCATCCTGAGCGAAAGCAAAGGAACTGATTGGATATTGATTTCTCGTATACTCAAATATATAACTCTCGCCTTTTACCCAACTAGATCCTTCGGAAGTATCCTCAGGACGACTTATGTGTTGGGTGCTAAATAACTCGTAGCATTATACTTAGCAGAACCTTTTACGAGGAGTGTATTTGACGAAGCAATCTCCGAAATTCGAATGGAGATCACTTCGCATCGCTCGTGAATGTATTTTATTTAAGGGTAAAGTGATGTTTGTATTCTCTCTTTAAATCCGTTAATTCATGATATTCTTATGCTTATTAAGTATATGATGAATAACACTTAAACATGTAATGGGGATATCATGAACAAAGTGCGTGTTATTCCTATGTTGGCGGTAATTTGACAAACGGAAATGAACTAAAAACCATTATAAAATATGGCTAAAAAATATACTCAAAAAGAAATTGAACTTGATAAGCTAATCCTAGACAAAGAGAATCCACGTTTTGCGGAACTCTATAATGGAAGTGACAAAGAGAGTGACATAGTAGAATATCTTCTATTTACTGAATCAGCTGAAGAAGTTGCTGAGGCAATTTCTGAAGCCCAAGAGTTTTATGAAGACAGACCTCTTTGGGTTTTTAAATTAGATGATGGAAATTTTCTTGTTAAAGATGGTAACCGAAGATGTGCTGCCGTTAAAGCATTACAGACACCAAATAAGTATGATTTGGGTTTATCACGTTTCGAAATAAAAAAAATGCCAGTTTTAGAATACAATAAACTAGAGGATTTGGACAAAAGAATTCGACTAGAGCATAATAGTAACTTATTTAAGAAATGGGGCAGAATTGCCAAAGCAATAGAAATTTTTAGACTATTCTCAACTGGAAGTTCAATTGAATCTCTCTCTGATATAGATTCAAAGCCTAGAGATTTCATAAAAACAGCAACATTTTACTATAAGGCTGTTGATATTAAAGGAGAAGATTTTAAAAAATTAGTAAGAGACGGAAGAGGAGAAGCGGGAGGGAAAACAATTGTTTTTGAAAGGCTCTTTGCAGTGCGAAAAGAATGCGGATATAATTTTAAACGAAAGACTAGTGAGATAATAATTAAAGACAAGGATTTGTTTGAGTCTTATATTAATGCCATTGTGCCATATCTCATTCAAAATCCAAAAACTTCTTCTAGAACAATTGATAAAATAGGTGCGAATTCTTTTTTAGATTTGCTCAAACCTTTTGGATTTCCACCTAATAAACCCACTTCAACAAACTCAGCAACAGGAAGTGCACAAAGCAATTCTTCAACAAATACTCAATCTGATGGTAGTTCAACAGGTAGCAATGCTTTTGGTGGCACTTCTAGTTCAGGCAACACTGGAACAAGTAATACTAACAGTAATTCGAGAAGCGGTAATTCAGGTTCGTCCAATACAGGAAACACAAATAATTCTGGTAGTGGTTCAGGTAGATATAGTGTTAAATCAAAACCAACTTTAAAGAGAAAACAGATACATAGTCCGCTGAAAAAACTGATTGATGAGTGTTATAATCTAGATGAAAATAATTTTGCGAATGCGAAAACCGCATTAACTAGGGTTACTCTTGAATGCACGCTTAAGTTTGTAGTGGAAAATACCAATAAAACAAATGGTAATCCGATAAAAACAGCCAATCATTTTGATTTAGCTTTCAAAGATAGAAAAGGCAATCCATTGCCCTACACAAATTTTGATACATTAAAATCCAAATTCTCTGAATTAATCAAAGACACAGGAATAAGAAAAGCATTCGAAAACTTCGACATTCAAAATCCTCACCAAATAATCCATAATTATCGTGTAGCGGCTGTTCCTGCAACTGCTAAGGCTCTATGTGACAATTTGATTGATTTAATCGAGTTTATGCTTCAAGATGAAACTGATTTGTTGAACTCTTTAGATTTAACTAAGCTATAATATGTTTTATTCACCTTTAAGATATCCAGGCGGAAAAAATAAACTTTCTGCATTTATAGCAAAAATTTGTATCGACAACAATATAAATGGACATTATGTTGAACCATATTCTGGTGGTGCGTCTGTTGCTTTGTTTTTATTAATGGAAGGGTTCGTTGAGAAAATCACAATAAATGATAGAGACCGTTCAATCTATGCTTTTTGGCATTCAGTACTAAATAAAACTGAGCAACTATGCGAAAAAATTGAAAATACTGAATTAACTATTGCTGAGTGGAAAAAACAAAAAGCAGTTCAATCAAATAAAAAAAAGTCCGATTTACTTGATTTAGGCTTTTCTACATTTTATTTAAATCGTACCAATCGTTCAGGTATTATAAACGCTGGAGTAATGGGAGGAATTGAACAGACAGGAAATTATTTAATGGATTGCAGGTTTAATAAAACCGAATTAATAAAAAGAATCAAAAACATTGCTTACCACAAAAAAAACATACGTCTTTATAAAAAAGATGCTGTCAAATTAATAGATAAAATAGAGCAAGAAGCCGAAAATGATAATATAGTTTTTTATTTCGACCCACCATATTATTTAAAAGCAAGTACGCTTTATATGAACCATTACGAAGATAAGAACCATAAAAAAGTTAGTGACAAGATTAAGTCAATTCAAAATATTAAGTGGATAGTTTCGTATGACAATGTTCCAGAAATACAAGAACTTTACGCAGAATGTCCTAAAAAAGAATTCTCATTTAAGCATACTGCTTATGAAATTAGAGAAGGGAAAGAAATATTGTTTTTTAGCGAAAATATTGAACAACCCGAAATTAAAGATTGGAACCCACTGAAATTTAAACTGAAAAAAGGAAAAACTACCGCCAACATTGTGTATAAGTAATAGCGGTTAAAGTAAGGAAATAAAGGGTTTTGACTCGAATCAAACTTTGTGCTTAACCGAAAGTTTCGTACATCGAAATCGCCTACTTTTCATATACTAAACGTTGGCGTTCATTGTAAAGTAAAACTGCTAATTATGACTAATAAAAGTAAAGGAAGTTTTTCATTACTAAATCCAAAAGAAAAAATATTTGAAGAAATAAAAACTCAAATGCCTAATTGGTGGATCCAATTAAGAAATGATAATGAGTTGTATATAGATATTCGAAAAGACAATTCAATAAACGTTTATTATTTCGGGGGTTCAATAGCAAGAATTCAATTTAAAAATGATTTTGTTGCAGAAATTCATCAAAAATATTTAGGTGATTTAACACCTCGTGGAAAAACAAAAAAAGGAAAGGATAAATTTGAATATGACCAAATAAACTTGTCTTTACTTGATAAACAATCAATTGAGAAAATCAAAGAACGTATTAAAAAAGAGTATTTAAAAAACATCAATAATGAGAAACCAGCGGAAAAATGGATTCAGGGGAAATTAATTACCGAAAAATCAAATTATATAGACTCAGAGTTTCAATTTAATCAAAATCCCAAAATAGGTAAATTAAGGATTGATTTAGTTGAATTATTATCTGGTGAATTATCATTTGTTGAATTAAAAGGAATTACTGATACTCGATTAAGGAACGATGAAAAACGAAATATAAATGTTCCAGAGATTATTGAGCAAATGGAAAAATATAAATTGTTCATCAAATTATATGAAAATGATATAAAACAGTATTACGAAAAACTTTTAGAGATTAAGCAAGATTTGAAACTAACAACGATTATAAAAACTGAGTTTAATGTCAGTAAAAATCCAAAACTGATAATAATTGATACTTATAAAAAAATGACTGAGAAACGAAAAGAAAGAATTTTCGACATCAAAAAACTACTTGAAAACTACGGTATAGACTACGTAATTAAAAAAATAGAATAAACACGAAACACCAACAAAGGCTCATATATAATGCGGGGTTTTGAAGTAATAAAGACAATATGAAGATATAATAAACATCGATGACGCTTGAAAGTTTAGTTCTTCGAAATCCCACACAACACATAACCGTGACCATTAAAGAAGAATCCATTACAGCGTTATAGTACAAGAGTACTGGTTATCACTGCTCCTTCATAAACTTCGTATTCTCCAACCTCTTCTTTATTTTCTTGTCGGGCAAAAAGCTTAGTTTTAATTTTGTGATGTCCTGCGCCGATACATCTTCGTGGCGCTCTTTTCCATTTCCTGAAGCATGAATGCTAAAAATTCCGAATCCATCTAATCGAACACTGTTACCATTCATCAACAATTCTGGTACCAATTCAATAAACGACTGAACCACTCCAACCACATCGGCTCCACTAAATGTTGAGCGTTTTGCAATAATGGAACACACCTCATTCAAATCGGTAATCTCCCGCCCTGTTAGTACCGGATAATACTTTGCTTCGTTTTCGCCAGCCATTCCGCCTGGTCTTTTTGAAACTACCTTATATTTGATTGCCATTGTAATTACATTTTGTTTTTATGATAGGTATCATAATATAATTAGATACGTATCAAAATAAACTTAGATAGGTATCTTTTTCATCTCCCCTTTGTACGTGCTACCTACATAGTTAGGTGGTTGCGGAATATGTAATAAGCAAAAAGACTCTCTTCCTTAATACAAAAACCAGTCCTTCTGAGCGAAAGCGAAGGATCGGATTGGATATTGAATTCTTGCATACTCAAATATTTAACTCTCGCCTTTTACCCAACTAGATCCTTCGGAAGTATCCTCAGGATTGTAGATGTTAGATAATTCGTTGACGGTTTTAGTAAATTAAACAACGCCACTGTCATCCTGAAGATACCTCTGAAGGATCTTCACAGTCATTAAAAAGCAATTATTTTATTCGTAGGCGATAACCGACCTTACCTTCACATTATTTCAGTACTCGTTTTTACACTCATCTTTTTAAAGGTTGTACTTTTGTGCCGACAAAAGTACCAAAAACTCTCGACAAGAATAATTGGCGCGAACTTCATTGCATCGACTCAATTATTCCAAAGGTCCACGTTCGCTTTTTGCCACATTCAAGCCCGAGCCTGTGTGGAATGATTGCTCCTGTCGGAGACATCGATTCCATTGCGTTCTTTTTTCGCCAATAATTCTAAATGTCGATGTGGTTTGGTGGGCACATTGACACTCTGGGTTTTGAAAATAACTAGGTGCTTTGTGAGGAATCAAATAGTTATTTCTGTCAGCGATTTATCTAACACCTACATGGACGACTTTTTATTTGTACGTTTAAGCAAGTCTATTGAGATTTACCCTATTTCCTTTGTTCTCCACCTAGTGCAAGCTTATGCGCTTTACTACCTCATAAAGTCGTCACCCTGAACTCGTTTCAGGGGCTAGCCTTAGTAGAACTCTTACCTGGAACAACGCTGCCCCCAACAAATGCTGAGTTAAATTCAGCATGTCAAAACTTAGGCTCAATTTATAAATGACGTGCTAATGTCGGGTACTCGTAGTGGTAATACCCAGACTTTATTCTCAATTTTAAATCAAAATCTTATTTAACTATTGATTTAAAATGAACATAAGAATACTTCTTCCCCTTCTCTTTCCCTTTCTCCTTTTACTGAATAGTGCATGTGCGCAAGAAAAAGAAAAGCCTTCTTTATCTATGGATTTGATTAACCTTTATACCGGCAATTATGCGGATCCCCGAGGCGGGGTTATACAAATCGATTGGAAAGAAGACTACCTCTTTGTTTTTGGTGATAGTCTTCCTGAATTAAAATTCTGGCCAGAATCTGATTCCTCTTTCAAATCAAAAGAATATGATATTCGGATTGAATTTACTGTAAATCAAAAAACCAATGATGTAAGACTTCAGGCTTTTGAAGAAGGTCAGCTTTCGCTAAATGTTTTAAAGGATTATTTCCGTGATCTCACCGGTGGTGCAGAAGCCGAAAACTGGACCCTTAATAATCGTGGGGTTACTTTTGATGGAACAGTTTACCAATTTGATAGTCGCCCCGGAATCGGATTGCTATGGCTTAAAGATGAACAGTTTGTGGATGGAACCATTGAATTTGAAGCGAAAGGTAAATCCACCAACGGTCAGAGTTTCCTCGGGATTGCATTCCATGGAAAGGATCTCAAAACCTATAACGCCATTTATTTCCGTCCTTTTACTTTTGATAACCCCGAAAGGCTTAAAAACTCTATTCAGTATATCTCGTTACCGGATTATCCTTGGTTCATTCTTAGGGAGAACTTCCCTGAAAAATATGAAGATGAAGTATATCCCGTTCCTGATCCTGAGGAATGGTTTCATGTCCGAATTGAAGTTAATACTCCCGAAATTCTTGTTTATATCAATCACTCTGATATTCCTAGCATGTCCATCGAAAAGCTTAGAAAGATTGATGGCGAGAAAATCGGTTTTTGGGTAGATGTCTCTGACGGTTCATTCCGAAACTTAATCATCACTAAAAAGTAATACATTGCTATACCAACTGATTACCTATGATTAAGAATCTTAGAATTAAAAAAGGGTTGACGCAAGAGCAACTGGCTGAGGAAACCAGCATAAGTGTACGGACCATCCAGCGTATTGAAAATGGAGAGGTAGAACCTCGGGCTCATAGTATTCATAAAATTGCGGAAGCGCTCGAAATCAACTATGAAGATATTGTAAGCCAGGATAACTCAACTTTAGAGTTAGCTAATGGACTTGCATGGAAAATCGCCATTCATGCCTGTGCAATTTTTATCATTCCTCTACCCTCTTTAGGAATTTGGCTCTGGAAAAAATCAACTGTTCCTGATATCAAGTTGCATGCCATTGCCAGCATCAACTTTCAGTTGAATATGCTGGCCGTTTTATTTTTGGCAAACCTGCTTTCTATACTCATATTACCTGTTTTAACAGCTATTGTAGCCGTCCTATTATACTATGCCTTGGTTTTTTATAACATCGTTCGAGTAGCTTTAGAGCTGCCATTCTGGTATCCACCGGTACATTCTTTTTTAAAAGAATGATATCGTTATACACCATCTTCTTAAACACAAATGCCCATCATTAATTGCAATATTCCTACTTTTCTTCTAATCCTGTTCTGCATTAACCTGAACGCCAATTCGCAAACTGCGAATAACCACAGAGAATTTAGTAAAAAGGAACTCACGGAAGATCTAAATTTGCTAAAGGAAATACTCCTTGATGCTCACCCTGGAATCTTTTGGTATAATAATCAAAGTTCATTGGATAGTACTTTCAATCAAGTCCTAGGTTCTTTGAATGAAGACGAAACGGAGATTGAGTTTTATAGAAAAGCACTAGGTTTGGTAGCTCAAATTAATTGTGGGCACACTTGGCTAAATGCCTCCAATTCCTTATCTGACTCACTCTGGAATAATATTGACGACTTTCCCATGAAGGTTAAAATAGTCAACCAAAGGCTCTATTATACAGGGTCTGACATTCCCAACTCAATCAGCAGTGGGGATGAAATTCTTGCTATAAATGGACATTCGTCTCAAGAACTTATAAGAAGGATGATAAATTATTCGACCGGAGACGGCTTTATTAAAACTGGTAGAATAAGAATGGTAGAACGAACATTTGGTTTTTATTATGCTCTTCTCTACGGGTTTAATAAGGACTATAAGGTGCGCTACGTTACAAATAACAAAAGTGAAGGAATAGCCAAATTGTCTCCTAAAAAAATTGTCAGAGTCACCAAAAATGAAACCCCTATTCAGTTTTCCTACATGGAGGGTTCCCAAACAGGGATATTAAAAATAACCACTTTCTCGAACGAACAAATTAACCAAAACGAACAATTTCAATCAAAGCTTAGGGATATTTTCGTGTCACTTAAAAATTACAAGGCTGAAAATCTCATTGTTGATTTGCGGGAAAATCGTGGGGGAAGTGACGAGTTAGGGTTATTGCTGCTATCTTATTTGGTTCCTGATTCAGTCGTAGAATTTAATAAAATGTACCTCCGAACCATTGATTCCGAATTATTAAAGAAATACAGTGATCTGATGCCAGACATTTATGAGAGACTTCCGCGATTAACTCGGGAGATAAATGACACCACTTTTTTATTCTTTGATGAAATTACACTTAAACCGTTTCCACCTTCAAAACCTTTTTTTGGAGGAAGAATATTTATACTCATCAATGGAAATACTTTTTCAACCGCGGCTGATGTCAGCGCTATTCTATACTCTAAACGCAGAGCCACTTTCATAGGAGAGGAAACGGGCGGCGGATATTATGGGAACACAAGTGGGATAATTACACAGGTAACATTACCAAACACCGGTTTTCAGTTACAATTACCTTTAGTTCGTTATGAAACCAATGTGAAGAATACTTTACCCATAGGAAGTGGGGTGAAACCAGATTTTTTATTTTCTTTATCAAAGAAAGAACTCTTCTCAGAAAAGGATGTGCTCTTAGAATACTCCCTGAACCTCATCAACGAAAATTAGCATGAAAATTCACTTTGTTCTCATATTGTTAGTTGCGTCTTTCTCTTTATGTACTGCCAATCATACTGGAAGCTGCAATGACACAACCATCATGAACTATCAAGGAAAAGAGATTTTGGTAACTGAATTGGAGCGTTTTTTAAAAAATAAACTCTCGTCGATGGATATTTCTGGTCTTTCCATTGCCGTCATCAATAACTCCAAAGTAGTCTATCACAACACCTTTGGCTATGCCAACAAAGAGGAGAAATTACCTGTCACCGAAAAAACTATTTTCGAGGCTGCTTCCTTGTCAAAATCAGTTTTTTCTTTTTTCGTCATGCAATTCGTGGAGGAAGGAAAATTAAACCTTGACACCCCCTTGTATAAATACCTCGAATACCCTGACATAGCCTATGATGAAAGATATAAACAAATAACAGCGAGAATGGTTTTATCCCATCAATCAGGCTTCCCTAATTGGAGAGAAATTGAAGCTGATGGACAATTGAAAATATATTTTGATCCCGGAACTGAATATTTGTACTCAGGGGAAGGTTATCAATATCTGGCGATGGTCTTAAGACATATTGAAAATACAGACTGGAAGGGTCTGGATTCCATCTTTCAAGAAAAAGTAGCTAAGCCTTTAGGCATGTCACATTCCGTTTTTATCCAAACTCCATATACCAGAGCTAACAAAGCAGAACCTTACGATAACGATGGTAATTTGATTGATTGGAGAAATAGCTATTGGTATCAGAAAGACAATAACAGATTCGTAGCTCCTGCTTCACTTCATTCCGAACCTTTGGATTTTACTAAATGGATGATAGCTGTTATGAATGAAGAGTTGTTAAGTGAAAGTAGTTATGATGAACTACTGAAATCACATTCTACTGTTCAAGAGAATCAGTATTACACGCTTGGGTTCATGACCCTTGACGAACCATATAATAATTTATACTTACATGGCGGTGATAATGAAGGATTTACATGTGGTTTCGTTCTTGATACTGAAAAAGACTGGGGCTTCGTTCTTTTTACAAACTCCGAAATGGGTCAGACTCTCACAAACGAACTTTTTGAATATTTAGATAGTGATAATCAATAAAACAATCAGTTCCATGAGGCTGAATCTTGCATTAATTAATGATCTTCACTTTTTTGCAACAAGCTCCTAAATTCCCTTTCAAAAGGGGACTTTTATACTCTGAAATTACTTCGCTCCCACTTAAACGATGATGTCAACAAAAAAGGGATACAAGTAATGCGTCCCCAATGTGTAAAAAAAATTAACTGTTCACTGTAACTACCCTACTCTAAACTTTAATTCTTCAATCTTAGACATGAGTTCATTTCTATCCATCTCGCGGTAGCGCTCTGGTAGTAGTTCCTTAGAAGTACATTCTAATACTGCATTCAGCGTTTGTAGCTCTACTTCTTCAGGATAAGTTGGCGGAATGAAATCATTCAATGCTAAATCAAGCATTTCGGGAGATACTTTTTTCTGACCAGCAGCCGCCGCTCTGAATTTAGCTCTCGTTAAAGCTGCTTCCATATCGGCGCCGGAGAATGTTTTGAACCCTTCTTCGATAATAGCTGGAATGTAATCCTCGGTTTGCTTAAGCCCTGTTTTCTTCCGCATTGCTTCGAAAAGCTCTACCCGTTCTTCATTAGTATGGGGTGGGAATAATGCCAAATGCTCTTCGGCTCTACCCTGTCGTTTTAAATCGATAGGCATTAAATCAGGACGTGCAGTCATCAAGAACCAGATGATTTTACCTCGATTAGCAGTATCACTCATAAAGGTAGCAATCTGTGAGAATACACGACTAGAAACCCCGCTATCACCACTTGAGCTTCGATCACCAAGATAAGCGTCGGCTTCATCAATCATTACGGCTACAGGAGCCATAGCTTTCAATAGGGAAAGTATTTTTTCGAGATTTCCTTCAGTAACCCCTTGCCACTGACTTCTGAAGTTTTTCAACTTTACCATAGGGACGCCTACTTCACTTGCAAAACACGTCACTAAAAAAGTCTTACCTGTTCCAACAGGTCCGCAGACTAAATATCCCATTGGCATTACATCCTGTCGTCCTTCTTTCAATGCTTTTACAGCCTGACGAAGATGTATTTTTACATGCTTATGTCCTGCCACATTATCTAAAGAATATGGGTTTTCAACAAATTCAAGAAGACCGTAAGCTTCTGCTTCAATCAATTCTTTCTTATTCTTGGAAAGACTGTCGAAAGTGATCTTCTCCTTATTCTCACGTGCATTCGAAAGTACGCTTCGGATATTCACATAATTCAAACCTGCGGTTTGCTGAGCAATGATTTCTGGTTTAACCGATGATATAGACTTGAAATCATCATTTTTGGTTTCAAACTTCACAAAATCTAAACGCTCTTTTTCTCCGGGAATGGTAATCTTAATTTCAGTGGTATACGGATTTTGAATTAACGTCTTATTTAAATCAGGAAGATTCTCTGTTATTAAAACTGTTGTAAAATCAGATGCCAGGAACATTGGGTCATGTGCCCACCGAGATAAATATACGAGTGAAGTTCGGTCTTCACTTCCAGTTGAGCTTGTATCACTCATAGGAATTAAAGTCTCAGCGTAATCGATAATAAGAGCAACACTCTTCTTTTGATCTAAACGAAGGCGGAAATATTGTTCGAGCAAAGAAAATACCCGTACAGGATCTTTTGGCATTTTAGTAGCAAAGTCTGTCCCAATTAAACTATCTCTACCTGCAATTGCTTGATTGAAGTCTGCTTGAGAATCTTTATCCCTAAAATAAATACCGGAAGAACGATCGTAAAAAACAACAAAGTCTCTAGCACCAAAAAATTCATCAGATAAGAAACTTTTTAAACGGTGAAATTCAGTTCCTTCATCATTCTTTAGTGGAACCAAATCGTGTACATTACCATGTATTAAAAAGGTATTAATAGTACGGCTTAAATATTTTCTGGCGAAATCTTGTGACCAAGCTGGGTAATTGTCAAACATCGTTAAGACTCAATTAAAATAAGTTTTACAGTTTCAATTCTGCTTTGAGTAGCTTTACTAATTATGAATTTTGTTTCTTCAATAAGTACTTCTTCATTCACTGTAGGAATGCGCCCCAAATGGTTTATTATGTAGCCCGCTACGGTATCATACTCCGAAGGTTCCACCGGTAGTTTAATTTCCTCAAACTTTGCTACTAATTCCTGAATTTCAACATTTCCCGAAACCACAAAAGTGTTTGGAGAAAGCTTTTTCATAATTTCATCATCCACATCATGTTCGTCCTGAATATCCCCAACCACTTCTTCCAGTAAATCCTCGATGGTTATCATTCCTGCTGTTCCACCATATTCATCCAACACAATAGCTACCGACATGTTTGATTGCCGGAACTCGGTAAGCAAATCTTTTGATTTCTTACTATAAGGAACAAGCTTAACTGGGCGAATAATTTCACTCAAGGTTTTGGGTTTATTGAAAAGATCGTAGGCAAATACAACACCTATAACGTCGTCAATAGAATCTTGAAAAATCGGCAACTTTGAGTGCCCTGATTTTATAAATAGGTTAAGAACCTCATCCAACGATGTTTTTTTATCTACCGCTTCGATTTCAATTCGTGGAATCATTGAATCTTTAACACGCTTGGTTGAAAGCTCCAGAACGTTGTGTAAAATTTCCGAATCATCCTGATCTATATCCTCGCTTCCCCCACTTTCCCTTAATTCTTTAAAAATGAGTTCCACATCTTGGCGACGATAAAGTGAAACAGCCGCTTCTGCATCTGGCACTAACCACTTTATAAGTACATTAGATGAACTGGTTGCAACCGATATTAATGGACGAAGAGTGAAGTAGCATATTCGTAGTGGGATTGCAATGATGTTTACCATCACATCAGCTTGTGCTCTGAAAATTGCTTTTGGAAGAATCTCCCCAAAAATCATAATCAGTATAGAAGCTATAATCGTTTGAACTATCAGAATTTGAACTTCTGTTGGAGTGTGACTAAACCATAGTTCAGAGTATTCGGTAATTGGAGTTACCAAAAATAAAGCCATAAATGTAGCATAAAGTACATTTACAATATTATTCCCAACCAGAGTAGTTGTTAAAAAAGTTTCGGGATTGCTTTTAAAAAACTCGAGTGAATTAGCAATTAAACTATTCTTACGAGAAGCTACTTCTAACTTTAGCTTATTAGCTGTTACAAAGGCAATCTCAGATCCCGAGAAAAAACCACTTAATACAATGGTTGCTGTTATAAGAAGCCATTCCATATTATTTGGCTCCTATACATTTAATTAAAGATGTGCTACCCGATGGAGGCTCGTCGCTCATGCAAACAAAATTAGTTCTTATTTACCGGAAAAATTTGGCTTTCGCTTTTCAATAAAAGCCGAAGTCCCTTCCTTAAAATCAGCAGTGTTGAACAAATCTCCAAATAGATTTGCCTCAGATTTAAAACCAGTGTTTTTACCTGCTTCTTTAACCGCTAATATAGCATTTTTTATGGCTAGTGGTGCTTGTTTTGTAATTCCTGAAAGTAATTTTTTTGCTTCGTCTAATACGCTGTCTTCTGCGATGGAATTTAGTAGTCCAAGCTGGAGTGCTTCTTCAGCTTTTGCAAATCGACCAGCCATAATTAATTCTAAAGCCTTTGCTTTTCCAACTAGGTTAGTAAGTCTTTGAGTGCCCCCATATCCAGGTATTAAACCTAAACTCACTTCTGGTAAGCCTATAACTGTATTTTTTGATCCAACCCTTAGATGGCATGCCAATGCAAGTTCGAATCCACCTCCTAAAGCATATCCATTTATGGCTGCAACTACAGGAATTGTTAAGTCTTCAATTCTCTGAAATACAGCTTGTCCACGTAAAGATAATTTTACAGCTTCATCTCCTCTAAATTCGGCGAATTCTTTAATATCAGCGCCGGCAACAAAAGCTTTTTCTCCAGCACCAGTTATAATTAATGCTTTGATTTCGTCATTTTGCTCTATCTCGTTGAGAGCCGCTGTGAGATCGACAAAAACTTGATCGTTAAGCGCATTGAGTTGATTTGGGCGATTTATGATAAGCGTAGCCATTCCGGAATCATTTATTTCCAGAATTAACGTTTCGAAAGTTGTACTCATTTTTATTCTTGAACTCTTTTCTTTGGTTTTGTTTCTGAAGTTACATCATCAGAAAATTCATCCAAAATAGAATCGAAATCAAGTTCAGTTTCCCATTCAGTTGTATATTCAGGTAAAATATCCTGATCCAAATCATCAATTAGTTGTGAAGTCTCATCAACCTCAGTAAGTAAGTTATCTAATTGGAAACCAATTTCTTCTGGGTTACTCATAGTCATCGATTGTTCGTAAATATATCGAACTGCGTCTTCTATAGTCTCAATATGAGTTTCGCAAACTAGGTATTTCTCTTTAGCTATTTTAAACTTTTGAAGTCGTTTTTGCATAATAGCTACCCTTCTCGACTTTGTTCGTTTCAACTTCTCAGACTCAATAGTTCTGATCTCTTCAATTTGTCGAACAACCTCTTCTTTTAAATTTGTCTCTAACGAAGTATTGAGATAAATCTCGTATCGTTTGATTAAATCAAGCAATGTGAGATAGTTCCCCAATAGCTCTTCTATCTTTTTGCCAATATTATCTAATAAACCTTGAGAGCTATATGGAAGCTTTTCAAAATTTTCTTGCACTAATTTTGCAAGATGTTTTAGTACTAAAAATCTTTTTTGACTTGCGGAATCTAACGATTGAAATAGCTCTTTTTCATTGCTTGAAGCATGTCTCTCTTTTATCTTTTTCAACTCTGCTTTTTTACGAAACCTTGGTAACTTTGGAACTACTCCCAAATACATCAGTTCCATCCCAAAAACTGTGGTTAATAAGATGTTAGATACATCAACACTTAAATTGCTAAAAAAAAGCGCTCCTAGTGTAGAAACCAGTAGAACCCCAAGATTAATAGGGTTTAGGAAAGCTTCCCGAGTATAATTTATATTTAGTTCTTCTGTAGACATTAACTTTTGGTAGTAGGGTCTTCTTTTTTGGAAGTGGCTTCTTTTTTAGTTCCTATAGTTTTTTCAGCGCGAATTTCTTCAGCATGCTTTTCTATTTCTGAGTACAGCATACCCATTTCTGCTTTTACTTGTTGCAAGGTTTCTTTGGCCTTTTTCTTCTTTAATTCAGCGTCCAATTCTTCCTGCTTTATTTTGCCTGCCGTCGATGTAGGATCGTCTTCATCTAAACTATCCATAGCTACATCCAATCTAGCTTCTGCAAAATTAACTTTATCTTTTACTTTCCCCAGAAACTCATCTACTGAATCTAACAGATTATCAGCATTCATATTATTTAATGCCTGAGCAATCTTTCCTTTTTGTTCGGTATGTTTTAAACGTTCCTTTGCCTCTTTAATACGACGGTAATGATCCTTGTATTCTTCTTTCAGGCGTTCGCGTTCTTGTTCACTTTTGGAGCTCATGGTGGGAATCCGTTAGCTTTTCTCTTTACTACCAACAGATTTTGAAGGAGCTTCTTCTTCAGCAGGTTCTTCATCAATTGAAATTGAGCCTGATGTTTCGCCCATTTCCATTTTAAATTGTTCTACTAATTCGTGCGCTCTTATTTTCTCTGCATTCGCTTCGATTTCCATAGTTTGAGTATCGATACTATCTAATGCAATTTCCATTCGAGCTTCATTTTTGGCAGACTCTTCATTTATGCGTGAAATCATTTCATCGTGAGTTTGATCGATTCCGCCTACTTCAAACTGTTCTAAAGTATCTGCAATTTTTGATTGCCATTCTGCACGCTCACTTGCTCGTAAAGCTTCTTTCGCTTCCTGAATCTTACGATCTTTTTCACGCATAAACACTTTTTTAACCTTCAAAGCTTTTTCATAAGCTCGCTCTGCAAACTGAAGCTGATCTCTAGAATGAATGATTGTTTCTTTAGCTTTTTCTAGTTGAAGTGCGTAACCCTCAGCGATGTCATCTCTTTTTGCATTAATTGCAGATTTAATTTTTGAAGTAAGTTCGCCAATCTGCTTTTCATTGCGATTTACTTCTTTTTGGAGCATGATAAGATTCGCTTTTACTGTAGCGATATTTTCATTCATCTGCGGAATTTGATCGTTCAAATCCCGAATATTTTGCTCTAGAATAAGTTTTGGGTTCTCCATGGAGCTGATAACTCCACCGAACATGGATTTGATAGCGCGAATAAATCTTTTAAACATTGTATTTACCGTATTTTTTATGCCCTTTTAGTATCAGGAACTAAGTTAACCGATTATTATAGTAATTCAACATGCTAAAGCTCAAATGCCCTTGTGCCTTTGCTGTCACAAACATGAGTAACCAAAAGTTCCGATTTTGGTTGCTCATTCTTTATTTCAACCGCACCGTATAAAAGTTCGGTTACAGTTTCAATCATGGTTGGCTTGTTCGTATATCCTGTCAAAATTGTTTCACCTTTCAAAATTTTGTCGCCAACTTTCTTTTTTAAGGTAATCCCAGCTACTGGATCGATAACATCTTCGATACTCTTTCTTCCTGCTCCCAATTCTAGAGAACCCATTCCAATATCAAAAGAATTCATTGAGGTGATGTAGCCCTCCTCTTTACTTAAAAGCTCAAACTCATACGTAGCAATTGGATATGTTGAAGTATCTTTTATTACAGATGAATCTCCTCCCTGTTCTTCAACTATATCAATCCATTTCTGAAAAGCTTTTCCATTTGCAATTACTTCCTCACTGATTTTTATTCCCTCTTCCACACTGCTTGCTTTTTCTCCTAAATAAATCATTGTTCCAGAAAGCAAATTCGAAAGCTTCATAATATCGTCAGGTCCCTCTCCTTTGAGAGCATGAACACATTCTTCTACTTCTAACCAGTTCCCAATTTTATAACCTAAAGGTTGGTTCATATTGGTTAAATAGGCAATCGTCTTTTTATTGAATTGCTCTCCAATTCCAACCAATGTTTCTGCTAATTGAATGGCATCGTCAATGTTTTTCATAAAAGCGCCAGAACCATATTTCACATCCAAGACTAGCGCATCAATTCCTTCAGCCAGTTTTTTACTCATAATGCTTCCTGCAATCAATGGAATAGACTCAACAGTAGCAGTAACATCACGCAGAGCATATAATTTCTTATCAGCGGGAGCTATTTCTTTAGTCTGTCCCGCAAGAACTAGATTGTGTTTTTCAATAATTTCTATGTACCGCTCTAAGTTCATATCGGTGTAGAATCCTGGAATAGATTCTAGTTTATCCAAAGTTCCACCCGTGTGCCCCAATCCTCTTCCAGATATCATAGGAACTGGAACGCCAGCAGCAGCTACAACAGGTGCTAAAATCAAAGAAAGTTTATCTCCAACTCCACCTGTTGAATGTTTATCAACTTTTTTACCAGAGACAGAC
>TARA_R110000868_G_scaffold259361_3_pt1 | contig 63802 bp, 55 predicted proteins | sample TARA_R110000868 | Tara Oceans TARA_R110000868 (sample SAMEA4397489) | marine metagenome | biome: Polar Biome; feature: [SRF] surface water layer (ENVO:00010504); material: water (ENVO:00002006), including particulate matter (ENVO:01000060) such as... | depth 5 m | reverse complement strand
ATTCTGATCCGGGTTTTGGAAACGGTACTTCTATCTCAGTAACGGAAGTAGATGGTGAAGTGAATTACGAAGGTTCCATTATAACTTCATCTCTTTCGAGAGGACTCCATACGCTTTTTATCCGGGCAAAAAACAGTGATGATGAATGGGGATTAACCATCAAAAAACTCATTTTAGTGGATCAGGGAGAAGCAAGAGAAATAGAAGCTTTGGAATATTTCTTTGATGAAGATCCGGGTCATGGAAGCGGAACGGCTATTCCAATTGCCGCATCTGCGCAAATCGATAAGGAAGCCATGCTTAGTACTGAGGGATTATCAGTAGGTTTGCATACAATTTTTATCAGAGCAAAGTTTACAGATGGAAACTGGGGCATGCCTATCAAAAAACTGATCCTGATCGACCAAAGTGATCCTGTTTTAGTGAGTAATATTATATCTGCAGAATATTTCTTTAATACTGATCCCGGTTTTGCTTCTGCGACAGCTATACCTATTGAAACTGGAACAGATATTGAAACGACTTTTACCATTCCTGGGGCAAATTTGCCAATAGGAGATCAGATTCTTTACATAAGAGTACAAGATTCCGATGGGGTTTGGGGTCAATATGCAAGCAGAGCATTTGATAATCTTGAACTCCCCAGCCTAAGTTTTGAAAATTCAGACACAATTACAGTTTCGGGAAGTATTAATGGATTAAAAATGTTAGAAGATATTTCTGTAGAAGCGAGTTCCGAATTCGCAATTGATGGTGCTTCAGTAGCTATTTCGGAAGGATATATCGAGTCAGAGGATTCACTAACAATAAGTGAACCGCTTTCTTTTAAAATATCAAGATCCGGTGATGGGTTGTACTTAACCGGGCCTGGAAGTATTGAAGGACTTGAAACTAGTTTGAGATCAATTTCTATGATATCTAAAAATGATACTACCCAAACTGACACATTAAAAACTATAGAAGTGGAAGTCTTCCGTTCGGATTTTTCTACAGGAATTTTAAGTCGCTATATAGAAATACAGTCAGATTCTATGGGTACTTTTGATGAGGTGTTGGAAAATATACCTCAAGAATTTGCTTTAAAACAAAATTACCCGAATCCCTTTAATCCTGCTACAAATATTGAGTTCGCCATTCCTAAGAATTCGGACGTTAGTTTAATAGTATATAATTTACTAGGGCAGCAAGTCACAACTTTAGTAGATGAAAGCATATCGGCAGGATTTCATTCTACCAGATTCGATGCCTCACAATTATCATCCGGAGTATACATCTACAGAATTCAGGCAGGAAGTTTTGTTCAGACAAAAAAGATGCTGCTGATTAAGTAATCAATGTAGAATTAAGAATGATTCAATTAGAATGGCTGTCATTTTGAAGGAACAGAGTGACTGAGAAATCTAAAGATTTAATGAATATCACCTAGCTCTTTAGATTTCTCGCTTCGCTCGAAATGACAAGACTAACTATTCTTAGTTGAATCATTGAAAATTGACAATCGTACATCCCGCTCCACCAAAATCCTCATTGGCTAGTTCGTACTTTTTTACTTCAGATCTGTCAGCAAGATATTTATGAATTTGATCTTTTAGGATTCCATCACCTTTGCCGTGAACAATTTCTACTTGATTCATGCCTCGAAAAACGGCACGGTCTATATAATGGGTGACCTCATGCAGCGCTTCTTCAGCTCGTTTTCCACGTAAATCCAATCTGGGTTTTACGGTCTCATTCATAAAATCAGAACCGTTTACCAGATTTACAGATCTCGCTTTTTGATTGGTTTTCTTTTTTGGGGGATCAACCTTAACCAAGTTTTTGTATTTAGTTCGAAGTCTTAAACCATCAGCCTGAACAGTAGCATTATTTCCCTTATGTTCTATTAGTTCTCCAGTTGTGTTTCCATCCAGAAAACGAACATAATCGCCTACTTTTGGGGGATATTTACTTTTCTTAAATGTGGCTTCACGCTTTTCTTTTACTTTATCCAGACTTCCTTCAATTGCCGCCCTTTCTTGATCTATATCTTTTCGGATATCTTTAATCTGCTTTTTACTGGCTTTGTTTTTTACAATAATCTGTTCGACCGCAGCTTCTACTTTTTGATTAGCTTTATCCATGATGGATTTAGCCTCAATTAATGCTTTTTCCCGAATTTTATCCTTCTCCCGATTTATTCCATCTAGTTTATTGAGGTAGCGATTTCGATCTGTTTCTGCTCTGGATTTTAAATCTTCAAACTTCGATTTAAGTTCATCTGCCTGTTGAGTTTTTGTTTCTAGCTCGGTAATTAACGACTCCATCTTGTTTTTCTGCTCGCCTAGCAATTCACGAGATCGACTCAGAGTTTTTTCATCCAAGTTCATACGCTGAGCAATTTCAAAAGCGTAACTACTTCCCGGAATTCCTTTCTTAAATTTATAGGTAGGTGATAGGGAAGTTTGATCGAATTCCATCGAGCCATTTACTGCTAGGGGATGCTCATGTGCAAAAACCTTCAAAGAACCATGATGTGTGGTTACCAACACTTTGCAATCTCTGTCGAGTAGATATTCAATAAAAGCCTGAAAAAGAGCGCCACCTTCTTCGGGATCTGTTCCTGCAGCAGCTTCATCAATTAAAACTAAACTTCCGGGGTTAAGCTGTTTTTGGGTTTCGCGCATCCATTGAAGCCTAGATGAAAACGTACTCAAATCATTTTCAATAGATTGATCATCACCTAAATCAACAAAAATTCCTGAAAATACAGGAAGCTCAGAAGTTGGATCAGCAGGAATAGCATATCCAGATTGATTCATTAGAGCCGAAATTCCAACCGTTTTCATAGCCACAGATTTACCTCCAGCATTCGGTCCAGTAATCATTAGGCAGTGCTCATTTTTATCTAAATCCAGAAAGAGTGGGATGATATTAAGTTGCTCACCCTTTTTAAGTCCAAGATTTTTGAGCTTTAGATTCGCATTAAATGCATCCTTTAATTTTAATCTTCCCGAAGTAGATGCAATTGGAATTTCCCCATCCAGCTTAATGGAGACCTTGGCTTTTGCAGCAATAACATCGAGTTCAGCAAGAGCTTCTAAGTTCTGAGAAATATAGGATGAATGTTGCCTAACATGACTTGTTAATTCCCTTAAAATCCGTTCTATTTCTTGTTGTTCTTCAACTTCAAACTGCCGGATTTCGTTATTCAAATGAAGTGCTTCAGCAGGCTCCAGATATACGGTTTGACCAGTGGCAGAAACATCATGAATGAAACCCTGAATCTTGCGCTTATACTCTGCGAGTACTGGAATCACCATTCTACCATTTCGAATAGTGGCGCCTTCATCAGAAGTCATTCCGTCTTTGGTAGCAGTTCTCATCAATTTATTGATAGTAGATCGAAGTTCATTTCTTTTTGAATTCAGTCGCTTTCTAATAGCCTTTAATTCAGGGCTGGCATCGTCTTTGAGTTGCCCCCCATCGGTTACCTTTTGTTTAATTGAAGCCTCTAATTCTTTGAGCGGAATCAACTGTTCTGAAATGGAGAACAATTCAAGTTTATGTTCTGAGCGGGCTTTAAAAAATCTCTTAATCAAACGAGCTGTACTACAAATCCCTAAAATATAAGGGAAGCCAGAAAGAGGAATGATACTACCTTGAACACGAGCTATTACTAAAAAATCCCTTACGTCTGGTAATTCACCTAAAGGAAATGGGTCGGGATCACGAAGTATTTCCATCATCTCGTGAGTTTGCTTCAGTAAAACCTGAACTCGCTCGGTACTACTTATTGGGTACAACGCCTCAATAATTTCACAAGATCGCTCGGATTGAGCAACTTTAAGGGTAGCATTACGAAGTTGTTCGTAACCGAGTTTCTCCAATAAATTTTTCGGGTAGAGTTGCATTGAGTTGTTTTAGGAATTCCAACAAAGATAAAGGTAATTAGACTGGATTTCGATCCTTCTTTTTAAGAGCCACTAAATCACAAAAAACACAAAACTAGGAATGCTAAGGCTAGGTTTCCTAGAATAAGTTCTGGAAAAGACGGAGTATGTCAGATACTGGATTGAGACGGCATATCTAATTTTGTATCAAACCGAAAATGCTTCTACATTTAATCAACAAAGAAAACGAAGTGGAGTAGAGATGAATACACCTATCTATCAAGTGGATGCATTTACAGAGAAAGCTTTTGGTGGTAACCCAGCGGCGGTTTGCCCATTGAAGGAATGGATTCGTCCAGAGATTATGCAGAAAATAGCTATGGAGAATAATTTATCAGAAACTGCATTTTTTGTAAGGGAAGGAGATGTATATGCTTTGCGTTGGTTCACGCCTACTTCAGAAGTGGATTTATGTGGACATGCGACACTTGCATCAGCCCATGTTTTATTTGAAGAATTGGGTTATGACAAAGATGAGATAAAATTTGAAACTAAAAGTGGCAGGTTAATTGTAAAGAGAAATGGGAACCGATTGTCAATGGATTTTCCTGCGGATAAAATGCAACAAGTACAAGGACCTCCCATTCTATTCCAGGCACTAGGCATAAAACCAAGTATTTTTACTTTTAAATCAGATGATTATATGGTTGTCTTAGATTCTGAGAAAGAAGTAGCAAACTTGAAACCTGATTTTAGAATGCTTAAAGAAGTAGATGCTAGAGGTGTAATAGTAACTGCACCTGGTGATGAAGTCGATTTTGTTTCCCGATTTTTTGCTCCCCAAGTTGGTATTGATGAAGATCCAGCTACAGGATCAGCACATACAAAACTAACACCATATTGGTCAGAACGTTTAGAAAAAAGAAAGATGGAAGCACGACAAATTTCGAATAGAGTAGGAGTTCTTACTGTACGGGATAAATATGATAGAGTAGAAATTTTAGGCAGTGCAGTTACTTTTTTGAGAGGGGAAATCACTATTTAATGGAACTTGTATTTCTTCTAATAATTGGGTTGGTAGCAGGAACTATCGCAGGTTTAATGGGGATAGGTGGGGGGATCATTTTTACCCCTGTTTTGTTTTTTTTATTTGAGCAAGCAGGAGTAGACAACTCAGTACAGTGGTCGGTTGCTTCAGGATTATTCTGCACATTGATTGCAGCAGGAAGTAGTACTATTCGTCAATTTCAGCAAAAGAATATTTTTTGGAGTGAGGGTATTAAACTTGGATTACTTGGAGCTATAGGAATAACACTTGGGAAAGTGGTACTAACATCTAAGTACTACAGCAGAGAAGAGTTTGTAATCTTTTTTAGCATAATGCTGTTTTATGCTGCTTTTATGATGTTTAGAAGAGGTAGAGACACTTCAAAAGAATCGGAACGTGAGTTTGAGGAACTGAAAGTATCTCAGTTATTTATTACTGGTGGAATTGGAGGATTTATAGCTTCGCTTGCGGGTGTAGGAGGAGGCGGTATTATGGTTCCAATTATGAATCTATTTTATAAACAACCTTTTCGTAAAACTGTGAGTGTTTCTCAACTTGGGATGACTATTTTAATTACAACAGGAGTCATTCAGTTAGCTTTTGCGGAGAATCCTTCTTCTGGAATAACTGAATTTACCTTAGGCTTCGTTGATTTTGGTGCTGCTTTACCACTTGCTCTTGGAGGATTAATAGGCGGATTTACTGGAGCACTTCTCAATCATAGAATAAACCGTAAATATCTACAATGGGCATTTGCTGTATTGGCTTTGGTTATGGCGAGTAGGTTAATTTTGAGTGTATTTTAGGAATCTTTGAACTCCACTTGTTTGAACTCTGTAGCTTCTTTTAAATAATTATAAAGTGCACCCCGTTGTTTTTTAGTGTGAAATGGTAATTTTAATTTTCTGGAAGACCCTTTAATCATATCGATTTTAATATGATTTCCTTCAAGCTGGATTTTAGAAATCTTATCCCACTTATAAGTTGTTTTATGACCAGAAAAAGTAATCTTTTCAGGTAAAAGCGAGATTCCATTTTCATCAACATGCAAATATTGGAATCCGGTTTTCCCAGGAAAGAATGAAAAAATAGCGGGAAGTAAAATCATATTAATAGACTGCAACCAATAAATAGGTTCATTGTTTTGGATTTTAGAAAAATGTATTCCTATCGAAATCCCAAGTGCGAGAGTAGCAATATACCTTATGAACTTGAATAAAAAAGTATTTTTATCAATTTCGAGTTTGAATTCTTTCATTCCTGTAGGGCTAAGGTTAGAATAATAAAGGTTATTTCAGTGAGATTTTCAAAAGTGAATTCTATCATTTAGGCGAATGCAAAAAATTTGAAAGACAGGGGAGGAAATCAAAATAACAAGCATAAAAAAAGAAGCCCCTATCAAAGGGCTTCTTTTATTGTTAGCAATCTATAGCCTGCCGTCTGAAGGCCTAGCCACGTAAAGTGTGACTTTGACTATATTCTTCCAGTAAACTAATCTGACTTAGAGAAACCATTCCCATGGCGTCCCGGGGGAAAGTCAGTTCTTATGGAATTAATCCATGATCTTGCGCAAAAATGCGGGTTGATCGGAATCGTCTTTTCTAATGCGCTCTGCTCTACTCTGGAATGGCGCTACATTCGTATTCTTTTGTTCAGGTGTTTCCTGCTCTTGTTCTGCAGATGCCTCCTCTTTTTTTACATTGAGATCTCGACGTAAGTAAGATGGAGTATCTAACCGTTTCAAGTTTCCTTCTCCTTTGTAGAAATCACCCGTTGTTCTTGTGAAACGTGTAGAGATTTCTTGTTTAGGTGCAGAATGATTTTTAAGTGCTTGCTCTGCAGCGACATTCATCGGTTGTTTTGGAGCAACACGTGCAGTATTTCTATCCTCAGCTAAATCAAAACCTGTAGCAATTACTGTAACTCTGATTTCATCACCGAAATCTTCGTCCAGAACGGTACCTAAAATGATCTCTGCATCGTCACCAGCTTCTTGCTGAATAATGCTTGTTGCTGTAGTAGTTTCACGCATTCCAAGGTTAGAACCTGCAGAAATATTAACTAGTACGTTTCTTGCTCCACGGATGCTAACTCCATCAAGTAATGGAGAATTGATTGCTTCACGAGCGGCTAATTCAGCACGGTCAGCACCTGATGCAGTGGAAGAACCCATAATGGCAGCGCCACCATCGGTCATAGTAGTACGAACATCTGCGAAATCAAGGTTTATTAAACCTGGCATTAGGATAAGATCGCTGATTCCACGTGTTGCATTGTAAAGAACTTCGTTCGCTAATCTAAAAGCGTCCATCAACGATGTATTTTCGTCTGCGATGTCTAATAGTCGTTCATTTGGAATAACGATTACGGTATCGCAGTTTTTCTTTAATTCGTTAATGCCTTCAAGCGCATATTTTTTTCGAATTTTACCTTCGCAATCGAAGGGGGTTGTAATGATTCCAACGGTAAGAATTCCTTTACGTTTGGCCATACCTGCAACTACAGGAGCACCTCCCGTTCCGGTTCCACCACCCATTCCTGCTGTCACGAAAATCATATCAGCACTTTCAATTGCTTCTTCAATTTCGTGTCTGTTTTCTTCAACAGCTTCGCGACCAATTTCTGGACGTGCACCTGCTCCAAGACCACTGGTCAAGGCAGATCCAACCTGAATTTTAAGGTCAGCCATACTGTTTTTAAGTGCTTGGGCATCTGTATTTAGTGCTATATACTCTACACTGTCGAGACCCATACTAATCATATTATTGATAGCGTTTCCGCCACCACCACCAACGCCAATTACTTTAATCTTAGCGTTTTCTTGGCTTTGTTCGTCGAAGAAGAAAGTAGCCATGATAACTCCTGTTTATGTTTTGTTTACTGGATTATTCTGTTTCTTGTAGATGATTGCTGTTTTAAAGCTCTTTAAACCAACTTTTCATACGGTCGGCGATTCTCGCCATAACCTGTTCCACGCTGGTTGCCTTCGATGAAGAAGGGATCATTGTCTTATTTGTATTCGTACCTGTTTGAAGGGCATGAACAACCAACCCAACGCCTGTTGCGTAAATTGGGCTGTTAACTTCCTCTACTAAGCCACCAGTAATACCGAGAGGAATACCAACTTTGGCATCCATTCCTAGTATTTCAGTACCTAGAGAAGTAATATTCTTAATTAGAGACCCACCGCCTGTTAAAACAACACCGGCACTAAGTGATTCTGAATAACCACTTCGTTTGATCTCTATACTTACGATTTCTAAAATTTCTTCCATTCTTGCTTGTATAATTTTTGCAAGAATACTTTTTGTGATTTCTTTTGGCGGTCTGCCCGCAATTCCTGGAACGGTTATCACTTCATCTGTTTGAATCATATCTGCATAGCTTTCGCCATGATTTCGTTTCAAAGTTTCTGCTTGATCATCAAGGACGCTTAATCCTAATCTGATATCATCCGTTACTTTTTGTCCTGCAATTGCTATTACTGCAGTATGGCGGATTGTATTATCTTGGAAAATTGCTACATCTGTAGTTCCGCCTCCGATATCTACAAGGACAACGCCGGCTTCTTTTTCTTCTTGATCTAATACTGCATAAGAAGAAGCTAACGGCTCAAGAATAATATCAGCTACTTGATAACCTGCACGTTCTACACAGCGGTAAATATTTTTTGCGGCAGAAACCAACCCTGTAATGATGTGGACTTCAGCTTCCATTCTCATACCACTCATTCCTACAGGGTCACTAATTCCGTCCTGCCCATCAACTACAAACTCTTGAGGTATTACGTGTAAAATCTGTTGATCGGTTGGAAGCATAATGCGTTGACAATCTTCAAGAAGTCGCTCTACATCATGTCCCGTAATTTCATTGTCTCTATTATTGATTGTGATAACGCCTTTACTACGCATACTACGGATATGATCTCCTGCAATACCAACATTTACAGAATTCACCTGAATACCCGAAGCGAGTTCTGCTTGTGCAATAGCATCTTTGATAGCACTTACTGTTTTGTCGATATTTACAACCACACCACGGTTTAATCCGTCGCTTGGTGCTTTACCAACTCCTAAAATATTAATACGTTGCTGCTCATCTATAGAAGCTACGATTGCGCAGATTTTTGTAGTCCCAATATCGAGACCTACCATAATGTTTTCTTGTTCTGACATATCAGTTCCGCTGGTTTATTTGATTGCTAAATTTGTTGCTAACTTTCACGAGTGACTACCTGGTTTTTGAATCTAAGATCCACTTGTTGCATGCTTTGGATTCCTTTAGTGCGAATTACTTCAGCATAAAAAGCTTCCCAATTTCTTAGTTTTATATCGAAGTCATTAACACCGAAAAGTAGCTTTACGCCATTTTCATGACTTAACGCTACTACTCCTTCTTTCTGGTCATAAGCCACTTCGCTGATGGTTGCCCATCCAAATTCATTGGTTCTGGCTCCAATTAAGAAGTCCCGTATTTGGTTGAATTCCTCAGATTTTAAAGTATCACGACCAATAGTAGTCCTAAACCCATAAACCAAAGGAAGGTTCATTATTTTACCTTCTAAAATTGGCAACCGAACTCCATCTTCATCTACATATACTCGGGTTGAACCTTTTACTAAAACAGCAATCGGATTCCTTTCTGTAATAGTGATTTTCAAATCACCACTAGGTTCTACATAAGGACTTGCGGATTTCACATAGCTCAACATTTCAACTCGTGCAATAAGTGATTGTAAGTCTAGGCTATCAGGTTTAATACCCATTGGTACATTAGCAACTTCTCCAATTTCTTCGGTTGTTGTAAAATATGTTCCAACAATTTTAACTTCATTGATGGTCACATTTCTATTCCAATACAATGCAGCAAGTACAGCAACTCCAAGTACCATAAGAATGGTTGTTACCCAAGGAAGTAATTTTCCTCTTTGAACTTCGATATGTGTTCCCTTAGAACTCAATTAGTTTTATGGATATTGAAATTTCCTGATTCGATTTCATCTACAAAATTTTCACCAGAGCGGTAGATGTCGCCAGCTCCCATCGTGATAATGATATCGCCGTGTTTTACCACTTTTTTTAGTGTTTCAGTAACATCATTTTTGTCTTCTACATAAATCACATTCTTATGACCGTACTGTTCAGCCGTATCAGCAATTAATTTTCCTGTAACGCCTTCAATCGGTTTTTCTCGAGATGGGTACACATCTGTAACTATGAGTACTTCTGCATCAAAAAATGAGAGTCCAAATTCTTTATATAGTTCTTGAGTTCGGGAAAATAAATGAGGTTGGAAAACCGCCACAACTCTTTGGTCTGGCCAGCCTTTGTGAGCTGCTTTTAGGGTTGCTTGCACTTCGGTCGGATGATGAGCATAATCATCAATCACCATAACTCCATTGCCATACTTTTTCTGAAATCGGCGAAAAACTCCCTCAAAACTAGCCAATCCTTCTTTAATTAATTTGAAATCGATATCGAGTTCAATACCAGTAGCAATTGAAGCAAGAGCATTTAATACATTATGCTCTCCAGGTGATTTTAATGTTATTACGCCTAGTTTTTCTCCATTATTTGTAACGGTAAATGTGGAAGTAAACTCAGACAGAATAATATCAGTAGCTCGGATTTGAGCCTGAGGAGTTAATCCATAAGAAATAACTCGGCGCTCTAATAGTGGGAGAATACTTCGAACATTTGGATCATCAAGGCAAACAATAATAGAACCATAAAAAGGTACTTTGTTTGCATAATCAACAAAAGCTTGTTTTACGTCATCTAGATCATCATAAATATCCAGATGTTCGGCTTCAATATTTGTAATAATTGCAATTGAAGGTGTGAGGCGTAAGAAAGTACGGTCGAACTCATCAGCTTCAACAACAATAACATCACCTTTCCCAACTACAGCATTCGTTTTATCAAAACTGTGAACTTTACCACCTACAATAATAGTGGGGTCGTAATTTCCTTTTTGTGTAACTAAGCCAACCATAGTAGTGGTTGTGGTTTTACCATGGGTTCCAGCAACACCGATTCCATATTTCATTTTCATCAATTCGGCCAGCATTTCTGCACGTTTGATGGTTGGAATCCTTTTTTCGATTGCCGCTTTGGTTTCTTCGTTTTCAGTTGCCTTTACAGCACTTGTGTATACAACAACGTCGGCACCGTTAATGTTTTCAGCTTTATGCCCTTCAAAAATTGTAGCGCCAATATCTTCGAGTCGTTTTGTGGTTTCACCCAAAGCTCCATCAGAACCAGAAACTTTGTATCCACGATGAATTAGAATCTCAGCCATTCCGCTCATACCAATACCACCAATCCCAACCATATGTATATGCTTGGTTCTTCCAAAAATGGGTTGTGTTTGAATTCTATTATCCATCAGTTCAATCGAGATTTAGCGAGTTCTAAAATTTCTTTAGCAATAACTTTAGCAGCATCAGGCTTGGCTAACTTTAAAGCAGCAGCATTCATTTTCTTTAATTTTTCCTGATCAGTGATTAGGCGTTCTACTAATTCAGGGAGAGCATTTACAGCATCTTCATTTTTTAATAATTCAGAAGCTCCAGCATCAGCCATAGATTTAGCATTCTCGGTTTGATGATCTCCAGCTACATTTGGAGATGGAATTAACACACTTGGCATTCCAGTTAGCATAAATTCAGAACAAGAACTTGCTCCGGCTCGACTAATCACCAAATTGGCTGCAGCATAGGCTTCGGGCATACTATCTATGAAAGCGGTAAGCCTAAGGTTTGGGTACATCTCTAACTCAATTTCGGTCGAAAGATCATCGAAGTAACGAGAACCACATTGCCAGATAATTTGTAACCCTGCTTTATCATGTAGAGTATCAAGATTTTCTTTTATGGCATCATTGATAGTTTTGGCGCCACCGCTACCACCCATAATTAAAAGAACTGGCTTTGATTCATCAAATCCGAAAGATGTTAATCCCTTTTTTTTCTCTATACCAGTAAGTGTTTTTCTGGTAGGATTACCAGTAACCAGTATTTTATCAGCTGGAAGAAATTTATCAGCTTCTTTGAATGCGGTAAAAATTTTGCTAGCAAACTTAGCCAGAAGTCTGTTAGTGACTCCTGGGAAACTATTTTGTTCTTGTATTACAACGGGAATTCCTCGTTTTCCAGCAACCCAACCTATTGGTCCTGCAACATATCCGCCACAAGAAACCACTACTTGAGGTTTGAATGAACTTATAATGCTAAAACTTTGAGTTAAAGCCGTGATAAGTTTAATAGGAAATAAAAGATTTTTCAAAGTAAGTCTTCGATGGAATCCACTAATCCAGACATTCATAATTTCATATCCAGCTTTAGGAACAGCCTTCCATTCCATGTGGTTTCGCGTTCCCACGAATAGAATTTCTGTCTGAGAGTTCTCAGCTTTTAAAGCATCAGCAATCGCAATAGCAGGATAAACATGTCCACCAGTTCCTCCAGCAGCTATTAATATTTTTGGATTAAGCATAGAAGAAGGCCCCCTTGTCCCGGTTATGTTTCGAGATGTTGAGCAAAATTCCAACCATTAATCCGGCGAAGATCATATTTGTTCCACCATAACTAACAAAAGGCATTGGTAATCCTGTAACAGGAAGAATGCCGCTAGCAACGCTCGCATTCACAAAACCATACAATACAATAGTGAGAGTACAGCCAACAGCAAGGAGGGAGCCAAGCGTATCTTCAGCTTTTCGGGCAATGTAAACCACTCCACGAATTAAAATAAGGCTGAATAATACAATTAGTGCTAATGCACCAGCGATTCCGTATTCCTCAGCTATTATTGCAAAAATAAAATCGTTATAAGGTGCGGGGAGGAAATCTCGCTGTGAGCTTTTTCCAATTCCAACCCCAAAAAATTCCCCTTTCGCAATAGCAATATGAGCTTGTTGAGCTTGATAACCACTTCCAGTTAGAAACTCCTGAGTTTCAATATTTTTAATTTGTTGAAGATACTGATCAACACGATCCTGTCGGTTGGTTGACTGACTTAATAAAAGCATTCCGCCTAAAACTGCGACACATACCATCGATCCGAGTTGAATAACACTAATTCGACCAATAAACATCATAATTAGGCAGATTCCCATCAGAATTCCAGCACTACTAAAATCTTCAATTCCAATCAGGCCACAAGTCAACATTACCCAAACCATGATGGGCAGGAATGATTTCTTAAAATCTTTGATGTATTCCTGCTTTTCACTTAGCAAAACACTTACGTGCAAGAGTAATGCTACCGTTGCAATTGTTGAAGGTTGGAAGCTAAACCCGCCTAGATTAAGCCAACGTTTTGCGCCAAATTGTTCGGTTCCAAAAACTAAAACAGCTATGAGAAGAAATAGACTTATCACCATTCCAACTCGACTGAACTTAGCAAGCGTGTGGTAATTCACTTTAGAAACAATAAGCATCACAAAGAATGCAATGCCAAGTTTTACAACATGCCTAGTTACCAGTGCAAAAGCAGAGGTTTCATTGGATGCAGCAAAAAATGCAATACTTGAGTACACAGCAAGCACTCCGAACATCATAAGCATGATGATGGCCATAAGTAGAATTCTGTCGCTTCCTTGTTTGCGGGTATCGATATCTTCTGGGCTGGTGCCTAAAACACTAGAAAGATTGCTATGTGGACTCGTATAAATCACCTACAGTTTATTCACCTCTTCTTTAAAAACCTTTCCTCGGTGTTCGTAATCATCAAACATATCGAAGGAAGAACAAGCCGGACTTAATAAAACTACTTCACCACGTTTTGCTACTTTATGAGCAAATCGAACGGCATCTCGCATTGTATCTGCCATTTCAAAATGAAGAGCAATATCTCCCAATTGTTCTTTAACTCGTTCTCTTGATTCTCCAATTGCAATAATTGTGTGTACTTTGTCTTTGATCTGACCAACTAATTCGGAATAATCATTTCCTTTATCTCTACCCCCTAGAATCAATGTCATAGGAACGGAATAACTATCGAGTGCAAACCAAACGGCGTTTACATTTGTTGCCTTACTATCGTTGATATACTTCACTCCTTTTACGTCGCGAACTATTTCTAGTCGATGCTCAACTCCTGTAAATGATTTAAGGCTTTCACGAATTGCTTCGTTTTTAATTTCTGAAGCTCGGGCAGCAAGTGCAACCGCGAGTCCGTTTTGTAGGTTATGTTGACCTTTAAGGCCGAGTTCGAACACTGACATAAGGGTTTCTTCCTTATTATTAAATCTGAAGATGATATGATCGTTGCGAATGAAAGCGCCTTCAAGGACTTCGTTTTTATTCGAAAATGCCCATAGCTTAGGGAAGCTTTCTTTCTTTTGTAGTGCTTCAACATGGTTTTTGATGAGTGGGTCATCGTTGTTGAAGATGAACCAGTTGTCTGAAGTCTGGTTTTCGGTAATTCTGAATTTCGATGCAGCGTACTTTTCTAGACTATTTCCGTACCTGTTAAGATGATCGGGCGTAATATTTAACAATACGCTGATGTTGGGTTGAAATCTATCAATATGATCAAGTTGGAAGCTGCTTACTTCTAAAATGTGATCTCCTTTGGCACCTTCAACTTTTTCAGAGAATGCAAATCCAATATTACCAGCGAGACTAAAGTCGACGTCAGCTGTTTTCCAAATATGAGTTAACCAAGTAGTGACTGTAGTTTTACCATTGCTTCCGGTAATAGCTATAATTTTTTGATCAGCGAACCAACTTGCCACTTCAATCTCAGAATATACTTTTTTTTCTGAGTTTAGATAAGATTGAACAAGAGGCGTTTCTGTTGGTACACCTGGACTTACAACTGCGAAGCTTCCATTTTCTGAAGAAGAAGTATGTCCGTTTTCCTCAAACTCAATTTCTGCATCAATAAGTTTTGCTTTTGATGACATTGAAATAGTTCCAGCATCGCTCACAAAAATCTCAGCCCCTTTTTTCTTAAGCAGTAGAGCAGCAGCAACGCCACTTCGGGCAGCTCCAATTATTACGATATGTTTTCCTCGAACTTCTATCATCTAATTTTGAGCGTTAATAAACTTATGAGTGCTAATAGAATGGTAATAATCCAGAAACGAACTACAATCTTTTGTTCGGGCCAACCTTTCTTTTCAAAATGATGATGGATAGGGGTCATTAAAAATACGCGCCTTCCTTCACCATATTTTCTTTTAGTATATTTGAAATAGGTAGTTTGAATGATCACAGAAACTGTTTCAAAGAAGAACACCCCACAAATAAAAGGTAGGAGCAATTCTTTGTGAAGCATCAAAGCTAAAGCACCAAAAGCTCCACCGATTGCTAAAGAGCCTGTATCTCCCATGAAAACCGAAGCAGGATTGGCGTTATACCAAAGGAAGCCCATACAAGCACCAATTAAAGAAGCACAGAAAATTGTTAATTCACCCGCGCCTGGCAAATACATAATATCAAGGAATCCAGAGAAATCAACACGACCAGAAACATATGCGAAAATGGCAAATACAAATCCACAGATAGCAGAAGTGCCAGAGGCTAAACCATCTAAACCATCGGTTAAATTTGTTGCGTTACTAACAGCTGTAATAATAAAAACAGAAACAGGAAGGTAAATAACCCAACCTAAATGTTCGCCAAAAAACGCATAATCAATATTCAAATCTTTGGCAAAAGGAACAGTTGAAAGCGTATTGAAAAGCTCAAAATCTGGATGGAAATAAAGTACTGACCCAACTACTAATCCAACAGTAACTTGACCAGCAATTTTAAATCGCCCTGCTAATCCACTTTTGTCTTTTTTCACCACTTTGATGTAATCATCAATAAAACCAACAACTCCGAGAGAAAGCATCACAAAGAAAATCAACCAACCATAAATACTATCCATTTGAATGAAGAGTAGAGTAGGAATTAGTGTAGCAAGAATAATAATTACGCCACCCATAGATGGAGTTCCTTTTTTCTCCGCGTGATGATCTAAGCCAATATCCTCTCTAAATATCTCACCAAGTTGCATTTTACTAAGCCATTTTATAATCCGGCGACCAATGACAAGACTAATTAGTAACGAAGTAACAGCAGCGAGTCCTGTTCGAGTTGAGATAAATGCCATTGCCTGTGCACCGGGAAATTCGTAGGTGGCTTCAAGCCAAGAGAAAAGTTCGTAAAGCATTAGTTTCCTCCCTTACTATAAAGTTCGAGAGCACCTTTTGCTATAACTCGATCATCAAAAAGGTGTTTAACACCTTTAATATCTTGATAATCTTCATGTCCCTTTCCAGCAATTAGCACGATATTTCTCACATCACTTTCTGCAATAGCTCTTTCGATAGCATCTTTACGGTTTGTTATGGAAATCACTTTTGCTTTCTTCTCAAAACCTACTAGAACATCACTGATGATTTTTTCAGGATCTTCAAACCGAGGGTTGTCGCTAGTCACAAAAATAGTATCTGCATACTTCTCAACAACTTGTGCCATTTCAGGTCTTTTTGATGAATCTCTGTCTCCACCTGCACCGAAGATTACAGTCAATTTTTGATCTTTTTCTTTAACCTGAGATAATGTTGAAAGAACATTCTCTAGTGCATCTGGCGTATGGGCATAATCTACAATGGCAAGTGGTGCGTTTTCAATTTCTATTGATTGCATTCTTCCAGCTGCTCCACTTGAAGTGCTTAGAGCTTTACTGATTGAAGAAGGACTGAGGCCCAGTTCTTTACAAATCAAGTAAGCCTGTGCAACATTATAAGCATTAAATTTTCCGATCAAAGGAGAATCAATATTTACCCCTTCTACACTAAGTTTTAATCCAGTAGAAGAATTTGAAAGTATATAAGAATGTTCAGTTCCAAATGAGAGAAGTACATTTTTCGCTTTACAATCGGAAAGCATGTAAGCCCCATATTGATCATCAGCATTTATTATTGCTACAGAAGTTTTTGGGAGCGTATCAAAAAGAATTTTCTTCGCTTTTGCATACTCTTCAACGGTAACATGATAGTCAAGATGATCATGACTGAGGTTTGTAAATGCTGCTACTGAGAAATCAAATCCTGAAACTCGAGATTGTATTAAAGCATGGGAGGAAACTTCCATTACTAAATAATCTGAACCGGCTTCTACCATCATTTTCATATCGTTAGCGAGTTCAATCGGGTCGGAGGTCGTTAGTGAACTAGATATTTCTTCCTCTAGAATCTTTTTTGAAACAGTCCCTAATAGAGATGCTTTCTTACCTGTTTTAGATAGAATTTGATGAACTAATGTAGCAGTAGTCGTCTTGCCATTAGTGCCAGTTATCCCAATAATTAATAGTTTTTTTGCGGGGTTACCTGCAAAAGCTTGGGCGAGTTTACCAACAAGAGTACGTGTGTTTTCGACTTCAATCACACAAACGCCATCTGCATCTGTATAATAACTTTCTTCGGTTATAAGAACTTTTGCTCCACGCTGAATGGCATCTTCAAGAAACATATGTCCATCCACTTCATGGCCGCGAACTGCAATGAATACAGATCCTTCTGTTATTTGTCGAGAATCTTGTACTAAACGATGTAGCTCTTCCTCGGGCTTTGTTCTGGAAACATGCAGTGGATTTACTAAATCTATGAGTTCGTTTATATACAAATTATTCGTCTCTTCCTGCTTCGGTTATAATTTCTAGTGATCTAGCCTTTCCTCTTATTGTTACGTCACTTCCATGTCTCATCCATTCTCCAGACTTAGGAAACTGAGCGAATACAGTTCCAGATCCTACTATAGTAGATTTAAGTCCAATAGAGGCGAGAAAATTGGAAGCATTTCGCATACTCATTCCTTTTAAATCAGGAATAGTGGTAAAGCCCTCTCTTGTGCTTGCACTATCAATAGGTGCATAGGTTTCCGAAAGAGTTAGAAAAATTTCTTCACCTGCATTCAAAGAATTACCTGCATCAGGTTGTTGGCTAATAATAGAACCTGATTTTCCAGAAACTTTGAATTCAAGATTTAGTGAAGTTAGAATCTCTTCAGCTTGATCTTGAGACAGTCCTACTAAATTTGGAGCTTGGGCGAATACATCGGAATTAACTTGTTCTGATACCAAGTCTCTTTGTAAGTCACTATCCAGGCCGGCAATACGAGTTGCAACTTGTCGAAATATTGGCCCAGCTGTATAACCACCATAGCCAACAGGTTTTGGCTCGTCCAGAAGAATCAAGCAAACATATTTTGGATCATCGGCAGGAAAAAATCCAACAAAAGAACCGCGATAGTTATTCGTATAACGACCATTAACTACTTTTTTAGCCGTTCCAGTTTTACCAGCAATTTTGAGTCCTTTTACTTGAGCGAGATCACCGGTTCCAGAATCAGAAACCACACTTTCAAAAATAGGCAGGAGAAGGTCTAGAGTTTTTTTCTTGGCTATTCTTCGAATTTCAACTGGTTCATGTTTATTTATAATGTGACCTTGGTTGTCTTCAATCCGTTCAACTATATAAGGTCTCATCATCAGCCCGTCATTTGCAAAAGCTGCATAGGCTTGAGCTACTTGTATAGGTGTAGCCAATAATTCATAACCATGCGACATCCAAGGCAAACTCACTAAACTCCATTCATAAGGTTTAGCCATTCGACCACTCTCTTCTCCTGCAATGTCAACATAAGAAGGAGTGCCAAAACCCATATTGCGTGCATATTGATAGAATTTATCATTATCCAATCGCATGGCTATTTCTGCAGTCGCCACGTTTGATGATTGTCTCATTACTCCGGCAAAATCCATGCTCCCAAGTGGATCGTGATCCCGTAAGGTTAAGCCATGTATTACAACTTCGCCGTTTTCAGGAGTTTCAAATATTTCATCAAAAGTAACTTTCTTCTGTTCTACTGCAGCAATTGCTGTAACTAATTTAAAAGTTGAACCAGGCTCGATCATGTCAGAAATAGCAAAATTTCTACGGTTGATATCATCTTCGTTTCCTGGGAAATTTGGATCGAAGGTGGGGTAGTTAGCTAGCGCTTTGATAGCCCCAGTTCTTGGGTCGATAATTATGCCTGTGCCATAATTAGCATTATGCTTTTCTACTCCAGATTTAAGTTCATCTTCCAGAATCGCTTGGATAGAAGCATCTACCGTGGTAAAAAGAGAGTATCCATCTTGAGGGAGCTTTTTTGGAGCACCAACGTATTCAGAAACATTTCCAAAAGGGTCTTTTCGAACTTGCCGAACACCGTCTTCCCCTTTTAGTTCCTGATTATAAAAAGACTCAATCCCTGTACGACCGTTCATATTATGGTTAACAAAACCTAAAGAATGGGCTGCGAGTGTACCAAAAGTATATTTTCTTCTGAAATTCTCTTCAATAATTACACCTTTAATCCCTAAAGCTTTAATCTGGTCTTTATCAATTCCGGATAGATTTTTTCCCAGAACTATATATCTAGATCTTTTTGGTGCGTCGTCTACTTTCTTTAAAAAGTATGATGCAGGTTGGCTTGTTATCTTACTTAATGTATTAGTGAGCTTAATAACCTGATCTCTAGTTAGACCTTGAATTTTAGGATCCAGTGCTATTTGATAATCGGTAGCATTGGTAGCGAGAAGAGTACCATTTTTGTCATAAATATTTCCACGTTGAGCTGGAATAGAAATGAAGTCAATAGCTTGTTTATTCCATAATTCACGTAATCCTTCACCCTCCACATAATTAATACGGAATAACTGGAAAGCTAATGCACAGGGAAGTAGAAATAGCAATCCCAGTACAATAAACATTCGGCTTAATATGGCGGTTCTGTGTTCACTCATTCTTCTACAATGATCACTTTATCGGCAGGGCCACCATTTATAAACCCTTGTTCTTTTGCCTTCTGATATATTTCAGCAGGGCCTACCATCCGGTCATAACGTAATTTTAATTCATCATTCATCTGGCGAACCTTATTATACTCTTGCTCAAGTATTTGTACTTCTTGCAAAAGCTTTTGAGTAGCAAATACATGAGTGAGATAAGCAAAACCAAAAACACCAATTATTATAGTAGCTAGAATAACTTTACCTGGTTTAATTTTAGGTAAGCCAGTACTTTTCTGAGCAACTTTAGGTCTTACATTAGCCTTATTCTTTTTGGCTGATGGGGATGAGGCTGTTATGTCAGGTTTAGGGACTTTTCGGAGGTTTGGCTTGGTTTCGTGACGCTTAAGCGGGGATTGCACCATCATGAGCCGCCTCCTGTTGTTTTTTCAGCTACTCGAAGTTTAGCGCTTCGAGCCGCAGGGTTTTTGGAAACTTCTTCTTTAGATGGGGTAATAACTTGTTTATTTATTACTTGAAGTGGGGATAAAACGTTTCCATAAAAATCTTTTTCTACTTTGCCTTCTAGGTTTCCGGCTTTAAAAAAGCGTTTAACAATACGGTCTTCCAATGAATGGTAAGACATTACTACGAGTCGTCCTTCAGGCTTTAACACTTCTAAAGACTGAGTAAGAACATCCTTCAACATTTCTAATTCTCTATTTACTTCAATTCTAATTCCTTGAAATACGCGGGCGAGGGATTTTACTTGAAACCTTCCAGGAACCACTTCGGCTACAATTTTCTTTAGTTCTCCTGTAGTTTCAATAGGGCGAGCATCAATAATAGCTTTTGCAATTTGTCGGCTTCCACGTTCTTCTCCATAATGGAAAATAACATCTCGTAAGGTTTCATAATCGTAGTTATTAACCACTTGATAAGCTGAAACGCCGGTTAGATTTCCCATTCTCATATCTAATGGACCATCTTCCTGAAAACTAAAACCTCGTTCGCCTTCTTTAATTTGGTGGGTAGAAACTCCGAGGTCTAAAAGGATTCCGGCTACCTGACCTTTTATACGGGGAGGTAGAAGGGTAGTCAGGTAGCCAAAATTGCCCTTTAAAATTTTAAAACGGCCGTCTTCACCAATACGATCAGTAGCTGCTGCAATAGCTTCATCATCCTGGTCTATACCATAAAGAAGTCCATTTTCTCCAAGATGAGATAAAATTTCTTTTGAATGCCCACCGCCGCCAAGAGTACCATCTATATAGACGCCATCTTTTTCAATTTCGAGTGCATCTATACATTCGGACAACATTACCGGGATATGCTCATAATATGTAGGCATCTCAGTCATCATCGGTATGCGTACCGCCCCCCATCACTTGTTCGAAAATTTCTTCAAATACGTCTGGGTCAAGATTTTCATCAGCCTCGGTTAGTTTTTCAGGAGACCAGATTTCTATATACTGGCCCATTCCTAAGAAAATGGCTTTAGAATCAATACCAGCAAATGTGGAATGATCTGATGGGATAGCAATTCTGTTTTGTTTGTCTAGGGAGACATCTTCAGCGTAGCGGAGGAAATTTCTTTTAGCAATTCTACCAGAGCGGGTAAAATTATTGGCTTGTGAGAGCGCGTGTTCTACATTTTGCCATTCGTTTTCGGGGTATAAATAGAGGCAACCTTCGAGTCCACGAACTACAACAAAGCGATCTTGTGCAGAAGGAGAGAGAACTTTACGCATCTTAGCTGGGAAAGAAATACGTCCTTTCTCATCTATACTATGCTCATATTGTCCTTTAAAACTATACACGATTCCCGCCACGTGAAATTTAGATTGCTAAAAACTGTGTTGAAGAGAAAGTCCCCACTCTCTCCCACATCACCCCACAATGTACCCTAATTTCCCATAACGTGTCAAGAATTTTCCACTTTAGGGTTGAAATTTAATATATGCTCTAAATGGGTCTACTAATTAAGTAGGGAATTCAAATAATTAGTGGGTAAAAGGTAAAAGAAGTTTTGAGTGATTTCTTCGTGTAAGAAGTAAGGTTTATTAGACTTTATTTATAATTGAAAAAATGAATAAAATCCAACATACAGTATTCAAAGTATTACGTAATTTTTGTAGAACAAAAAAAATCAATCAAGAGTACCAGTTAAATAAGAAGAAATGAGCTATTCACAAACACTATTAAGTCTTGGGGCGATAACCATATTTATGTACTTATCTATTTCAGTAAATAGATCATACCTACTTGCTACGGAACAGACTGTAGATCATCAATTAGAACTTGATGCCATTAATTATGGTAATTCTGTTTCAGAATTGATGTATTCACAAATAAAAAATTATGCAACATTGGATGCTAATTATGGTGGTTTTAGCAACATAAATAATCCAATTAATCGTCTCAACTTTACAACATCAATAAGGAATGAACTATCAGCAACAATTACACTATCTGCTGAGCAAGAAGTTCTTCAAGGTGTAAATGGAAGGGTGGCTACTATTACTGTATATGCTTGGGAAAATGGAATTCCAATCCAAAAAACTCAGCACTTAGCACCTATCATAGCTTTACAATGAATATTATTTCAGATTTAATTATACCTCCAATTATTGTTGGGGTTTTAATAACGATGATTATCGGCACAAATATGTTGTTGACCAATTCAACATCAGAAGTTTTGGTTACACATCAGCTTCAATCCACTGCTAATAATACAATTGTTATTGTAAAAGAGGAGGTTAGATCGTTAAAAAGAATACTAACAATCTCGAATTCAACAATGAGTTTTGTAGAATCAGATCTTGACACGGTATATCTATCGAAAAATGGTGAATATCTAAATACAATAAGAGTGCCTTTTGGTGGAGGGGCTCCAACTAATAACTCGTATTTTTTAAGGCTAGATAGTTTGAGTTTTCAAACCGTTGGTGGTGGGGGACTTTCACCTACTTTTTTACGTGTTACCTCATTAGTAAAGAGTTCGTCAAATCAGCAGACTTTTGACAAGTTGCAATATAAGGCTGTTGCTCAACAAGATATTTATTTAACCAATTTACATTTGTCAAATTAAACGAAATGGGTAATTACGCAATAATAACAGTTTTCATTCTTACAATTGTTCTTGCAACATATACAAACTCGGCAAGAAGAAATTTGTATAGTGCTCAGCTTGAGATGGTGGAAAACTATAACTCTAATCAAGCAAAAAATGTAGCTAAGAGTGTAGCTTTAGCTGTTATTTCAAAACTCAATGACCCAAACGATTCTGACTATAATACAAACAGAGGACAAGTCATTTATTATCCATCACAGAATGGAAGGCAAGATTGGGCTTCAATGGGTAGTACATATTGGGTAAAACTAAGAAACCAAGGGGATACGCTTCTTTTTCTTGAAACAAAAGGTTGGAGTGGTGCTGAAGAGTATAACCAAGAAATTAAACTTTTAAAGGAATCTCCAGTTTGGAACCCAGCATTACCATACGCTGTATTTTCTGGTTCTACTATTAATTTAACAGGAAGTGCAAGATTAGTTGGTCATTCAGGAACAAATGCAAATGGCGTTGGGAAAGTAAATTTAGCGTGGTCTACTTCAATAGATAGTTCTTTACAGATTGGTCCGGGTGGAAGTCCTTTATTAACAGTTAACCAAGCAAATTTTATTGGTGGAAATGTAGGGCTTGGGATTACTAATCTTCCATCTCCTCAAAATTATCCACTCCCAACGTACCCAACAAACCCTCCAAAAACTTCTGTTAAGGCCGCGATTAGTGTTAATTGGTCAACTAATGGGATGACATTATCTCCGACAGATTACGACGGATCTTTTATTCCATCTGTAACGGTTCCAAGTAATTGGTCATTAACTATAGATACAGGTACAGAAGATAGAGTACTTCATGTTGGTGATTTGAATATTACTCAAGGTCATATTAATGTAATTGGGTCTGGAAAGTTAGATATAATTATTGAAAACCAGTTACAATTAAATGGAAGTAGCACATTAAACTCTGGTGGAGATCAAAATAAAGTATTTACATATTATGGTGGAGCTGGAGCTTTAAATTTCGGGGGCTCTACTGTATTTAATAGTAGTATTTATGCACAAAGAGCGGATATAACTATTGGTGGGTCTGGTGGATTACAAGGTCATGTAATTACGGGTGGAGCTAATGTTATTGTATCTGGGGCAGCTGTTGCTAATACAAGAGTATTGTATGCACCTAATGCAAGAGTTCAGGTTACGGGTTCTGGAAGCATAAGAGGGGCAGTTATTGCTAGCTCATTTGATGCAAGTGGGAATGCTAGGGTTTATTTCTCAAAGGCACTAACTTCCACTTTACCAGAGCTAGAAGTTTCTACTGGTTCAAGTGGATACAATGTTGTAAGCTGGTTTTAGATTTTTTTTGATACAGTTTGTTTATCATAGATAGCTCACAATAGAAATCTCTTTGACTTCTAAAATTTCAAATAATTGCTCAAAGCCTCATTTATTTGCTCAAACTCAATTAAAAAAGCATCATGGCCAAAAATGGAGTTAATCTCCTTATAAATAGCATTCGGAATTAGATGTGCGAGTTCTTTTTGTTCATAGGTTGGATATAGTAGATCGGAATCGATTCCCATCACAAGAGTTGGGATAGTTAGTTTCGTAAGTACTTCCTTAAATGAGCCCCGATCTTTAGAAATATCATGTGTATCCATAGATCGTGTAAGACGATCGTAAGTTATAGCGTCAAACCTATCAACTAATTTGCTACCTTGATAATGTAGATAGGATTCTACTTCAAAAACTCTTTTCTCGGAATTGTAATCCCGACCAAATTTTTCAACATAATTTTGTGGTGTTCTGTAAGTAATCATTGCCATAGCTCGTGCAGCAGCAAGTCCGTTTTTAGGGGGGTTATCTTTTTCATAAAATCCACCATTCCATACCGGATCTGCATGCAATGCTAATCGTTGAGCTTCACTAATTCCAATCGCCCAAGGGGAGTGAGATTTTCCCATCGCTACTAAACATGCGGTTTTAATTCGATCATCCATCAGAGCAAATTCTAGTGCAACCATTCCTCCATAAGAACCCCCAAGAATAAGTTGAATTTCAGAGATTTCTAATTCATCTAAAAGAAGCTGTTGAAAACGAACAACATCCCGAATTGAGAAAACAGGAAAGTCACCTCGATATGGTTTGCCAGTTTTGGGATTAAGACTCCAAGGATTTAGAGAGCCATAACAACTTCCAGGAATGTTCATACAAATCACAAAGTGTTTGTCTAAATCGATAGGACTACTTTCAGCAAAAAAACCAGAAAACCAATCTTCAATATTGGAGTTTCCGGTAAGGGCATGAATCACCAGAATAACATTGTTTTTATTCTTATTGAGAGTTCCCCAAGTGTGGTAAGCTACTTCGGGTTCATCAAATATAAATCCTGATTCGGTAGTAAAGCTATGTGTAAATGAGTGCTTTTTAAGTTTGCTCATGTATAAATTTAAGTTAAAAACAGAACAACAGAGCCAGAAAACTGACTCCGTTGAACCGTTAATTTCACTTGTTGCTACTGCGACAAGTGAGTGAGTATCTAGTTAACATACACCACTTCTCCGTTCACAGGAACTGGATTTGAAATGATGTCTAAAACAGGGCATCGATCAATTGAAAAATTCTTTAGCAATTGAAGTTTTGTTGGATCGGTTTCATCGGTTGAGATAACGGTCTTATAGCGAACATTATTAAATCCAGGACGTTCATTTGAAAGGTTGAAAAACCCCTCAAGGTCAAGATCACCCGAAGCCTCAACTTTTACAGATTTTAGTTCAATTCCAAGCTGACCTGCATATGCTTTGATTACAATTTCTTGGCAAGAGGCTAGTGCCCCTAAAACATATTCTACTGGATTAGGTGCTTCGTTTTCTCCGCCTAAACTCTCCGGTTCATCAACAATAAATTGGAATCCTCGAACATTTATTTCGGATCGGAATCCTTTTTCAAGTTTCGAATCTACTGAAAATGTAACATCCTTGGTTGAAGGGTTTTCCTTAACGCTGTTGATTACATTCGTAATAGTTTCGTTAAGTTTTTGATCGATAGTTTTTATTTCAGTTGTTAAAGTACTCATTGTGTTTCTATTTTAGTGGTGTAAGATCATTTGCAGATTTTCTGCGGATGGTTTTTTATATAGGATGCGGGGTGGGTTGACCTCGCATCCTTTTTTTATTGGTTAAGCTGATACAGTTACTGTTTCGAATGCCTTTTCGAAATCCTCAATGATATCGTCAATATGTTCGATACCAACAGATACTCGGATCAAATCAGGTTTTACTCCGCTGGCAGCTTGCTCTGCATCATTCAATTGCTGGTGCGTGGTTGAAGCAGGATGAATAACTAGTGTTTTAGCATCCCCAACATTTGCAAGGTGACTACCAAGCTTTACGCTATTGATGAAAGATTTGGCGTTATCATATCCACCTTTTACGCCGAATGTAAGTACAGAACCAAAATGTCCTGGAGTAAGGTATTTTTTAGCTCTTTCATGGTATTCATGGTCAGGAAGTCCAGTAAAGTTTACCCATTCTACAGCATCTTGCTCTTTAAGCCATTCTGCTAGTTTTAAAGCATTTTGATTATGACGCTCAACTCTTAATGAGAGAGTCTCTAATCCCTGAAGAAGTAGGAAACTATTAAAGGGCGATTGTGAAGACCCAAAATCTCTAAGTCCTTCAACGCGGGCACGGATTGCAAAAGCAATGTTTCCAAAAGGTCCATCGGTTCCAAATACTTCCCAAAAGTTTAAACCATGATAAGACGGAGACGGCTCTGTAAATAATGGATATCTGCCGTTACCCCAATTAAAGTTTCCAGCGTCTACGATTACGCCACCTATGGAAGTTCCATGACCTCCAATCCATTTTGTTGCAGAAGCAGTAACAACATTTGCACCAAATTTAATTGGTTGGACAAGTGCTCCGCCAGCTCCAAAGGTATTGTCTACAATAAGTGCGATTCCATACTTCTCTCCAAGTTTTGCAAGACCTTCTAAATCGGCTACATTGCCGCGAGGATTCCCAATTGATTCTACATAAAATGCTTTAGTATCATCATCAATAAGTTTTTCGAACTCTTCAACAGTGTCTTCTGTAGCAAATCGAACATCAATTCCTAAACGAGGAATTGTAACTTTAAACTGGTTGTAAGTTCCTCCATATAGGTTTTGAGTAGAAATAATGTTGTCACCTTTTTGAGCCAAATTTGCTATAGCGATAAATTGAGCAGCTTGCCCAGATGAAGTTGCAAGTGCGGCTGCACCACCTTCTAAAGCGGCGATACGTTGCTCAAATACATCAGTTGTTGGATTCATAATTCGAGTATAGATATTACCGAATTCACGAAGTGCAAAAAGGTTTGCAGCGTGATCTGAATCATTGAAATTGTATGAGGTAGTTTGATAAATTGGAACGGCTCGAGCACCAGTGGTTGGGTCGGGTTGTTGACCTGCATGAAGTTGCAGTGTTTCAAATTTGAGTTTTCTTTCTGTTAATTCGTTGCTCATGTTTTTAGGTTTTTGTAGTGAGTGATTGGGTTTAATTTTTTGCTCGGATCAAAAACTGATGATCTACTTTTATGCATCGTTTTTGTATGAATTTTATATTTCGAGACTCGACTTTTTCTCGAACTTCGGGATGGTCACCGGTTCCTAATTGAAGCCATATTGCTTTAGGATTAAGCTTAAGAGCTTCATCAACAACAGTAGGTATATCTGCTGGTTTGCGAAAGATGTCGATTACATCAATAGGAAATGGAATAGCATCGAGAGTCGGATAACTTAGTTCCCCAAGAATTTGATCTGCTCCTGGGTTAACTGGGACAATTTTGTATCCTACACTTTGTAGATAACGACCAACGTAAGAGCTGTCGCGATGTGGATTTCTGGAAATCCCAACGATTGCTACCGTTTTTACATCATCAAGTAACTCCGCTACATCAACTGTTTCAGCTTTTAGCTCAAGAGTTTCTGTCATCTTACGGTTATACCAGTTATTAAATGTTATCTGCATGATTGTTATTGGTTAAAACAAAAAAAGCCTTGTTCAAAATGAATTCGAACAAGGCTTATATACCAATAGCTTTCGAACTCATTTTCCCCAGTATTGGCTTATTGAACACTGAGCAGGATGTAGCACCTTTCCTCAACTTTCGTTGAGGCGGTTGCCAAGGCTTCGTAGGACCTGATCCCTCCACCTTTCTTAATGAGAATGCAATAGATTTTAAAGAACGTCGAAATTTACTCCAACAAAAAAGCCCTTTTGATATTGCATTCAAAAGGGCTTAATGTTTTTTTAAAACTGTTTATATCTAGCCCTTTAGGATGTGCACATTAAGCACATACACATACAACAGCATGCGGGCGTAAAATCGATATGTTGGTTTGAAAATTTCATTGCTCTAAGCTTAGGGGAATAATTTTTAGTATGCAATACATAACTGAAATTTTTTATTCTGAAATAATCTCTCAGTGGATTTGGGTGTTTAAAGTATTGATTTTTAAATACTGTCAATACCCAAAGCTACGTACCATATTTGGGTTATCCCGCCATTTATCCCGAACCTTAACATGTAAATCTAAAAAAACTTTGCGATCGACAAACGCCTCAATAGATTTTCTAGACTCTGTTCCAAGTTGTTTGATAGCTCGACCACCTTTACCGATAATCATTCCTTTTTGAGACATTCGATTAACAATAATCTCGGCATTTATATAATCAAGATCTTCCCGTTCTTCATACTGGATAACTTCAACTGTTGCAGAGTATGGGAGTTCTTCATGGTATTGGAGAAAGAGCTGCTCACGAATTAATTCGGATGCAAAAAAGCGAACTGGGTGTTCGCTTAATTCATCTTTTGGATAAAAAGGAGGCCCTTCAGAAAGCGTGTTGATTATTGTTTGGACTAATGATTTAACACCTTGGCCATCTAATGCTGAAACAAATACTGTTTCATTAAATTTAAATCTCGAGTTTAAGAATTCACTTAAATGTTCTACTACTTTCTGCTCTTCCGTATCAACTTTATTGATTACAAGTATCACTTTTTTCTGAAATCTTCGAAGTTCATCAAATGCATAATCAGGTATATTATTCTCTGATACCTCAACAATAAATAGAATTATATCAGCATCTTTTTCAGCTTTTTCAACAAACCGCATCATGGCTTTTTGTAGCTCATATTTAGGATTAATAATACCGGGAGTATCCAAAAAAATAATTTGAGCATTATCTTCAGAATGTATTCCAACAATTTGATGTCGAGTTGTTTGAGCTTTATGAGTTGTAATAGAGAGCTTAGTACCCAATATTTGATTCATTAGCGTCGACTTTCCCGCATTGGGTTTACCAACAATTGCTACATATCCAGATTTATGTTTTGGGTTATCACTGCTCATTTAACATCCTTATAAATACTCATAATTTCTAGATATGCTTTTACTGTTTTTGGTAGTCCCCAAAATAGCGATTTACTTACCAAAGCATGTCCAATACTTACTTCATTTAAGTAAGGAATAACATCAAGAAAAACAGGAAGATTATCAAGGTTTAAACCATGACCTGCATTTACTTTCATTCCGAGTTCATTGATTAGAACAGCAGCTCTTTTTAATCGTTTAAGCTCATGAACTTTTTCATTAGGAGTTGATGCGTTTGCAAATGTTCCAGTATGAAGTTCTACAGCATCACTACCAAGTTCGAAAGCTAAGTTTATATCGTTAGGGTTTGGATCTAAGAAGAGAGAAATTTCGATTCCAGTTTCTCGAATTGAAGGGAAAACACGATCTTTAAAATCCTGAAAAACATTTTCCATATTTAATCCGCCTTCTGTAGTCAATTCTTCTCTTCCTTCAGGAACAAGTGTACATAATTGTGGATCTGTTTTTTTTAAAATTTCAAGCATTTCATCAGTAGCCGCCATTTCAAAATCAAGAGTTCCTCGAACAGTCTTTTTTAGAGCTTCGACATCATAATCCCTTATATGACGTCGGTCTCCACGAAGGTGAAAAACAATTCCAGCAGCTCCGGCGTCTTCACACAGTTGAGCAGCATCAGCAGGGTTTGGATATTCTTCTCCCCTAGCATTTCTTAATGTTGCGACATGATCTATGTTAACAAGTAAATTCATTTCTTATAGTTCTCCACTTTAAATCACATTTTAAAGGATTACTTTGAAAATAGGCAATAGCTACCTTATTTTTTAGCAACTAAATGATTGAATGATTAGAAACACATATATAATACTAATATTTGGAATTTTTGCTTCGTCTTGTGGCATGGTAAAAAGAGGTGCCATTCCGTGGGAAGAGCGAAAAAATACGGAAGCAGTCCAGTTGCCAGTAGCAACTTCAATAGCTACCATTCCATCCACAAGTTCACCAAGTAGTCTCTCAAAAGATGAAAAGACAATAAAATCTTCTCTTGATTTGGCATATAAGGATTGGAAAGGAGTTCCTTATATACTTGGAGGAACTGGATACGCGGGTGTTGATTGTTCTTCTTTTATGCAGATTGTTTTTGCGGATTACTTTGAAACGAACCTACCTAGAAATACAAGAGAGCAAATGAAAGTAGGTTCTTCAGTAAAAAAGAATAAGATAAAAATGGGTGATATTGTGTTTTTTAAAACGGGAAGAAATACGTTTCATGTTGGCGTTATGGTGAACAATGAACAGTTTCTACATGCCTCAACAAGTTCAGGTGTAATGATTTCTGGATTACAAGAGAGATATTGGTCTAATGCCTACCTTACAACACGTAGAATTCTATAGGCAATTCCCAAAAATTGTAAACTAACTGGATTCAGCAATTACTTTCATCATCTGTTTATATTCATCAGAAAGTTCAATTCCTCTTCTTTTCATCATTGCACTCATTGCAATAATAGCTTTGTCAAAATTATATTTTGTTGTTTCTTTTTGCCCCATCCAAGAAAAGGAAGGGATATACCTTGGGGGGAATCCTAATGAAAAAATATTCGAACAAACACCACAAGTAGTTCCAGTATTTAAGACGGTATCAATTGCAGTTTTAGAATGATCTCCAAGTATAGTCCCAAAAAACTGAAACCCTTTTTCATATTCTGTTTTAGTTGTCCAATCAAAGATTTTAACTTCACCATAGCTATTTTTTAAATTCGAAGTATTTGAGTCAGCCCCAAAATTACACCATTGACCAACTAATGAACTGCCTGTAAAACCATCATGGGATTTGTTAGAATAGGAATGAAAGATACTATTTGATACTTCTCCTCCAACTTTGCAAACAGGACCAATGGTAGTATTATCATATATTCGCGCTCTAATTTTCACCGTTGAACCTTCACAAATCGCAACAGGTCCTTTTAAAATACTACCCGCTTCAATAATTGCATTAGAGCCTATAAAAACAGGTCCTTTTTCCGCCATTATTATACATCCAGGTTCAATAATTGCGTTATCTGCAATAAAAATATTGTTAGTATTTTTAAAAATACTTTCCCCATTTAAATGAATTGCGCTAACGGGTTTATAGTCAAAGAATTTTAGATCTGAAGTAATTTCATCGCCATTCAAGCTTAGTAAATCCCAAAAAAAAGAAATTGATTTTAATTCCAAATCAATTTCTTTTTTCTTTAAATCATCTACATTAAATGCCCTATTTTCGAAAAGCAATGCTGAAACAGTACCCGAAATTTTAGCAGCAATTATTTTTCCACCTTTACTTAAAGCCTGATTAGGCTCTAAAGCTTTGATAGAATTCATTAGATTATCCGAGGGTAAAAATCTGCTATTTATCCAAATACAATCTTCATCCTCTTTTATGGGATTTGATTTAAACACGGAGTACAAGTATTCTTCATATATACCTGAAATGAACTTTATTCCTAAATAATGTTCCCACTTTTCCCTTATAGTTAAAACACCAACTCTTAAATCAAAAACGGGACGAGTTAATGTTAAAGGAAGGAAATTTTTTGCAATCTGGTCTGAAAAGAAGCAAAGCTGCATAATGAAAACTTATTAAGTTATATTTAATCTGCAATGAGTATAAAATACATTAATTTATTAGATCATTATAGTTTAATCAAAAACTCAAATTTATGTGTGGAATAGTAGGGTATATTGGTGAGAAGCAAGCGAAAGATATTATAATTAAGGGTCTGAAAAGACTAGAGTATCGGGGCTATGATTCTGCTGGAATAGCCTTACTAAATGGATCACTTAGTGTAAAAAAGTGCAAAGGAAAAGTATCTGTTTTAGAAAAACTAATTGGCGACACCGGGATTGGAAATGTTGGGGTCGGTCATACTCGATGGGCTACACATGGAGAACCCAATGATATTAACTCTCATCCTCATACAAGTTCATCTGGTAAAATAGCACTTGTACACAATGGTATTATTGAGAACTATAATATCCTTAAACAAAAACTTGAAGGTGATGGCTACACATTTTATTCAGAAACAGATACTGAAATTGTGGCTAAGCTTATTGAAAGCTTTATGGATAAAAATCCCAAAATAGAATTTGTTAAGGCAGTTCAACTTGCTATTGCACAGATCCGAGGTACGTATGGCTTAGCAATTGTAAATGTTGATAACCCTGATTCTATTATTGTGGCACGAAAAGGCTCTCCTCTTTTAATAGGAGTTGGAGATGGCGAAATGCTAATTGCTTCTGATGCCTCTGCGGTTGCCGAGTATACTGACAAAGTTGTGTATTTGGATGATGGTGAGCTTGCAATAATTAATAAAGATAAATATCAGGTAATAAATGCTAATGATATTGAGCTTACAAAAGAAGTTCACGAGCTTGCATTAAGTTTGGAAGAAATAGAGAAGGGAGGGTTTCCTTTTTTTATGCTTAAGGAGATTTTTGAACAACCAAAAACTATTTCTGATAGTTTAAGAGGTCGACTTAACATTGAAAGTGGAGTTATTACTTTGGGTGGTCTTTCTAAAGTGATGGATAAATTGGTAGTCTCAAAAAGGATCATAATTGCTGCTTGTGGAACAAGTTGGCATTCAGCCTTGGTGGGAGAATATTTATTTGAGTGGCTTACCAAAACCTCTGTTGAAGTAGAATACGCATCTGAGTTTAGGTATAAAGATCCAATAATTAATGAGGGGGATGTACTTATTGTAATTTCTCAAAGTGGAGAAACTGCGGATACTTTGGCAGCGCTAAGAGAAGCTAAAGAAAAGGGTGCCACAGTTCTTGGAATAGTAAATAGTGTTGGATCAACTATTGCTAGAGAAACAGATGGTGGAGTATATTTACATGCTGGGCCTGAGATTGGGGTCGCTTCTACTAAAGCATTTACTAGTCAAGTAACGGTTCTAACTTTAATTGCTTTAAGTATAGCCCAGCATAAAAAAACTATTGAAAAAGAATACGCAAATAGAATAGTAAAGGCTCTAGTAAAAATCCCATCACAAGTAAAGGAAATACTAGCTAAAAGTAATGATATCAAAGAAATAGCAAACTTATTTACCTATGCACCAAACTTTCTTTATTTGGGAAGATCATACAGCTTTCCGGTTGCTTTAGAGGGAGCTTTAAAACTTAAAGAAATTTCTTATATCCACGCTGAAGGTTACCCAGCTGCAGAAATGAAACATGGTCCAATTGCTTTGATAGACGATATGATGCCGGTTGTAGTTATTGCCTCAACAAAGCACACAAATGATAAAATGGTTAGCAATGTTGAGGAAGTAAAAGCACGTCGTGGAAGAATTATAGCAGTGACATCCCCTTCAAATGAAGAGGTTAAAAATTTAGCAGAATTCAATATTTCAATTCCAGAAACTGAAGATGTACTTTCGCCTTTACTTAGCGTAATTCCTCTTCAATTACTCTCATATTATATAGCTGTTAACCGGGGTTGCGATGTAGATCAACCAAGAAATTTAGCGAAAAGTGTTACGGTTGAATAGGTGGGGTTTTTAGGAAAATCTCGTAAAAATAATAACATATAGGTTTTAATGACTAAATTAAAATATCTCAACCTTATTTATTATTGTGGATAACTTGTTTTTGGTTAAAAAATTTAGTTTCATCCAAGTCCTGTCGAATCTCTGTGCCTCTTTAAAAAATGAAAAATTGGAAGACCTTTATTTTTAAAATAGTAGTAATAGTATTAGTAACAATTGTGATTTTTACTGGTTAACGCCAAATAAAATACACGTACTGATTTATTATTTGATTACTAATTTATTTGATTAGCTTTGTAGTAGTACGTATAAACTATTTTTTACAATAAGTTTGTTCTTAATTGTAATATTTTAGAGGTTAATAATTATAGTAAACTAGCACAGTCAAGAATTTTGAATATAGATTTATCCTATTTAGAAGATATTACTGGGGGAGATAAAGAGATGATTATTGAAATGCTCGATCTCTTTATTGAAGACATTCCTAAGCAAGTAACCTTGGTAAAAGAACTAGCAGAAAAGCAAGATTTAGAAATGTTAGCGAGGGAAACTCATAAATTAAAACCCACATTACAATACGTTGGTTTATTTGAAATTTATGAAGTAATTAAAGAATTAGAATTACTTAGTAAATCTGGGGAATTCTCACCAGCTATTAACCCTTCAGCGATTAAGGCTTATACGCTTTGCAAAGAAGCTTTGCCCAGCTTAATAAAAAAACGTGATGAGTTAATTAACCTTTAAGAGTCATTTGTATATGTTTGATATCATCAACTATATAAATTTCACCTTCTTCTTTAAACCCATATTTGTTGTAATAGGAAGTCAACGCCGATTGTGCTTCAATTTTAATATCTGAATCGGGGAATTGTTGAAAAGCTAACTCAATCCCTTTTGTAATTACTTGGGCGCCTATTTCTTTTCCTCTATATTCAGGAGAAACAACTATCCTTCCTAAAGTGGTTTCTTTAAACTTAATACCAGGTTCAAAAATTCTGAGATATCCTACTAATATAGTATTTTCATAAAAAAGTAAATGAAGAGCCTCTTGATCAGAATTATCAGCATCCTCATACAAACAATTTTGCTCGATCATAAAAACTTGTTGCCTTAATCTAAGAATATCATAAAGCTGAATTGCGCTTAGCTCATCGAAAGCCAAAAATTTTATAAACATCTTTTTTTGATTAAAAGTAAACAAAATTCGAGTTGCTTCGTAGAGACAAAGCGAATTTTAACTAAAATCTTCTGATATGATTTGGGCATGGCTTATTAATAGTGTCTCCGTATTTATTACTTCAAAAGTTTTAAGCGGAGTTGAAATCAAGAATTTCTGGAGCGCCGTTTGGGTTGCTGGGGGGCTTTCTTTAGTAAATATTCTTATTAAACCTATTCTGGCATTTATAAGCATTCCTTTTATCGTTATTACATTTGGCTTATTTGTTTGGATTATTGATGCCTTACTTATCATGTTGGTTGATAAGTTCGTTGATGGATTTAAGATTAAAAACTTTGGATGGGCATTAGCATTCAGTTTTATAATGTCGATAATAAGTACAGTACTTATAAAAGTTTTCTAATCTTCTTAGATTATAAGAAAAAAGGCTACTTCAAATAGTGAAACAGTTTATTTGTTTTAAGATGAATAGAGCTTAGATATTATCACAAACAGCTTGCGTGAAGGTGGAAGTGGTTCCTTCTCCACCAATATCTGGAGTACAATATACTTTTCGTTCTACAAGAGTTTTGTATACTGCCTTTCTAATATTCTCTGCAACCTGTTTTTGATCAATGTGCTCCAACATCATTAAAGAAGAAAAAAGAAGAGCTAATGGATTAGCTTTATTTTGACCAGCAATATCAGGAGCTGAACCATGTACCGCCTCGAACATTGCGGCATCATCTCCAATATTTGCAGCTCCCGTTACTCCTAATCCACCAACTAAACCTGATGCCAGATCCGACAATATATCCCCAAAAAGATTGGTGGTAACAACAACATCAAAACGTTGAGGGCGCATAACCATTTGCATAGCCATGTTATCAACGATTAGATCTTCAAATTCAATTTCAGGATATTTTTTAGCCACATCTTGCCCTACTTCAAGAAATAGACCCGTTGTAAGTTTTAGAATGTTTGCTTTGTGAACTAGGGTAATTTTCTTACGATCGTTTGCCCGAGCATATTCAAATGCTGCAATAATAATCTTGCGGCTTGCTTCTTCAGTAACTACTGCGATACTCTCTGCATGCGTTTTGGTTTTCTCATCTATCCAGTGCTCTTTACCGATATAAAGACCTTGAGTATTCTCCCTAAAAATTACCATATCAACATTTTTGAACGGACTGTCAATACTTGGTAATGTTCGAGCCGGACGGATATTACTAAAGAGATTAAATTTCTGCCGTAGTGCTACATTTACTGATCGAAAGCCAGTTCCAACTGGTGTTGTAAGTGGACCTTTTAGAGCAACACGATGTTCTTCAAGTGCTTCTATTACTTCATCAGGTAATGGGTTTCCTTTTTCTTGATAAGCCGTAAGTCCAGCTGACTGTTTAATCCAATTTATTTCTGCTCCCGCTTTCTCCAAAATAGTTGTTACTGAGGAGGTAATTTCTGGTCCAATTCCATCACCTGGAATTAACACTACATTCTTCATAGAGTACTTTATTCTTTAATTTTAAATCATTTTAAGATACAAAAATCCAAACTCCTTAATTTAGCTTAAGAGTTCCTCAAAAGGTTTTTTACAAATTGATAATTAAGAGTAAGAGACGCGATAAATTTTACCAGCGTAATCATCAGAAATAAGCAAAGAACCATCTTCAAGTTGAACAATAGAAACTGGGCGACCCCTAACATCTTCATCACTTTGTAAGAACCCAGTTATAAATGGTTCATAAGAAGTAGGGTTTCCTTTTTCATCAAAAGTAACCATCATAATTCTATAACCAATTTTTTCGCTTCTGTTCCAACTCCCATGTTCAGCAATTAAAGCCTGATTAATATATTCGGATGGAAACATTGTGCCTGTGTAAAACAGTAAACCAAGTGGAGCAACGTGGGGCCCTAATTCTAGGATAGGTTTTTTAAATTCAACCTCTCTTACTTTTCCAGCCTCACCAAATTCTGGGTCCCAAATAGAAGATGCATGTAAGAAAGGGAAACCGAAGTGCTGACCTTCTTCTGTTATTTCATTCAATTCTCCTGGTGGAATATCATCGCCTAACCAGTCTCTTCCATTATCATTAAACCAAATATTCTGGGTTTCAGGATGCCAGGTAAACCCAACTGTATTACGAATTCCGCGAGCGACTATTTCTCTATTTGTTCCATCTTTATTAAGACGAGTAAGGGTTCCATAGATCGGGTTTTCATCTTCTTTATTACAAATATTACATGGAGCGCCAACAGGGATATAAAGTTTTTCGTCAGGTCCAAAGGCAATATATTTCCAGCCATGACTAGTTTCTGTTGGGAAATCATCAGAGATTAAAATAGGTACAGGTGGATTACTAAGGTCATTTTCAATATTCTCAAACCTCCAGATTTTACTTATTTCAGCTACATATAAATCACCATCTTTAAAAGCCACACCATTAGGCATTCGCAGTCCAGATATTATTGTATAAACCGTATCTGCTTTAAAATCATTATCTCTATCCACAACCGCATAAACTTTACCGTTCTCTCCAGTTTTTCGTGTACCCACATAAACAATACCAGATGGACTGACAGCTAGCTGTCGAGCTCCTGGTACTTGATTAGAAAATTCTTCGACAGTAAAACCAGTTGGTGTTCGAAGAAAACCTAAGGAGAGATTAGTTAACTCAGTATTTAGAGTTTTTGAAGCTTCACTTTTTTTATTTGATGGTGAACATCCACTAAAGATGAGTATAAGGCAAAGAAAAGAAAGTAATCGCATATTCCAGATAGTTAGTTATATAATTAAAATGAGACATACAGATGAATAAATCTGTTAAAGTTTGAGAAGCTTCTATACTTTATTTAGCATTATTTTTGAATAAGAGACAGCAATTCGATATCGCACAAAAATTTAGTTGAAATTAATTAGCATACAATACTTCCCATTTTTTAGAAGTTATATGAAATGCAGGCTGGAACAAATTATCCTAAAGCATTGATATTTTTGGAATAAAGTTATGGATAAATCAAAAAAAGAGAGCAGTGCAAAAATTTTATATTTGAATCCTGAACTAAAAATTGGGGGAAAAGTTCATTCTTCTGAGGTTGTTCGGAGCTTATTTACTAAGATCTTGAAGAGGTTAATATAGGAGCAAATAAAAAAATGAGTCAGAGACCAATAGTTTCAAGAATTCATTATTGGATTAATTTTTCGATAGTTTCGTAATGGGAAGAATGCGGAAAAAGAGCGAATTACCTTCAAAAGTTTGTTTTGTTTGTAACAGACCATTTAGTTGGAGAAAAAAATGGGAAAAGGATTGGAAAGATATTAAGTATTGTAGTGAGCGTTGCAGAAGGAGCTCAAAAACGTAATCGATCCCAAATAAATTGAGGTGTTAGCTTTGCAACCCACGCCATTAATCTCCAACGTTTAGTTATGTAAGCATGGTTTTTTCTAGCTTCGATTGCTTTTACCATTTGAAAAACAGCTTTTTTTGTAGTTGCTACCCAAAACATACTTTTATTATTAGCTGTCATTTCTGATTCAACAAACCCTGGCTTTACATCTGTAATTACAATGTCCAGATTCATTCGGTTCGCTTTTTGGCGAAAACCGGTCATATAATTTGAGATAAAGTGCTTAGAGGCTGTATAACCTGCAGCTCTTCCAGACGCAAGTGTTGAGGCTATAGAGGACATTCCAACAATTTGTCCAGATTTTTTATTGTCTATAAAATATTGGAAACCAACATTCATGCCATGAGAGAATGCAGTTACATTTACATCGATGGTTTGTTTGTCTGATGGCCAATTTAACTTCCTTGAATCCCTTCCAACACCTGCGTTTAAAATCATAATATCCATTCCACCCATTTCCTCAATTATTTCAGCATAGACCTTTTCAGCTTTGGTATGGTCGGTAACATCTAGTGTTTTATAAAAAGCCAGTTCTCCAAGTGCACTTTGTAATTCCTTTAATCGTTCGGTTCTTCTTCCAATCAAACCAACTATATAACCTTTATCATAGAATTGTACAGCAAGTTCTCTTCCGATACCGGATGTTGCACCTGTTATCAATACTTTCTTCATTGCAAATATTCTAAACTGTCAGATAAATAATTGATTAGGGGTTGATCAATGATTACATCAAAAGTGAAAAGAAATTCAAGGTATTGTTCTATCACTCGTTTTTCGGACTTAAGGAGTATTTCATCAAGCTTTAAGATTCCCTCTTCAAGATCAAGAATCGCAATTGGATCATAATCTTCTATTCTTGCTAAGTTACTTGCCAAGCTTTCTAAATCTATTTCATCTACTTTTTCAAGAATCATTTTATGATGAAGTAAAAGGTTTTTCAGATGCTCATACTCCAAAATTTTCTTGACAGAATCTTGATGTTCTTCACTTTTAAACTCATTCTTAAGCTCGATTTCATCTAGTTTCCGCTCTGCTATTTGAGGACGATTATTCCGAAAAATCGGGATGGTAAAACCAATTGAGTAACCTATTTCTGTATCACGATTGGTGAAGGGAAAGTATTCAGCTTGTACATAACCTATATCAAAATCTGCCTTTTCTAAACGGACTTCCTGTCTTGCAACTTCAATTCTTTGTGTAATTAGTTCGAGCTCTACTGAAGAAAGTGCTGAGTTTACAATTATGGACGATACACTATCAATATGTTCAACAGAAATCAAATCAAACGAGCTCCAATTAAAAGTACTTGTACCCAAAATAGTATAGACCCGCTGTTGAGTTTGATTCCATTGAACCAAAGCTTCGTCCATTGACTCTAAACCTTCTATTTGGTCCAATTTTGCTTCTGCAAAATCTCGAGCGTCAAATAAATCGCTTTCCATATTATTTTGAAAAATAGACGCTTTTTTTGAAGCAAGGAGTTGTTGTTGACTTATTAAATCGAATAATTTTTTTTCAAAATAATAAGTAGCCAAAAGCTCGTAACGCTCAGAAAGGTTCTCTTTAAATTCAATTTGTCTTCTAATACTCAATTCTTTCTTTGTAGCGTTAAAAAGAGCGTTGTTCCTTCTAATTTTCCATGGATTTGAAGGACGTACACGAAAAGCATATTGAAGATCTTCATATGTTTGCTCATCATTTCCAGCCCTTATTTCCAATTCATCAATAATTGGAATTCTATAATTCGACGGCTTTAGGAATTTTGTTTGTGCATCATATGCTAAAAGACTACGATCTTCGAAGGCTGTTAAAAGAAAATCAGAAACAGTTTCTTGGGCGTTTATGGATAAGGTGACCAAAAAAACCACCACAAAACAAGCTGACGTATTTTTGATACATCGACTCATTTAACAATAATTTTTTCGCCCACAGGGAGACTATTTTTTTCTGGGATTTCAATAAATACTTCTAACCCAAAAGCTTTTACAGAAGTTGATTTTTGAAGAATTTCTGGTAGTTCTACTACAGATCCAAACCCAATAATTCTTCCCACTGCATAAAGTTCATTATGCTCTAAAGAAAAAATGGAGACGGATTCACCTAAGTTTTTGTCCCTATCTTTCTTGCCAACTAAATAACCTACAGCAGATGAAGGATGGAGTGGATTAATTGAAACTACAGAGCTAAATGCTTCGATTTGCTCTCCTTGTTTTACGTATACATTCTCAATAACTCCAGCAAAAGTTGCATATTTATTAAGTCGCTGGTCTTCATCAAGCTTCCAGTCTAATTCTTGCTGAGTAAGCTCGATTCTGGATTGAATCTGAGATTGATCAAACTGGTGATCCTGTCTTATGTCTTGTTCTTTAATATTTACAGCTTCAATTTCAAGTAGACCCTTGTCTCGAATAGACCTGATTTTTAAGCTTAGAGCAGTTAAACTATCCCGCGGGACTAAAGTATTTCGATTTTTAAAAAGTTCAATTGAGAGTGATTGATTTAGATCGATTTTGTTTTGTATAAGTGCTATTTCACTATTGATATCATTTGTAATAATCCTTTTCTCTGATTCTAATAGCTTGAGTTCTGATTCTAAAAGCTTCTGTTTTTCTTCTTTTTCTGAAGTTAGTAATTCTACTTCTTTTTGAAGTTTTTGAATTTCGAGGGTTAACTCTTGGCTAGTAAGTTCAATTAACAAATCACCGGGTTTAACTGTTTGCCCAGGAACAACGTGAACGAAATCAATAATTGCTGATTTTTCAGCGTTAATTTTATAATCCTTAGAATAAGTAACCCCTAGAAAAGAACTGCTTCCTTTAAAGTATCTATTATTTATTGTAAGTAGACCTACAAAAAGAACAGCAATAAATAAATAAAAAGAGTTAAGTGATTTCATAATATCATAGTCCTAATTATCCTCTTGGAATGCACGATAGTCTACTTTCACACGATCTACACCTTCTGTGTTTTGCAACTCACTTAAAAAAGCGGTGTTATCGCTCCCAATTTTTAATTCAATAAAGTAGCCCAAATCAAATCTGCCATCTTCTCTTGTACTCAATTGTACATCACTATATTGCACACAATATTTTTTTATGATTTCAATTGCTGGTGGCAAGTTTAACTTATCATTAATTCTAAATTGAAGTTTTCCTCGAACCCCTTCTTTAGCCGAAAAAGGTGTGAAGTGTAACGTAAGAGCCATTATACAAAACAACAAAGTTCCTACGAAAGCAATTGTATATCCAAATACTCCTATTGCCAAACCAACACTTAGCGCAGCGAATAAGAAGATGATATTTCTGGCATCCGTTATTTTGGTTCTAAAACGGATAATAGCGAGGGCACCAAACGCTCCAAGACCACGAGCAAGACTATCGCCAATAGCCATCATTACCATGGCTGCAACAATTGAACCTAAAGACATAGCCTGAAAGAAATTCTTAGGGTATTGGTGTCCTGAATAGGTAAGCTTATGTGTAATAGCAATCAAGGATGAGAGCACAAAAGACCACAAGAGGGAGTAAAAAACATTCAGAAATGTTGGGTAATCGTAAACCGGTTGATCCGGAAAAAGTTCAAACATAGTTACTAATTAATACACCTTATTAATGGCGCTGATCATTAAGTTTTAACAGCCTTAATTATACTACTCTTTTTTACGATAACAAAAGCTATTGAATCAAGCTTTTTGAAGTTCTGGAATTCGGGTTTTAGCAAATTCAAACCCTCCAAAAAGTACTCCTACATAAACAAAATCACCAATAACTGTGTTTTGAAAAAATGGAATAGCCATTTCGTAACAAAGCAACAAGCCTGAAAAATTGAGTGGGTAATCGGGATCGCTCAACCAAACGCCAAAGTTAGAAATTACAAAAAATAGAACAGAGGCTGAGAGGCTGCCTATTAAAGCTCTAGGTAAAGTTACTTTTTTTAATATAAAAAACCCTGTAATTACAATCATCGCAATGGCACCATAAACCCAAACAAAACCTGGTGTAAAAATGGTGAAGCCCTGATAATAACTAGCGTAAAGAATGTTATTGATTAGAAGATCGCTCAAAAACATAGCAACAAAAGGAAGAATGAAAGAGAGCTTTTTATCAGTGAAGTAAGCAGCACCGAATAAAGACATCGCTCCAATCGGAGCAAAGTTATACGGATGAGGAATTAACCTAGAAATAGCAGCCGCTAGAATTAAGCCAGAGAGAACTAATAATCTTTTATTCATAATTTAGTTTTTGAGATTTCTTTAAAATAAAAAAAGCATCGCTTCAAATGAAACAATGCTTTTAGAAAAAGTGAATTACTTACAAATAGTAAGTAGCTAGTTATTTAGAAGCGTTAAGTTCTAAATTTAAAGTGACATTAACTTCATCACCTACAACAGCATCAGAAACCCAGTCGCCAGTTCCTACACCAAAATTATTTCTTAAAAGAGTAAACTCCGAAGAAATACCTGCTATTACACTATTTTCTCTTCTAGGATGATCCATAACTCCTAGCAAAGTGAAAGGTAATTCAAACTCTTTGCTTACATCTTTAATCGTTAATGTACCATGAGCTACAAATTTATTATCTCCTTTAGCTTCAATTTTACTACTCGTAAATTTAATAGATGGAAATTCTTGTGCGTTAAAGAAGTCAGCGGATTGTAAGTGACCGTCTCTGCGTTCGTTCTTAGTGTTAATGCTAGGAACTTCGATCGAAACATCTATGCTACTTTCAGCAAGATTATCAGGAGAAAACTTTACGTCAGCTGTGTAGTTTTCGAAAGCACCAGGTACTTTAGCAAAAAAGTGACGTACTTCGAAGTTGATAGAGCTGTGTGACTTGTCAATTGACCAAGGCATAGCATCCATTTTCACCATTGCTATAGAAGCAAGCGCAAAGATTGCAAGAGCGAAAATTGGAAATAATTTTTTTGAGATATTCATTTTAATAGTAAGTTTATTGTTGTTCGATATGCATTCAACATATCATTGGGAGAAATAATTCATTTAATGTTAAACTAATTTTGATCGATTTGAAAATTAGTTTTCACTATCAGTTTAATAGAGAAACAAAAATGTTATTTAGCAGGGCTTGTAAAGTGATTCCCTTTTATTCGAAAACGCCAAGGAAGTTTTGCGTCTTCACCTGCATAATCAACACCAACACGAGGAGATGCTATAATTTTTGATTTAGAAATTATAATGTTGCGGTCTTCAATCCAAATGATGTTACCAAGTAAATCTGTTCCGTAATGTATAGTTGAAATTCCTAATGCTTGAGAGGCAATTCCTGGGCCACCACCTACAGATCTTTCCAACTTAGATTTATTCCTTCTTGAAAGAATATGCTCAATGCCATCAATAGGTTCTATTCCTCTAATTAATACGGCGTCTGCTAATCCTTCTATATTTGTTACGACGTTAAAAAGATGATGAATCCCGTAGCATAAATACACATAAGCGTGACCAGGATTGCCGAACATTATTTTGGTTCGTTCTGTTTTGCCATGAAGAAAAGAATGACAGGCTTTATCGGTTCTGCCATTATAAGCTTCAGTTTCAACAATCATTCCAGAAGTATAAACTCCATCAATGCTAGTACAGAGTACTTTTCCTAAAAGGTCTTTGGCTATTTGTACTACCTCATTTTTTTGGAAAAATGATCGGGCTAGTTTCTTTGTGCTCATTAGTCCAAAGAAGCATAAGGATTTTCTTCAAAAGAAGATTTTGTTTTGTAGAAGGTCTCTTTATAAGCTCGGGTGAATATTACTGAGACTACGAAGAGTAGAGAAGTATAAAATGCCCAAATCCCAATAATAATAAAAATAGCATAGCCTTGATAGAAATATTGATATGTAGAAAACGCGTATCCGAGATAGAGACTGACCAAAAGTTTAGCAATTTCAAACAAAATGGTATAAATGGTAGCGCCAGTGAGTGCAACTTTAACTGAAATCCTACGCTCACTCACAAATCTGAAAATGGAATACATCAAAAAGAAAGTAAAAACGATAGGAAGTATGAAATCTAATAAGTCATACACCCAGGGTAATTGTATTTCTATTTCAGTATATGGGATACGAATGACGCTTAAATCTAAAAGAGATATTACCGAGATTGCTAGACTAAAAAAGAGAAAAACAGATCCAATAACTCCAAACCCAAGAAAATTATAAAGAATATCCTTGAATGGGTGTTTGCGATCTTTGATATCAAAAACATCAAATATTACATGCTTAAAACTATGAAGTAGACCCTGTGTGAAAAGCATTAAAATAACGAGACCAGAAATCCCAAAAACATTTCTTGCTCCAACTAAAGGAGTAAGAATATTTTCAAGAGTTTGTTCACCTTGAATTAAATCTGTTTCAGTAGCTTCGTAAGTAAAGATGGGGATGAGTTCTGTACCGTATCTAATAATCTCATCAAAAGCAGTATCGTAAGAAAGAATGTACCCGATAATGGAGATCAATATGAGCGTAAAAGGGATAGCACAAATAAACAGATTAAAGGTGATAGCGGAAGCATTGAAGAAAATGTCCTTATCGCCTAATAGGTTCAATGTCCTTTTCCAGAAGTCCTTTATTTGTTGCACAGAGTAAATTTATTTAAATCAAAATACATGGGTTCCTGCTTTAATTCAAAACAAGGATGAAGCTTAGTTTTTAACTCAATTCATTGGTATGTTTCGGGCTTTAAGAATTCTTTAAACAGGGTTAGCAAAAGCATAAAAGAATAGATGAGCGCTCGCAAACAGACGCCTTTAATGAGGCAATACAATGAGATTAAAGAGCAACATCCCGGTACAATTTTATTATTTCGGGTTGGGGATTTCTACGAGACTTTTATGGATGATGCAGTTCTTGTGAGCAAAGAACTTGGCATAACCTTAACCAAAAGAAATAATGGTGGAGATCAGACTCCACTTGCAGGTTTTCCATTTCATTCCTTAGATAGTTACCTGCCAAAATTGGTTAAAAAAGGATATAAAGTCGCTGTTTGTGATCAAACCGAAAGCCCTGAAGAAGCAAAGAAAGCTGGACGAAAAATAGTTGAACGGGAAGTCATGGAAATCACCACGCCTGGTGTAACCATGTCTGATAAGCTTCTTGATACGAAACGAAATAACTACATCGTTTCTGTTTTTTGGGGTAAAGAAATGATAGGAATTGCATTCTCCGATATTTCTACTGGTGAGTTCGCATTAAGTGAAGTCAACGAGAATCAGCTCGATAGTTTGTTGTCGGCAATACAACCAGCAGAGGTATTAGTTCAAGCGAAGCTAAAGAATAAACTCGGGGAAGAATTTCTAAGATTTAATATTACTTATATAGATGATTGGGTGTATGAAGGAGATTATGGATACAAACTCCTTACCGATCATTTTAAAACTCATTCGTTAAAAGGCTTTGGGGTTGAAGATTTAATAACCGCTCATTTTGCTGCTGGCTCTCTAATGCATTATATGCAGGAAACGCAAAAAGCATATTTGCGGCATCTTCGAAGGCTGTATGCCTATGAAAGCAATGAGTTCATGTCACTTGACCCAGCTACCAAAAGGAATCTTGAACTTACCGCGAGTCTTCATGAAGGTGGAGTTGATGGGACTTTGATTTCCATCATGGACAAAACCTCTACAGCGATGGGAGGTCGATTAATTAGACGTTGGATTATGCGTCCACTTAAAAGACTAAAACCTATTCAACAGAGATTGGATGCTGTTGAAGAATTATACAAATCTCATGAAATCAGAAATACACTTCGGGAAGAATTAGAGCAAGTTGGGGATTTAGAACGTCTTATTTCACGTATTTGTGTAGGTAGAACAAATGCCCGTGATATAGTTCAAATCAAACTTTCGTTAGCTCAGATCCCAAGAATAAAAAGTCAATTTGCCGCCATCGATAATCCACTACTTCAGGATATTGGTAAACGAATGAAGTTACTGATTGAAGTTCAGGAAAGGATAGGGACTGCATTAGCTGATGATCCACCAGCAAGTATTCGTGAGGGGAATATGATTCGTGAAGGATTTAATTCTGAACTTGACGAGCTGAGAGATATTGCCAAAAATGGCAAGAAATATATTGCTAAAATCAAAGATCAGCTTTCCGCAGAGACAGGAATTACTTCTCTTAAAATTGGTTATAACAAAGTATTCGGTTATTACATTGAGGTTACCAACGCTCATAAAGATAAAGTGCCTGAGACGTTCATTAGAAAGCAAACGTTGGTGAATGCTGAACGATATATAACCCCCGAGCTTAAAGAAATTGAAGAGAAGATTCTCTCCTCAGAAGAAAGAAGTAAAACTTTGGAGTTTGAGCTTTTTGAAGAAGTGCGATTATTTGTTGCAGAGTTTGCGGATGATATTCAACAAATTGCTTTTGCGTTGGCCCAGTTGGATTGTATTCAAGGATTTGCAGAAATCGCATTTCGAAATAATTTTGCAAAGCCTGAAGTAAGAGATTCAGAAGAAATCTTGATCAAAAAAGGAAGGCATCCTGTTGTTGAGCAGTCATTACCGTTGGGTGAGCCCTTTATTCCTAATGATATTGAACTGAATAACTCTGAACAGCAAATTATGATTATCACCGGACCGAATATGGCCGGTAAAAGTATCATTCTTCGACAAACCGGATTGATAGTATTGCTTGCTCAGGTTGGAAGTTTCGTACCAGCAGAATCGGCAAGTATTGGAATGGTTGATAAGATTTTTACTCGAGTTGGTGCTTCAGATAATTTAGCAGCAGGAGAATCTACTTTTCTTGTAGAAATGAACGAAGCGGCGAATATTCTAAATAATGCGACTCCGCGATCTTTGATTTTACTAGATGAAGTCGGACGTGGAACCAGTACTTTTGATGGATTAAGTATTGCATGGTCACTTGCTGAATATCTACACAATCATACTCCTGTTGCTGCAAAAACCCTGTTTGCTACACATTATCACGAGCTGAATGAGCTGGAACAGATGTACGAGCGGATCAAAAATTTCAATGTTCAGGTGAAAGAACACGATGGTAAGGTGATTTTCTTACGCAAACTGATTCGAGGTGGTGCCGATCATAGTTATGGAATTCAGGTTGCAAATATGGCTGGTTTACCGGCAATAGTGATAAATCGGGCAAAAGAAATTCTTACCAATTTAGAACGGCACAGTCTCGACATCACCAATAAAAATGGGAGTATTGAAGGGCAAGCTTCAATAGGCAAAGAAGCGGCTAAAAACCTTTCCCAAAAAATTGAAAAGCAGGATGAAATTGAGCAAATGAGTTTATTCAATACTCATATCGATCCAAGAGTTGAAACATTAATGAACAAACTCGAAGCCATCGACCCAAACCGTATGACTCCAATCGAAGCATTGATGTTAGTGAGTGAGTTGAAAAGGATGTTGGGGAAATAGGGAATTAAGAATACAGAGCAAGGAATTAAGATTTACGAAGTTCAGAAGAAAGAAACGGGTTGCTTTTTCTTAGCCTTTTCCGTCCTCACTCTGAAATCCCGCCAGCGTGATTTGTCTCTCCTTCCTAAGAGAGACAAATTTAAGCCATGAAAAGTATTTCTCTTTGCAAAATAGAGCCTTATGTTTTGTAGTATGAAAAATGATAAAGGAAAGATGGGGAAAAACATCTTCAGTCCTTTGATAGAAGTCTTTCGTCTTTATTTATGAAAACCTCGGCAAAACATATCGCCAATCGAATTCGGTTAATGATCTCTACCAAACAGTTTCAGGTTGGGGAAGTGTTGCCGTCTACTCGGGAATTGGGACAACAGTTAGAAGCTAGTTTTCATACTGTTCGAAAAGCATATCATATTTTAGCAGATGAAGGATTAATTACTGGAGAAAAAGGTCGGGGCTTTACCGTAAACAGACAAACCTCATTGCTAGATAAAGAAGGGCGACTAGAAATTGGCGGTGGGAAAGTCCAAGCTTTGATTGAGGAATTGGTGGGGCATGGATTAGATGACACTGAGATTGAATTCCTGTTTCAGGAACAGCTCGATTACATGGAATGGCCAAATAGAATACAATCTTGTGCAAGTGTAGGCGAAAATCTGGAATTAGGTGGAATGCTTGCGAGCGCTATCAAAAAACAGATTGGGGTAAAGAGTAAAGTTATTGATATCAATCAATATGAAAGTGCAGCCACCTATGATGCTTTATTTGTTCCGATTCGATTCGTACACAAATTCCGTTCGTTAAGCGACTCAATTATGATAATTCCGATTATCTATAACTACGATCCTGAAGTACTACTTTCAGTTGTAGATCAGTTTGGAATTCAAACAATCGGACTAGTTACATCGAATGAAGAATCAATTCCCAAAATAATAAGCGAGTTAAAGAATTCCATTCCATTTGAAGGTTCGTTTGTAGCAGGAAGTATTTATGGGAAGTCGTTGCCCTTGTTTGTACGGGAAACCGATTTAATATTATACACCCCCGATAGTTCAAAACTGGTAGAACAAAAAGTACCTGAAAAAAATAGGATTAAATTAGAATACCGTCTTTCAGATAGAAGTGCAGAAATGATACGCTCTGAGTTATGGGATCAATAAACAGTAAACTAAGAATTAAGAATTAAGAATTATTCAATTAAGAATGAAGAATATTTTTTCATTTCGAGTGAAACAAGAAATCTAAAGAGTTTGTAAACAACTCGGTTTTTTTAGATATCTCAAATACGTTCGATAGGACAAACCAACCATTTTTAGTTGATCATTGAATCATAGATAATTGAAAACAAAAGAGACTATTCAGAAAGCCATTTCGGCTATTGAAAAAGAAATTGAAGCCGTTCGAGAAACACCCTCAAACGATGTGTTAATGAATGGGGTTAAGGAGAAAAAGAAAGGGCATCATATTTATGTATTTGAAACCACTAATCAAGGGCTACGATTTGCGGAAGAAATAAAAGCACGAATTGGGTTAGATAAAGAACAGAAAGTAGAAGAGATTGATTTTAAAGATGGAAAAGTATGGCTAGAATTTGATCAAGATGAAGGAAGTAAAATTGAAGAAATCTATCTTGAATGGGAAAACGATTTTGTACTTCGAAAGATAGAGGAACACCTTCATACCTTAGAAGAAAAATGGGATCAAGTCCCACAGCTTGAAGCATTATTAAATCCTATTTTAAACTACAAAGAAAGCGAATTCGCAACTCCTCCAAAGTTTGACAAACTTCGAAATGCTGCTCAAATAGAGGTTATAGAAAAAGCCCTCATCAACAATATTCTGTATGTTTGGGGACCACCAGGAACAGGGAAAACAGCAACACTTGGATTTGTAATTGCAAACCTGATAGCAAAGGGTAAGCGAGTATTATTCGTTTCCAACACCAATCGTGCGGTTGATGTTGGACTGCTTAGCGTGATGGACGCCCTGTACGAAATTCATCCGGATTTTGACTTACAACATACCACTCGATTTGGAGAAGCTTGGCTCGAAGATGATCGGCTTGAAGACGTATTATTCGAAAATCAAGTAACCATCAAGCTTGAAAGAAAAAAAGCAGATGCTATTGAACTTCAGACGATGATGGACAAATACATTGCTCTTCAAGATCAAGTAGACGAGTTAATGACAAGTGATGAAGATGTACCACAAGCATTGGATTTGCAATGCCAGCTTATTGGCGAGAAAATTGATCATTTAGGTGGCAAGGAAGAAGTTGAAGAGAAAATCGAAAAACTTCTAAATATAAATGAACGCTATGAACTCAAGAAAAAGCAGTTGGTAGCAACAACTATGGCAAAAGTTTGTACTTCAGAATTGTTTTTCAATCTCAGCTACGACGCTGTAGTTGTAGATGAAGCTTCCATGGCAGGACTTCCATACTTAATGTTGATGTCGGCCAAAAGTAAAAATCACCTAGTAGTTGCTGGCGACCCAATGCAACTTCCTCCGATCTCAATTACCAAAGATTTTGAAGCCCAGCAATTTCTCGAGCAAGATATATTTACTTATGTCTCTGGCGCTGATACCACCGAAAAGCTTTTTCAATGGCATGATGAAAACCCACAATTCACCTGCTTTTTTGATACTCAATATCGACTTAAATCAGATTTAGCAGCGGTTATTAGTTCAGTTTTTTATGATGGAAGATTGAAGTCTGGTAATACTGAAAAGGAGAAAGTTCGATCAACTAGTTCGGTGGCGTTAGTTGATTCTTCAAAATATGGTCCTTCCATTGAACAAGAGAAAACGGAACGAGGTTTTAAGCCCATAAACTCAGTTCATAATAAACTTATCGAGGAAAGTGTTCGAAAATTGAAAATGAAACATCGCCCTGAAGAAATAGGGATCATAGTTCCATTTAGGAGTAGTGTATATCAAGTTCGAAATCATCTAAGAGAAAAAGGATATCGGGGGATTGAAGTAGGAACCATTCACACTTTTCAGGGTCGGGAGAAAGAAGTGATTATTTTTGATACGGTGATGAGTGGCGAACTCCAATATGGTCAGCTCCGCCACTATTCGGTACGCCCATTCGATGAAACTAAAAATGGAATGAGTGTACCCCGGCTGTTAAATGTGGCTTTTTCCCGTAGTAAAGAACTCTTAGTTGTGATTGCAGATATGAACCATATTGAAAGGGTATATGGCAAGAAGTTTCTTGGAAAATTGTTAGGTTCGGTAAAAGAAATATCTTTATAAAAAAGGTTGAATTGTAAGACAAATACGCCTTATATTTGAAGCCGCTTCAGAAATGAAGTATTTCTTGAAAAGCGAGAATAGCTCAGTTGGTAGAGCACAACCTTGCCAAGGTTGGGGTCGCCGGTTCGAGTCCGGTTTCTCGCTCTTAAAAGGCAGTTAAGTTTTACTTAGCTGCCTTTTTTTATATTGGTAATTTTTCAATTTCTTTAATAATCACGCCGATTACTGATAGATTACTGAGATTCAGCACAAAGATAAGGGAGTCCAGCTAGTGGGGGGTCTGATTTCTCGCCCAAGCAAAAACCTTCTTAGATTTTTCTAAGGAGCTTTTATATTCCTATCACCATCCCACAATTACTGCTAAGAATTGTTAAAAGATAATCTCCATATTTGCAGAATCGATTAAATCAATTAAATTGATTAATTAAATTGTTAACTGGGCTTGTTAAGGAGCTTAACCTCGTTATTGAGATATAGCTTATACTTAGCTGGCATCAAAAAATCTTGGAAAGATGAAAAGAAGTTATTTTATCCTAGTATTCACTGTATTTTTTTCGCTTTTAATTATTAGTTGTAAAAATTCTACTAGTGCGCCAATAGAATTAAATTTAGAGTCGGTACTGTTAATCGGAGCTGGTGGAAATGGGAGTGAAACCAATCCGTACTTACTCACGGTTGTGTTAGATGAAGTGATAGAAACAGAGATTAAAACTTCACCTATTGAATTTGAGTCTGATTTTACTTTTGAGTTACTCAAGAACGAAAACGGTGTACTTGTCCCTTTAACTACAGATGATGATTCCCTTTTTATATTTACTCCAAATAATAATGATTCTCTATTGAGTATAAAAGGTGTGAAGTTAGGTGAGCAATACCTCCGAATTGGGCAAGAAGACTATTACAGCTATGCATTGGTTAGCGTTGTTGAACCCGATTATGATTACAGTAATTCGTTAAAGGTATTAGCGATAGGAAATAGCTTTAGTCAAGATGCTACCGAGTTTTTATGGGAAATAGCTGATAATTATGGCATCCAAGATGTAATTATAGGCAATATGTATATCGGTGGAATGGATTTGGAAGGTCATTGGGCTAATGCAGAATCAAACTCACCTAGCTATACTTATTATCTCAAAACCAATGAAGTTTGGAATACTTCAGAAAACGTTAGTATTAAAGACGCCATCCTCTCCCAAGATTGGGATATCATTACCATCCAGCAAGTAAGTGGGAAAAGCGGGCGGGAAGATACCTATGACCCTTATTTGAATAATCTAATTTCTTATATCCAAGATATTGAAACTCAAAAAACTCCACGACTTGCGTGGCATATGACATGGGCATATCAACAAAACAGCACGCATAACGATTTTGTGCATTACAATAGTGATCAGTTAACCATGTATAATAGCATTATAAATACTGTGAAGGATGTAATTGAGCCAAACGAAAATATCTCATTTACAATCCCAGCTGGCACTGCAATTCAAAATATAAGAAGTAGTTATATGGGCGATAAGTTAACTAGAGATGGGTATCATTTGTCGGTAGATAGAGGACGTTTCACAGCTGGACTAACTTGGTTTAAAACTATTACAGAATTTGATATTAGTAACATTACCTATCGTCCAATAGGTGTTTCGGAGTTAGATTTAGAAGCTATTAAAGAATCGGTGAACAATACCTTTCAAGTTCCTTTTGAAATCACAGCTTCTACCTTTACAGAAGGTGAAACAATAAATCTGGAAGATCTTAACTTGATAAGTTTAACTTATAAATTGGGGTATTGGTACCCTCCAAACCAAAACATTACTTCAAATGCCGGTAACTCTAAATATTTTATTGCTAATGAAGTTAGGCTACATCGTTCTCAATTGCCTGTAGGAAGCGTCTTGAAAATTCAAGAAGGATATAAATACCGAAATAATTATTACACAAATATATCAGGAAGTGCAGGAGATCATGCTCGTTCTGGAAATATTTCGCAAGAATATATTACAATAGATGATTCTTGGTGGGGTGATTTTAATTATGTTGGATTTAATATTTCTAAACAGGCTAGCAACGCCGATATTAGTAACGAGGTAGATAGTGTTGCTACTAAGCTTTCTATTTATGTAACAAAAGATGCTGCAGATCTATAATGTTCAAATCCAAGCAGCCTAAACAAGGTTTTTTTGTTTCGGTTTCTTGCTTGAGCTATTTACTATAAAAAAATCAACCTTCCTTATATCTTTTTAATCTCGTGGTAGGCATTCGTTTTTTTTGTATACTCAACCACGTAAATATTAGAAAGTACAGAAATCTCAATGCTATTAAATCTCATCGCTTTTGTACTTGTCTTAAATATAGGCACAGCAAGCAACAGTGAGTATTATTTAACAACTTTTCAGCAAGCGCAACCGGATACGCTTCAGGTAAAGACCATGTTAGAAGAGTCTGAAGTTGATATTAATAAAGGGGATTTTGTATCTGCTCGCAAAAAGATTAAACAAGCTGAAAAATGGTCAAAAGAAATTGAATTCTCTGAAGGTTTAGAGCTTTCTGCTTTAAATATGGCTGAAATTTATATGAATGAGCAATTTTATGATTCAGCTAAAGTAGTTTTAGAAGCTGCGATAGAAGAGTTTCCTGACTCTAAGCACCGACTACAATTTTATAATTTCTTGGGATCAACCTTTCGCTATAAAAATGAGAACGAAAAAGCGATTGAAGTTTTTAGGAAAGCGTTACAAATTGGAGAAGAAACGGGTCGAAAAAGATTAGTTGCTGTACTCAACCAAAACTTGGCTGTAGCATATATTGGTGCTGGAATGAAGAGTGAGGCACTAAATAGTTATCTGATTTCGATAGAATATGCTGAGGCTGAAAAAGATACAGGTTTTTTGACTATAGCATATAATACACTTGGAGATACTTATAATGAATTTGGGGATTATGAACAGTCGGAATATTATTTAAATAAATCTCTAAGCCTTGCCAAAGAGAAAAACCGAAGACTAGATATACTTAGAGCCAGTTTAAACCTCGCAAATCTAAAAAGTAACCTAGAAGAATTTGATGAATCTCTTAATCTTTATAATGAAGCATTAGTGCTTTCTAAAGAAGTAAGACCTAATACACCTCCTTTTCAGATCTTGTATAATATGGGGAATCTTTCTTTAAAAATGAGAAAGCCAAATGAGGCGATATCTAATTTTGAAGAATCTTTAGGGTATTGTTTAGAACTAAATATTCCTCAAGGTATATATTATAACTACGGCGGACTTGGAAACGCTCAAGAGATAATTGGTGATTTGCAAACTGCAATAGATTGGCACAGAAAAGCTCTTGAAGTTGCAAAATCGATTAATTCTATTCCTTTTATACAGGAGACCTATCAGAAACTTTATGAACTTAATAGAGCTTATGGAGATTTTGAAAACGCATTATTAAGACTAGAAGAATATAAAAGCCTTTCGGATAGCTTACTTGATTTAGACCGCGAAAGAAGTGTTGCTGACCTTAAAAATCAACTAGAACTTAATCGGCAAACAGAGATAAATGATTTATTGAGAGAAAGTCAGGTACAGCAAGAAAATAAATTACGCTTCCAGTATGGATTAATAGCAACAAGTGGGTTTGTAATATTGCTTGGTTTATATATTCTTTTGATAACGATCCGAACCAACCGTGAAAAAACAAAGGCTTTTAATTTATTAACTAAACAAAGAGAAGATTTAGAGAAGTTGAATCTTGAAATGAATAAGCTTTTTGCAATCATTGCTCATGATTTAAGAACACCACTTAGTTCAATGCAAGGAATTCTATTTTTGTTAAAAAGTGGAGATTTATCAAAAGATGAAATTGAAGCATTTACTAACCAAATTGAAGATTCTGTTCAAAAGAATATAGATGTAATGGAAGACCTTCTCTCGTGGGCAAAAGAGCAGATGTCAGGAATCACTTTTATAAAAGAGAATCTAAATATATATGATCTAATCGATTCAGTTATCTCTAGACAGGAGTATAGATCGCAACTAAAAGAGGTGTTAGTTCAAAATCAAGTCGATAAAAAACTGATTATTTCAGCTGATGAAAATGCATTAAAATTGATTTTGCGAAACTTACTTTCAAATAGCATCAAGTTTACGGGTTCTGGAGATACTATTAAGTTTACCAGCACTGATTTAAAAGATCGGGTACAATTATGTGTTACTGATAGTGGGGTTGGAATGTCTAAGGAAATTCAGGATAAAGTTTTTGCAAGTAATAGTATTTCTTTCTCGGTAGCGGGAACTAAAGGAGAAAAGGGAACGGGATTTGGACTTAGCTTGATCAAAGAATTTGTAAGTAAGCTCGGCGGTACAATTACTATAGAGAGTGAAGAAGGAAAAGGAACTAAATTTTGTATCGAGCTACCCAAAAAGTAGGATAGATTTTTTGTAAACTATATTCTAATCTTGGAATGCAGTATGTTTAAAGCCTGTTAAACAACTAACAAAAATCATTTAAAAAAATTAATTATGCCAGATAAAAAAGCATCAGCCGTATGGAACGGAGATTTAAAAGGTGGAAGTGGAACAATGAGCTCAAATAGTGGAGTTCTAAATGGAGCAGCATATACTTTTGCATCTCGATTTGAAGATGAAGGTAAAAGTAATCCTGAAGAGCTACTTGGAGCTGCTCATGCAGGTTGTTACTCTATGGCACTTTCGAATGAGCTTCACAAAGCAGGTCACGATTCTAAAAGTGTAGATACAAAAGCAACAGTAACGTTAGAAATGATTGATGGAGCACCAACTATTTCTACGATAAAACTGGTATCAGTAGCAGATGTACCAGGACTTAACGATTCAGATTTCCAAGAAATTGCTACAGCTACTAAAGCTGCTTGCCCAGTATCTAGAGTACTAAATGCAAAAATTGAACTAGATGCGAGTTTAGCTTAAATCATTTAAGTGATCCCATTTATCTAGAATGGGATCATTTTTTTAAAATAGTATGAATTATCGAAGTTCTAATTCACACTTACGCTTTTCATTTCTTATCTTAATGCTTCTCTACAAAACCTCACTTTTGGAACAGATTTAATGAGCGATAAACCGCGCGAGTATTGTGGCATTTTTGGCGTTTTTGATCATGAAGACGCTGCATTGTTAACCTATTATGGGTTACACTCCCTTCAGCACAGAGGGCAGGAATCAGCCGGAATTGTAACTTCTCATTTTGATGAAGAAAAGAATCGCCCTGTAATGCCAATGTACAAAGATTTCGGTTTGGTTTTAAGTGTTTTCGATAAGCCTAAAATCCTTAACAAGATTCTAAAAGGACGTTCCGCGATAGGTCATAATAGATATTCAACCTCTGGTTCGTCTAAAAACCCGGCTAATATTCAGCCATTTCGAGTTCACTATAGAAGTGGTAATATTGCTATTGGTCACAATGGAAATCTTTCGAATGCTAAGCAAATTCGAAGTCGCTTTAGAGATGAAGGGGTGATTTTTCAAAGTACATCTGACACTGAATTGATTCTTCATCTGATTGCACAAAGTCAATATGAAGATCAGATGGATCAGATTATGGATGCGCTTAAGCAAATTGAAGGTGCGTACTGTTTGGTTATGCTAACTGACGACAAATTAATTGCTGTACGTGATCCCAACGGATTTAGACCACTTTCCTTAGGTAAGATTGACGGAAAGTTTTGTGTAGCTAGTGAAACCTGTGCATTTGATATCAACAACGCTGAATATATACGTGATGTTCAGCCTGGCGAAGTTATTGTAATTGATAAAGAAGCTACAGAAGCAGGTGAACCAAAATCCTACTTTATCGAACCAGAAATTGGCACAAGTACAAGTCAATGTATTTTCGAATATGTGTATTTTTCTCGCCCAGATAGTATGATTTTTGGAGAAATGGTTGATAAAATCCGACGTAACCTTGGTAAAGCGCTTGCTAAGGAGCATCCGATTAATGAAGTAATAGGCGATAATCCATCTGGGAAGAAACCAATAATAATTTCTGTGCCTGATTCTAGTAATACGGCAGCACTTGGCTATGCCAGTGAAAACCAAAAGCTGGGCCATGATTGTAAGTATGATATTGGGTTAATCCGAAATCATTATGTAGGTAGAACATTTATTTCACCAGGACAAAAATCCAGAGAACAAAAAGTTCGTACCAAATTTAATCCAGTCCGTGGAGTAATTGAAGATCGCTGTGTAATAATTGTAGATGATTCAATTGTAAGAGGAACAACTTCCAAACTTTTGGTTGATATGATTAGAGCATGTAATCCTTCAGAAATTCACTTTATCGTTAGCTCACCGCCTATTATAAGTCCATGTTATTACGGTATGGATTTCCCAACTCCAGAAGAGTTAATTGCAAATAAATTTGATAGAGATATTAGAAGAATGGCAGAAGAAATTGGTGTGGATAGCTTAAGATATCTATCCCCTGATGGTTTGGTTAATGCAGTAAAAGAAGCAAATCCTTCATCACATGAATACTGTACCGCTTGTTTTACAGGTAATTATCCAGTTCCTGTCAATTTTGGTGTTGAAAAAGAAGAAAATGAACTTGTTTGATGTATAATAACCCAGCTACTTTTGTCACTAGTGCTCCAAGATTAGAAGATTGTCCCCCTGAATCACTACCCGAAGTTTGTTTTGCAGGCAGGTCGAATGTTGGGAAATCCTCTTTGATCAATGGACTGCTTAGTCGGAAAAAACTTGCCAGAACATCGAATGTTCCAGGTAAAACTCAGCAGATGAATTACTATCAAATTGGAGACATTTGCTTTTTTGTTGATTTACCCGGTTACGGTTATGCCAAAGTTCCGATAAAGGAACGGAACAGATGGGGAAGAAACATCAGAGAATACCTTCTAAATCGAAAAGCACTAAAGCTTATAGTTCACTTAGTTGACGTAAGACATAAACCAACAAGCTTAGACGAAGACTTTTTTTTCTGGATGGCTTCAAATGAAATGCCATTTTGTGTTTTACTATCAAAAGCGGATAAAATCTCTAAGAATAAAGTATCTTCTGCAAAAGCGGATGTAAGGAAAATACTCGCGGAAATGAATATTGTAGTACCTATTTTAGCGTACTCCTCAGATAGCAAAGAAGGGATCAAAGAAGTACAGGATCTCTTAGCCGAATTTATTGAAAATTAATTACAAAACTCACTCAAACTCATGTCATTCAAAGTTTTATTATTAGATGGTGTCGATCCTATTTGTGGAGACATCTTTAAAGAACGCGGAATTCAAGCAGACCAGCCAGGTAAACTTAGCGAGGAGGAGCTATTCGCTAAAATCGGAGAATACGATGGAATGGTTGTTCGAAGTGCTACAACGGTAACTCCAGAGTTGCTTGAAAAAGCTACCATTATGAAAGTTATTGGTAGAGCAGGTGTTGGGGTCGATAACATCGATATTCCGGCGTCTACAGCTAAAGGAGTATTGGTTATGAATACTCCCGATGGAAATACTATTTCTACAGCAGAACATACTTGTGGAATGCTAATAGCGCTTTCTAGAAATATCCCCAAAGCGGTAGCAACAGTAAAAGGCGGCGGTTGGGATCGTAAAGCGTATATGGGTACGGAAGTTCATGGCAAAACTTTAGGGGTTGTTGGTTTAGGTAAGATTGGCTCTGAAGTAGCTAAAAGAATGATAGCTTTTGGAATGGATGTACAGGCATTTGATCCATTTTCAACTGAAGAGCATGCTCAATCATTAGGCGTTAAGCTGGTTGAATTAGATGAACTTCTTGGTAGTTCTGATTATTTAACGGTTCACACTCCGTTGACTGAGAAAACCAAAGGAATGGTTTCACTTAAGAATGCTGATAAATTGAAAAAAGGTATCCGGTTAGTAAACTGTGCTCGTGGAGGAATCTACGAAGAAGCTGATCTTCCAAAACTTTTGGATGATGGTATTGTTGGAGCAGTTGCACTGGATGTATATACCATCGAACCACCATCAGAAGAGCTTTATAAAATACTAGCTCATCCAGATATTATTTGTACCCCACATTTGGGGGCTTCTACTGAAGAGGCACAGGAAAAAGTAGCTGAGCAAATTGCCGCACAAATGGCTGATGCTCTCGAGAATAAAAACTACAAAGGTAGTTTGAATGGTAAATCTATTTCTTTGTTAACTAACAAAGAGGTTCAACCATATTTACAGCTTGCTGAAAAATTAGGTAGAATGATTATTCAACTTTCACCAGATCATGCAAATAGCTTTGAATTTGAATATGCGGGTGATTCAGCAAAGTATGCAGATGTTCTTACGGATGGAATTCTTAAAGGAATGCTTTCTGAATATGTTGATGACGCCATCAATCTTATTAATGCTAGAGTATATGCAGATAAGCGCGGATTCAATATCAAAGAAGTGACCTCAAATAAAACTAAAACATATAGTGATTTAGTAACTATTAGATTACCAAAAGGTGCTGATTATACAAGTATTTCAGCGGCTGTATTCGGAGAAAATGATTCTCGAATCGTAGAAATTGATAATTATGGAATAGAACTTCGTTTAGAAGGCGATATTATCTTATATAGAAACCAAGACAAACCTGGTATGCTTGCTTCAGTTAGTGGAGCACTTGCTCAAAAAGATATTAACATTGCCGCACTAAGCCTCGGTCGTTCAGGAAAGGGATCGAATGCTATAACAGCTGTGTCAGTTGATAAGCAATTGGACGAATCGGAACGTTCTGAAATTAAGGGATTGAATGGAATTCAAAACATCCGCTTTATTTCTCTTTCTTAAGGCAAAATTTTTATAAAAGTATCGCCGATTTGGGATTCCAATTCGGCGATTTTTTTGTCTAGAAGTCACCAGATTCTAAACGTTCAATTAATCTCTGTTCATTAACTCGTTTGAATGAGGTTAATTTTTTCTCGCTAAGTGAAGCGATGGTCATTTCTCTTTTACCTAAAGCTCCTTGAGTTCTACCAATAAACCATCCTGCTTTTGCCATAGCTGCTCTTGCCTTTGAGGCAGCGCAATATGTTGCCATTACTGCATCATCCGCACAAAAAGAAGCAAGTTTTTCAAAAGCTCCAACTGTCCAAAGTTCTTTATTCACTTCAGGAGAAAAGGCATCTTGGAATACAAAATTAGCCGCATGATCAATAGATTTCACTTCATCAAATGTACTGTAAAAAAGATGTAGTCTTACGTTTTTATTAGGTAGGGGATGGAAAGTATTCTTTCCTGGTCGCAATTGGCGAAAAATATTTGGAAGGATTTCTTTTAATTCCTGATGTTCTAAAAACTCAAAAAAATTGAATGTATTAGCAGTTTCTTCAGTAACAGGGAAAGATTCCACAGAATAAAAGTGAACAGGGAAAGTAAGGTTTTTCGAAAGATATTGATCCAGCAAAAGCATAAAATTGAGCCCAGTACCAAATCCAATCTCAAAAATGATTAACTGATCTTGCTCAGTATCAAATGCTGTAGTTAATCCAGGTGCATCAAAAAAAACATATTTACTTTCTGATATTGCCCCGTTTGGATTGTGATAGAACTGACCAAATTTATTTGAATAGAGTGTAGAAGATCCGTCTTTTGAAAAATGATGTTTTGAAGAATTATTCATTCCCAGTAATAATCACTTTTCCATATTTAGTGAAGGCTATAATTTCAGAACCGCCACCATTTAACTTTCCTGATGCCTTATTTTTCGTTTTTCTACCATCAAAAGCCATATTGGAAAAACCATTTAAATCAGAGGTATTGCTAGCTTGAATATCAATATCTGCTTTAGAGTTTGATGGAATAAATATTTGAATATTTCCGGCAGATGTTTCAGCCGTGATGTCTTCATTCAAATTGTTCAAAGCAATCATAATATTTCCACCTAGCGTTGAGGAAATAATTTCTCCATCAACGTCTTTGATTTCAATATTTCCCCCTTTTGTGTCGAGGGTAGCATCTCCTGTACATTTTTTAAGGACCAGGTGACCTCCAGAGGATTTCATTATTACATCTCCTTTGGCGTCCTCAATTGATACATGTCCTCCTTTAGATACAGCAATAATATCACCCGAAACCCGATTCAATTTTATGTGTCCACCGCCAGTTTCATAAACCTGATCCCCGTTTATATTAGTTGCTTCAATATGTCCTGCAGCTGTGTACGTACTTAGTTCCATATTTTCGGGAATATATAAAGTGACTTGAAGTTGCAAGTTCGAGTCTCTGGATTTTTCTTTTGTATCGATTGAAAAGATTGCTTCCCCATCATTAATGCTAGAAGTAGTACTAATTTTAGAATCTAAATCTTCTTTCGATGAAATCTGACCTGAAGCCTGAACGGTAAATTTCGCCTTATTTTCATTAGTGCCGACAACGGTTATTGAACCTCCTGGAAGTGAAATAGAGGTTTCAGTTATATCTGTAGCATCAAAGTCGTTTACATAGGTATAAACACCTGGAGAAGTTTCTCCCCAATTTCCTTGTTCAAGAGTTTCATACTCATGATTTACTATAATCAGCTGATCTTCGCTATCAAAATTGATTTGTATATCACCATCAGAAAACTCTCTTAGAACTTTATCGATCTCAGTAAGAAATTCATCCCGAGCTTCAGATGGGATTAAATGTGCAAGTGCTTTCAGTTTCTTTAGATTTTCAGCCTGGTCAACATCTTCGAGAGATTCTAGTTCTTTTAGTTCATCTAGCGAAGCCAATTCTTTCAACCCTTCAATATCAATTACTCGAATTGGAGAATGTGCAGTAGGAGGAGTTGGTTCGTTAGGTGTTTCGGCTGTTTCTGGTCCATGGTTGTTATCACCTGAAGGTTTGTCTATAAGGTAAATAGCAACGGCAATAAAAAATAAACCAGCTAAAATTATTTCCCACGAGAGTCTTTTCATACATTAGTTCTAAAAATTGGAGACAACAGGACAAATTACGGATATCAGAATGCTAAGTTACACAATAGAAAATTAAGCCGTATAATCTGTCAACGAATGATTTAAATAAGAAGAAATGTCCTTACGCTCAAAAATTATAGAATTAGCAGCAGAATATCAGGATGAAATGGTTGCTACCAGAAGATATTTACATCAACATCCTGAAGTAAGTTACAAAGAATACGAAACCACTAAATTTATCAAGTCAAAGCTGGATGAGTTAGGAATACCTTATGAAAGTCCTTTGGAAACAGGGTGTATAGGTATTCTAGAAGGCGAGAAAAAATCGGATCGGGTAATTGCTTTAAGGGCAGATATTGATGCGCTAGCAATGAATGAAGAAGGAGATTTTAAAAAAGATTTTTTTTCTAAAAATTCTGGTGCAGCCCATTGTTGTGGACATGATGCGCATACTTCTAATTTATTAGGAGTAGCTAAAATATTAGTCGATTTAAAAGCAGAAATTGAAGGAACTGTTTTATTGGTATTTCAACCAGGTGAAGAGAAATTGCCGGGCGGAGGAAAATTACTTTGTAATACAGGATTTCTCCAATCCAAAAATGTAAAGGCTATTTATGGATTACATACTTCACCAACTCATAAGCCTGGAACCATAGCTACAAAAGAAGGGCCCTTGATGGGAAGTCCAGATGAGTTTGAGGTAGAAATCATTGGGAAAGGTGGTCACGCTGCTCGTGCGCATGAAGCAATCGATCCGATTGTACTATCTGCACAATTCATCAATGCAGCACAAACAGTAGTTAGCAGAAGTGTTGATCCAACGGAACCTGCCGTAGTCACTATTGGTAGAATTGAAGGCGGAACAGCACATAATGTTATTCCAGATAAAGTAAAACTTTGGGGAACAGTTCGAACGCTTAATAAAGAAACTGCTACACTCATTGAAGATAGGCTTGAGGCAATTCTTAAAGGAATTACAGAAGGAGCGGGTGGTTCGTATAAGTTTGATTTTAATAAAGGATATCCTGCAGTTACTAATACTCCAAAAGAAACTGCAAATGTAGTTTCTGAAATGAAGAGTTTATTTGGAGAAGATTCTGCAATAATTATGGAGCGACCAATTATGGCAGGCGAAGATTTCTCTTTTTACCAAGAACATTTTCCAGGGGCTTTTTTCTTTGTTGGAAGTGGAAGTCCGGAATCAGATTCTACACATGTTTGGCATCATCCCAAGTATAATGTCGACGACCGTTTCTTCCAAACGGCAGCTCCTTTAATGGTTTCGTTGGTCTTAAATTCGTAGGGTTTTTAGATATGCATTCACAATCGTATTGGGAAAATACACTGTATCAAAATACTTATGATTTGATCGTAGTCGGGGCTGGGTTAACAGGTCAATCTGCGGCGTATTTCTTCAAAAAAAATAATCCAGACACCAAAGTACTAGTTATAGATCGTGGATTTTTCCCAATTGGGGCAAGCACCAGAAATGCAGGGTTTGCTTGTATTGGAACTATAGGCGAACACCTTTCTGACTTAGAAATTGATACTGAAGAATCCCTAAAAAAGAGAATCAAAAGCAGATACAGTGGGTTATTACTACTAAGAGAAACGTTAGGAGATGAGGCTATTGAATATCATGAAAAAGGTGGTTGGGAGATATATTCTGACTTGGATGAGTTCAATAAATCTAAAAGAAGTATTGATAAATTTAATGGTTGGATGAAAGAATTAACTGGTGAAAATAATTGGTATGAAGTTGGCACATACGCAGGGAATCCATCCATTTATAATAGACTAGAAGGGATGCTTCATCCTGGAAAGATGATGAAAAGGCTGTACGATTTAAATATTGAATCGGGCGTGGAGTTTAGATTAAATACGTTAATTAAAGAAGTATCAATTGATGAAAAAAGAGTTCAAACAGATGACGGAATTTCGGTTAAAGGTGAAAACCTAATACTTGCTACTAATGCTTTTACTTCAAAACTGTTACCAGAAAGAAATATAAAACCTGGACGAG
>TARA_R110000868_G_scaffold379514_2_pt1 | contig 64016 bp, 49 predicted proteins | sample TARA_R110000868 | Tara Oceans TARA_R110000868 (sample SAMEA4397489) | marine metagenome | biome: Polar Biome; feature: [SRF] surface water layer (ENVO:00010504); material: water (ENVO:00002006), including particulate matter (ENVO:01000060) such as... | depth 5 m | reverse complement strand
ACTTTCACCCCCGAGCTGAGAAACATGCCTGGCAAACCGAAAAAACAGGGCACGGATCATCCATGCCCTGTTTTTTGTTCAAGCCACTTTCAGCCAGGAGACTGTTCACTCATCTTCAGCGGGAGGTGTGGGAACCAGCTTCTCTTCCACAGTACCGCTGTCAGATTCTTCATTGAAGACGGGCACACCATCCAGAATCAGTTTCGTTGTTCGTGAGGGAGCCGTCTCACGTTGAATTCGACGAAACTGGGCAGGCAGCTTCCCGATTCGGGTGTCACGCTGATCCATGATGACTCGTGCCGCTTCCCGGACTTCGGCATCACTCAACCGGTTCAGGTTCCCCAACTGGGCCAGGGGTTCGAGAATCCTGGTTGCCTTGGCAACGGTGCTTTCCATCAGGATCACATCCAGCAGCTCACGTCGCATCCCCTGCATCGAAGCCACCTGCTCTTTCACACGGTCCTGCAGATCACCGAGCACTTCGAGCGTTTCCACAGCATCCACCACACGCCCCGTTTCAGCCAGAAGTTTGGTCTGGATCGTCATCAGTGACTGCAGATTCTCACCGGCAACCGCCACGTTTAACTCCTCATCAGTTAACGTTTCCTGCAGTGAAACCAGTTCTTCGGCACTTTTCCGGGCAGCCGCCAGTGGTGCTGTCTGAGCAACCAGACTGTCCTGAAGGGCGATCATCTTCTGACTGTTTTCACGTGCCACTTCCAACTGCTGCGACTGATCGACAATCTGCTGCTTGAACTGCAGAAACTCACTGAATGCAGTCTGGGCGTCTTTGATCCCGCTGGCCTGATCTGCAGCCAGCTTCTGGAGTTTCATCATCTCATTCAAAGTGGAATGGGTCACTTTGGTCTGAGCATTCTGTGAAGCCAGCTGATCCTGCATTACCAGCATTTCATCCAGGGTACTGCGGGCCTGCGACGCGATCTCTGCCTGCTGAAGGACCTGCTTCTGGAACTCATTGATTTTCTGGAAAGCAGCCAGAGTCTTCTCAGTTTGACCTGATTCCTCATCAATGAGAATTCTTAAATCCCGGATTTCTCCGATGGCAGACCTGGCTTCCGCCAGCTGCTTCGCCTGAGAATTGAGAACAGTCAACAGATTATTGACCTGCCAGGCACTGGTCTTTGCACCAACCAGCTTAACCATATCCTGTTGAACTGCTACCAGTTCAGTCTGCAACTGACCGATCTGAGTCAACATCGGTCGTGCGACCATAAAATACATTCCCAACAGGCCTGTCACGACCCCGACAGTGAGAATACCCCAGATATTCTGTTGTGTCGAAATACGGGCGTTGGTATCCAATCGATATTGTCGTTCCCCTGAACTTCTCAAGGCTCTATCTCCCAGCGTGATGATTAAACATGGACGTAAAATTGGCACATCCTGTAAGGTTTAGCCATGCATCCTTGCAAAACCATTTATGCTGTAGTACCTAATATCGCCATATTCACAGGTGGAGTTGCTTCTTTATTTGATAATTGCACAAACAATTCAGAAAATTTTGGCCCCGACAATAAAATTCTGCCCCCGACTGCATTAGAGTTAATTGATCACAAACTGTTTGATATCAAGAACAATTTCCGTTTCTGATATTTACGGCACACATACAGATTGTCTTAGAAGTGAAGGCTACCTTTTATGCTGGATATCCAAATCGATCAGGCAACCCGGGAAGACTGTGAGATCATTGCCGATTTTAACATTCAGCTCGCTCTGGAAACGGAATCCAAACACCTGGACCGGGACCTGGTCCTAACTGGCGTACTGGAATCACTGGGAGATGTACGGGGATGCCAGTACTTTGTAGCCCGTTATCAGAATCATGTCGTAGGCCAGATCATGTTCACACGAGAATGGAGTGACTGGCGTAATGGTGAATTCTGGTGGTTCCAGAGCGTCTATGTCTCTCCCGACTATCGACGACAGGGTATTTTTCAGCAACTGTCGCAACACGTACAATCGCTGGCGGAATCCAATCCGGATGTCGTTGGCCTCAGACTTTATGTTGAAGCTGAAAATGAACGCGCTCAATCAACTTACCGGCAGCTGGGCTTCAAATTCCCCGGATACCAAGTGATGGAAAAAATGCTGGATCGTTGACATCCACATCCAGCTTACCGCATTCTGTCTGTAAACAAGATCCTGTTTCGAACGCCGCTTTACTTAATCAACTTTAAATCAGGTCGAACCATGTCAGATACCTCTTTTGCAAAAGAAATACTGCTCCATAAACATACCCGCCGTGAATTTCGCGAACGGATGCAATCAGGTGAATTAAAAGCATGTATCATTCCCGTTGCTGCCACCGAGCAACATCTGGAACACCTGGCGATGGAACATGACTGGCGAAGTGTGATGCTGGTAGCAACGGAAGTCGCCCGCCTGCTCTCACCGGAAGTCATTGTCGCCCCGTCAATGAATATTGGTATCAGCGAGCACCATATGCGGCATCCGGGCACGCTGTCAGCTCTTCCGGGCAGTTGGTTGAGCGTTTTGTTTGATACGATTCGCAGCATGCAGCATGCGGGATTCACTAATATTCTGGTATTGAATGGACATGGCGGGAACATTGCTCCCTGCCTGGGAATGTGGGGACAGTTTCAGCAGCGTCTTGAAATCAATCTGCATTTTGAGTCGTACTGGAATTTACTGCCCGAAGAAGTCGCACTGGCGAACCTGAAAACGAAACGCTGGCCGGGGCATGCCCAGGAATTTGAAACGGCATTTGCGATGGCCGCTTTCCCGGAAAATGTTCGCCTGGAAGCCATGCAGGAGCAGGATGATAAAGAACCCCTGGAAGCGACAGCAGAAGCGGGACAAAATATGATTGACGAAATCGTGAAGCAGGTGGCAAAATATGTGGCTGGTATGATCGACGGATCAAATACTGCTGAAATTCCCCCGTTTCATACCTGATGCATGAAACGGGGAACTCAAAAACAGCTTATTTAGCAGGCTGACAATAAGACAAGGCCAGTAAAGCATAAGCGGTTGCCAGATTCGGATCTGATTCATACCAGCGTTTCTGCTTATTCGACCAGCTGCCATTCTCCTGCTGCAGACTGGCCAGCTGTTCGATCAATTCAGCCCGCCAGTTGTGCTGGGTGCCCTCGGCATCTTTGAACTGATCCACCTTCATCGCATCCAGTGCTTTGGCGAACGTATGAAAGTAATAGAACAGCCCCATCAGTTCCATGCCGGGATTTTCTTTCAACGTATAATGACGTCGAATCCACTCATTGGCTGCCTTGACCCGTTTATCATCTTCATTGACACCAGCGTAGATCATACTTTTCAGACCGGCATAAGTCATACTGCCATACGAACGCAGTCCCCCATCGGGTGTTGTTCCTGCCTGTGACGTCCCACCAGCTGCAGGTGTATAATAAAATCCGCCATCATCAATTTTGGACGCAAATGGAGTCGTATTATATTCGGATTCCAGATTTTGGGTTCGTGAGACAAAAACCAGTGCTTTCTGAATAGCCGGATCGTCGGCTTTTGCCCCTGCCTTCTTTAAGGCTTCGATCAGGAATTGCGTGTTGGATAAATCCGGACGTGAATGCCCGCCGTAACCAGCGCCGCCATAAGCTGTATCCGAGCTTTCGATTCCTTCACCTTCATCCCACTGTAAGCCACGCAAAAATTTCTCGGCATTCTTAATCGTACTGTTATATCGCCCGTCTTTGTTGGCTGCATGAAAAGCCATGATCGAAATACAGGTTTCGTAATTGCGGTGGTTACTTTTTTCATAATAGATACCACCATCTTTCTGGACATACCCTTCCAGTCGCCTGAGTGCTTTCGCGACGACAGGGTCACTGGCGGGGACTCCGCTCTCCAGAAGTGCCGTGGTCACCAGCGCACTGATCCCGGGCACAGTTTCTGTGGTCCAGAGCCCATCTTCCAGCTGGCTGTTCTTCAGGAAGTTGACTCCCTGCATCTGGATTTTTTTCAATTCCTGTTGTCTGTCAGCAGTAAGCGGTGAGTCCGCAGCCTGACTGGTTCCAACACAGGCCATCAACAGCAGTATCCAGATACAGATGGTCCTCGGAATTTGGTTAAAAGTGGGCATAAATGTTTCCTCTCGCTTTCACTATTGTCTTATCAAATTTGAAATGGATACCATCAATCGCGAACTGCTTCTCGGTAAAAAAGAGAAAAGTAATCCAGCTTCTCCATAGCAATCGAGATGATTCAAGCGGATGATACTCCACGTGTTTGCCCGTCATTTACATCTTAATTATATCCAGCGGGAAGTCAGTTAGAAAACCGTGATTACCGGTTTTGATAAAAATTCAGCTTTGTGTAGATAACCGTACTGGCTATGGCCTATAATCAGTAAGCCTTTTCAGGGCATCAAAGCGTTCCCGTTTCTCTGTTTCCCAGCAAGACCCAGCAGCAGTCTGATATGGCATCGACGATCACTTTAGATGAGACCAGCCCCGCCGCAGACGATGTCGTAGAACCTTTTATTCCAGGTAATCGAGAGATTCTCGGTTTGGAAATGCAGGTGGAAACGCCGGAAAATGTAGTGCTGTCTTATCAGCTCGCCGGACCCTCACAGCGTTATGTCGCATACCTGATTGATTTTCTGATTCGGACGATGATGTTAGTCGCGATATTCATGTTTTTCATTGCCCCCCTGATGGAGCTGCTGATGCCCGGGGCCATGCTGGGGTTGTTCCTTGTCATCATGTTTCTCAATACCTGGGGCTATTACACGATCTCAGAAACGTTCTTCAAAGGCAAATCGATTGGGAAACATGCCTGTGGACTGCGCGTCATTCGCGAAGGAGGTTATCCGATAACCTTCTGGCCTTCGCTGTTGAGAAACCTCGCCCGTAGTGCGGATTCCATTATTTTTTATGGAGTCGGCATTACATCGATGTTGCTGACGCGGCGTTTCCAGAGACTGGGAGACCTGCTGGCCGGCACGGTTGTGGTCCAGGAACGTTCTCTGGAACTGCCGAGAAAACCGATCATTTTGAATAAGATTAAACCTCTTGATAAAAATGACATCGGTAGCTTTCTTCCCCGTGACGAAGTTCTCTCGCTGATCGACGAATTCATCGGTCGCAGACACGTATTGACTTACGAACGGGGGCATGCCCTGGCAGCGCAGCTGGCAAAAAGACTGGCAAAAAGACTGCATTATAGCGGAGATGAGAAAAAGGTATCAGAGTACCCCATGGCGTTTCTGGCTTCGGTATATAAAACATTCAGTTTCAGCCAGGACCAGGAAGAACAGGAACTGGTGGACGAATACAACAAACGATCTGAAATGCCGGGGGAGGATACTTATGAATAAGCATAAATTTATTCAAAAACGCCGTCCCCAATGGAAAAAATTTGAACTGTTTCTTAAAGAGTCGTCCGGCAAATCACTTTCCAAGCTTCCCGCAGATAAGATTTCCACTTTTTCTCAATTACTGCGCGAAATCTCACACGATCTGGCTACCATCCGCTCTCGTGGCTGGGGGCATGAGCTGATGTCTTACCTGAACGATCTGGTCGCACGGGGACACAATCTGTTTTACAGCGCTCCACCAACAAATTTTGGGAGGTTTTATCAATATCTGGCAGCTGATTTCCCCCGATTATTTCGGGCGAACATCGGGTACTTTCTGATTGCCTGTCTGTTATTTTTTCTGCCAATGGGAGTCAGCTGGTGTGTGGTTCAAAACAACCCCGATCTGGCATCCCGTGTCATTCCCGAAGAATATATGACTCAATTTGACCATATGTACGGTGAAGAGGGTGGTCTCAACTCTGATACAGAAAACACAACTGAAGGTGATACGAATTCGGAAGAAGCAGAAGATCCTGCAACCGGGACTTTTGGCGATCAACGTGCAGCCATGGCTGGTTTTTATATCAACAATAATGTCGGCATTGCACTCAAATGTTTTGCTTTAGGAGTCCTGCTGGGTATTGGCACGGTTTACACTCTGTTATTTAACGGAATTTTTCTGGGAGCGGTCTCCGGGTACATCATCAGTCAGGGCAATGGCGACCGTTTTCTAAGTTTTGTCATTTCTCATGGTTCATTCGAATTAACGGCGATTGCGGTCGCAGGAGGCGCAGGACTGATGCTGGGGAATGCGATTATCCATCCCGGACAGCGTACCCGGTTTCAATCTCTTCAGGTACGAGGTCTGGAAGCGGTTCAAATCGCCGGGGGAGCCGCCGCCATGCTGGTCATTGCCGCAATGATTGAAGCATTCTGGTCCCCTGCAGATTTTCCGAATGAAGTAAAATACGCAGTTGGCAGCGGGCTCTGGCTGATTGTGTTTCTTTATCTTACTTTCGCAGGACTACAGACAGACAGCCGTTTCCGGTTACGTCGCAGTTCAACAACTCCACCGCAGGAAGGAGATCAGCATCGATGAGATTTCATCGGATGAATGTGGCGCTGGTCCCCAGAAATGCCTTGAACTGTCTGGACCTGGCAATACGCTTTTACGGACGTTTTCTGGTTCCCCTTCTCAAGCTGTGGGCCATATTTGCCTTACCCGCCTGTCTGCTGGTGTATCTGCTCAGTTATTATTTCCTGATCGAGATGAAAACAGCGATCACGGTAGCCTGGTTTGTTTCCAGCCCCCTGGGAGTCCTGCTTACCTGGAATACAGCTTTATTCACTTTTGGAGAAACCCGGGGACTGGGAAGTCTCAGACGGCAATTTCAACCCCGAATAATTCCTCTCCTGCTGCGCTGTCTGTTAGACCGGTCAGTGCTCTATATCGGACCGGCATTACTGTTCTATACCGATCACTTTTTGACGAATATGCTGGGATTTCTCTATCTGTTTTTTCCAGGTATCTGGCTGGCATTACGAAACGGGTTTCGTGTTGAGCAGGCTTCACTGAAACAGATTGGAATTGCAGGACAGGAAGAAAACTCTCACGATCACCGGACCAAAGATCTGATTTCCACTCATTTCAGCACCTTATTCTGGCGGGGTGCCTGGACTTTTTTCTTCTGCTATATCTTAACCTGTGTGCTCTTTATTACATTCGATTACCTCTGCTACATCCTGCTGGAATTTAATATCCTGATCGGACAGATGCCTTACGCGTTTGATCCGGACAATATCGGCGACCCCATCTCCAATGCCCTGCTGTTGATAAGTACCGACCCCCGTGTTTTAACAGTCTTTACCGGATTCATCCTGCTGATTTACCCCATTGGCCGAGTCGCCTGGTTTTTCACCTATTTAGATCTACGGGTTCGCTACGACTGCTGGGATATGGAATTACGGATGGCCGAAGTTTCACAGCGGCTCACCAGAAGGGAGGCAGCGTTATGAACAGTCATTCAAGTTCCGCCCAAAGCAGGTTCCGGATTCTGGTGCTGATTTTCGTGTGCCTGTCGGGGAATGTGACACCGTTATTTTCTCAGACTCCCAGTGAAATCTCGTTTGATACTTCTTCTCCCGATCAGGTTATGCTGAAACAGGATATGAAAGACATCCTTAGCCGAACCGAGTTTCGACATCTGACGAGAGAACGGGATATCACGAAAAACGCCCCTTTTGAACTGGATGAGTTCTTTAAACAACAAACTGAAACAAAGGTAGAAGAGCGTTCTCATTCCGTCTTCGCCGAATTGATTGGAAACGTGCTGCAGATTCTGGCCTACATCAGTGTCGTTATCACTTGTGGTCTGATTCTTTATCTGCTGGTACGTTCCCTGATGGGTCTGGAACTGAAAAAGAAAGCGGCTGCAACTGAAATCAATCCGGAACTGCAAGGCACACTCTCTCTCGAAGACATTATCTCTCCTGCAGAACGGGAATCCTCGATCTACCTGCAACGTGCGAAAGCACTGGCACAGGAGGGTGATTATCATAATGCCATTATCCAACTGCTCTACGGCTCAATGAGCTACATCGAGCGGTCAGGCTGGATCCGTTTTCGGAAGGGGTTAACTTATCGCGATTATATCCGAGCGGCCCGGCCACACGGGTTACCCTGTGATTCGTTGCGACAGATGATCCGCACCTATGAACCATTGGGATTTGGCAGACGCATCGCCACCCGCGAACACTTTGAAAGTACATTGAAACATTATGAATCCGCCTTCCAGAAACAAGCGTGAGCGAAGAAACGCCGGCTGGATCTGGCTGTTCTTTCTCTGCCTGCTCATTCCCCTGCATCTCTGGTTTCCAGAACTGGGTACGGGTGCGCTCGACGATTCTTATAGCGCGTCAGCCAGTGGAAAGAAAGCATTTTTTCTGTTACTCGAACTGGAATCCTACAACACGGAACGAAACCGTGTTCCGATCTCCGTCTTCCTGCAGACTTTGGATTATGATGAAACCCTCTGCCTCCTGGGACCCGCCCGCTATCCAAATCCTCAGGAATGGTCTGCCATCCTCTCATGGGTTGAAGAAGGCGGGCACCTCGTAATTACAGCGAATCACGATCATCCGGAATTTGAAATCGACGCCCTGAACATTAGCGTCAAGTATCTGGACGAAACCGAACGGGAAAATCTACCGGTTGTGGAATCGGAAAAAAAAGGAACGGAAGACGAAAGCGAGAACAAACAGAAAGATCTTGATTCTTCTGATCTGCTCTCACTTCTGAATGATCAACATAGTCTGCTAGATGGACAGGCCACGACTGTATTCCCTGATGCCCTCTCAATCATCTGGCAAACGAATGCCCAGGTGATCTCCGAATCCGGCCAGAAACTTATTTCGGTGGGTGAAACACAGCAGGCAATCCGGCAGGTGCATGGTGAGGGTGAGATTGTCGTCGCAGCCTCCTCCAAAATCTTTTCAAACCAGTCAATGATTGATGGCGGCAGTGTTCCCGCATTTCGACTGATTGAATCAGCTGAAGCGCCTGACTTTTTCGTTGTTGATGAATCCTTGAATGCTTCGGGAACTTCAAAAGTTGTTGCGTTACTGATCGACCCCACCTTCCGTCCGTTGACTATTCAATTGCTGATCACGTTGCTGATTTTCGGCTGGTGGCATAGCACCCGCTTTGGGCCTGTTCTCTCGTCACACATCCTGCCACGTCATAACATCGTTTCCCATACAGATAACGTCGGCAACTTACATTTTAAAAATGGAAATGGCCGTGCTCTGTTATACTCTTACCTCAAACAGTTATTTACCGAACTCCACCTGAGACGTTTTCGCGGAAAAGAGCATCGCGTGATCGATCCGATAGCGCGGCGGATGAAAACAGATCCGGAAAAAATCGCGGCGTTCCTGAAGCATGTCTCCCAGCTTTCGAAATCTAAAAAGATTAAACGGCATCAGATGGGTGATCTCATTCGCAGACTGGCGGAAATTCGACAGGCGGCCCGACATGGGAAACAGCAGGGATAAGCCGAATAATCTCTGATGTGAATCCGGTTTATCTTCTGCGAGAGACTGACTATAATTCCCCTTCTGGCAGTTTCAGGAGACCTGTCAGTTCATTTCGAATCAGCTACCTCAGAAAGAACGTTTCGTGACCACTTATCATACCATTGCAAAAACCGGTACGATCCCCGAAGGAGAAGGCCGGGCTTTTCATGTGGAAGGACTGATGATTGCCGTCTTTCTCAAAGAGGGGAAATACACGGCCATCAACGACTTCTGCCCGCATCAGGGTGCGCCCCTTTCAACCGGTTATGTAGATGAAGAGGGAGCAGTCACCTGCCCGTGGCATGCCTGGCGTTTCTGTATCAATGAAGGAACCTGGCTGGACAATCCGAAATCCAAACTCCAGGTTCCTGTCTACCCGGTGCGTATTGAAGGCGATGAAATACAGGTCGGCCTGGATCTGGAGAAAGAAGAGAACTCCTCTTCTTCAGAGTGAGCAGGATTCACCCGGTTGCAGCACGACTGGTTCCGCAGCAGTCTGTCCGCGAATCTGATCAGCCCAGGCGGAAACATCCTGTTCAATGAGCGGCCAGGTATTGTAGTGCATGGGCAGCACTCGCTTCGGTTGAATCAGCCTGGTTGCCTTCACTGAGTCTGCCGGCCCCATGGTGAAATTATCGCCGATGGGAAGCATCGCCATATCTATGCCTTCTTCGCCGATCAGTTTCATGTCATAAAACAAACCGGTGTCCGCTGCAAAGTAAATGGTTCCTCCATCCAGTTTCAGCAGGATTCCACAGGGATTTCCCCCATTACTGCCGTCGGGCAACATGGAACCATGGTGGGCAATCGTCAGCTTGACTGTCCCAAAGTCGTATTGGTGCGCCCCGCCGATATGTTGGGGGTGCACATTTTCAACTCCCTGTTTTCCCATCCACTCAATGATCTCGAAATTGGCAATCACCAGCGCTCCGGTCCGTTTGGCGATATCGACCGTATCACCGACATGATCGCCGTGGCCGTGGCTGACAATTATCGCATCAGCTTCTACCTGTTCTGCATCCAGAGGTGCAGAGGGATTGCCTGTGAAGAAGGGGTCCAGCAGGATTTTTTTACCGGCGGTTTCAATCTGAAAGGTAGAATGCCCCAGCCAGGTGATATTTGTAACCATGATTGCCTCTGCAATTGGAGTGCTGTGTGAAGTTGTTTTACTTAACGGCAAGATACAACAGATCCCCAATCAATTTCAAGCGGTTCGCTTTACATACAGACATGCCAGGCAGATTGCTCCGATCAGAAAGCAGGACATCGCGAAACCGGCAATCCCGCCTGCCAGGAATAACCAGCCAATTAAACCGATTACCACCAGAGTGATTCCCAGTCGTTTTTGTGCAGCCTCTGATCGAACCACGCGAGGTAGTCCCCAGATCAAAGCGGCCAAAATCGCAATCCAGACAACCGTCCAGATTAAGGCAGAACCAAATTCCAGTGAAGTATCAGACCGCACATCTAAAGCCAGACGAGGTTGACCGCTGATCTTGGTAAACTCCAGTTTGTGTCCCTGCAGCGGGATTTCAAACTGCAATGAAATCCCCCCCGCCTGTGTCCAGCCAGCCAGTTGATTTTGTTGTAATTGTGTTTCGTCATTAGCTGATTTCTGCTTTTTACGGTCTGATTCGGAGGCCGACAGAATACCTCCACCCATTCCACCCCCACCACCACCGAATGATCCCAGGTCGGGTTTATAAGCATCTGCCAGGGATTCTTCCACATCGTTCAGCTGATTCCAGAAATTACTTTCTTTCCGATCAGCCAGCCCATTGTTTGATGCGTCCCTTCTCAGGAACTTCGCTTTCCATTCCATAGTAGTGGTCACAGGATTCAGTGGGTCGAGAGCCTTGGCCTGTTTCGCGATCGCTTCTGCTTCTGTATAGCGACGCTGATCAACTGATTCATTAAATTTTTCTACCAGCTCGGACAATTCCCTGGATTGAGCGGATTGAGTGCGGGCTTGCGATTGGATTTCCGGCCATCCGATTTTCTTTTCTTCCTGAAGTGGTTTCAACTGTGATTGCAGTTGCTCAGTCGTATTCTGCAGACTTTGCTGGCGACGGAGCGCACGGCTATCAACGCCATTTACGTCAGCACCAAAGGAGTCAACCGGTTGGGGCAGATTTTTTGAACCGCGGTTTCGAATGGTATGACTCTTCAAACTGAAGGGACTATTCAATGGAAGATGTGGTGGTCCGGGTTCGCCCACAGGGGTTCCGGCTTGCATTTTTCCACGGTTCGCTTCAAACAGTGCCTCATTATTTCCAATAACCAGTTGATTGAATGTTTCTTCCGAATCGAAATCAGCCTGGCTATCCGCATTTTCATCCTTGGCTTCGCCTAACAGTTTTTCTTTCTGGGCCTGCCGCTGCTGTTCCTTTGACTGGATTTCGCTGATCTGCTGCTTGATTCGCTGCCCCTGCTGTCCCTGTTGTGAACTGGAATCCAGCTTGAGTTCCAGTTGCTTCAGATTGCTGATCGCACGGCTGCGAACGCGATCACTTTTACTGCTGCTATAAACTGAATACAGGTTCTCCACATCTTTCACCAGACTGGTTAGCGATGTGTCTTCCTGGGCCTGATGAGATTCAACCGGAGTCATGTTGGTGCGTGGATCATCCAGTCGGGCGCTAGCAGAATAGTCGTCTGGGACATATACATTCCACCTGGTCTGCGCAACCGGAATTCCATACTCCGCATTTTCTGCTGGCAACACGACCTGGGGAGGCTGCAGATCAATCACTTCTGCCTGCCAGCGCAATGTGCCCTGAGGTAGAGGTTTGGCTAAACGTCCTGTGAGAATCAGGTTCACCTCAAATGAGAGATCGGCGGCGCTGGTTTTGGGAAGTGCCAGCAGATAAATCTGATCCTTCGAGCCCGGCTTTTCTTTTTCCTGTTTCAGGAATACCGGCGCCACGGGAACACTTTTGACAAATGCACTCAGGATTTGTGATTTCTCCGGAATCCGGATCGCCAGAAACTGACGTGAACGATTCCGAATCCGATATGCAGCATGCGTTTTCCAGCTGCCATCCTGCGCCAGAACTGTTGTCAGTTCCGAGAGGTTTACAGCAGCAGCAGCGCCCTGATCCGATTGAAACTGTTGAATCTGAAACTGAGGGGGTTTGGCAGTCCCGATAATGCGTGCCAGTTCCATCGCCTGGTTGGCGAGGGCATCATTAATCTGTAAAGGCATTTCTTCTCGACTGACAGAAACGATACTCTCCGGGTTCAACAAAGAGAGTCGCGCCCAGGAATGGTTAACCAGCATCAGATAATGCTGCTGTGTTTCCAGTTCCGTGGTTTGCGGATCCACCAGCCCACTGGTATCCATCACGCGCACCCGGGGAATCGCGATCTGCTGTGACGCAGGAGGGGACTGCGTGGATTCGGCCGTAATAAAGTAAGACCCCTCGACGGAATCCTGCAAATGAACGGTCCATTGAACGACGGCATCACCAATCACACGTTTATCAATCTGACGAATGCCATCACCGCGAAAATCCAGGTGCTCACCCAACTCCAGTGGAGTCGTAAATGACAATGTATCCGTCGCAGCCCCCTGAATCGACCAGCGTATGGCAACAGTGTGACTTACTGAAACATTACCGACCGTGGTCATCACCAGGGAATTCGCTGTAATCGAAGGTTGAGCCGGCGAGAGTTCCAGTTTGATCCATTCAGGAAGCTCGGCAGAAGAACGGAACACAAATTGAGGTAAACGAGACTGCTGTGACTTCATGTCCGACGGCAGATCTTCGGCTGATATGGCACGCCAGTCTTTAAGTTCTGGCACACGGGCAACCAGCGAATCATCACACCAGATCGCCAGATCGCTGCGCACCCCAGAGACTTCCAGCGGAGTCAGAATCATGACTTCCGCTTCACGCTGACTTGCATCGCGGGGAATGACACCTTCGCAGATAATTTCCACATGGTCTGCTTTGAGCTCTGCAAATTCCACTACCAGTACCCGCATATCATCGGCATTCTGTTCGATCACATACCAGTCGTCCATCCCAGGTGCATTCACACTCAATACCAGATAGGATTCGGGCAATTCCAGCACAAACGTGGATTCGGGAATCCCTTTCAACTGATATCGGATTCGACTGGAAAGACTCATTTTTCGCGGCGAGACATACACAGCATGTTCTGCCACAGCCTGCTTATCGGATTGACGTCGTGACAGAGAGAACCCCAGCGAGAACGGCCTGCGGGAAAAACGATAAGCCCACTGTGGTTTCAGCACCATCCCATCGATTTTCCAATCCGCGGAGGATGTCTCTGGATTGATAAACTGTGCTGAATCAATCTGAATCGCGCCGCTGATTTTCTCAGGACGTATTTGAAACTGTGACTGAGCGTAAACACCGATCGTTCCATTTTCATTCGTCACATTTTCAGGAACGATTTGAGGCAGCTCGAGTGTGCGAGTCTGTTTTCCGACAGACAGGGATTGAAATGCGATCAGTTTAATGCTGGTGGACTCTTTGATATCTCGTCGTAGAAAGACTTTAATCTGTCGAGCTTCGCCGCTGCCCATCATTTCCCAGCCTCCGACATCAGGACCAGTGATGGATTGAACTCGCAAATCTTCAGAAATCTTCAAAGTTGCCTGGTTAATCTGGCCCTGCCGAACCCGATATTGGTGAGTGCTCTGCAGTACGATTCCGGCATCCTGAAGAAGAACAGACTGTGTGGTCTGACACTGGACGATCCCCTGGATGGCCCCGCGTTCTTCGGCTGGTCTCCAGGCAATCTGGATATCTCCCCCCTCATCTATGGGCAGTTCCAAAGCCGCTTTGTCTGCTGTTTTCACTTTCCGATACGTTGTACGAATTCCGGTCACGCTGATTTCAGCATCTGGGCTGGGCAGTTTCACCGTCAACCGACCGCTGGCTACAGGCTGAAGACTCATTTGAAAACTTCCGGCTGATCCAGTCTGCTGTGCGGGGAGATCAAATTCCAGATCCAGAATATGTATTCCCGGTTTGGCAACGATGATGGAATAAACATGTTCTGCCACGGATTTCTCGGCACTGAACTGGTTTAAAGGAAATGTCAGCAGAGTCGCTGATTCCCCATCTAATCTGGCACTGCTGAGAGCCGCTTTTCCCAGCGGAAGCGGGAGAGTGACAGGCTGAGTCCCCGTCGTATGAATGACCAGCCTGCCTGTAATATGTACCACCGCCTGCCCGGGTCCTGCGCCAGGTTTGACTTCGGCCGCGTATAATGCCTGACTGATCGCACCGAGGGAATCTGTCCCCTGATTGATTGGCTGATCGGGATGAGCGGCATTCCAGAGACGCTTGAATTCCTCGCGAGGTAGAAAGATCCGTTGAGAATCCAGAGGGTCGGTACCTGCTTCGTAGGGTATCATCAGATTCTGTGGCAGTTTTGGTGAATTGACTACCTGTGTTGGTGGCATTCCAGCAGTGATCAGTTTCTTCTGCGCATACACGGATGTGGAATTACTGTAAAAACATCCCAGCAAGATGAGAGATGTGACTGTCGCCTGCTTTACAGAGGGAGAAATCGTTGAACCTTTAAGTTCTTTTTTCAGGGTTCGGACTATCCATTCGATTCCCCAGCACAGACCTGCCAGCAAGGTGCCGACAAACAGCCCGTCCAGCACGGGTTGAAATCGAACCGGAAACAGCGAACTGCAGGCGACCGGTAACAGAACTCCCGCCAGCAATACCAGCAATCGTTTGTAACAGGCTAATCGCCGCAGAAACCAGCCTGCCCAGAGCACGCCGAACATCACCACCAGGAATAGTTTCTGACTCGACCGCGACTGTTGCAGGGAAACCTGTAGCGACAAGGGCTGGTCCTGAGGTTCGCCATAATATTGAAATGCCATCGAACGGAATCCCTCAGGTTGTGGCAGCGAAGCAATTACGGACAGGCGCCCCCCCAAAGCACGTTCGGCATTAGCCACTCTCAGCTGATCCACGGCTTCTTTTTTGGCGGCTTCACCAGCAACACGACCAGGTTGATCAACCGGTTTCCCCTGCATTGATGAAGCTGGTACCGGCGTGACATTCATGCGAGGAGATTGAGGGGATTCAAATGACTGAGCCCCCTTACCACCTTCAATTCTGCGTTTGGATTTTGAAAGTAATCGCTGGTTGGCCATATCTTCTGGAGTGACCAACAATGGTGAATGGACTGCCTGGCGATCAAGGCCCAATTCGCCTTCCGGACGAGTACTGGGAGCGGCTTCATATTGCAGGTTGAAATCGAGATTGTCTCCCAGGGGTGCGGTGGTCTCGTGGAATCGCTTATCTGTTCCAGCTTGAAACTCGATCCCATCGTTCAGATAGTAGGCTGATGGCATGTGGGCTTCTTCTGTTTTGGCGGATGTAACCTCATAAGAAGAACGCATCCGTGAGTTCATAAGCAATCCAATCACCGCTAACAGTAGACAGAACCCGGCGAAAAGCGTAATGACCGCGCTAAATCGACCTTTACGAAACGCAAAGATACCGATCAGAATTGCCAGCACAAGAAAGAAGACCATCATTGACCGATAGATAATCGCACGACCAGACAAGAGACTGATATGCTGACGAAGATTTTCCAAAATACCCAGTCGCGGTAAAGGCTGATCCGGAACGAAGTCTCCCGAACTTTCTGAGACGAAATAATCGTAAGGATAGAGTATCGACCAGGTCTGGTCTAAAACCATTAAAGGTTGAATCGCCCCGGTTCCATCAACGACAGCAATCCGGGGTGGAGTCTGTGTCAGTTGAGTTGATCCTTGAGTCGTCACTCGATTGTCATCATACAATAATTGAAGCGTGTGAACGTTATGTTCCTGCACATCCGAAGTAACCGGAATAATAAACGCTGTCTCTGTTTTGCGAACTTCAACAGGAGCCCCCTGCACGAGAGCAGACAGCAGTTCAGCCCCTTCTGGTAAGGAAACCTGCAATGCCTGAATTCCAACTACTGAAAAATTGAGGAGCACTTCATTTTGCACTTCCCGGTTCGGACCGATCACACTTTTCAGAGACATGAGCTGCGCAATGGCCGTGGGAACTGCCGTCTGATCAAAGCGGGTTTCCAGAACTTCAATCTGATGTCCGATACCGACAAAACGATAAGCGGCCACAATTCTTTCTCGAGGCTGATATGCGACGGGAACTGGTAACTCTGCCGCGTCAATGGTCGTCAGTGACTGTCCCCGAATTCCTGTTGCCTTGATTTTAAGTCGCTGATCCCCCTCGGCTTCGAAGGCGACTTCACCATATTGCCTGTCTGCCGACATGATCTGCAGCTGGGGAACATTGACGGTTTCCCCTTTCTTGCGAGGCTGTTCTACCGTCACACTCAGGATCTGCCTGCCACTCAGACGACGATCCATTTTCAATGTCCAGACACGAACACCATTCTTTGGCTCCTGGGCCACTTGCTCTAAGATTTTGCCTGCAGAATTGATTAATCGAAACTGAAGGTTCTGACTTACGTTTTCGGGGAGGGCCACCATCAGGGAACGATAACTGCCTCGCTCGACATGGAGTGTCGTCTCAAAATGTGAAAACAAGGTCGTCGGATCCAACCTGACATATTGCAAGTGATGTGCGACAAGCTGTAATGGTTTTCGCGAAATCGTCAGACTGCCAGAATACTGATTGTCCTGGTACTGATAGCCAAATCGCATCTGTGGAATCTGTTCCTGGAGTGGTTCCAGATTCATCAACTCACTGGGAACCAGATCCCAGTCAGAGTCCGCATTAATGATCAGAGAGCCTTCCAGAATTTTTGCCTGAGGTAATTCCACCTGGGGAATACTCAACAACTGACTTTCAGATTCAGGGGGCCAGTTTTCCAGATCCCGATGTGCTGTCACGATCACTTTGGCTTCCTGATTCGCAGGCAGCGGTTGAGGAAAAGTGAGTCTGACCAGTTTACTGCCGGCTTCCCGTGACGATTCCTTCCAGTCAATCTGCTGGTCCTGCAGCGAGGCTCCGAGAATGGTCCACTCTGCCGGAATTTTCATCTGAAATTCGAACAGCGGAGCAAACAGACTTTCTACGGTTGTCACCAGCCTCAGATCCATACCCTGTTCATTCAGGTCTACAACGGTTGAAGCTGCCATTTGCACTTCAGAACGTTTTTCCTGCGTCACCAGGGAGATTTCGAATTTCTGTTGCCAGAAGTCGAAATCCAGTCCGGGATCTGAAGTCGTGCGTTTCCCCGCGGGAACGACTTCCATCGCTTTACGACGGACGTCATTCATTTTTTCCACCTGCAAACGCACACCGGGAGGATAGCGGATCAGAACCGAACCGACGTGCGAATTGACTTTTTCAATCAACAGATTGGGGACCTGCCATGCATCTTCTGCTTCCGTTGTCATCACACCACGACAGATGATCTGCCGTTCGCCTTCGACCGGTTGACGATAATTGAGAGTGATCTCAGTACGACGACGATCTTTCATGCTGTCATTGAGCACCCATGATTCCAGTCCGGTAGATTCCACACTGATGATCTCCAGATTCTGTGGCACGCTTAACACCAGTTGATCGAGTGACTGGCCAAAGATGCTGAGTGTTGTCTGTGCCTGCCAGGCGACTTTACCAGGGCTGACAGAAACACCTATCCCACTCCGGGCAAATATCAGGGAATCGTTTGCCTGTTCGCGGCTCTGTTCTGTAATCTTTAAAACGACCTGCCCGGTACCCCCGATCGGAAATTCAAAAGAGACCACCTCTCCTGCAGTATCCGCAGGTTTGACTTTTAATTCATTCACGATCAAATGCTGCTTGCGAGGTAGTTCGATTTTGAACTGACTGGCAACGCCCGGCAGGAGTTGAAACTGTGATACCTGGTCACTGCCCACTGTATTTAAGGGTGCGGAGAGTTGCAGTACCAGTTGGTGTTCCCCCGACTTTTGACTGAACAACTGCAGCATTTTCGTTTTTGATGCTGCACGGGCAATCATCGCTGGTTGCTGATCCAGCTGCGCAGACTCAACGGCAACTCCACTGAAAGGCAGGTCGATTACTGTCAACTGCTGCCGAAACTGCCTGATGAAAAGCGTGGCCTTGATCAGTAACTGTCGATCTACAATCTTCGCCTGGTAGTCGGCGGCATAAATCAAAGTATTTGACGAGGGTAAATCAATGTCCCCCGTCCCCTGCTTTGCCTGCTTCTTTAAGGAATCATACTCGCTCCGCGATAACAACACCCCACTCTTGTCTCGGGACATGATCGCATCAAGCTGATCCAGAGGCAGATACACGGCTGTTTCAGGCCATTTTTTTGAGGCGGTTTGAGTGGCGCTTTGTTTCGCAGTCGTATTCTCTGCTGCCAGCGATATTCGATTCAGTCCCAGCGGAACTACAGAAACAACTGCCACCAGCAGAAAAACCCCGGCGATCAGTCTCCGCAAGAATCTTATTCGTTTGACAGAAATTGTATTGGCTGCAGAACTTGATTTATTCCATCTCATGGCGAACCTCATGAAGTGAGTCACTCATCGAAAAACTCTTAATATGCTTGCAACTTCGAACGGGGATAATTTACGACTCTTTCTCATCCTGATTCTGTTCGAATTCATCGAAGACTCCTGGCGGCGGAATTACTGCCGCAGTCTGTCCACTGGAATTTACCGGTATGTCAGTCCGGGATGCTGTTTCACCCGACCGTAGTCCTGCCAGGGCATACAAGATCCAGATTGCGACCAAGGTTAGAATTCCGAACCGGGCGACATACAGACCATGCAGCACCATATCTGCGTTTGTCATTCCAATCATCGCGAGTAGAAACACCAGAAATATCAGCACGCCGACTTTGTTCTCCCAGGGTGTCTTTCGCATCACGAAGGCGATGACGACCAGAGCACCACTTAAGATCCAGGTAGCAAATGACAGTTTCCACCAGGAAACACTGATTTCACTACTGTCACCCAGTCGTGTGTAGGTAAAGGCGCGTCCTTCTGTGGGGAAATCGATCAAAGAGCCGGCAGAGGCACCAATCCACGAATCAAAGAATGTTCCTGAGACGTTTGTGCCTCCCCGTCGCGGGATAATTCCATCCAGGTAGGGTTCATATTCCGGCTGAAAATCATCTGCTACATTCACCAGCGCGTATTGCTCGGGTACCCAGATCGCGGTTTTCAACTGTTGGACTACGACGTTTTCTCCTTTGACACCTCCAATGTGAGGTAGCGGTAAATTCAAGTTACCGCCAAAGGAGTCGGAAATCCGAGGCACTGCTTTCGTGAACAGCAGACTGACCAGGAAGGACTGATCTGAAGACTGATCACGGGCAACATTTACAAAATAGTTAGACCAGCCTTCTTCATCCTGGCTCTGATCCGCCTTTTCCAGGGGCACGGGCTGTCCCGCTACCGTAATACTCAGCGGTTCCATTCCTGCCGGTAACGCGACTTTCAACTGTTGCCGTTCGCTGGATTTCATCAGATAGCGACAGCGATAGGTGGATCGTCCTTCTTTACTCACCACCACCTCAACAAGTGACTTGAGAATAATCGTCTCAACCACCTCCTGAATTTTGTGACGGGTGGAAGCGAGTTCCAGAGTCACTGGCTGATTGAAATATCGAAACGCCAGAAAACCATCCTGAGGCAACAGTTTGAGCTCACGCAAATCAATAGGGTCCAGTTGCTCATCGAGTTCTGAAGTTGTTACGGAGAGCATCTTTGACTTTCGCACAGCGATTTCGCCATAGACTCGAGAAAGAGGAACCTCACGTGACCGTGAGTCTCCCTCCGTTTTTTCCAGCCCCAGGACTTTTAGAGGTGACAAAGCGATCTCTTTTAATGCGATATCACCAGATGCCGCTTCCGATGCTTTCCTGTTCTCAGTTTTTTCTTCCGCTGTTTTCTCTTTCTCTGTTTCTTCTGCTGCATTTTCTGCGACTGACGCGCTGGATACCATCGCCTGCAATCCGGGTGTCATGTCGTAGCGGACTTCCAGAACATATGGTCCCTGCACACTGCGTTGTGTTGTCACGGTCCAGACCACCCAGCCATCAACGGCCTGTTCTGTACGGCTTTTCTGCTTGATAGAAGGCGCCGGTGCCGGAGAAAGCGAGCGAATCTGAACCAGATCAGCAATTGCTTCGGGGACGGCAAAACGAAAGGTGTCGACCCCTGCATACTGAACCTGATAATTGATCCGGGTCATCACTTCAGCGATCTGCTCTTTCACATCGACACTGGTGGCGACATCAGCAATCAGTCGTGTTGGCCGTATGCGGATCTGAACCGGAATCTCAACGGGACGACGGTTGTATTCCCACATGGATGCCAGTGACAGATTGCCAGACTGGAGGCGGTTCGAAGTAGTCGCTGGCTGGGCCCCAATCACATCGGGGTTGCTGATAATCAATTCCATTGCTTCAGGAGCAAAGATGGCAACCTGCCCTGTCTCCCGCTCCACATTGACTGGTTCAAGCAAGGGGACGTTTACCGTCGATTCCTGATCGGCTTTTTTAAAATCTCGGTGTGCGCGAATCTGTACTTTGAGATTTCCCTGATATTTCTGCTGGAGTGCAATCGTCAACAGCCGAGACTGCTTATCAAAGTTGTACTCTTTTAATCCCGCCACATTGACAGAATCGATCTCCAGTAGTTCCGGAACTTTCAACTGAAATGAGAAAATACCTGCACGCTGAATATTATAGGTCAGTTGGGCTCCCAGTCGAATTTCATCTTCACCGAAACTACATTCACTTAACTGACTCACGAAAACCCGCGCTTCCAGAGGCTGTACTTTGATCTGCAGCCGGGCAGAGGGATTGAAAAATCGATAGTAGACAGCATCAGGTCTTTGAATACTCTCTGGAATTCCCTTATTTTCACTACGTGTGACCCCCGATGTTTCGGTCACAGTAAAGGTCATACTTTCTCCCGGTGTGATGGCAATTTGGCCGCTTTCCCGAATGACATCCAGAGCATGGATTCCATACGACGCGGAATCAGACAAGCCCAGAATCTGAAAAGGTTCCTCCGGGATTTCTTTTTCGGTGTGAACCTGAATAGATGCGCCACTCTGTAATTGATTGAGAAACTCAATCAGCACCACCTGCCGATCTGCGTTTTTCTCCACCTTCCAGCTTTTGATCTTGGTATTTGCAGAAGTCAGATCAAGAATTCGGTCATTCAGGGGCACAGCAATGCGTGCTGACTGCATATCCCCCCTGAGCACATCGTATTTTAATGTTGTCTGTGTATGAACCAGGCCATCCCGGATGGAAACGAGTGTTGAGTTTTCGACACTGGCTAACAGATCCATTTCCGGCTTTGAACTTTCGCGGGGATACCACAGGGCACTGATCTGAGCAGTGGCCCCCAGTGTGGATTTCACAAGTGTTGCATCGGCGGGAGAACTGGCTGGTAACCGCACCAGTTGGGGAGTGATTTTAACAGTCTGATCAGATTCGGGAATCAACAGTTCCAGTGTCGTGATTCCCACAGTGGGACAGACAAATTGAAAACTTCGTCCTTCAGGAGAATTCTTGACCCGGGTCAGTAGTTCAATTTTCACCTGCTGCTCTCCTTTTTCTGAGAGCAGCAATGAATAACTGCCTTTCCCGGTTCCTCTCAAAAAAACTTTTGATTTGGGAGAACTGACTTTTCCAATAGCGGCATCACCAAACTGCAGCGGCACTTCCACCCAGGGATTTCCCAGTACCTGAATTGTCAGATCACATTGAATCCGGGCAACGTTCTCTTCAACCTCTGCCCGGTAACTGGAGCTGGTAATCACGGCTTTCGCAGGAAAATTGAAACTGTTATCAGAGCCTGGACCCGCTGACTTTGACCAGAGTTCCAGATACTCAAGATAGGGAATGAAGATCGTGGCATCTGATTTGTCGAACACATCCTTGATGTTCTTGAACGGAACGTAAATCAGACGGTCCCAGTCATCCTGCTTCCTGTCTGGAGTGTTAGCCGGCTTGTCGGCTTCTACAGACGATTGCGCGAAAGAACTAACCGGTGTGCCCAGAAAGAAACAAGCGATGAAAGAAAACAGCAGAAAACGAGGTGCGCGTCTCAGATATCGCATATAACCCACCCTTAGCCTGTAACCAGGTTGATTGTAGTGTCTCCAAAGTCACTTCGATCGTGTTTTGCAGTGTTGAAGACTCAAAAGTTTAAAATGTCGCCATCCCGTACATTACTTTGTACCCTGCGCTATTTTGGAAATGAACGTCAAACAGGACATTCACGTAAAAAGCGTCAAGTTCAGAGTTTATACAATTCAGTATAGTTTTTTTGGTTCATTGTCTGGAAGATAGGACGTAACTGAGAGACCGGAAATTGCGAAAATATTTAAAAATACTTCAAAACACAATTATGAAACTGGAGAACGTCACCCCGAAGAACACCGGTTACACGCGGTTTCTGATCAGGCTCTCTTCAGAAATTTGAGCTCAGAATCGACCTGGTAATGTCAGTCGACAAACAGGTACGAGACTCGCGACAGACTCGTAATCTTGTCAGTTTCGGTGGATCTCAGTAAGTTAAAAGTTTGAACTCGCCCCCAAATAACCTCTCACATTCAGTCTCTCCTTGTATTACCGGGAATTATTGACATGCCTGCCTACCTGTCTCATCGCTTTTTATTTCTAACTCTGATGTTTTGGGGCTGCCTGTTCGATGGACACGAACATCCATTGTGGGCGGGGAACCTCGAGATCGTGACCTTTAATAAAAATATCACCCCCAAACTGGGTATGCCCGTCGCTTATGCCCCCGCCCGGAAAATCCTGACCCCGCTTTATGCACGGGGTGTGGTCATCCTTTCTGATGAAAAACCGGTAGTGTTATGTGCCGTCGATGCTATCGGAATTGGAAATCAGGGATATGATACCTGGCGTGAAAAACTCGCCGAGGCCGCCGCAACCACACCAGATCGTGTCGCCGTTCATTCTTTGCATCAACACGACGCCCCCCGGATCGATTTTGCAACAGGCAAAATCATGGAAGACCAGGGACTCGGTGGAAAAAACTACGACAACAGCTATGGCAGACAGTGTATCACTCAGGTTGCGAATGCCATCCGGTCCGGACTGAAAAACCCTCAAACTGTCACTCATTTTGGAGTAGGGAAAGCGAAAGTAGAACAGGTTGCTTCCAATCGAAGATTGCTGGGAGCAGATGGGAAAGTCCGATTGATGCGCTGGAGTAAATCAAAATCTCCCGACGCAATTAATGCCCCCGAAGGAGTGATCGACCCCTGGCTCAAATGCCTCTGCTTCTGGAACCAGGATCATCCCATAGCTGTGTTGAATTATTATGCGACTCACCCTCAGAGTTATTATGGAAAGGGGGACGTGAACTATGAATTCACAGGGATGGCGCGCGAAGCACGCAACGAAGCATTACCGGGAACTTTAAATATCTATTTCAATGGTGCCGCAGGAAATATTGCGGCAGGAAAATACAATGATGGTTCTACCAAAATGAGGCCCCTTCTGGCACAGCGCGTCGAGCGCGGCATGGAATCTGCGTTTAAAAGCCAGAAAAAAACACCCATTTCGTCTGCTGACTTACATTGGAAAACAGAAATGACCGCATTACCGGTCGCCACACACCTCGATCCGGAATCGTTGAAGGCCACGATCATTGATCAGAAAAGAACACCTAAAGAACGATCCACTGCTGCATTCCGGCTTGTCTGGTATCAGCGAGCCTCGCAGGGGCATCAGATTCCCATCACCTGTCTGCGTCTGAAATCGGCATCCATTTTGCATCTTCCCGGTGAACTGTTTATTGAATATCAATTACAGGCCCAGAAATTTGCTCCGAAACAAACGGTCTGCCTGGCAGCCTATGGTGACTATGGTCCCGGTTATATCTGTACCGAAATCGCTTACTCCCAGGGAGGGTATGAATCGAGCCCTCGTGCCAGTCAGGTGGCGCCTCACGTTGAATCAGTCCTTACAGAAGTGATTCGCAGACTGGTGATGCCAGAAGAAAACAGCAAAAAGTAAGCTGGAAATAAACTCGCTCAGTTTGCAAGAGGAGAAAGTTTGGGAAGTAATGTGATGGAACGCCTCATCACTTCTTTGCCCTTCGATTTGATTGAGACGTAGTAATTGCCAGGCTCCAGAATTTCGGGAGGATAAATCTGAAAAGTTGCCCGCATATTTTCACGCGGTGCAATCTGTCCGGTCCTTTGTACTATGCGACCGGTCTCTTCACAAAAATGACAATCAATCCAGATATCCTCATGGGGTGGATTGAGAGCACATTGTACGAGAATCATTTCACCCGCTTTGAATTCCTGCTTGCGATCAATAATCCAGCCACCAGCCAGTTGGGTTCCAACATCAACTGAAAGAAACTTATCTTTCACGCGCATGACCTGTTCCGGCCCCATCATTTCAGCGACGAGCTCAGGGTCCACTTCGTGTAAAGTCATCTTACCTTCCGCCCGTCTCAGACCATACAAATCCTGCTGATGTTCAACATAAATACTGAGAACCAGAACGGCAACGATTCCTGTCGTCCAGGCAGCAGGCGACTTCCAGGCTGCCAGAGATCGGGGGCGCAGCCGTTCTACCAGTTGTCGGAATTCCGTAGTCAACTGATAAATCCAACCCCCTTTTCGGTACATTCTGCGAAAGCGGGCAGAGATCCACTGGACATCACCTGTATTGAGGAAACAGAAATAAATTGCAATGGAAACCATGGGAAAAATATACAGCCCCAGTGAAAATGAAGTTCCAATATGGAACGAGGTCCCCATGGCAATTGCAATAATCCGCCCCCATTTGCGCCAGACGACGAAGACGAAGGCTATTTCCCAGATCATCGCAACATATGACATGATCGATAATAAAATCGGATACAGTGTCATAAGTTCTCCTACCGGGTGAGGGTTATTATAGCGCGACATGGCCCAGTAGCTGATCTGATCCCCTTCCAGATATCCTGGCGTATGCATTTTGGTGATCGCCGCTCCAAAATAAACGAGACAAATCAAAATCTGCATCAATCTTTGTGGCCAGATCTCAAAGCGCGGTAATTCGTATTGCGTGTACCGGGGCCACATCTGTTTCTGTTGTCTGCCTTTTAACCAGCTATCGACCGACCAGATGGCACCACAATGAGACAGAGACAGCAGAAACATTGCATGTGTCGCGATGACAGAATACTTTGTCGCCATACTGATGCAGTCCATGCAACAGAAATAAGTATAGAGAATCGTGGAAGCAATCAGTGAGAAGCGGGTCATCCAGCCGATACTACTGCAGAACAGGAAGAATCCGAGGGCAGCGAAGAGGCCGACGACAACGGTCCCCGGTAAAACAGGCAGATAATTATAATATTGAAAAATGTCAGCCAGCGGAGCCGGCGCTCCATCGGCTGAGAATAATTCACGCGAATAAGACCAGCGGGTACAGACTGTTCCCAGCAGAATCATGGGAAGCAGCATTCGTACAATCGCCAGTCCGTAAGGAACTTCTTTGGCAAAAAAGAAATTCTGGAAACGATCACGAAAAGAATGATTAGAATTTGAAATGAATCCTGGGGCATCCATGCTTGAAATCCTGTTTGATGTAGCGTCTCGAAACGGAAAGAACTCTCGAAATACTGCTTAATTACCCACTGGTGAGGCGAGGTGAACGGGTACGTTCGGATCATGCTGAGGTGGTGCAGTTGTCTCGACCTGACTGCCTATCGTTGCCGCGAAAAACGGGCGGCCACGATTCATTTCTGCTACCAGACGGGGGTTGTCATTCATCTGCAGAGTCACTTGTCGTGTCAACCAGGGAACATACGTCTGAGCCACGACGCCATCAGGTGTAATCACTCTTCGCAGACGATAATAGTTCTGGAAATCTTTGGGCTCTTCATAGCGCTGGTCCCAGACCATGTCAGGCAGGTTATATTTTTTACACCAGGTTTCTTCGATACAGAGAATGCGCAGCATCGGCTCATGCTCGGTTTTATCGAGCGTGTTCATTGCCATCCGAACCCAGGCATCTCCGGTTGTATCGTAGTGACGTCTACCCAGTTTTCCGTAAGGATAAAAATCGCCCCAGGGACCGGGAGACAACTCGTAAAACTTGCCACTGATGCCTTCGCCGATGATATGTGTACGAACTGAATAGGCAGACCAGCCGCAGAACATATCCCAGACAATATAATACATGCCTGGATGACTGCCGGTTCGATAAGTGAAAGTATGACAGAGGATACCAAACACCAATATGCCAACATAACTGGCAATGGTCAGATAGCTGAGTCCACGTTTGATAAATCGCATCAGTTTAGCCTTCCCTGGCCTGACAATGTGATCAATGATTCAAAAATTTACGTGCTGGAAAACAGGAAACCCTGGCCACAGAGTTCAAAGTGAGGCTCTGAGTCACGTCATCCCCCATTCCCGGGTGAGCAATATCGTAAATATTTCAATTCAGGTCAATAGCAACCTTTTTGTCCGATTTAGACTGCTTTCCCGGTCCTGATTTCAGGAATGAAGTGATCTATATTCCTGAATCGCAGCGAAAATGCCATCCCAATGGTAGTCTTTCGCTTCGGCGTCAATCTGTAATCCTGCTTCCAGAGCAGCCTGGCTCGTGACCGGACTGATACTGGCCAGTTTAATCGATTTTCCCAGTTGAGTTCTTGCCGCGTCTGATAACAGTCGTTCAAAATTTCGAGCGATCGAAGGACTACTCAATCCCACCCAGTCGACCTCACCTGATTCCAGTAATCTGAGGCTTTCTGTATTCCAGGCAGCGACATCATGATTTTCATAAACGACAACTTTCTCAACTGTCGCGGAGACTTTGGCCAGTTCGGTTTGTAATACTTCTCGTCCCCTGTTGGCGCCTGCCCAGAGTAGACTCTGATGAGCCACCAAAGGTTTCAGTGCTTCAGCGAGCGCTTCTGCCCGATACTGTGGAGGTGTCAAATCTGCCCGCAGCCGATATGCCAGAAGTGCCTCCGCCGTGGATGGACCAATTGTCGCTATTTTTAAATGAGCAAGCTGGCGGGAATCAAATCCCAGTTCCCATAAGCGATCCATGAAATACCGCACACCGTTGGCACTGGTAAAGACCAGCCATTGATAGTGTTCCAACCGTGAAATTGCCTGATCCACGGGAGCCTGGTCTGCAGGTTTGCTGATTTCAATCGTCGGTAGCAATACAGGCTGTGCGCCCAGGCGAATTGCCTGTTGGATTTCGGTTTCGGACTGATCCTCGGCTCTGGTAATACCAATTCGCAGCCCGAACAGGGGTTTTTGCTCGAACCACGCTAGATGATCCCGCAGAGAGACACACTCACCAATCACAATCAGCGACGGAGCAACCAGCGCCGCTTCCTGTACCAGGTCAGGCAACTCCTGCAATGTGCCTTGGACTGTTTTTTGAAAGGGGGTCGTACCACGACTGATGGCAGCGGCTGGTGTTTCACCTGCTTTACCTGCCTGAATCAATGAACTCACGATATGTTTGAGATTATGCAACCCCATATAAAATACCAGAGTTCCGGGAAAATGGCTCAGCGCTTCATAGTCAAGGCTGGAATCAGGTTTCGTGGGATCTTCATGTCCTGTGATCAAGGCAACCGCTGAGGCATAAGCTCGATGCGTAACTGAAATGCCCGCATAGCCGGCAGCGGCTGTTGCCGCGGTGATCCCGGGAACGATTTCGAAATCGATACCGGCATCCCGCAATGCCGCTGCTTCCTCGCTGCCACGTCCGAAAATAAAAGGATCTCCCCCTTTTAGTCGGACTACGGTCTTTCCTTCCCGGGCAGCGGCAATTAAACGCTGGTTGATTTCATCCTGTTTCAGCACACGACGATTTTGGCAACCTTCGGCTACCCGGCAGGTACGCTCCACTTCGGAAGAGACATGTTCCAGCAGAAGTGGATTAACCAGCCCGTCGTACAGAATCAGATCGGCTTGCTTGAGACATTCGATGCCTTTAATGGTAATTAATCCGGGATCCCCGGGACCTGCACCGACTAAATAGACTTTCCCCCCGGTCATCAGATTTGTATCACTCCACAAGACTAAAACGCTTCAAGATAGATTTAAAGCGATATTATAGCAGAGTTTTCAAGGATGGCGAGCAGCAGCGACTACCTGCTGTGGAAGTGAGTTATTTCGTCCTTTAAGCTGAAACGAGGTCCCTTATGGTCATTCAGACAACACCGTGATTTACACCATGGTTAGAAATCATACCAGGTACCAAAACCCACAAACTGTTCTGAGTTGTTAAAGAACGCGTACTGCATGGTTTTTCCATCGAGGTACTGCAATCCGATACGAAACAGATGATTGTTTCGATCGCCACGCCATTGCCACCCCACCATCATGTTCACATTTCCGCCCCAATTCACTTCCTCACGCAAATATCCGTTGATGGCCCAGAAAGGAGCTCCATAAAAGCCGGAATGTTCCACAGGACTGAACTCGACACCAAACTGCAGTTCCCAGGGTTGAGCACCACCATCCGTATTAAAGGCATAACCAATTTCGGCATACAGTCGTAAATCGGGATCGGGAAAATAACCACCGCCCAACACAAACGCATCGCGTACATAATTAATTCTCTGAAACCCGGGATTCCGTTCTATATATTCATCTCCGGCGTGAGCACTCGTATGATAATATGCAAACTTCGCCTGGTAGGCGCCTCGTCTCCAGGTCAATGGAACACCGACACGAAAATCGGTCGCATCCAGATCCATTTCTTCTTCCATATTTAAACGTGGAGGTCCTGCCCCCTCGATATCCAACTGCCAGCCTTCCAGCACATCATCATTTAAGGAGCCGTATCTTAAGATACCTACGCGTGCTCCCGCTTCCAGTTCCATCTGCCAGCCGATGTCTTTCTCGTGCAGGATTGCCAGCGCCAACCGAGATTCCTTAGGTCCTGCCAGGTATGATTTGTAAAGCAGGTCAGTGGGCAAGACAGTCCATCCCCAGCAACTTTCAGCACATAACTGTTCAATGGAATCGGTATAACTTCCCTGCGGATCGGTCATGGTATCAAACTCAGGATACTCAGAGCTTTCCGGATAAGATTCAAATGCAGGAGGAAACCCTGGTTGAGAAGCATTGACCTGCCGAATCTGGTTCGGCAGCATTTCAGATTCTCTTCTGGATTGGGAGTAGAGGGGAGGTAAACTGCGAGTGAGATCCTGTTTCCCAGCGCCCCTTCCTATTGATTCGGCCTGATGCAGAGGCACTCCCAGTTGAATCGGATTCTGCTGACGAGTCGCATATTGATTCTCCAGGTACAGCTGCGCCTGGCTTGGCTCATCAGTAAGCTGCTGGGCTGTTGCACGCGGAGAAGGAGCCATAAATGGCTGTGAACTGGCAAACTGTTGCGCTTCCAGATTCGCACAGACAGCACTAACCAACACTCCCCACAGGAAGCGTTGTAATGATATTGGAATAAATAACCTCACCAGCGAGGCTCCTTATTGTGAACCGCAGCACTAATGTTGCTGTGACTGAGAAAGTAAGAGAGAGGAGTAGAAAAGTTGAACACTGAGAGAGGAGATCTACCAGGGGCAGATGAGAGATGCGGGCGAAGTATAGCGAGATTCCCAACAGGCGAAAAGGGGAATCCGCTATCAACGCAGTCCTATAAATTGACTTGAGGCAAGGACAGGTAAAAACGGCTCAAGATTTGAATATCATACCACTTACGAGCCTTGTCTGTCGGCGTTAACCGCGTTGATATCACAAACAGCAGGGGAGAAATTTCATATTTTTCAAAGAAGTCCCGCCTCACTATTTGATATGTAGAGTATTCTTTTCGTTGAGCTGTAGAGTCTGTCCTTGTGAGAGATGTTTAACAACAAGCCCCTCATCAGAAAAGAAACGGAGCTGGACCGGATAATTAAAATCATGTGATTCGCTGGGGCGTAAGCGGTACGGGCCATTCCAGGGCATTGAAGGGCCTTTCATTTCATACAAGACTGGTGTCTTTGACTGATTGATGATCAGAGCCGGGCTCACCTGGGTGCCTTCCAGAATCGTAAAGAAACTGGAATTATGGACTGGGTTTCGCTCTACAAACCAGTGATTTCGCACTTCATTCTTCCAGGCTGCTTCTGCAGCGTCATCTGCTTCTTTCAGTCGATCAAAGCGACTGTACTCTTCCAGAATTAATTCAGCGATTTTAGCCGTTTCCGATTTGGGATACTTACGAATGACTTCTTTTGCAACTCGTTTCTGTTGAGAGAGTACCAGCTTCTCAACTCCCTTCAACATCTCAAGCGCATCTGCTTCCTGCTGTTCGGGAGACAACTGTTTCTGATCGTCTCCCGAAGTAAATGGGTCACTTTGTGCGGAAGCGGGCTGGTTGACAGCACCAAAAAATATCAGAAATCCCAGCGCGAGAGTGCTGGAATAAGGACGACTTACGAGAGAAACATCAGTGGTTTTGTTCATTACTCATACCTTCAGATTCAGCAAGACTGATAACAGAGCCTTTTCCAAAGTTTACACGCCAGAAGCGTCGAACGCGGTATTCTCTCTGAAATCGAGTTCATTTTTCCATGAACTTTTAACCGGAAACGGGATCTTTTCTTTAATCAACCGCTTGAGAACGTTCTTTACAAGCTCTTTATCCCAAACAGTTTAACACCCATCTTTAGTTTACTTGTTCAGAATGACCGGCTGGAGAAGACTTCTCAGCACAATTCGAATAAAATACAAATTGAAAACAGGAGTGTTATCAACAGCAGTGATTTACCAGAGAATGATTCGCGTAGAAAGTACTTTATCTAATGGCAAGTAGTCCCCGTCCCCATTACGGGCGAGTCTGGATCACCTTCCTCCGTAATTCGCTGATCCGTGAAATGACGTTTCGAGGCAATCTTTTGATCACGGTCGTCACCCGCGGATTCTGGTTTGCAGCCCAGTTGATTTTATTCGATATCATCTATCGCAATGTCAACTCGATTAACGACTGGACTCGTGATGAGTACTTTGCCTTTATGGCCACAGGCATGCTGATCAACGCCTTTGTGGAAACGTTCTTTATGCCTAACTGTGCTAATTTCAGTGAATTGATCCGAAATGGAAATCTGGACTTTGTCCTGTTAAAGCCAATCGACACTCAGTTTCTGGTTTCGTTCGAGAAAGTGAACCTGGCAATGTTAAACCAGGTACTACTTGCCGGTGCGCTCCTGTTCTACTCCCTGTCGCAAACCGTTCACCTGGAATCGGCGATCGGACTGATGCAGGAGATGGTTCATTCAGGACAATGGTTGACGATTCTCAGCTTCTGCCTTCTGGGAGCCGGCCAGATATTAATGTACTGCCTGCTCCTGGCTGTGGGAGTGGCATTTTTTTACAGCTTGATGATCGCCCTGGCCAGTAGCAGCATCTGGTTCGGCCGCAACCAGGGACTGTACGATTTCTGGTTTTATATTACGGTCTTTGCACGATATCCGCGAAGTATCTACAGTGGTTCGCCGACTGGTGAAATTTTGCGGTTTGCCTTCTCTTATATCATTCCTATCCTGCTGGTTGTAACAGTCCCCGCACGCCAGCTGCTTTCCAAAGCACTTGAACCATCCTGGATTACTCTGGTTTCCGTGTCGATCACACTGCTGATGTTATTTCTTTCGCGTTATATCTTTAAATGGTCATTAAACAGCTATCGCAGCGCAAGCAGCTGATGTCCGGCCCTGCTGGCTGGGACTGTCCATAGATTGAATAGAAGTCTGTAGAGTCAAATATGAACATCGTAATTATGGGTGCAGGAACCGTGGGGACATTCGTCGCCGATACCCTCTGTGCCGCACAACACAACGTCACGATTATTGATAAATCACGAGCTGCGCTGGAACTGATCGAAGAGCGGGTCGATGTTCAGACAATCTGTGGTTCTGCCTGTGATTCTGCCATTTTATTTCAGGCAGGTGTTTTGGGAGCGGATATCTGTCTGGCTGTCACCAGCCAGGATGAAGTCAATATGGTAGGAGCCAGCCTGGCGAAAGCAATGGGCGCAAGACGTTGTGTCGCCCGTGTATTTAATCACGCTTACCTGAACCTGAGTACTTTTGACTACCAGCGGCACTTCAACATTGACCGACTACTGAGCCTGGAATATCTCACTGCGCTGGAACTGGCTAAGGAAATCGGTGAACCCGGAATGTTTGCGGTCGAAAATTTTGCACGGGGTGAAGTCGTCATTCAGGTTCTGGATGTGCAGCCTGGCGTGAAAGCCGATGGGATTGAGCTGAGAAATCTTAAACTCCCCAGTGGAGTTCGCGTCGGATTAATCTCCGATGGTAAAAACACATCCATCGCGGGTGCCGATAATATTATTCAAGCCGGTCAGATCGTCACACTCATCGGAACACAGGAAAATATCGATCAGGTACATCGAATGTTCCAGCACAAACGGGCGCTGAAATTTCGGGTTATTATTGCCGGCGGTGGAAACATCGGCTTTAATCTCGCTCGAATACTCCAGAAGAAAGAATACTCCGTGACCATTCTGGAAGCAGACCCTCAGCGATGTGATTTTCTATCTCGTCACCTGGATTCCACTACGGTGCTGCATGCCGATGCAACACGTCGCACGGAAATGGAAGAAGCGCGTGTGGGAAAAGCTGATGTCTTCATCGCTGCAACCGGCCGAGATGAAGATAATATTGTGTGTGGTGTAGAAGCCAAAGAGCTGGGGGCTGACCGTATCATGAGCATCGTCAGGCGTCCGGATTACGCGAACGTACTGGAAAAACTGGGGATCGATGTCGCTGTCAGCCCCCGGGAAGTCATTACGCGTCAGATTATGGGTATGGTTCAGACAGGCCCCATCATCAGCCACTCTGAAATCGGAGGAGGCAATTCCGCAATTCTGGAAGTAGAGGTCAGAAAGAATTCACCTATCACCCAGGCACGTCTGAAAGATCTCAAACTCAGGCAGGCGCTCATTGCTGCGGTAGTGAAAGAAGATTGTGTAAAAGTACCTGGCGCTGAAGATCAGATCCAGGCAGGTGATACCGTCATTTTGCTGTGTGAACAGGACAATCTGAATGAAATACTGCCACTGTTCAAAGCGGTAAAGCCGCAAAACTGATACAGCCAGACTCCGGATGGAACTCCTCACTTTTTTTTCTGACTCACCCCCCTGCCGATTCATCTCATGATCTATACTTGACTTGCAGAGCATCTTCCGATTTACATCTCATACCATCTGACAATTCAGGGCCGGTTTGAGGAAGACAGACAGCAGGAAAAGTTCATGACTGACCGGAGAAAATCCAACAACAGACGTTCGGGTGAAGAGCGACGGTTACACCAAAGACTGCAGGCAGGTCCTGAAATCCGCCTGCTGCGTTCAGGAGAAAACGGCAGTAGTGAACCACTTAATGCCGTCTTATATGATGTCTCACTCGACGGTATTCGTATGCTGCTGGATCTGCCGCTTTCCGTCGGAGAAACACTGTTGATCCAGGTGCATCATTCGGGCGAACATCTTTTCAACTCAACCGTGAAAGTCATGTGGCAGGAACGGACTGTACTCGGTCAGTATACGACTGGATGCGAAATGTGTGTTACTCTGACCCCCAAACAGGCGAAAACTCTGAACTCGTACCTGGAGCGCAATCCAGGCCCTGTTGCAGCGGCACTCCATCAAAAAATGTAGAGCAGCCCGTCTTCATCAGCCGACTGTATAGCCACCGTCTACTACAATTTCCTGGCCATAGATATTCCGAGCCGCATCTGAAGCCAGGAAAACAGCGACCTCGGCTATCTCTTCAGGTTGACTGAATTTCCCTGGAATCAACCTGGAACTTACTGTCTGAGCTACAGCACTGAGTTGTTCGGGATTCAGCCCGACAGAATCCCATAATGGGGTGGCGACCGGTCCCGGGGCGATCGAATTGACTCGGATTCCGCGAGGCCCGAGTTCGGCAGCCAGTGTCTGGGCTAATGACTTTAAAGCAGCTTTCGAGGCAGAATAAGCCGCCAGACCGGGAAATCCAACCTGCGTCAGAAAGGTTGTTATAAAAATGATGGCTGATTTATCATTGAGGACAGGCAGAAATGTTCGAACGGTCTGTAATGCGCCATGAAAATTCACATCAAAGGTGTCGTCAATTGCCTCGCGAGTTGAATTCTCAATCGGGATCACTCGAGCCAGTCCCGCATTGGGAACCAGAATATCAACCCGACCAAATCGTCGTTCGGTTGCCGCTGACAACCGGTTCAGGTCAGAAGCGCTGGTCACATCGCCATCTACAACCAGCGTGCGGGCGGGAAAACGGGATTCCAGTTCTTCCAGAAGTTCCGCTCTCCGGGCAAAGGCAACGACCTTCGCCCCTTCGTTCAGATAGTGTTCTGCGATGGACTGACCTATTCCGCTGCTTGCTCCCGTCACGACAGCAACTTTGTTAAATAAACGGTCGGACATTGAACTCCCCTGATCTTAGACTGTGATTTCCACATTTGAAAATAACTGCTGCGGTCAGCTATAACAGTTCTGAAATGAATCTGCAAGAAGTGGAAATTCCTTAATCTGCAACCAGGTGATTTGCAGCGCAGTCCAGGACCGTGCGAACGAAAAAAGCACGAGAGAAGTAATCAGCCAGTGAGAGGCACCTAGACTGTGTGCCGTTTTACTGCAGCATCTCCAGGAACATATAGACCGAGTATAATAGATAGACAGACGCCAGGGTCAGCTGTGATGCGCCCTAATGAATTAAAATGAATTCATTCGAATTCAGATAAGCCCAGTAGATGTCCTGATAACTTTGTTGAACGGCAGTTTGAGGAGGGACATTTTGACTGGTTAAAAATCTGGTTCGTTCTTTCACCAGGCGTTTTAGCTCGGCAAGTTCTCTCGATGAAGGATAACGTGTCAATGCAGCCAGGCTCAATTTTTTAATCCTGGTATCGGGGCTGCGTTCTTTCAATACTGCTGCGAGAATGCTTCCCTCCTGTTTCACATCCAGACTGTTTCTCACCAGCGAGCCATTCATCATGGTTAAAGCCTGGGTGATCGTCCCATCAAAGGTGGTCGTCTCATCATTCTCTTCATTTTCATGTGTATAGACAAACTGCTGCAACCACTGATCACGCTTCTGCATTTTATTCCACGCGTTGGAATAATCGGACACAACCAGAGCCGGATTTGCCGTCACCTGCAACGAGTCATATAACTGTTCTGCCGTCATTTGCTTGACATACATACGACTGAAATTGGGTGTACTGCCATCATCCGGATTATCAGACTCGTTATGTGAAGCGAATTGGCTGCTCAGGCGATAAGCATCGGACAGACAGATCCACTCAATCAATTGTCTGATATCATATCCACTGTCGACAAACTGGTTAGCCAGTTCATTTAACAGTTCTGGATGCGTTGGCGAATTATGGTAGCCCATGTCATCAATGGGCCTGGTAAAGCCATAGCCGAAGAAATGTGCCCACATACGATTCACCATCGCGCGAGCCAGTTGCTGATCGTTACCCGAAGTCATCAGTTTTGCCAGTTCCTGTCTTCGGTTGACATCGGGAGCATCAGATACTTTCACACCGGAATATTTTGGATATGCAGGCTGCATCAACCCCTGACGTGTTTCGTAAAAAGTGGTCCCCCCTTTGGAGAGAGAAACCAGAGCTAATTGACTCGACTGCTTTTCACCGTCCCTGGCCTGAATTTTTTTACGAACGACTTTTGTCTGCTTGAAAAAGCTGTTAATTTCCCAGAACTGGCTCTGCGTGGCATCATTAAAGGGGTGATTATGACATTGGGTACATTGAATCTGCGTTCCCAGAAACAGACGTGTGGTGATCGCGGTTGCCGGCACTGCCTCGTTATTCAAATGTGCCAGGAGAAAATTAGTAGCGCCATTGGTATCGGCGTCACCTTCTGCGGAGACCAGATCAAACACGATATCGTTCCAGGGGCGATTATCAGCAAAACTCTGAACCAGAAAATCCTGCAGGGCACGCCGATTGATATCACGCGTTGTCGTACGACCGATTAACAGTCGTGTCCAGATTGTCGACCAGTTCGTCACATAACTCGGATTGGCAGTCAACTTCTGAATCAGCCTCTGATGTTTATCGGATTGATTCGATTTCAAAAACTGTTCTGCTTCAGTAGTCGTCGGAATGCGGCCAATCACATCAAGATAGACGCGCCTGACCCATTCCTCATCGGTCGCAAAAGGGGAAGGCTCAATATTCGCAGCTTTCCAGCCATCCTGGATACGGTGATTGATAAACGTCACAACAGCTTCGTCAGATGCCGATGCCGGCAGTGCTTCCACGGGAGGCAGTCGTTCCGGTTTCATGGCAACCAGGGGTTGAGTTCCCGTCGTTTTCAATCGATTGTTTTGTTGTGCCTGCAGCATGGGATGCTGCGAGGCTTCGATCTGAATGGGACGTTGCGGGGAATTTCGGGCAGCCAGTTGTGCATCGACTGCCTTTTCAGTGGCAACAGAATTCTTGTGTCCGGTTGGATTTTCTACCACTGCCGTTTGCTGTGGCTCCCGAACCCAGGCAGTCCAGACAAACACAAGCAAACCCAGCGCACAAGCTGCCGTCAGTCCGGATGTCACAAATTGTCTTCGTCGCGCAGACGCAGGAGGAGATACCGCTGGCAACTCAACTTCAGAAACGGGAGTTGCTTCGGGAATCAGTTCTTCTGCCCCTTGAGCCTGATCCCAGTGCAGCGTGCCATGCAGGTGAGAATAGTTTAAATAGAACTGCATTGCATCGGGGTCGGAAAGCACGATCTCTTCCAGACGTTCCTGCTCCGACAAAGAAAGGCTTTCTTCGCACAACGCTTCCATCAGCAAGGAAAGCTCAGCTAATTTTACTTCTTTCTTACTCATGACTATAGGACTCTGAAGCGATATAACGATTGATGCATTCGAATAAGGTACGTCTGACACGGCCCAGTGACTGATACACGGAGTTGGCCGGGCGCCCCAGGTCGTCAGCAAGGTCTTTGCCCTGATTCTCACCCTGGTAGCGTCTTTGAATTAACTCCCGGTCTTTCTTTCTCAATTTACTGAGACAATGAGTCAATGCTTTCCGTCGTAACTCAAAAACATCCTGATTTTCTTTAACAGCCTCTGCTACCTGCGAAACAAATTCATCGCTGAACTGATGCTTGTCCCGGCCCCGTTTTTTTCTGAATTTCAGGATCTCGAAATGAGCAATCTGACAGGCCCAGGCAAAAAAATTGGTTCCCACTTCAAACTGCTGAGCCTTTTTCCAGATGATCAGATTGGTATTCTGCAAGATCTCTTCTGCCTCTGAGGGATAAGGAACCATCGAGAGAATATACAGATAAATCCGTCGCTGGTACTTCGTAAACAAGGCAATAAATTCGCGGCCCTGTTCGGAAGTCGTTTCAGGAAAAACAGGTTGATCAGTCGAACTTGTCAATGTAGTTCCAATTCATTACTTCAATGCAGATTGATTTAACCTGTCTGCAGCCGAGAGTAAAACAGCGGAAGCCCTGTGCGAGCATCCGCTGTTTTCCGGCTCCAAAAATTGTCTTTTGTTTCCAGTCGAATGGAATTAACCAATCAGTTCTTTAATTGGAGTTCCACCATTGGCCAGTTTCATGGGACGACCACGTTTCGAAGTGTGCACGATATCCAGAGGAATCCCCAGAGAATGAGCAACCGTTGCCCAGAGATCACCGGGCAGGTAGCTCTTACCTTCGATTCCGATACCATCGGCATCAGTTTTACCCACAGCCTGACCGTTTTTCAGTCCACCACCACCAACCATGGCAGTCCAACTGGCAGCCCAGTGGTCACGACCGACATTCTGATTGATGCGAGGGGTACGGCCGAATTCGCCCATACAGACAATTGTGACATCATCCAGCATTGCACGCTGCTTCAAGTCTTGAACCAGGGCAGCAATCCCCATATCCAACTGTGGCAGGTTTTGGTCTTTCAACGAATTGAAAACGCCTTGATGCAAATCCCAGCTTCCGACAGAGGCCGAAACTTCTACAAAAGGAACACCCACTTCAACCAGACGGCGGGCCAGTAACAGACCCTGACCAAAATTACCGGTTCCATAAGCTTCTTTCAAAGCGGCAGGTTCCTGGTCCACTTTGAAGGCTTCCATCTGCTTGGAGGTCATCAGGTTGACAGCCTTCTTGTAGATGTCTTTATGGGAATTGGCAGATTCCCCTCGTTTCGACTTGATGAAACCAGACTCCAGAACCTGCAGCATATCGAGACGTTGTCCCAGTCGCTGCTGTTCTGCCGTATTGATTTCCGCATTCTGAATCGTACCATTACTGGAGACGACGAATGGAGAGTGGGACATACCCAGGAATCCCGCACTTCCCCGGCTGCCGCCGATCGAAATGAAAGAAGGGATATCCAGTTCTTTGCGGCGAGCGCCCAGTTCATAACTGACAACCGAACCAAATGTAGGATGCACAACCGTGGGGTTAGGCACATAAGCTGAGTGCATATAGTAAGTACCACGGGCATGATCCGCTTCACGAGTACTCATGGAACGAATCAGTGACAGGTTATCCATCACCTGAGCCGTTTTAGGCATGTGTTCCGAAATCTGCATGTCACCCTTGGTGCTGATTGGCTTAAACTCACCACCATTTTTTGAACCAGGTTTGAGGTCCCAGATATCAATAGTAGGAGGTCCACCCGCCATCCAGATCAGGATACAGGCTTTCTGCTGCTTTTTGACCTGGCTGGCATTCGCTTCCAGATGTGACAGAAAGTGCATCGTGGGAATCGCCGTCGCGGCACCTGCGACATGTTTCATAAAGTGGCGGCGGGTCATTCCGTAAGGATTCAGAATCGTCATTGTTAAGGCCTCGTTTGTTGAATATTGTGATAAAAATTGTGTTTCGCTTAATCTCTGCCAGCGGCCGATTTAGTGATTGAATACAAATTCATTGGAGTTTAATAGAGCCCAGTACAGGTCCTGATAAGCGGCCAGTTTATTGGGTGTACCGGAAATCAAACGCTGTGCACTGTTGATTTCCCGGCGATCAGGATAACGGTTTAATGTGGAAAGGAACATTTTGCGGATCTTCACCTGATCGTTCCCCTTCTCGGTCAACAATTGATTCAAATAGCTCCCGCTCTCTGCACTGATTGCGTTTTTGGTTAAATCACCATTCATCATCATCAGTGCCTGTGGAATCGTTCCGTTGAACGTTGTTGAATCATCACCTGAGTCGTTATCGAATGCCACCATAAACTGGCCCATCCACCGACGGCGCTGTTCTTCAGCCCGTTCCCAGTTTGACTGACCTGACTTATGAGCGCCCGTAGCAACGATGAGCGAGTCATAAAGCTGTTCAGCCGTCATATTCTTGATATACATATGCGAGAAGAGAGGGGTTTCTCCTCGCTCAGGACTGTCGATTTCATTATTGCGACCGAACTGACTTGTCAGATTGTATGCCTCTGTATTACAGATCCAGCGCGCCAGCTGTTTGAGATCGTAATCCTTCTTTACGAGCTCTTCAGCCATTTTATTTAACAGCTCAGGATGCGATGCCGGGTTGTGAGGGCCCATGTCATCAACGGGACGGGTGAACCCGTATCCCATAAAATAGCCCCACATCCGGTTAACAATCGCTGTTGCGATCAGAGGTTTATCCCCCTGTACGATCAGTTTGGAAAATTCCTTGCGACGCTCAACGCCACTTTGAGGATCCACTTTTTGATCTTCAAAGATCGGGTAAGCAACCTGCATCAGACCGGAACGTTTTTCGTAATACACAGGCCCATTAAAACCAGTCGCTACAATCTCGGAGTAGTCATCTATCTGACGCCCGGTTTTAGGATCGGTCTTGCGATGGTTTACACGACGCATCTGACGAAAGAAACTGTTATATTCCCAGAACTGATTCTGTTTCCAGTCATTGAACGGATGGTTGTGACACTGAGTACATTGTACCTGGATCCCAAGAAACAGGCGTGTTGTAGCGGCAGTCACCTGGACGGCTTCGTCATTATTCTGCATCTGTGCCAGCAGATAGTTAACAGCACCATTTTCTTCAAAGTGTCCTTCCGCAGTGACCAGATCCTGTACAATCTCGTCCCAGGGCCGGTTCTTTGCAAAAGCCTCGCGCAGAAACTTTTGCATTCCGCTGCGACTCACTCGTCGAGGAGTCCGGCGACCAATGAGCAGGTTTGTCCATACATTCGTAAAGTTCTGCACGTATGCAGGGTCTTCCAGCAGCTTGTCGACTATTTTAGATCTCTTGGCAGGATCGCGATCCTTACTGAATTGCTCTACCAGTTCTGCGGAAGGAATCTGACCAATCAGGTCCAGATGAACACGACGCAACCATTCTTCATCAGAGGCCACGGGGGATGGTTCTACTTCATTATCTTCCCACCCTTGACGGATGCGTCCATTAATGTAGTCAATAAAGGGATCGAATGCGCCGGTAGAAAATGCCTTTGTTCTGCTTTCCGGAGGCGCAGCATCCGCCAGGGAAACCCAACTGCCGACGCAGATCAACATGGTAAAAACAACACTGAGTTGTTTAGAAAAACGACGCATTATCTTGTTCTCCACTATACTTAAAATGATAGAACGAACAGCCCGCTGCACTTCTATTATGCTATTCTACCCATCGGGACAAATTGCGAAAGAAAGACAGCTTCGCTACTGTATTAACCGACTCTAATGAGAAAACATTCGTGAGTCTCTGAGTAATATCTCTATTTTATTGGAATCAGCTGACTACAGGATACCCGATTCTATAAATTTTCCAATGATAATATCAACGATTTCATATGCATCAGCAGGAATACCTCAATCAGCATAATCCACGTAAACACAATTTATAAATACACTTACAGACAATTCCATCCTGTATAATCCAAAAAACCACTACACAAATCCTTGCGATTCGAATCCGGACCCCTGAAAATATACATAGTTACACATCAATCTTGCTGCGAGCACTCAGAAATTAGAAAAGAAATTGATGCAGAATCAATATCAGTTTAAAGACCAGGTCGTGGTGATCACCGGGGCCGGAAATGGAATTGGACGTGCCACCGCCATTATGATGGCAGAATCAGGGGCCCATGTTCTGGCGGGCGACCTGAACCACCTGCCTGAGAATCAGGAGACGTTCTTACGGCTGGGAATCACAGAGGTGAAATGCGATGTACGGCAGGAAGCTGACATTCAGGCATTAATTGACCAGGCAGTCCAGCAATATGGCCGAATCGACGTGCAGGTCAATAACGCAGGTATCGGTATGGTTAAACCGATTCACCAGGTATCGGTAGAAGAGTGGGATGCCTGTATCGACACGAATCTGAAAGGCACGTTTCTCGGGTGCAAGCACGCGATCCGTCACATGCTGGCTAGCGGAGGTGGCTCGATTATCAACACTGCCAGCAACGCAGGGCTGCTGCCCCGCGCCCATGACCCGGTGTATTCGATCAGCAAACATGCCGTTGTTGCATTAACGGAAAGCCTGGGACTCTGTCACGGTAAAGACAATATTCGCATCAACTGCGTCTGTCCGGGACCAGTCGGGGAAACAGGTATGATGAATGCAGACATTTCCAATGCAGCAGATCCGGAAGCACTGATTCAGTCGATGATCCGTGCCAGCCCGATTGCTGCAGCAAACGAACGCATGATCAGCCCACAGGAAGTCGCCTCTGCCATCTGTTATCTGGCAAGCAACGATGCGTCAATGGTAACGGGAACCTCAATTCGCATTGATGGTGGCAAGTCGCTGGGTGTCTCCCCGCAATCAAACTGACAGATTACCCCACGTAACAGGAAGGAGCATATTCTTTTAAGTGAGCCACCTGCTCATTAGAAAGTGGACTTTGCAGTTTGCAGTCAATGCGCCAGAATTCCTGATCCAGCGAGGTTGAGCGTACTACTGTCGCGACTACATTCAACGTAAAGTTGAGGGCCTGGTCTTCTACGGTCAACTGCAACTCATCACGCAGTTGAAATGCAGAACGAGAAGCAAAAGAAATTCCATTCTGACTGACATTGATCGCATATCCCTTTTGCCCCGGATGAAAACCTGAGTTGGCAGGTCGATGATCATCTTTATTGAGCGCCAGAACAACAGCATCACTGGCATGCCTTGGTGAAGCACGACGATCAAAAGACCGGGAGTCCACAATGGGAGTTGTGATTTCTTTGGATTCGTTTTCGGAGAATTGCTCAGTATTAGCTGCAGCTCGCACCTTGTTCAGAACGGAATTCCAGGTTCGACCTGAAACAGATTTACGTTTTTTCCGGGTGAGCCCTGACTGCTGACGACACCTGCTGAAGGAAATCGAATGAGTTTCACTAACGCTTTTAGCTTCTTTCAGGGTCTGCTCGGAATCTTCGGTTACTGACAGTGCCTCAAGTACCATATTCATATGACCAATCCTGTCGTCAGGCATTAAATGTATTCATAAATACAGTTCCCCGATTTAGAAAACCGTAAAAACAACTATTCAAACCTATGTCTGAAACAGCAGTCAGTCAAAAAGTTCCTGCAAAAACAGACTGCGCCTGAGGCCAATTGGTCAAAGTTCTGACCGTGTGCCCTGATGGACCTCAGGAACTTCACCTCACAAGAAAGACATAAACTGCTTTTATATATACACTTAAACCGCCATTATTGAAAACGTGGAAAATTCGCATGATTTCAGGATGGACAGCCGCGCTACTAGCTTGAGAAACAGGTATCAGGGAATTATACTGCCACGTTTCCAATGACTCTCAAGAATCGAATGAAGTTTAGTCGGTTCGATCATCGATAGGGGTTTCTGTATTAAACCGGTTTGACCACCGCCAGGAAATTTGAGAACCTGATCAGCCAGCAATGGTTCTTAATCACCGGTTAACCTGATTACAGCCTCTTCCAGACAGGTAGCGAGATTATACAGGCATGCGTTTTTCGCTCGTCGATCAAATTTTAGAAATGGAGAAAGGCAAGTCGATTACGGCTGTTAAAAACCTTTCTCTTTCAGAAGAATATCTTCAGGACCATTTTCCGGGCTTCGCCGTGATGCCGGGAGTGTTAATGGTAGAATCGATCGTTCAGGCCGGCGCCTGGCTGATGCGGTATACCAACGATTTTCAATACAGCACCATTCTGCTGAAGCAGACCAAAGCGATTCGCTTCAACAGTTTTGTCACACCTGGTAAACAGTTGCGTGTCTCCCTGAGTATTCAGAAATGGGAAGACAACCTGTGCACATTAAAAGCTTCCAGCCAGGTGGAAGGGGAAGCCGCAGTCAGTGGTCGGATTGTTCTGGAACAGTTTAACCTGGGCGATAAGAACCCATCGATGACAGAAACTGATTCTGCACGGATTCAAGATCTGCAGACTCAGTTTCGACAGCTCTGGAATCCCAGCAGACAGACCGCATCCTGAAGCGGGCTGCTCCACCTGAGCATTGACTTACACAGTAACTACGAACAACTAAATCGAAAACTAGATAGGAAACAGGAATGAAACTGGAAGGAAGAGTAGCGTTGGTAACCGGTGGCAGCCGCGGTATTGGAAAAGCCGTTGTGCAAGCCCTGGCCCGTGAAGGGGCAAAGGTTGCCTTTGTGTATCGTTCCAGTGCGGAAGCCGCAGAACAGATCGTCAAAGATCTCGCTGATGAAAACTGCGAAGCGTTTGCCATCCAGGCAGACGTCGCCAGTAAAGCAGATGCAGATGCGGTCGTGGAACAGGTCATGGAAAAGTGGGAAAAAATTGACATTCTGGTCAACAACGCCGGTATTATCCGGGATGGTCTGCTGGCAACCATGTCCGCCGAAGACTGGCAGGCTGTGATCGACACCAACCTCACCAGCGTATTCAACTTCTGCCAGGCGGTCACTCGACCGATGATGTCGAAACGTTACGGTCGCATTATCAATATGTCCAGTGTGGCTGCTCACTTCGGAAATTCCGGTCAGACGAACTACGCTGCCAGTAAAGGGGGCATTATTGGTTTCACTCGCTGCCTGGCAACCGAACTGGCCAAGCGCGGTGTGACCGTCAATGCGGTTGCTCCGGGATTTATCGAAACCGACATGACCGTCGATGTGCGGAATGCTGCGGGCGACCAGATCAAAAAGCACATTCCCTCACGACGTCTTGGACTTCCTGAAGATATTTCCAATGCAGTATTATTCTTTGCCACCGAAGAGTCTTCCTATGTCACTGGCCAGACACTGGCTGTGGACGGCGGGTTAACTTTAGGTGGAATTTAAGTAAGCTAAATTCGAAGCGGCTCGTCGTCGTTTTGAAAAATACATTTTATGTTATGTGTGATCGGCAGACTTTGGAATTGGGTCAATTCTACTTGCCGCATCACGAGAACTGTCAAAACTATTCTTCTCGCCGAATAGTTTTAAATCAGGCTGGGTCGGCGGGACTTATCGGCCAGCAGGTCGAACCAAGGAGTAATGAAATGCCAACTAGAGATGAAATCTTCGATTCCGTGCGTGAAACACTGGTTGATGCACTCGGACTGGATGATGATGAAGTAGTACCAGAAGCCACCCTGATGGGCGACCTCGGTGCCGAATCGATCGACTTCCTCGATATCGCGTTCCGTCTGGAAAAAGCGTTCGATATCAAAATTCCCCGTGGTGAACTGTTTCCGGAAAATATCGCTTCATCCGATTCAGGTTTTGTCAAAGACGGTCAATTCACAGAAGCGGGTATCGCAGAACTCCGCACCAAGATGCCACACGCAGACATTGATTCCTTTGCAGACGATCCTAAAGTCGAAAACATGCAGGATCTGTTTACCGTTGACATGCTGGTTAACTTCCTCGAAGCACGTCTGGCTTAATTGACAGATTCGCTTTAACCAGACTGACAGAAATAAAGGCTGACACAGCTCACATAAGTGAGCTGTGCAGTTTTCTTGCTGTCTGGTACATGATCTGCGCCACCAGTTGATTCTTCAATTTCACTGGGGGATTCCAATTACGAACGAAAAGGTGTTTCAAAATGCGATGGTTCTGGATTGATCGCTTTATTGAATTTGAAAGCGGTTCTTATGCCAAAAGTGTGAAAAATGTGACACTGGCAGAAGAGCATCTGCACGACCACTTCCCTGGTTTTCCTGTCATGCCTGGTTCTCTGATGATTGAGGGACTGGCACAGACTGGCGGCATCCTGCTGGGTGAGCTCAACGATTTTGAACACATTGTCATTCTGGCCAAAGTACCCCAGATGACCTTTCACAGTTGGGCGTGTCCTGGTGACCAGTTGATCTATACCGCGAAAATCACCAATGCGGGTGAAGAAGGAGGCGCTGTCGATGTGACAGCGATGGTGGGAGACCGCCTGGTCGCGGAAGGAAGTATTATTTTTGTCCACCTCGATCAGAGTGATTCGGAATTTGGAGCCATCGACCAGAAAAACTTTGTTTTTTCGATGAATCTGCTGGGAATCCTCGATGTCGGCAAAGCCGGTACCGGTGAAGATCAGCCGTGACACAGCGATTTTTGAAAGCTTGCTATAGAGGCCTTGATTCAAATTAAGCTACAATGATAATTCAGGTATTCAAAAAACGCAGACTTAAACTGGCAGCAAGTCACATTTGAACAGATCATCTGCACCTGGGATTTGCCTGCTGTTTCAAAATCAATTTTAAAACAAGAGTTCGAAGTTATGAATCGCCGCGTTGTGATCACTGGAATTGGCGCTATCACCCCCTTGGGAAAAACCGTGGAAGATACCTGGAAAGCACTCCAGGAATCCAAATGCGGCATTTCCAATATTACTCATTTCGATGCTTCAAATTTTCCGACACGCTTTGCCGCAGAAGTCCACGACTTCCACCTGGAAGATTATGTTGACAATCTGGATCGCTTTGAGCATTCGGGGCGGAACATCCGCTACGCCATTGGGGCAGCGACTCAGGCTGTTAAAGATTCCGGGATTCTGGATGATGACTTCGATCCGGCAACATTTGGCGTCTACCTGGGAGCCGGCGAAGGACAGCAGGACTTCTACACTTTTATGAAGATCATTGCCCAAGCCCAGAACGATGGTGAAGTCGATCTGGAAAAATTCACCAAAGTCGGATTGGAACAGCTCAACCCGCGGTTCGAACTGGAACAGGAACCCAACATGGCTGCGGGCCATCTGGCCAGCCTGTTCAATGCCCAAGGTCCCAACCTGAACTGCCTGACAGCCTGTGCCGCTTCCAGCCAGGCGATTGGCGAAGCATCAGAGCTGATCCGTCGCGGTGACGTCGACATCATGCTCTCCGGTGGAGCACACAGCATGATCCATCCTTTCGGTGTGACTGGCTTCAGTCTGTTGACAGCGCTTTCAACACATAACGAAAATCCCGCTAAGTCTTCCCGTCCCTTTGATCGCAACCGCGATGGATTTGTGCTCGGCGAAGGTGCAGGCATGATGATTCTGGAAGACCTGGAGCGAGCTCAGAAGCGTGGTGCAAAAATTTATGGGGAACTGGTAGGTTACGGTTCCACAGCAGACGCTTATCGCGTGACCGACATTCATCCTGAAGGGCGCGGCGCCATCAAGTGCATTCAAATGGCTATGAGCCACGCTCAGATCAATCAAGACGAAATTCATTATATCAACGCTCACGGAACCAGTACCGCGGTCAACGATCGTGTGGAAACAAGAGCCATCAAAGGCGCCCTGGGTGACGCCGCTTACAAGACTCCTGTCTCCAGTATTAAAAGCATGATGGGGCACCTGATTGCTGCAGCCGGTAGCGTGGAAGCCATCACCTGCCTCATGGCAATTCGTGATAATGTCGTTCCTCCAACGATCAATTACGAAACGCCCGATCCTGATTGTGACCTGGACTACATTCCGAATGAAGCACGCCAGAAAAATGTGACAACGACGCTTTCCAACAGTTTTGGATTCGGCGGGCAGAACATTGCGCTGATCTTCTCGGAATTCAAAGGCTAAGCCATGATCAGATAAGCTGAATCAGTTTCTATATTAGTGACGCCGCTCAATGTGCCGATTTACTCCCTATAGAACCGGTCTGCCCTGCCTCTGATCGCTCACTTCGCTGCGCAGGCAAATTCGCTTTTTTTTCTGAGATCAGCTCAGACCTGCGAAATTGATCAAGGCGCTTTCGAGAGAACCGAGTAAACTACACTGGTATCACCTCTCAGGAGATTTATACACTTAGCTCGTATCCTCGATGATCCCGTTATCAAGAGACCTCAACCATATTTGAAAACGCAGCCTGTCTGAGAAATCGACAGACTCTGTTACCACCAGGGAGACAGCAGTGAGTTGGTTGCTTTGGTGCGTCCTGATCGCAATAACAGTCGAGATTATAATCCAGTACTGCATCATGCGCGCTGCTTACCCGGTGCTGTTTGCGCCGATGCCCGATCGGTTCAATCTGATCGGCACACTCTCTCAACTTCCGGAAAACGACGATCGCATTCAGATCAGAAATGTGAAGTTCCCCACCATGGATGGCCTGACTCTTCATGGATTCATCGCCACCCCCACAAACACTCTCCCGAAAGGTGTGATTCTCTTCTGTCATCCTTTTAAGTCCACAGGAAGAATTGCACTCTTCCAGTGTCAAGGATTACTGAACGCCGGCTTTGCTGTCTTTGCATTTGACTTTCGCAACCATGGTGAAAGTGATACCGACCCCCGCTACCAGTCAATACACTGGCTTTCACAGTATGAACTCAATGATACCAGATCAGCCATTCAATATCTGCGAACTCAACCAGAGCTTTCGGTGTTGCCACTGGGTATGCTGGGCATGAGCCGCGGGGCGGGAACTGCACTTGCGGTTGCTGCAAAAGATCCTGAAATCCAGTTCGTTGCCTGTGAAGGTGCCTTTCTGAATGAAGAACTCTTTCTGGATCATGCCATTCGCTGGGGAGAGCGTTTCCTGCCTCCCCTGTTTATTCAAATCGTACCTACGTCAGAAGTCATCCGCGCATTTCGGATCATGATCTGGTATTCACAACGTCGTCAGGGATGTCGCTATATCAATCTGAAACCACGCGTCAAAGGTTTGAAGAATCGAAACCTGTTGTTTTTCACAGGCGAGAAGGACCAGAGTGTCGTCCCCCGGATGACTCAATTGATTGTGAAGCGGATCCCTGATGCCCACATCACTGTCTGCTCTTTACCAGGAGCCATTCACAATGCAGGCCGCTTCGCTCAACTGGAAAAATTTGACTCGACGTTGATCGACTTTTTTTCACGAATGGTCGAATCCAGCTCCCCGGTAAAAGAACTCGAATTCTCAAAACGGATGACTGCTCCTGTTGATCCTCTTTCCAGTAAACGGTCCGCCTGATCTGATTTATTCCAGACGACGATTCTACCAGACTGTGTCCAGTCTCATTGCCCTCTGGACGTGGACTGGCTTATTTGATCACTGTTGTGTTTACCAACGGCATTAAGGTTACTGCCTATTTGACAGCGAGTGCACGGGGATTATACGGATTGATTAAATTCACCCTGATTGCCGCGAACTCTAACAGTGATCCTATCTATCAAATATAAAACAACTTATAACCAGAGCTGTTTTTCTTTATGACAATGGTATCTGATTTGCTTAACCTGAAGTACACAAAAGCTATTTGCAGGATTTTCGTTTCAAGCTAAGGTTATCATAAATGTCCGCTGTTGCGGCTACCTTCCGGATTATTTGGTGGGATGTCACATGGTTATTGCCAGATCACAGGCTCCGTATCAGCTACTGATTGCCGATGATGATTCCGGGTTTCGCGCGGTGCTCAAGGAAGTACTGGCCCCTTATTTCAGACTGTTCGAGGCTGAATCGGGCGAGGAAGCCGTTGAACTGGTGGAGCAAATCTCTGTCGATATCGTCCTGCTGGACATGCACATGGACATTCTTACCGGTCTGGAAGCCGTACGCCTGATGAAACAGATCAATGCGATGCTTCCCTGCATTTTGATTACCGCAGATGCGACTGAAGAATTACGACAGGATGCTTCCGAAGCCAAAGCCTACGAAGTTCTTTCTAAGCCTGTCAAACGTCAGGAGTTAGTAACCACGGTCTCTCATGCGCTGGTTGACACCTACCATGACCCTGATGTAACGACCTGGCTGGGAAATTAGACCTGGTCCTGCTGTACGGGCCTGCCCCTGTCTGCTGTATGATCAGCTGGGGAACAGGGACATTTTCCGCAGACTCCACTTTTCATAAACTGCGGAGTGAAGTACACTTCCAGACAAAATTGAAATTCTTATAAAGCATCACTGCCACCTGCATTCCTGGTCACATTGTGGAACAATAGACGTCAGCAGGTTGAGCGGCGGAAAGGAGTCTGCCATGCCATTTGTACCAACGCGGTTTATCCATGCCAGTAATCTAAGACTGGACCATCAGGCGCAAGGGGTCGGCGCAGTTTCCAATGAGTCACAGGCCATCCTCGAAGATTGCACGCTCGAAACGTTTTCCCATCTGATCGATGCCTGCCGGGAACATGAAATTGATTTTCTACTCCTGAGCGGCAACTCCTTTATTGCAGATGACTTCAGCATACGTGCCCGTATAGCATTAATCGAAGGCTTTCAAAAACTGGCTTCCGATCAGATTCAGGTTTTCATCGTCCCGGGACAACACGATCCTCTCAGCGCCTGGGACCTGCAGTACACCTGGCCTGCCAACATCACATTCCTCTCCCCCCAGGATCGTGATGTCATCGATATTCTGCGTGATGGCGAAACTATTGCCACACTGCAGATTCTGGGATCGGCTCATCGTAAATCTTCATTACCTCTGAAACTGAATCAGCGCAATCAGCTGTTTAATAAACAGGATGAACGTGCTCTCTCCATCGGATTGATCGCAGCAAACCTGCCAACAGATCACTCTGATATTACGGGCGATACCACTCAGGCGATTCCGCTTTCTCTGTCGGATGAATATTTGCCAGCCGAATGGCAATCAGATGAAGCCAATGAAGTTTCAGTCGATTATCTGGCGCTCTGTAAAGGCACGCAGAGTCATACGTTCGAAATGCATCCCGGTGTCGCCCATCATCCGGGAACAGCACAGGGACTCAATTTCGGTGAGCACGAACAAAACGGAGTCACCCTGGTCACTGTGGGCACAGAAGCGCAGCTGGAGCAGCGGACACTGCGACTGGCGACAGTCCGCTGGCAGGTACTGGAACTGAACCTGCAACCGGAACTCTCCCGCGCTCAACTGATTCAACACATGCAGCAATCACTCCTGTCTCAAATCAGAGGCAACTACGAAAAACTGTGGATGGTACGCTGGCAGTTCCAGGGATCGGGTGAACTGTTCGATTCACTTCGAAGCTTCAAACATCAGAGCAGTCTCAGTAATGAACTGGCACTGACCGTGAAAGACCGACTGCCGGTCGGCATTGAACAATCGTTTTACCTGCAGTCAGAAAACAGAGAGCTTCGCGGGACCAATTCCACTTTGTCTCAGTTGTTTCAAACTCAACTGGATCGGTTCAAGACGGAGACAGAACTCCCACTGAATCAGTTACTCGCACAAGCCTCTCACCTGGATCAAAGCTGGGTACACCGCCTGAATTCGGTCACCGAACAGTTGAACGATCAGCAGATCTTCAACGCAGCCCTCCACAATGGACAAACATGGCTCGATGTTTCATCGGATGAGGAAGTACACGTATGAAAATTACCAGAATCCATGTAAACCAGTTTGGGAACTGGCAGGACCTGAATCTTGCTGCACTCGATCCGGGAATCAATGTATTCTACGGCCCCAACGAAACGGGTAAATCGACGCTGATGCGCATGATTCGCGGCATCCTTTATGGTTTTCAGTCCGACGAGTTGCGCGAACATTCACGCGTTCCCGATTCCGTACCCTGGTCTGCACTGTTGGATATCCGTCACCAGGGACAGTTCTACGAAATTCAGAGACAGACAACTGCGAATGGCAGAGGTCATTTTTCGTTCCAGAGTCAGTCCAGGGGAACCTCTGGCACTGAGCTTTTGACCTCGCTTCAGTCTGGGGTGAATGAAAGTGTTTATGAAAATGTATTTGCCATCGGATTGAATGAACTTCAGGAACTGGGAACTCTGCACGGCGATCAGGTTGCACAGCATATCTATGGTTTGACACTTGGACCGGAAGGCCAGGCGATTCTGGATGCATCCAAAGCAGTCAGTCATTCACGACAATCACTATTAAGCCGCGATGCCAAATCAGGAAAACTGCCAGACCTGTATCAGCAGCTGCAGGAAATTGATGCGAAACTGGCTGACCTGAAACAGCAGTCACAACGTTTCTTCAATCTCTCCGACGATCTGCAGAAAGTCCGTGCTGAATCGGACAGTCTGAAAAAACGGAAATCAGGACTACAGTACCAGATCCGCGGGCATCGTTTCCTGGATCGCGTCTGGAAACCGTGGCAGGAAGTGCAAGACCTGCAGCAACAGTTGAAACAACTTCCTGTCGTCGCTGAGTTCCCGGAAGACGGCGTGAATCTCCTCAATGAATACGATCGGGAGATCAAGCAGGTAGAAACAAAACTGAACGAAATCAAAACGGAACTCAGTGGCCTGCGTAAACAAATCGAACAGGCGGAGCTGGACAATGACCTGTTAAACTTTGCTCCCAGCATACAGAGTCTGGTAGATCAAAAACCATGGATGACCGACCTGGAACAACAGCACCAATCAGGCAACACCCGGGTTCAGGAACTGGAAACAATCCTCCAGAACTATCTGAACCAGAATCAGAACCTGGGGAATGTCACTCATGTCAAAACTACTCCCGATAATAACCAGCGGCTGATCGAAGCTGCGCGCGAATATCGCCTTGCCGGTGCCAAGCGAAAAAATGCACACCGACGCTACAAAAAAGTTTCACGAAAATATCAACAGACTCTGGCGAGTCTGCAGGAACGGTCTGCACGACTTCTGAACGGACACTCAATCGAAGCAGAGCTGAAACGGGCGCGCGAGCGTATGAAACATCTCGAACGACTCAGCCAGTTACGGGTAAGAGAATCGGAGTTTGTGATTCGCCAGGAAGCGGCCAGGGAACAGCTGGAACGACTGCAAACCAACTCACGCCTGCCCGGCTGGGCTAAGAAAACGTTGTTCGGTTTCGCTATCGCAGGCGTTTTTCTCGTACTCGCAGGGTTCTGGCGGGGAGTCTCTGATGCGAAGCTGGTCGGATTGATTTACTGTCTGAGTGGTCTCTTCCTGGGAGGCATCACATGGGCCATTAAAAAACATTTTGAACTTGATGTGCAGGACCAGGCTGAAGAACTGCAGGATGAAAGCTGGGCACTCGACGTCCACCTGCGCGAGACACGTCAGGAAATCGAGCGTATCATGGAGGATGAGTACTTCGCACTGAAATCTCTCTCGGAAGGGCACTCACTCAGCAGCCATCGGCAGCGGGAGAGTGTACCAGCGTTAAATTTCAATGATGAAAATATTCTCCGTACCGATCTCCTGCATGAACTGGCTCTTAAGATTGCTGAACTGGAACAGCTGGAAGTTGACCAGCAGCAAGCCCAGAAAACGCGTCAATTACTGGTCAAACTGAGGAATCGCTCCCAGGAAATTCAGCGAAACTTCAGCAGCAAACGGCATGAGTGGTGCGAATGTCTTAAACAACTGGGATTGACCGAAACCCTCAAAGTGGATGACGCGTTTCGGATGTGGCATCAGGTTTCACAGGCGAACCTCTACCGGAATCAGCGTGAACTGGAACAACAGAAAATCAAGCCCTGTGGCGATCTGGTTGACATGTATTTTAATCGAGTCCGCGAATTAAGCCTGCGAATGAATCGTCGTCAACAGAATACAGAGAACCCTTTTGAACAGGTTGCCACATGGGAACGCGAACTCGAAACCATTTCAAGCCAGCGTGAAGAACGTGCGCGGTTGATGAAACAAGAACAGCGACTGCGTCAGGAAGCAGACGCTCTGAAGTTGAAGCGAGAGGAATTCAGCCACCTGCGTTCCACCCTGCTCATTCAGGGTGGGGCTGCCAGCCGCGAAGATTTCCTGAAACGGGCCGCCTCGATGACAGAACGGATTCAGATCGAAAAAACTCTGGCAACGGCACAGCGGGAGCTGGAGCGAGCCAGTCAGTCTGAACAGGAAATGGCAATTGTGGAAGAAGACCTGCTGAATTTTGATGCCGAAGCAAATGCCGAACACCTGGAAATGCTCAATCTCGAACTGGAAGATATCGAACAGGATCTGGTCACGACTGCAGAAAACATGGGTCGTCTGAAACAGGATTACCAGAATGCGAAAACGGATCGCAGCGCAGTCCAACTGCGATTTCAGCGCGAGCAGATACTCGAACAGATCAGACAGGCCAGTGAAGAATGGTTTACGACAGAGCTTTCTGCCGTCGGACTTCAGAAACTACAGGCAGAATTTGAACGCACCAGTCAACCGGAAACTCTCGCGATTGCTTCTGATTACCTGAGGCAGCTGACCAATGGAAGATACTGTAACATCTGGACTCCCCTGGGTGAGCAATACCCCAAAGTGGATGACAACGAAGGACACACGCTCACGGTCAGCGAATTGAGCAGTGGTACGCGGGAACAGCTCTTCCTGGCAATCCGACTGGCCATGGTCGAACGTTTCCGTAACAACGGTGTGGAACTACCCATGGTGCTGGACGATGTCCTGGTCAACTTTGACCAGAGCCGAACACAGGCCGCCATTGAAACCCTGATCTCTGTCGCAGAGAAAGGTCAGCAGATTCTGTTTTTCACCTGCCATCTGCACCTGACCCATCTGTTTGAAGAACAAGGGAAACCTGCAGTCTGGCTTACAGAGGAAAGCTCAAAACAGGAAACCTCATCTCCGAGACTCTCGCAGTTGCCTGTGGCGACTGAACAGCAACTGCAGCCTGCTCCTTCGAACCAGTCCTCCACAGCCGTTCTCGAAGGCCCGCTGCCAGCAGAACCGATTTATCAGCTGGAATGGTCGTCCCCCCTTCACGAGTTGTCTTCTCTCAACCAGTTTCAGGTTCAAAAACTGAATCAGGCCGGGATTCATTCAATTGCACAGCTCCTGTCTCAATCGGCCGATGAGCTGTCTACACGGTTAGCAGAAGAAATCTCTGCAGGGCTGATTTTTGAATGGCAGAGTCAGGCTCGTCTGGCGTCCTGCATTCGGGGAATCAAACCACAACAGGCGGCGTTTCTCGTCCAGTGTGGAATCACAGAACCGGGCGATATCACCAGCATGTCCTTCACGGAACTCTGGTCCCTCATCGATTCCAGCCTCCCCGCAGAGACGAGTGTCACTGAAGCACTCGTACAAGAATGGTTTCAGTCTGCACACCAGGCGCGAACATTTCAACTGCAAAAACCAACTCCCACAGAACAGAAACCTCAACAACCTGCACCACAGGAACGACGTGATTATCGCCGGGATGGCTCGCATTCTGACTCAGGAAATACGAAGCCCATCACCCCGCCTTTTTATCTGAATCGTTCCATGCCCGTTGAGCAGGCTCCTTCCATTGGCCCGAAAACCGCACATCGTCTGGAAAAAGTGGGGATCTTCTCGGTCAATGATTTCCTGGAATGTAATCCGGAAAACGTCGCGAATCAGTTGAACGTTTCTCATATTAAAGAACGCACTATTCGGATCTGGAAAAAACAGGCGAAGCTTGTCTGTTGTGTTCCCGGGCTGCGCGGCCACGATGCACAGATTCTGGTTGCCTGTGGATTTTATGAACCGGATCAGATTGTCCGTACTTCCCCGCAGGAATTATATGGCAAAGTAAAATCGTTCGTCAAAACGAGCGAAGGACAACAGATCATACGCGGTGGAAAAAGGCCGGACTTCAATGAAATCACCGACTGGATTCAATGGTCTCAAAAAGCCAGAAAGCTGCATGCTGCCTGATACGATCAGCAATACAGATCAAAATTTACTTCAGGATCAGATTGCGTCTTAACAGATTAAGCGCCGCTTTCGTGACACGGCTTTTGGCAATCGCCCGATTGACCGTCAGACCGATTTCTTCCACCCATTCTGTCTCACGATTCGCTAATGCAACGTAAGCCTGGGGAACCAGACTCGGATCCTGCCACGACTGATGTGGATCAAGCAGAATTGCTAATGCAAAGTCACTGTCAAATTTTTCTCTTGTCGCCTGCGCAATCTGAGCTGCTCCTTCTGCATCAAATCCAACCGTATCCTGTTCCTGATTTGAGTCCAGGTATTTGCTGATCGACTGAAACCGGGAAACAATTCCCCCTGCATACCAGTCAGTGGAACCATTCACTTCGGTCAAACGATAGGAAAGCAACCCTCCGGTACCACATTCACAGGTCGCCAGTGATTGCTGTCTCTGGCTGAGCAGCAGCATTACGATATGTTCCAGCTCCTCGTCTTCATAACCAAAGATAAATTCCCCGAGTCGCTCCTGAATCAATGCATGCGTCGCAGCAATCTTCTGTTCACACTCCTCAATCGAGCTCCCCATGGCTTTGATCCGCAGAGTAATCGTCGCTTCATGTGCCGTGATTCCCACTTCCGGATCCCGACCTCGACTCGTAATATCGCCCAGCAACTCTTCTGTCTTTGATTCCCCCACGCCGAAACAGTTGATTCTCGCAAAGCGAATCATGTTCGTGCCACGAGTCACTCGGGGTAATACCGACTGATAAAACATCGGCTTCATTTCTGAAGGAACGCCCGGCATCGCGGCAATCAGCGAGACTGATTCCCCATCAATCCGTGGGACTTCCATCCAGATTCCCGGGGCGGTTCCATGTTCATTCTGAATCGGTTCCGCGCCCTGGGGAAACATCGCCTGAATGCGATTCCGCTCAGGCATTTCACGCGAACGCTTCTGAAACATCGCCTCGATGATCTCCATGGATTTTTCATCCAGCACGAGATCTGTCTCTGTTAATTCTGCCAGAGCCTGTCGGGTCAGGTCATCCAGCGTGGGTCCCAGCCCTCCTGTGATCAAAATCAGATCGGAACGCTGCACGGAGAGTCGAAACTGCTCTGCAATTTCATCCAGATTGTCGGCGATCGTGGTATGAAAATGAGTAGAGATGCCAATCGCAGCCAGCTCTGTGCTCAGCCACTGACTGTTGGTATCGAGTTTTTCGCCATTTGTCAGTTCACTGCCAATCGCGATTATTTCTGCTTGCATTTCTGTATCCAGTAACAACATGGGAGAATCACTGTTCCGGCAGTGATGTACTGTTTTTTCCCAGCGATCAGACCGGAACCTGCAATGCCAGTTTATACTGTTCCACAGTTTTCTCAACCATGGTCTCAACCCGGAATTCCTGCCGGACCAGTTCTCGAGCCGATTCTCCCATCGCCCGCGCTTTCAGGGGATCATCCAGTAGTTTCAGGATACTGCTTGCCAGTATTTCACTGTTCGAGGGAGGAATCACCAGCCCTGTTTCCCCATCGCGGATTACAGAATAGATCCCGCCAACCCCGGTCGCAATCACGGGTTTGGCTAATGCCATCGCTTCCAGCATAATCGTACCCAGCCCCTGCCTGAGTGAAGCCAGGCAGAAAATATCCATTGCTTCCAGAGAAATGGAAAAGTCATACAGATTAGGAACAAAGGTCACGTTTTCAGAAATTTCCAGATCCCGGACCAGATGCCGCAAATTACTTTCCTCCGGGCCTGCTCCCGAAACTAAAAATTGAACATGCGGATTCACTTCCAGCACGCGACTGGCTGCCCCCAGAAAGTAAGGCAGCCCCTTGATCGTCTCCAGCGGGCCTGCTGTACCTACAACAGGCTCATGATCGCGGGACAGAACAGGGATATGCTGTGACTGCTCAGGCACATCTACTCCACTGGGAATTACCAGCACAAAATCTTCGGGCAAACCGGTGCGGGCTATCAAGTCTTTTTTAACAGACTCGCTGACAGTGATGATTCCCCTGCACCACCGCATATCGATCCGCAGACGCTCATCACTCTGCAGGTAGTCATTCACCGTCAGCAGAAAAGGACGTTTCAGTTTGCGGGCCAGCCACTGCCCCTGTGACAATACATGGCGTGACTGGATATGAATCAGATCAGGTGGCTTCTTTTCCAGTTCCTGTTTGACGAGATGTAAAAGCAGGTGTCCCAGCATCGGAACATTCAGATTCCGGTACTCTTTAATGTCCAGTTTGGATCGCAGGCCGGGATCAACCTTTGTCGCATTGGGACAGACCACCCTGGCAGCAATCCCATAAGCGGCCGTATATTGTGCCAGTCGCAGGGTATAGGCTGAGGTACCTCTGACTTCAAAAGGCCCTGCAAATAACAATACATCAAGAGGTGAATCTGCTTTACTCATTTGTATCGTTCCCGCGCTGCATGATCTGCAGACAAAACCAAAGCGATATGTTGTGACAGATTCATATTCAGGAACGGCGACGGGATAGAGGAGGTGAGAGAATTTCGTTCAGAATAATGGCCTGCTGAAATGATTTACGGTCGCGCAGCAACTCACGAAGTTGTCTGCTTCCACCTCTTTTACCATCAGAGGAGTGCCGCGTTTCATTTTCTTTCGAACCAAAGAGGTCTGACTGAGGGCGACTGGCTTCGTTGTCGGCCTTGCGGTGAATTCTGCTTTGAAGATGTTTCTTCTGACTCTTCTCGATCCGATCACGCATCGAGCCGCCTAATCGTTTCTGGCGGGCTTCTTCCTGCAGCTCTGCCCGTTCGCGGGCGGAAACTTGAACCTTGGGTTCTTTCACCGTTTTCTGCGGAGAGACGGTTTTGCTGCCTTGCTGAGCTCTACGTCTTTGTGGCCGAGAAGGCTGTTTTTCCCGGCGACGTCTGGCAGGAGGTTGTTGAACGCTCGTGGTTGCCTGGACATCGTCTTCAAAGGAATCCACTTCGACTGGTTTCCCCTTTTTCTCCGCCTGGGGATTCATGGCCTCCTGCAGAAATTTTTCAAGTTCTTTCTGCAGTGCGGCTTTCTCTTTGACTTTCCCCGGTTGCGGTTTATTTTTTTCCTTGGCTATATTACCGATCGCACTTGCGGCGCTGATCAACAGGAAAATGACTCCGACAATCACGCCGATAATATCATCGCCAGCTGCCAGTATTGGAAATTCCATAACTTGATTCCAGTCCTTCTAATCCTGTCACACAGACTGACTTCTTCCCGAATCCGCTGTAACACAGCCTATGAGGAAGGGGTCATTTCCCGTTCGGGGGTTGCAATGGCATCACGCATCTTCGTATCAGCCTGGACGTTTTTCAGTTCATAGTAATCCATCAGGCCCATTTTCTTACTACGAAACGCACTGGCAATCGCCTGCGGAACCTTGGCTTCCGCCAATACGACTTTCGCCCGGTTTTCCTGTGTCAGTGCTACCATTTCCTGCTCACGCGCCTTCTGTTCCGCACGTCGTTGTTCTGCTTTGGCCTGCGCCACACGCATCTCTGCTTCCGCATGATCTGCCTGCAAGCGGGCACCGATATTTTCGCCCACATCAACATCAGCAATATCAATCGAAACAATCGTATAAGCGGTCTGTTTCTCCAGGCCTTCATTCAATACGATCTGCGTAATTTTATCAGGGTTTTCCAGCACCTTTTTGTAGGAATCTGTTGAACCGATGGCCTGTACAATCCCCTGGCCCACCCGTGCGATCACGGTCTCTTCGGTGGCACCGCCGACCAGCTGTTTCAGGTTCGTCCGCACGGTGACACGGGCTCGTACATTCAACTGAATTCCATCGCCGGCCACGGCATCCAGAGTGCTGTTCGTCTTGCGGGAATCCGGACAGTCAATGACCTTGGGATAAACACTCGTCCGGACTGCATCCAGAATATCACGCCCGGCCAGGTCAATCGCCTGTGCCGATTGCCAGTCCAGATCAATCTTGGCCCGTTGGGCGGCAATCAAAGCCCGAATCACATTCGGCACATTTCCCCCGGCGAGATAATGTGCTTCCAGATCCCGGGTGGAGATATCATAAGTACGGGTAACCCCTGCCTGAATCGCCATGATTTTACTGCGAACGATGATTGTGGGATTCACTTTTCGAATCGTCATCATCACCAGATTCGGAAACGAGATCCTGGCATTTGTCATTTTGCACTGAATCCACAACCCGGCAAAACGGGCGAAGACTGCAATAAACACCAGCACGCCGAGAAAAACAACAACCCCGACAATCCAGACAATTGTGGAACTATCTTCGGCAGCGAAAAGATTCAAGTCGTTCATTCCTGTTTTCCAATCCTAAGAATATCTAGAGTGCATCACATTTAACCATAGCGTCACTCAATCTATTATACTCGGTTCAAACGGCTCTGGAGACACTACAGTAAAACTGGACACAGTCTAGATCCAGGTGATGTTCAGAAACAGCTGTAACCAACTATTAATACCTGTTACTCCATCGTGACTTGCTTATTGTAAAGTAAATTTCGTTCAGCATCCAGAGACGACCTTCAGATTCAGCTCTCTGGCACTTCAAAGTCGAGTGACTCATCAGCGATTTTATCATCGGAGGTCGTTGATTCCTCTCCTGACTTCGCCTCATCTGTATCAGGCTGTTTGACAACCTTGACGACCAGTCTGTTCCCTTCTACCGCAATAATTTCGACATTCACCTGCGCATCCACTATCATGCCCTGGCTTTCGCAGTGGTGTCTTTCATGATTAACGAGTACGAACCCGCTGGGGTTCAAAAGAGTTTGTGTTTTTCCAATCTTTCCGATCAGAGATTGTAAATGCTCGGTTTCTTCACGAAACCCCGTTACCTCATCCAAAGTCGGAACTTCGTGGATCACCTTTTTCCCCCAGGCAGTATTGGGAAAGATTCGCACTGCAAACCCCAGCGTCGTGGGAATCAACACAATCACGCTGGCGATATAAGTCCACCACGATCCAGGGCTCGTTCCCCACCAGGCCATCCAGGCCGCCCAGACAGAGCCGGCAATGCTGGTTAATGCCAGAACAGCAATGATTCCGCCAGAGGGAAGAAAGATCTCGGCGACCATCATCATCAACGCGACAGCTAAAGCTAGAATTGCAATGAGTGAATAATCCATCAGATCTACAGACTTTCCGTGCGCTGTCCTTTCCCACCTTGGTTTCAAACCGGAAAAGTACAATAGTTCGAGTGAATTCAAACAGTCATTTCTATTCGTATACTCGTACAGGACGGCAGCTTATGACGCTGCAGTCTTATTGTACCGGTTCCCATCAGCAAGGCAAGCTGCGAACGGGAAATCCTAAACAGATAGGAGGTAACGAGATGCGAAAACACCAAAATTGAGTGCTGCCTTATTCGGTTCGGTGGTCCATTTTCGACACTGGTACTGCTGCAATCATTATGTCAGAATTATGTGAATTGTACATTTAAACACGCGGCTAGGTTTGCTCCCGAAAGCCAGTACCCTGACTGGTTGCCGCGCTGTTTTACTTCTCAGGGTTTTGCCACAGGGGGCAATTATGGATTTTCCAATCAATGATGAGAAGCTGAAAGCAGCGTCTTCCAACCTTACTATTTACCTCATGTATGCAGTCAGGGTTCTCAACTGGCACAGCTGGGAAAAGCTCAAGGTGAAGGATGAAGCCAAGCGGGAGAAAGTAACGGCAAGCTTTGACAGAATGGAAAACAAGGTGAGGGAAAGCTTCCCGAATGCGGATGAGATTCTCAATAATTCATTTCATGTTTTTGCTGCTAAGTCTGATCTGTACTCGTTTGAATCCGTAGCTCCACCTTCAAACCCGTTTATCTTCATTGAAGAGTATGACGAAATCATCGGAACGAGCGCTCATCATGCTTGTGTATGTTTTCTACGGCGATGCCTGCGGACTGATTTTTGGAAGGACAACCAGTCTGTCATGGATCGGTGGAAGTCTGAGCTACTGCCAAAACTCAACCAGAATCAACTACAGAAGCGGATGTACTGGGAACGGATGCGCGTTTTTGAAACTTCTGATTTCGGAGTCAATCACAATTATGAAGGGATTCCCACTACAGATCAGATGATCGCAGCAGAGGATGATGTTTTCGATATGGCAAGAAGGAAGATGAAAATAGGAGACCAGGAAGCAGAATTCTCTCCAGTACCATTCAAATTGATTCATTACCTCTACAATTCTAAAACCCAATCGGCATCATTCGAAGAATTGCGAAAAAACGTATGGAAAAATGACGTTGGTGACAGGGGTATCCTTTCGGCGAAAGATAAATGCAACAAGGCGCTTTTAGATGCTGGTCTATGCAATATATGGGTTCTGAGTGGATCAGATTCCAGTCAACATATTGCAATGGGTAAGCCTCACAAATAAACCGCTAAAAGAGGTGGAATTGTGGCTCGATTTGTGTAAAGCACTTCCGATAAAAAATCACTATCAACGACAGGCCAAGTCAGTTCCTGTCAGGTAGTGATTTTTTTTTATTGGGAGCGACTGAGATGACGACCGTAATTCAAGAAACACCTCTTTTACTGACAGAGCGACAGGCCTCTGAACTTCTCAACTGCTGCGAACGCACTGTAGCCAGAATGCGCCAGGCTGGCGAGATACCCGTTGTGAAACTGCGCGGCGCAATCCGGTATTCTCGTGAGGATCTGCTCAATTACATAAAAGCAGAATCGAAGACCGTTTCAGCAGAAGATTCCCCCGAAATGGACAATGCCCCCAGATCCTAGCCGATCTGAGGGCATTTTTTCGTGTATCCAAAGGACACCAACAACAGGTAACCAGATTATGAACTATGTGTGCGTGATGGTCAACTGTTTTTCTCTGATCGGGAGAGCGTTTGACCATGAATAAAAACATTCTGACAAACTTCAAAGATGTGAAGATTGTAAACAAGGACGGTACGACCAAAAAAGGTACTGCGCCTAAGTCGATGCAGGAGATGGTGAAAGAAATACAATCTCTTCTGAAAGGCTGGCCGAAGGTTTGCGGCAATGAGCTGTTTTACCATGATCCGAAATCAGGCACGAAGGTTGATTTCATCTCGAATGCGGCGGCGCTGGGCGGGATCATCGGCACATTAACAGGGCAGCCTTCAAAGTTCTACCCCTATCCAGGGTATCACAAGCTAGCAGAATTCTTGAAAGAGCTGATCCGGGTTTCTGAGAGATTCGATGACATTGCCGATTTGCCACATGAACCGAAAATGCCGGGTACTTATTATACCTGCGATTTTCCAGAACCGGGAAATGGTGATGCCCTGCAGGGGTTGGTTGACCGATTCAGTCCAGAGACTCAAATCGACTCGCATCTAATTCTGGCTGCAATCGTAACTCTGTTTTGGGGTGGTCGTGGAGGGCAGCGGCCCGCGTTCCTGATCACCTCGGACGATGGCCCGGGCAGCGGAAAAAGTCAGTTCGTCAACTGCTTGAGCAAACTTGTAAATGGCAAACTGGATGTATCACCGAAAGAAGATTCTTCGCAAATCAAACAGAGAATGCTTTCAGCAGAGGCCACAGGCAAGCGGATTTTCGCAATTGATAATCTCAAGTCATACAAGTATTCAAACTCAGAACTTGAGGCCATGATTACGCTGTCTGAGATTTCCGGCAAACGTCTCTATGTTGGCGAAGCGACCAGGCCGAACACGTTTTGTTATTTCATTACTGTGAATGGTGCGTCACTCTCAAAAGACCTCGCACAACGGTGTGTGATTATCAAACTCTCAAAACCGCGTTACTCGCTTGGTTGGGAGGATGAGACTCACGATTACATCGAAAAGAATCAGGCCGCAATTATCGCTGACGTGATTGGTTTTCTCAGGAAAGACGTTGAGCAATCGGAACATATCAGCAGCCGATGGGGACCGTGGTATCGCGATGTATTGTCCAGGCTACCAGATCCAATCGAAGCACACAGGCTTATTCGTGAACGGCAGCAGATTACCGACGTTGACCAGGAAGAGACTGGAATCATTGAAGACTACTTCAGAGGGAAACTTGCTGATTGTCGGTACTCGGTTGACACTGAAAAAGTCTTCATTCCTAACACGGTGGCAACTGACTGGTACAACAAAGCGACCGGAGAAAAGAACGGAACTTCGAAGGTATCACGCATTCTGAAACAGAAAATCAGTGAAGAGTGTTTTTCATGTCTGCAGGTCAATTCATCGGGTTCATACGGTCGGGGGTTTTTGTGGGTTGGTCAACAATGGGACTGTATCTCTACTGTTCGTACTGACTTACTGCATCAAATCGAAATTAACGGAAAGCTCGCTTAGTACGCTTTTTCCCTATTGTTGTTTCTTCTGTTTGTAAACGGTTTCAAAGTCTTATTTTTAGGCAGAGAGTAACAATAGAAAAAAAGTGACCTTTCCGCGCTAAGCGAATACAGAAAGGAAACACATGATAGATACAGAAATGAAACGGGAACTGATGCTATTCGGCGCGTACCTCGCTGATGCGGGTGGCATTCGTTCCAGGCTGACCAGTAACGAATTCGTGAACAACGATATTGCAGCCTGTATCGAGGAACTGGAAGCCGTTGCCAGTGGCAGGAAGCAACAACAGGAGACCAGATTCCTACCTTCCCTCTTGGATAAATTGGAATGTCCGAGCGGTGGGGATGCAATCGAACGAATTGAGCAGGCTGTGAAGTCGAACGCAGAATACAAGCGAATCAGAAGGCTATGTCGGTTGGGAGCGTTGTCAACCAATCCGGCAGACCTTGAACGAATCAAGAAACAGTTTCAACCAGCATAAAGGGC
>TARA_R110000868_G_scaffold138329_1_pt1 | contig 64084 bp, 71 predicted proteins | sample TARA_R110000868 | Tara Oceans TARA_R110000868 (sample SAMEA4397489) | marine metagenome | biome: Polar Biome; feature: [SRF] surface water layer (ENVO:00010504); material: water (ENVO:00002006), including particulate matter (ENVO:01000060) such as... | depth 5 m | reverse complement strand
AATACTATATATATTAAGGGTAGTGATTTTAAATTTATTAAAAAACAGGGTAAAAATGGCAACTTTTGAGAAACGAGAGACCAGTAAAGGAACAACATTTAAAGCAATTGTTCGTGTAAAAGGCTTCCCTGCCAAGCGTAAAACATTCAAGCGACTTACCGACGCAAAAGAATGGGCGAAACAGTTAGAAGTTTCCATGATGAAAGGTGAGTTTGTTACACTTGGAAAAGACGCACAGAGACACACCGTACGTGACTTAGTCAAAATATGTCTTGATATGGATCTATCCACCAAAAAGCAAAAAACTCGAGATACAGAAGCTAGCTTTTTAAACTGGTGGGTAAATGCAATTGGTGACTACGCCCTACCCCAAGTAACGCCTGAACTAATTTCTCAGCAGCTGGTCATCCTTCAAGGTGAAGGCCTGAAGAACGGCAACGGAGACCCAACCAAGCTTAAATCTAGGCGCACCATAAAATACTATAGAGACATTATGGATAGAGCCTTCAAAAAGGCTGTACAACTTAGATGGATAGCTAAGAACCCCTTCGATGAAGTTGATGCCATCACCAAGCTCAATAATGAACGTATCCGCTTCCTAGACGATGATGAACGAGCTAGAGTTTTAGCAGCCTGCAAACAAAGTGAGAATAAAGATCTTTACGCTATTGTGATTTTTGCAATTTCAACAGGTGCTCGAAAAGGTGAAATATTAAAACTCACTTGGAAAGATGTCGACCTAGAGAGAAGCCTCGCCGTTTTACATAAAACAAAGAATGGTGAAACACGTTCAGTACCCATCGTTTCACACTTAAAAGATATATTGCAGGTTAAAAAAGAAAATAGACGTATGGATACTGACCTCCTCTTCCCTCGTAAGGATGGCCTTAAAGCCGCCAACATTCGAAAAACATGGGAAACCGCCCTTAAAAAGGCAGAGGTAACAGACTTTCGCTTTCATGATCTTAGACACTGTGCAGCTTCTTACCTTGCAATGAATGGAGCGACATTATCAGAGATCGCCGCAGTACTCGGCCATAAAACCCTACAGATGGTTAAACGCTATTCACATATATCGGAGCAGCATACAACTCAAGTAGTCACGAAAATGAATAATAAGATTTTCAAAGCCGAGAAATAACAAAGATAAATTATAGGTTGATATGCAAAACAAAGCAAAGCTAGAAGTCTTAATTCTCAAAAATGAATTTTATTGCTTTATTGCAAATAAAAAATGCCGTTTTCAAAAACCTATCTGCTCATAGGGATTACTGGTATTTCTATTTAAATAATAAACACAATAGCACCCTTCTTATTAATACTAAAAACTAAAGAAGAGAAAGCAAAAAAGAGAGAGGCAAAGCCTCTCTCTTTTTATATCGATATCAAAGCAATCCAAACCTTTTAAAAACTTCTATGTAAACAGCTTTCTGCTGTGGCTGTGCTCTTCCAACAATTTCCTCTACTGTCTTCCATTCATATTTAGCAAATTCAGCAGGAGAGGAATGCGATAAATTAATATCACTCTCGCAGTTACCAGTGAAAGTGCATAAATACCATTTATGCGCCTGACCGATCCACGTTGCTGGTTCAATAAGTGGTTCAAACTTATATGCCAAAACATCTGACAACTCACTTTCAAACCTTACATGCTCGGGGGAAATACCAGTTTCCTCCTTCAATTCACGTAACAAAGCCCCCTTCGGCTCCTCACCTAGGTCTAAACCACCTTGAGGCATAACCCATTCACCGTTATCGTCAGTAACCCAAGCACCTTCCTCTTCCTCATCAGAACGTAAAGCGAAGAAAATTTTGTTAGTTTCTGGTTGACGCAATACAACCGCAACACCTTGACGAAATTTTTCTAGATTAGATTTTTCTACATATGGTAATTCCATAATAAACACCTTATATTTTTAAGTTAACAAGAGCCTTTTTGCCCTTAAAGCAAGTTGATGAAACGCTTCATTAAACCAGCAGGGTAAAGGCTGACAAAGAGAGTGAACCTCTTCCCTAAATTCAATGATATACGCATGTTTTTCTTTACTATAACCAATTGGGCCATCATAAATTAAATCCCATAGATTTGCAAAATTATCGGCTGCTTTATCAAGCTTAGCAACAGCACTAAAATTGGAAATTATCTCAAGTTCTTCTGTGTCATCATCGGTAAATATTGATAATTCACAGACCAAATTTGAAATATCTAAAGTAAACCTGCCTTTTAAAAGAACAAATATATCTTCAGTTTTAAGATTTAAATTGCTTTGGCAATCCTCAACAACGTCATGCAGCAACGCCGCTAACTGCTGAGTTTTATTACCGCCTAGAATATAAGATAGGTACCAAACCATTAATGGATGGTCTGTATAAGGCCTATTAAGCGGGCCTAACCTAACTTGATTTCCATGGGCGTTTTGACAAAACAAAAAAGCATCCCTCAGATCAACCAATATCTTAGGCTCAGCATATTCATCAAATAGCTGAAGCTCATAAGTTGGTACGTAGATCTTTTGAAAAACCCCAGAGATAGCATCAATAGTTTTTAAGTTTAGATCAGTACACATAATACCCTCCTAATAGAATTAGGCAAAAAAACGGTAATTGAGATATGTCCTAAAACAAATTGTATACGAAAGTATCGCCCGTGTCAACAAAAACAGATGTATTTAGAAAGTGGTTACCCGCTAATGCGTTCTAACTTAGCTATATTCTCCTCAATAGACTGTGCAACATTAGCCTTATAGCCCCAACATTCAACATCTTCAATATAAGAAAAATCGGTACCTGTGGCAGCACTCAAAGTTCCTAACAGAGCTATAGTTTCATAGAAAACAATCAAACCTTTATCCATACCCTGCTTGACATAAATATCCATAAGCTTTGCACGCAAGGGGCTGCCAATCAACTGAGAGGTCATTTCCCCGACACCAGCCTCACATATAGAAAAGCCAAGTATAGGTAGGTTTAATAAGTTAAGATTGCCGCTATCATCCATTATAAAATTCTTTAAATTCATATCAAAAGAAACAACCGCAAAACTATAGTTGCCCTCTTGACTTTTCATCGCACAATAAGAGGTCAACACCTTTTCAAAATGCCCCCATTTACTGCTAGTACCAAAGGCTTTAGAGAACTTGCCTGCATATATAGAAATTGCAGCATTTATAGATCCATCAAAGGTTTTGTATAATGGCCTAGATGTTTTATAGGCACCATACCCCTCTTTAGGCAGTGACGGTATTTCATTAATTGCAGACAACAACTCTTCAAGTAACACTAGAAACTTAGCTTCAATATCTTCTGTTATGTCACCAGACTCAATAACATCACGTAAATCTCTACCTTGCATATATTCACTAACAACAAAAGGGTGGCCATTCAACAAGTGTGGCAGTTCATCAACCTTTAATATTTTTTGACAGCTTATTTTATGTGAAATAAATTCATTACATCGCTTAACAAACTCAAGGTCAATATCAAGGTCTGACAAAAGCTTAAACGTGTACAACCCAGCATTTGTATGCACCAAATAAACATCATTATTGCTGTCACTTATAAGCTTTGGCTTACCAACCACCTCTAGCTTCAACCCACCTTCAAAATAGTCTTTTATAGCGCATTCTATTGCTTGCATAAGTGCATTACCCTTCTAACAATTCTTCTGAAATATTCTTAATATGGAGACAGGCGGAAATTATACCATCAACCTTCTGCCCATCAATAGCATAATCACCGCGTAATGTCCCTAAGAATACCAGTTCTAAATAAACCAGAATCATAATATCGCCAAACATTTTTTTCTCTTCTTTGCTAAGGTTAACCTTAGACTGATAGCCATTAAACAGCGGTTCATTTTTAATAAATGCATCCCACAAAGGAATATCACCACCAAAGTTCGTTGAGTTATTAGCATACTCAAAAACTGTAGACGTTAAATAAAGTTCTGCCAAGTCGTGTATTTTGGTATTTACATGCGCATTATCAAAATCTACCAACCATGCAGCCTTGTCGTTATTATACAATATATTATTAGGGCTAAAGTCACCATGCACCCAAATACATTCTAAAGCTTTAAAACTTTCACTATCCCTATATGCTTGGCATTTTTGTTTCAAGCCCTCAACCTTATTAAGCAAGCCCTTATCCAACTTAACCGCAGGCACATTTTCTATTACTAAATCAATAAAAAGCATAGAAGTTGAAGCTGTAGAAACCTTCCCCTTACACTTTAGATAACGCTCAGATAAACTATGAAACTCGGCTAGAAAAGAACCTGTATAAAAAGAACAATTCGCTTCATCTTTAAACTTCTCACCAGACTCACATGAATACAAAATCCATGTCGCGCTTTCATATTCAACCCAGCTTTGACCAAGCTTAGTACTGTAGATTGATGGCGTAGCAAACCCTTGTGACAATAAAAAGCTTACAAAGCTATTTCTATCTGTCATTGCTTTTTGGTCAGCAGCATAATCAGGGATTCGTTTTAAGAAACATTTTTTACCATCACTCAGTACAAATATATATTTCTCACTAGTATCAGTATCTACAACCATCTGATCTTTTATACTAACAATCTCACCCAGTGCATACACATCCTTAAAAAAGGCTATTTTATTTGAGTCAATACTATAGTTTCCAGCCAGTTTACCCATACAGCCCCTTCTATAAACATTTAATTATATCCCACAAAACCTTTGTGATATGCTCATATACTAATATAATAACTCAGTCACTTCAATAACAACAAATACGAGTAAACACTAATGACTATTCTAAATGACCTAAAAGATTTAAAGAACCAGGTTGAAACACCCCACCTTATCTATTCTGAAGAGGTGTTAGAAAGTGCATTATTAGCCATTAGAAAGTCCTTGAATGATAATTTAAGCACCGATGCTTCAATTTATTACGCCGTTAAAAGTTGCTACAATAAAATGGTTATGCAAACAATTGCGAACCTTGGCGCAGGTGACAGCCCCATGTCCTTATAAAATTCGTAAGATGCACTGAAAATAGTTTTCTTTATTTGGTATACGGTTTGATACCACTCACTTTTTAAAACTTGGTGAAAATGGTCTTCAGGACATTTCCAAGAGTTAGGAGCCTGAGCATAAACTTCTTTTAATTCTCTAAGCTGTAATGGCATCAAACATCTCCACAAACCATTAATTGTACACATATTATACGTTGTACCAAAAAATAATACATGTTACAAACATAAAGGTAAAATTTATACGGAGAAATATACATGAACGATCTGCAAAGCCTAACTGTCCAAGACATTAAGGACATGTCTTACGTTGAATTTATTTCACTACTGAGAGAAACAAACAGATGCCCAGGCGGCAAGCAGACCATTAAAAAAATATTGCAGAACTCTTTCGTTTCAGCCAATTCAAACGTACTTGAAATAGGTTCAAACACAGGCTTTACATCACTTGAAATAGCAAGAACAGTAAAATGTAAAGTAACAGGTATTGAAATTGACCCTACCGCTGTTGAAGAGTCAAAAAGGCTGCTATCTCAAGACACAAAAGAGATACAACAAAATGTAAACTTTAAAGTTGGTTCAGCATTAAAAATCACAGAAGAAGACAATGCTTACGACTTATTAGTTGCAGGTGGTGCGACATCATTTATGGATGACAAAAAAACTGCACTGAAAGAATACCACCGTGTAATAAAACCATGGGGCTTTTTATCCATAACCAACCTCTGCTACCTCACACAACCTCCTGCTGAAGTGGTTGACAATGTTAGTGAAATCATTGGTGTAAATATAAACCCTTGGTCTTCTAAGCAATGGATGGATCTATTTAAACAAAATACGAACTTTGAAGTTTACCACTTTGAAGAGAATAACTTACAGCACAAAACGCAGAACGAAATAGACGAATATGTTTCTTACTTCATCGAAAAAGAACACATTAAAAACTTACCAAGCGATGTCAAGGAGACCATAAGAGAGCGTTGGGGAAATACCATAAGTGCCTTCAATGAAAATCACAAATACCTAGGTTACATACTCGTCCTATTTAGAAAAAGATACTTAGAAGAAGAGTCTGAGTTCTTTACCAACAATTAGAATAAAAGTGACTGGGATAGCTGCTATGAATGATTCACCCTTAAACCTGAAAGTGCCGAAACATATTAAAAAAGGTGACAAGGTTGCCCTTGTCACTTCATCATGGGGTGGCCCTGCTACATTCACTAAAAAGTACAATATCGGCAAACAGCAGCTTGAAAGTTATTTCAATGTCCAAGCTATAGAAATGCCACACACACTAGACAGCGCAGAAAATGTGTACAACAACCCCAATACTCGTGCTAAGGACCTAATGCAGGCATTTTCAGACCCTGAGATTCGTGGTATTATTTCATGCATTGGCGGTAGCGACTCTATTCGCATGCTACCCTATATTGACTATAATATTATAAAAAACAACCCCAAACCCTTCCTAGGCTACAGCGATAGTACAATTACTCACTTCATTTGCCTTAAAGCTGGCATACGTAGCTATTACGGTCCATCTATCATGGCTGGCTTTGCTGAAAATGGTGGCCTATTCAACTACATGAAAAAATCTGTGCAAAAAACACTATTCTCAAACAATACAATTGGAAAGATAGAGCCATGCACTGAAGGCTGGGTTGTGAAACAGTACCCATGGGATAAGGAAGAACTATTCCATAAAAAACGTGAATTACAGCCACCTATGGAAAGAGAGCTCTTACTGGGAAGCGGTAAAGCTAGGGGCCACCTTATTGGTGGCTGCATGGAAAGCCTAGAAGCTATAAAAGCCACACCAATATGGCCAAGTTTAGAAAGTTGGTGCGGGGCAATTTTATTTTTCGAAACATCAGAAGACTCCCCTTCCGTGACAACCGTCACCGACTGGTTAAGAAATTACGCTGCACAAGGGATCCTTGGCATAATTAATGGCATTATACTAGCAAGGCCTGGCGGCGAATGTGACGAAGATAACCTGAAAAAACAAGAAGAAGCATTTGTTGATGTAATATATGGTGAATATGGCTTAGATATACCTATATTATCTCGCTTAGACTTTGGCCATACAGACCCTCAGTTTGTTATCCCCTATGGCGCAAGAGCTGAAATAGACTGCAAACAAAAAACATTTTCTATTTTAGATAGTGGGTGTAAATAAGTTATTAAATGATACTGTCTTTATTTTTAAGGCTTTAAATATTTCAAATATAGCTGTCATTGTAGATTTAAATTAGAGATACACTCAAAGGAAATTTATGGAATTATATCCACCTAAATCATTCTATACAAATAGATTAATTATGGAAGCATGCCGAATAGAAGATGCCCAAGATCTATTCTCTAATTATACGAGTAGCCAAGAAGCTTCTAAGTATTTACAACGTAAACCTCATGATAACATAAAAAAAACAGAAAACTTTATAAAGAACTGGGGCGCTGATAATTGGGATAATTGCAGCGGAAATTATGCATGGTCAATGAAGAAAAAAAAATCAGGTGAAGCCTTTGGTGTTTTTATTTTAATTGTAAAATCTAATGAAGCGGAGATCCATTTTGGTATGCAGGCTACGATGAGTGGACAAGGGCTGGCTACAGAAGCAGGCCTTACAATCATAGAATGGTTAAAAAATGAGGCCTCAATTAAAAAAATCTCCACAGTTTGTGATATCGAACACAAATCTAGCCAGAATGTTTTATCTAAAATAGGCTTAAAAAAAACCAAGCTATTAGAAAAAACATTACTATTACCAGCCAAAGGGAATCAATATAGAGATGCCTGGCTATACGAGTGGAGTAAATAACATTAAGAAGCTATGCAATAAAAAAAATAAGTTAACTCTCTTTTCTCACACCTTCCACTCCAAATAAAAATTTAAATTTACTCTTTTTCTTTTTGGTATATTTAAACCCCTCATTAGAGGCTAAAATAAATACGCTCTTACCAATCCAGATACGGATGTAAATGGCCTTTACCTTCATTTTAACAAATCCAGATTTGCGAACCTCACTGCCGTCAGAGTACTCTGTTTCGGTGTTTATGAACGTATCACTCCCAAAACCGATTTCAGTAAAAATTTGATAATCCATGATATTACCTTTAATTATTCTAAGATCTTATCTAATATAACACGTCTATTTTCAAATAAGATGCCATCTTCTTTTATTGCGTTTTCAATAGAGAAATACTTTCGAGCTATCATCTCATCCGATTCTTTAAAAGGTAACTCTTCATCAACAATGGCTGATACAAAGACTTCATAAGCTTCTGGGTATGGACGCCTATAATCTTGAGGTGGCTTTCCGTCTACCAAAAGCCTTTGATGAGCGACAATTTTAACGTTTTTAATTTTAACACAGGCCTCTTCTACGGTTTCTCTAATCGCTGTGTCTATAACGCTTTCACCTTCATCTCGACCTCCACCTGGTATATTCCATCTATCTTTTCGATCATTTGCTAGAAGCAATTCCCCGTCAGAATTAAAAACATAGACAAATACCGCAGCAACTTTTTCAATAGGGGGAATTGAATCTGTAAAATATAGCTCAACTTTGTTTGGCTTGGGTAACCAGAAAACGTTTTTTATATATGAATACATATTTCACCTTATAAATACAGCCTATAACCAACATAGGTTGTTGAATTTTTATCTTTAAACACCTACACTATATAGATAAATCAATATCAGGGCAAACAATGACAAATAACAAAAACCGCAGGGTTGAAAAAACACCTTCCGAACAAGAGTTATATAAAATCTCTAAATCATCAATCAAGATATTTATTGAAGAGGAACGTCGCTTTGATGAGCTTGATAAACTGCGCGAAGTGCAAATGCAGTCACGTGTTTGGAAACGCACTGTTGCATTTTGTGGTTTCTTAAACTTAATCCTCATATCACTTGCACTATGGGGGATGTATAAATGAATGTAGAGCATAAACAAGCTTGGGCTTGGGCAATTTTCAGTGTCCTTGTTCTATGGGGCTGTAACAATGTGATGATCGCTTACAGTGCACAGGTACTCAAAGCGAACTACCTTATTTACACATGCAGTGCCTTTATAAGCTGTGCATTCTTCTTGCTACTTGTTGGCGGTAAAGGACCTCTCGTTAAAGAAACTTTACGCTCTATCGACACATGGCTCTTTGGGCTTATTATGTTACTCGGTTACGTCTTAACACTTAGTCTATTTTCTTACGTATCCTCAACTGAAGGAAGTTTATTGCAGCGCATAAGTTTACTGTTCAGCGTACTTTTAAGTTGGACTTTTTTAAGTAGAGCTCCTACAAAAGGCCAGCTTACAGGTGTTGCTTTAGTTACATTTGGGCTATTTATGGTTTGCCGTGACTTACCTGAAGAACATAAAGGTATCATTTACCTGCTTATGTTTTTAGAAGGTTTGGCTTTAACAGGGCGTATGTTTGTTGCAGAAATTCACCGTCCACATCAACAAGCCGTGAAGTCTGATAATGACCCACGTGCAAAAGCACGTGTTGTTGGCTTTGTTATGTTTGTGATTAGTACCTTCTTTTTGGCGCTTACAGCATTGCTTGCCGTGCTGCAAACATTCACACCGCTGCCTATTGAAAGCAATATACTACCAACCCTGAATGACTTTATGCACGCGCCAAGTATCTTTGCAGGATTATTTGCTGGCGTTGTCCTTATTGCACCTTTGCGTGTTATTGAGTTTTCAAGCGTACAAACCATTAAAACAGAAAACTTTTTAGCCCTTGCTGCCCTATCATCTGTCGCAACATATTTCTGGGAATGGTTAACACAACCTATTACAGGTTTAACTTTAAAAACATTCTCACAAAACGATTTAATAGCAGGTGCTATTATCACCATTGGTTGCTTAGTTGCCGCTGTAAGTGTGGCGTCAAAGTCAAAAGCCAAGTCACCTGAATGGCAAAAATTCGTTGGTTACTCTCCCCAAGATATCGAACGTGTAAATGACTCACGTGAAATTATTGCTAACACCCTTGAACACTTTGAAGGTGATTTAAATAAATCTGCTGAGGCTTTGCACATTCCTAAAGGGGCAATAGAAGCAGTCCTTATGGATGAAAAGAAGGTACTCGCCTTTAAGCCTGATACCCTTAAAGATGTTGCTCGCCTATACCGTAAAAAAGTAGCGATGTGTGATGCCTTAACAGGGTTAAGCAACCGCGCAGGGTTCATGACAGCATTAAAGAATATCAACCATGAGGTATACTCAATTCTATTCATTGATTTAGATAAGTTTAAACCAGTAAATGATACATACGGTCACGATGCAGGTGATAGTATCTTAAAAGGCGTTTCAGAGCGTTTGAGTGAATTATTTTCTAGCGATGCATTAACCACTAGACTAGGAGGTGATGAGTTTTGTGTATTGTTACCTCACGCTGACAAAGACAGGGCTGAACAGCATGCACTGTCTATTCAAGAAGTGCTAGCTATGCCATTCATGTTTGAATCCCAAGAAATTACCATTGGCGCATCCATCGGCATTGCTTCCTATCCAGATGACGCCACCTGCCCTGAAAAGCTTTTAAAGCTCGCTGACGGTGGTATGTACCGAGAGAAGAAAGAGCGATAATGACATATACTATTAAGACAAAGAGGCTCGGATTACGTGTGCCTTCAATTGAAGACGCAGAGTTTATTCAACGTGAATTTCCAAAATGGGAGCTTGTTAAATATTTAAATAACAACATCCCTTGGCCGTACCCCGATGATGGAGCAGAGTTGTTCCTAAAAGAAGTACTTCTGCCTGATATCAGCAGCGGTAAAAGTTTTGGATTTATTATTGAATTGATTGAAGGTGGCATTGCTACCCCCATTGGTCTTATTTCTTATCAAGGGTCTAAAGAGCAAGGCGTCTTAGGACGTGGGTTCTGGCTTGCTTTGGATTATCACGGTAAAGGCTATATGTCCGAAGCTTCTTTAGCAGGCAATAAATGGATATTCCAAAATACAAACACTCATGCAATCACTACAAATAATGCATTAACCAACACAGCTTCTTCAAAAATAAAAGTGAAGCAAGGCTGGGAGTTGATTAGTAAAGAAGAAGCTGACCTATACATGATAGGTCAAGTCGTTATGTGCGAGAATTGGTTGCTAACTAAAGAAAGGTGGGAAGAGATAAATGATAAGCGTTAAAACAAAACTCATTCAACTTGAGAAAGATCTTCATAGCGATGAGGTTCGTTCATCTACAAGTAAGTTGGCACAAATGTTACATAATGATTTCAAAGAAATCACTCAATCAGGCACAACGTACACAAAAAAAGAAGCCCTAGAAGGTTTAAGCATATCAGCCGAGGTTGATATTAAGGCTTTTAATTTTGATGTTACTCTTATCAGTGAATACATTGCTCAAGTTATGTATGAAACCGAAACAATAAACCTTAAGAGAAACATTACTAAAAATGCACTAAGGTCTTCACTATGGAAGTTTGAAGGCGACCGTTGGCAGATGCTGTTCCATCAAGGGACACAAAAGAAATGACATCGCAAAAATCATATGATTACCCACCTACTTCCAAAAATATAGGTAGAGGTAAATTTAGGGCTAAAAAGTTCCATATCATTGGAGCACCTGGCAGTGGTAAAACATACTTAGCTAAAAAGCTGTCCGAGATATCTAATGCACCTGTACTAGAACTAGATCAAATCCACTGGAATAATGACGCTGAAGATTACAACACCAAAGCACCAGAACATGAACGCGATGCTAAACTTAAGGAATTCGTCTCAGGCGAAGGTTGGATAGTGGAAGGCATTTACTATAAATGGACAGATGTTAGCTTTGCAGAGGCAGATATGATTATTATCATTGTCCCCTCCTCGTTTACTCGAAACCTTAGGATTATTAAGCGTTATATCTTAGCGAAATTCGGCAAAGGCAACTCAAATGAAAACTCACTAAAAGACCTTTACACCCTTATACGTTGGGGCAACAGCTACCTACATGACAAGCTTCCAAAAATTGACAAGCTAACAGCCAAATACGAAGACAAACGAGTTTACATAAACTCCGCAGATGATTTTTTAAAGATACTGAAATAACACCATACTATCGCTTCAATTTAAATCAAATAAAAGATCGGCAAAAAGATCGGCAAATAAATAGAATTTAAATTAATTTGTAATTCAATCAATCAATTGTTATATATAGGTATATAAGAAACCTTTAAATCGGCAAAAAGATCGGCAATAAATGAGTGAATCTATAACAATGATGGAGCCTATGCTACCATTACCTATTTCAGCTAAGTTACAGGACTTAGGGATCGAACTTACAGCAAAAGGGTCAAGCCTTGCTAGTATGCTACATCCTGTAGTTCAAGCGTCCATTGGCAATTTAGTACGTTCTATGAATTGTTATTATAGTAATTTAATTGAAGATCATAATACACATCCAAGAGATATTGATCAGGCACTAAAAAACAACCTTTCCAATGAGCCAGAAAAAAGAAACCTACAGCTTGAAGCGGCATCTCATATTTATGTTCAATCACTCATTGATAAAGCAACAGAACCGCAAAATCCTACAAGTGCTGATTATATATTATGGCTTCACAATGAGTTTTGCAAAAAATTACCAGAAGAACTCCTGTGGGTTGAAAACCCAACCACAGGCGAACGACTCAGGATTACTCCTGGCGCCCTAAGAGAAAATGAAGTCGCTGTCGGAAGGCATGAACCCCCACTCGCAGAAAATTTGCACCATTTTCTAAAGCGTTTTGAAGATGCTTACGATATACAAAATCTAGGAAGAATGGAAAAAATTATTACAGCCGCAGCCTCACATCATCGGCTTTTATGGATCCACCCATTCTATGACGGTAACGGTCGTGTGGCACGCTTGATGGTACATGCTATTTTGAAAGAAATTGGTATAGGAAGTAGCTTATGGTCTGTTGCAAGAGGCTTGGCCAGAAACGTCGATGGTTACAAGGCTGCCCTTATGGCTGCCGATCAACCACGTCACGGAGACTTAGATGGCCGTGGAAGCTTAAGTCAAAAGGAACTTGAAAATTTCTGTGAGTTTTTCCTTAAGGTATGCATTGACCAGATTGACTTCATGCACAACCTATTGAACCCAACAGAGCTTATAAATCGCATTGAAATTTATACAGAAGAAGAGATCAGAGCCAAACGGTTACCTACTGGATCTTTCCCGTTATTGCGTGAGGCATTAATGGCGGGTAGCTTTGAAAGAGGGCAAGCAAGCACACTCACGGGATATAAGGATCGCCAAGCACGTACAATCTTAAAAAGTTTAATTGATGCAGGCCTACTTATATCAGACACGCCTAAAGGCTCTGTAAGGCTTGGATTCCCTATTGATGTTTTAAACAGATGGTTCCCGTCGCTGTATCCGACGGCAATATAAAACTCACCAGAGCCAAGCTTATTATTGAGGATGATCAATTATATATACATTAAAGTCTCTGCACTTGCTTTATAATATCCAGTTGAAAGCTTTAAGTGAGATTTTTAGTGTTTTTTGCTAGGCATAAAAAAAACACCTCCGAAGAGGTGCTTTTTAATTCGATAGTAGAGTTACTTTTTATCAAGTACTTTTTCAGCGGCTGCTAACCAGTCTTCCCAGATAATAGGATCAGAAGTTTCCACTTCTTCACCTTCTTTGGAGACTATGTACATCCCACATAAAACAGCACCTATTTGTGTTTTATGTGTTGTACGTTCAGCTCGTTCATCTAAAAACTGTGTTGCAATTTTAAGAGCATCTTCAAGTGTTATTAAGTTTGATGTCAGTTTACTCATCATTTAATCCTTATTTTACAAGTCCACGCTTAGGGTCCCAATTAGGTCTTATATTTTCGGGTTTATTGACACCCGCATTTTCAATCTTACCATTTCGGGTGATAGCCCAGTTTTGTTCACCTGTTTGTTTGTTAGTACGGGTATACCATGTGTTACCATTCGTATCAGTGCCATGTTTAACACCTTTACGATAAGTATCTTTAATGGCTTTTTCAGCTTGTGGTGTTTTTTTAGTGAAATGACCACCCTTTTTAGAATTTCTAAAAATATGAGCTTCTTGGTCCTTAGCATACTTAATTTTAGGTTTGCGTGTAAGGCTACGTAAAGTTTCTACTAATTTACTTTCACTACTTCTAACACCCTTCGTCACCTTAGCAAGTGGCTTGGTTATAGACCTTGCCGTTGCTTTAACGCCTTTGCTTGCCAACAGTTTAACACTATTACTGTTTTTTGCGAGGCATAAAAAAATACCTCCGAAGAGGTGATTTTAGTTCGTTAGGAGCTTTTTACAGCTTCTTTTAATTTAGGCAAAAATTCTTTGCATTTCTGAAGGAATTCACCCTCTGTTAGTTCATGTGGTACATCATTAGGCTCAGTTATAGCATGTTCACCATCAAAGCATTCGAAGGCGTGAAAAATATCGTTTGCTATTAACTCGCTAGTTTCTTCAGATGCATTCTTATGCCACTCTTTATCGTACCAGAATTTATCCCAAAAAATATCGTGAATCTCTATAGCTGTCACTTCTCCATTAATTAGTTTTTCTATCAATGAAATAAGCTCTAGCGACTTTTTATCTATCATTTGGGTGCTCCTCCTAAGTTACCATCTTTTAACAAATGCGCGGCTTGTTTTTCAGTAGGTTTATTTGTAGTTACAAACTTACCTTCCTTAGTTACAACATTAACATTTGTTGCCTTATTATAAAAGTGTTTAGCAGGCTCTTTAAGATAAGTACCTTTTATAACCTTTGTATCAAGGTTTTTCATATGGCCTTTAATAGAGCTTTCAAACTTAGCTGAGTTTGCTTTATTATAATTACCTTCTAAACCATAAGTTTTGGCACCGTGTTTATATTTAGCTTGAATTTGTTTTGGTTCAAACTTAACAGATTCAACTAACATGTTACGTTTTATCGTAGCACGCTTCACACGTACAGGCTTTGTCAGCTTAGCGAGCGGCTTAGCCACAGGCCTTGCCGTTGCTTTAGCGCCTTTGCTTAACAACAGTTTAACAGTTTGGCTATTTTTTGCGAGGCATAAAAAAACACCTCCGAAGAGGTGTTTTTTAGTTCGATAGTAGGTTATTGGAATTCAGGTGGTACATTAGCTTTAATTTGTGCTAAAGCCATTTCTTTATTCCAGCCTTTTGGTTCAGTATCATCGTCAATCCAAATAGCATCAGACGACAACCATTCAACACGTGCCTTTTTTGCAGCCTGCGGTAATGAATCTTGATAACCGACTTGGCGTCCACAACAAGGACAGAAATTGTCGTAATAATCGGTGCGTGAGGTGTTGAAAATTTCTTTCCAATTAACGCCACAAATTCGACAAATAATTTCTTCATTCAATGATGGTTCTTGTTTCATGATGAAAGTACTCCTTGTTAGTTTTGAACCCATGTACTTTAGGGTCAGGCTTATACATTGTACGTATGGTACCATCTTTACTCATAATAGCAAATTTATTGCTTTTTTCATGATAGCGAACAGTATCATTTTCCTGCTTATTCCACCCTTTACCTTTACGGATACCTGTTAAAGTATCTTTGGGTGGGTTATTCAGGAATTTTTGCGATGAAACTTCATACTCTTTCGAGTTTTTCAGTTTTGGAAAGTCTTTTGCATGACCTTCTTTAACAACAACGCCATTCTTCTTTACACCATCCCAGTGTTCTTTTAACAGTTTAGGCTTGTCAAACAAAGCTAGGTGCTTAATATTGGCTAAAATAATATAATACTAAATTTTAAAGGCGGTACTCAATAAAATGGTCACAAAACAACACGATAATTTCAACATCGAAACATACAGAGCCTTGTTAGAAAGCTTGTGTAATAAAGGCTATGAATTTAAAAAATTTGATGATTTCAACCCCGAAAAACGTCATATTTTATTGCGCCATGATATAGATTATTCACTAGAAATGGCATTAAATCTTGCCGAAGTTGAGAAAGATATGAATATTAGTTCAACCTATTACATACTTTTGACAGGTAAATTTTACAATCCCTTTAACGCATGCAGTATTAAAATCATTAAAAAACTTTTATCAATGGGGCATAATGTCGGCCTGCATCTAGACGCTTCCATATATTCAAATGATATGAACGAATTATCCAAGGCATGTACGCAAGAATGCACATTACTTGAGCAGTTGACACAATGTCCCGTGACAGATGTAAGTTTTCACCGTCCTGCCGAGCAATTATTGGGTTATAAAGGTAATTTAGGTGGTCGTCGCCATAGCTATCAACCTTGCTTTTTTAAGGAAATTGGATATGTCTCTGATTCACGCGGTGAGTTTAGATTTGGCCACCCAATGGACCATGAAGCCATTATGAACAACAAAGCACTTCAGCTTCTTTTGCACCCTATTTGGTGGCATTTAAAAGTGTCGCATGAGCCATTGAAACGTCTAAATTTTTTTCTAGATATGCAGCGTGACGTCCTTGCAAGAGAAATGTCAGATAATTCGATAGTTTATAGAGACTATTACACGACTGAACAGAAAAAAATAAGGACGTCTTAAAATGGTAAAGTATAATCAAAAAATACTAATGTTTGATATTGTTGCTCCTTATATATGCAAAGGAACATGGGTATGAGTATATTAGTTTCTGTAGATGAAATTGAAAAATGGTGCAAAAAAGAAAAGTTAGATGTTGCTGGTAATCGTGACGTAAAAATAGCGTCTGCCGCTTCATTTTTTAAAGCAAAAGCCTTAGACATTACTTTTTGTAACGCTAAATTATTAAACACGGAAACTATAAAACAATGTCAGGCAAGCGTCGTTGTTTGCCCTGTTGGTCACGATGTACAAAATGATATTTCAGAGAAATTTATTATATTCAGTCAAAACCCTCGTTTGACATTTTCAAAATTTTTACAGCACTTTCTTTCAACAGACCTTGGTACTGGCATTCATGAGACCGCTTTTGTCGGAAAAAGTGTCGTGCTGGGTAAAAATGTCTATATTGGCCCCAATTGTTCTATTTCAGGCGATGTGACTATCGGCGATGATACAAAGGTATTTGAAAATGTCGTTATCAAAAACAAAGTTGCTATCGGAAAAAATGTTTTGCTCAATGCAGCTGTCATTATTGGATCCGAGGGTTTTGGCTTTGAGCGAGATGAAACTGGAAAAGCTGAAAAATTCCCTCATTTTGGCGGCGTTAAAATTGAAGATAATGTTGAAATTGGTGCAAATACCTGTATCGACAGAGGAACCCTAGATGATACCATCATCAGGAATGGTGCTAAGATAGATAATTTAGTGCATGTGGCGCATAATACAGACATTGGGGATAATTCATTTGTAATTGCCCTTGCTATGATAGGAGGAGGGGCTAAAATCGGTAAAAATTGTTGGATTTCTCCAAGTGTTGCTATTAAAAACAAAATAGAAATAGGCGACAATAGCTTGGTTGGGCTAGGAAGTGTTGTGTTGAAAAATGTCGGCGAATCTCAAACTGTATGCGGCGTGCCTGCTAAAAACCTAAAAGAGTTTGTAAAGATACAAGCCGTGCTAAAAAAAATGATAAAAAAATAAAAAAGCCTCCTTGCGGAGGCTTTAAAATAAGTGGTGGGTGTGGACGGACTCGAACCGTCACTGGATAGATTTTAAGTCTACTTTCTCTACCAATTGGAATACACACCCAAATATTTACATTATAAATACAGCTTTTTAAGTTCATAAAAAAAGATAGTGATAAAAATAATCTATTTAAAATTGTTGGGGATTGTTGAAAATCATTTGTCCCTTTTTATTCTGAGTGTCCCTTTTTTGTCCCTTTTTTCAAAATGGGTGTTTTTAAGAATAAATGGCTCCGGCGACAGGGCTCGAACCTGTGACAACCTGATTAAAAGTCAGGTGATCTACAAAACACCACTTAATGCAATACCTGCAATAAGCTGTACATGCTATTGTTATTTAACATAAAATAAGCAATAAATCCAACTTTGTGAATTTCCAATACATTGGTAATTGTTGGTAAATATGGACTGTTATTGGAGCTCAGTGTCCCTTTTTTGTCCCTTTTTTATTGCATAAAACCATTGTAAATACTATATATATTAAGGGTAGTGATTTTAAATTTATTAAAAAAGTAGGTAAATATGGCAACTTTTGAGAAAAGAGAGACTAGTAAAGGAACAACTTTTAAAGCCATCGTTCGTGTAAAAGGCTTCCCTGCCAAGCGTAAAACATTCAAACGACTTACTGATGCAAAAGAATGGGCTAAACAGTTAGAAGTCTCTATGATGAAGGGTGAGTTTGTTACACTTGGAAAAGACGCACAAAGACATACCGTTCGAGACCTAGTCAAAATATGCCTCGATATAGACCTATCCACCAAAAAACAAAAAACTCGAGATACCGAAGCTAGTTTTTTAAACTGGTGGGTAAATGCAATTGGTGATTACGCCCTACCCCAAGTAACGCCTGAACTTATTTCTCAGCAATTAGTCATACTTCAGGGTGAAGGACTTAAGAATGGCAAAGGCGACCCAACAAAGCTTAAATCTAGGCGCACCATAAAGTATTACAGAGACATTATGGATAGAGCCTTCAAAAAGGCTGTACAACTTAGATGGATAGCTAAAAACCCATTCGATGAAGTTGATACTATCACCAAACTTAATAATGAACGTATTCGCTTCCTAGACGATGACGAACGAACTAGAGTTTTAGCAGCCTGCAAACAAAGTGAAAATAAAGACCTTTACGCTATTGTGATTTTTGCAATTTCAACAGGTGCTCGAAAAGGTGAAATATTAAAACTCACTTGGAAAGATGTCGACCTTGAGCGAAGCCTAGCTGTTTTACATAAAACCAAGAATGGTGAAACACGCTCGGTCCCTATCGTTTCACACTTAAAAGATATATTGCAGGCTAAAAAAGAAAATAGGCGTATGGATACTGACCTCCTCTTCCCGCGCAAAGATGGCCTTAAAGCAGCCAACATTAGAAAAACATGGGAGACAGCCCTTAAAAAAGCAGAAGTAACCGACTTCCGTTTTCATGACCTTAGACACTGCGCAGCTTCTTACCTTGCTATGAACGGCGCTACCTTATCAGAGATTGCCGCAGTACTCGGTCATAAAACCCTACAAATGGTTAAGCGTTACTCGCACATATCCGAGCAGCACACAACTCAAGTTGTCACTAAAATGAATGATAAGATTTTTAAAAAACCTCAGTAACGTAAAAAAAAAAACAACTTAAAACACTATCCACTCCTAGATGGAAACTGCTCATCATAAGCGGAATCCACTAAGATTTTCATAATGCTGGGGTCGAAGTTTTTATATACTCTCAAGAAATCATCTTTATTCATGTAAAGTCTGCCATCGGATTCATATTCAAACTCAAAAACTTTTTCCTCTCCTACAATTGCAGATGAAACTGCCATATATGTAACCCTATCATCATAGTAATCTGACCGTATTAGGGCTATCGGCCTAACATCTGTTATCTTAACGTATGCCTCTTCTAAAGTCTCTCGAACGGCAGTATCTCTCAGATTTTGATCAAAGCTTTCTACATGCCCACCAGGTATATCTAAACCACGATCTTCCAAGGAAACACACAAAATTTCTTTTTTGTCATTAAAAGCTATAACAGATACAGCTGTTATTTTTGAAAATGGTACCTCAGATGAAAAATCTATAAGCTCAAAGTTTACATTTTTGTCTTTTATTTTTTTTGTAAATTTCAATTTTTCTTTAAACATAAGTACCTCTATACAAATTAATTGATTCTGTTAATATACAAATAAATATATTGTTAATCAAATAATTAATGAGAATGTAGGGCTATGAAGAAGATTTATTCAGAAAAAGGATTAGATATTTATATCAATCATAAGAAATCTTCAGGGGTAAAAATCACATCATCCCTAAAAAACTTCCTGACACCACAATGCTCTAATATAGAAATAATAGTATCTTTATTTGAGTTACTGACAATTCCTACCCTACCATTATAATTCTCAAGGAATTCAAATACTCCTAATTGACTTATAAGAAGATCAGAATAGTTCTCTCTGATAGAAAGTTTAACCTCATCAAAAATCACCATGGGAATAACCTCTTTAAAATAAACATTAAGGGTTTTGATAATATCTATACTATGCAGACCTTTTGCTAAATTCATGTAATCCTTCAAAGGTATGTTATAGCCATGATTTTTCAAAACAGTGCAGACAACATTTCCATAATATGCCTCTGAATTAACAAGGACGCCATCAAAATCAAACAATATACTCATAATAACCTTCAATATTAAACTTATTCATTTCAAAACATCTCACAATAATCTATTATACTAGCATAACTTACAATTTACATTAGGGCCAATATCTTAACATGGATAAAAACTGCATATTCTGTGACATTTCAAGCAAGAAAATCCCAGCTCATATAATTTATGAAGATGAATTAATTATGGCTATTCTTGATCAAAGACCTACAAGACAGGGACATACTCTAATCATTCCTAAAGTTCATGTTGATTACTTTATGAATTTGGATAAAAAACTAGCAACTCACATTGTCTTAACAGGAAATAAGCTTGCAAAGAGAATGATGGGTGCGTTGAAGCCTACACCATTAAGAGTTGGATTTGTCGTCCACGGAGCAATACCTCATGTTCATTACCATATTCTCCCGCAGTATGAAGAGACAGATATAACATCAGGTACTATGGCAACCTGTAAAGACGGTAAAGTGGTATTTGACCATGAACTCATACCAGTGGCTAATGATAAAGAACAACAAGCTATGGTAAAATTACTAAGTATGTAAGTAATTGCCCATTACATCAGTTGAATTTTTACTTGTAAACACCTACACTATATAGATAAATCAATATCAGGGCAAACAATGACAAAAACAAAAAAACAAGCACCTGCTGCACGTAGGAAGAATAAACCTAAACGCCGTACCGTTAATGAACGCCGCGAAGACATGCTTATTATATCCTCTGCAAGTCAAAGTGATATTTACATTTGGGCTATTTCTATTGCTCTTATGGTTGCCGTTCTTACAACACTTATCATTCTATCGAATATATAAAGAGGTAAATCGATGTACTTAACTGGTGTTCTTCAGGCTTTTGGTATTGTTGTTATTACGACATTGTTTAATGTTTATATACGAGTAAATTCTCTTTTATTTGATATTGAACCTATCGTATTCGCTTGCACATACCTTATTGCGACTGCGCTTACTCTATCTATTTTCGCAGGGCCAGGTCGTTTTGTAAGTGATACCCTGAAAACACCTGCAACGTGGTTTTATGGATTTATTCTAGTCGGTACGTTTACCGTAGATATCTATCTCGTCAAATACATTTCAGGAACAGAGTTAAGTGTATTAAGCCGTATCGCTGTACCTGTTTCTATTATATTAGCCTTTCTCTTGCTAAATAGACGACCTGTTAAAACAGATCTATTTAATATACTCGCTTTATGCACTGGACTTATAGGTATTTTATTGCTTCAGCCAATAGAATCATTAAAGCCTGTGCTTATTTTAGGTGTCCTATCAGCTATTTTACAGGCCGTTGTTTTTATGCTTTCAGAAACACACAAACAATCGGTCAACGCCCAACAAAGCGGTAATTTACGAGACCGTGCCCGTGTGGTTGGCTTTGTCACCTTTATTACAAGTATGCTCTTCCTTGTGCTTGCTTTAGGCTTAAGCTTTATAAAAATGAATATGTTCACACCTGAATTAAAACAGCAATTTTCATTTATACCAGAAGTATCAAAATTTACGCATGCGCCCACCATTTGGGCTGGTTTTATTTTTGGGCTATGTTTATCACCCTTCACACGTTATTTCCAATGGTCATCAACCTATAAAATAAAGACCGAAAATGTCCTAACTGTACTTGCTATAATCCCTTTAACCACCCTCGCCTGTGAATGGTTCTTATCTTTCCATCCATTGTTCGAATCAAACAAAACAGCATTCAATGGAGATAGAGGCGTTTATTTATTCGCCTTAACCTTCATTATGGCTGCTGGTGCATGGTATTCTGCCTATTTGAGGCTAACAAAGAATATAAAAATCACTAATTTTAAATCATTCAAAAAAGCTATTAAAAAATCACTCAGCGTAAAGCGAGGAGAATCAAACATTCAGCATGTATCTAACGCTATGGATGACTACGAAATTATCCAAGCGGCACTAGAACATACTGAAGATGACAAAGAAAAAGCTTCAGATTTACTTGGTATATCAAAAGATGCAATTACTGTCCTTTATGATGCTAAAGGGTCTTTAGCCCTTACAGGGGAAGCCTCACAAAAAATGGCGAGAAGTTTTAGACGTAATATTTCCAGCTGTGATGCTTTAACAGGCTTAAGTAACCGAGCGTCACTTATGTCAGAGATGAAGGAATTGGTTGAACATAAAGTCATGTTTACCGTTTTCTTCCTTGATCTAGATAAATTTAAACCAGTGAATGACACCTACGGACACGAGGCTGGAGATGAAATATTAAAAGAAGTAGCCAAGCGTTTAACAGACACAGTACCCAAAACAGCTACTATAGCTCGCATCGGTGGTGATGAATTTGTCATTCTCATAAAATGTGACAAAGAAAAAGCTAACTTCTATATAGATATAATCAATACCACTATCAATAAGCCATTTAAAACAAGTACAGTGGATACAGATATAGCCATTGGTGTAAGCATTGGTACAGCCACCTACCCAACTGATGGCACCACAGCTAAAGACCTTTTAAAGATAGCCGATGGCGGTATGTATGAAGATAAGGGAAACTAATGAGCTCTAAATTCAACCTCGTGACTGTTCAAACTGAATCTCAGTGGAAAGAATATCATCGCATTCGCCGTGAAGAACTTTTTGATAACAGCCCTACTTATCAAGAAGACCACGAAGATGAGTTTAAGGCAAAGAAGTTCCATATTATTGGCGCACCTGGCAGTGGTAAAACATACCTCGCAAAAAAACTATCTGAGATATCTAATGCGCCCTTACTAGAGCTAGATCAAATCCATTGGAATAATGACGCTGAAGACTACAACACCAAAGCACCAGAACATGTACGGGACGCCAAGCTAAAAGAATTTATATCAGGTGAAGGTTGGATTGTAGAGGGTATTTACTATAAATGGACAGATATTAGCTTTGCAAAGGCTGACCTAATTATCATTATTTTCCCCTCCTCCTTTACACGTAATTTTAGAGTCATTAAGCGTTATATTTTAGCCAAGTTCGGCAAAGGAAGCTCTAATGAGAACTCACTAAAAGATCTATACGCTCTGATACGTTGGGGAAACACCTACTTGCACGACAAGCTACCAAAAATTGATGAGATAACAGCAAAGTATAAAGACAAGCGCGTTTATATAAACTCCGCAGATGATTTTTTAAAGGTGTTAAAATGACATCTTGCAATCAGGATGCACTTGACAAGCGTGCACAAAACCACCATAATGTCTTATATAACTGACGTTAAGTGGTTTAATGTATTTTTTATAAGACATATAGATGGGTATGATGAAAAGAGAAACAAGAGTATATTCACGTTACACCAATGAAGCCATTAAGCTTCTTGCTGGCCGTATCAAAGCCACAAGAATTGAATGTAGCATCACATCGCAAGAGCTATCAGACCGCGCTGGTATTTCTCGAGATTTATTATATCGTATTGAAAAAGGTGATCTCTCATGCTCTATCGGCAATATTTTTGAGGTTGCTAGTATTTTAGGGTTACAGTTATTTCAGTCAGACTATGATGACCTTCTTCTAAAAAATAAAATTTTAGATGAAAAGCTTGCGTTACTGCCAAGTAAGGTAAAGAAATCGAAGATAGAGGTGGATGATGACTTCTAAGATTAATTATAGTGAAATTTATGTATGGATATGGCTTCCTGATAAAACGTCACCTGTTGTTGCAGGTAAATTAACAAAAGCCGATAACCGTGTACTATTTACTTATGGTAAAAGCTACTTAGAAAGGCCTAATGCCATACCAATTTATGAAGAAGAGCTTCCTTTAATAACCGGCCCTCAAGAAAAAACATTTGGTACAGAACCTATGCCGGGCTGTATTCGTGATAGCGCTCCAGACGCTTGGGGTAGGCGCGTTATTTTAAACAAGCTTTTAGGTAAAAAAGGCAATGACGCAGATCCAGGTGTTTTAGATGAATTTACTTACCTCATGGAATCTGGGTCAGACCGTATTGGTGCATTAGACTTCCAAATATCTGCTACAGATTACGCCCCTCGTCTATCAGGTCAAGCATCATTAGAAGAGCTTCTAAGTTCTTCTGAACTTGTGGAAAAAGGCATTCCTCTCACGGCGGAGCTTGCTGAAGCATTAAACCACGGAACATCTATTGGTGGTGCGCGTCCCAAGGCATTAATAGATGATAACGGCTCAAAATACATCGCTAAATTTTCATCAAGTACAGATCAATACAATATTATAAAAGCTGAATTTGTTGCTATGAAGTTAGCAGCATTGTGCGGTTTAAATGTTGCAGATGTTAGGCTAACCACCGCATCTGGTAAAGATATCTTATTAATTAAGAGATTTGACAGAGAGCTTAAAGGCAGTAACTGGGAACGCAAACTCATGATTTCAGCCTTGACACTAATGGAGCTAGATGAAATGACGCCTCATTATGCAAGCTATGAAATTTTAGCAGAAATTATTCGCCATAAGTTTTCTAGCCCCAAGAAAACGCTTGAAGAGCTTTTTGGCCGTTTAGTATTTAACATACTCGCAAGCAATACAGATGACCATGCACGTAATCATGCAGCTTTCTGGGATGGGAAACAACTAACTCTTACACCTAGTTACGATACATGCCCTCAACTCCGTCAAAGGCGCGAAGCAACACAAGCTATGTCAATAATAGGTGGTGATCGATCTAGTCAATTAACTACCTGCCTAAGGTCTGCTAATATCTTCATGTTAAACAGCACAGAAGCCAGAGCTATTATTGAAGGTCAAGTAAACTCAATCAAAAACAATTGGGATGCAGTCTGCAAAGAGGCCAGCCTTTCACCTATAGATCAAAAATTATTCAAAGAACGTTTGTTTATGAACCCTTATGCATTTGAAGGCTACGACTTATCATAGGTGATATTCGTATAAATTGAAACTATTTGAACCTGAAATAGAGTTTATTGTTTTGACAAATTGAATTAAATGTAACAATAATCAAGACATGAAAAAACACGGTGGAAAAAGAATGGGTGCAGGTCGCCCGAAGGGAACGGGTCAGTACGGAAGTGCGACCAAGGTTATACGTGTGCCTGAAAATAAAGTGGATGATGTGAAGGCATTTTTAAATGACGAGGTGCAGTATCAAATTCCATTCTACGAAAGTACCGTTTCAGCGGGTACGCCTTTTGGCGTAACGGATCATATTGACCGTAAACTTGACCTTAATGAGCACTTAATTCAGCACCCTGCGGCAACGTTTTTTGTACGTGCTAGCGGCAAGTCAATGTTGAATGCGGGTATTGACGAAGGTGACATGCTTATTGTCGATAAAAGCCTAGAGGTCAAAAACGGTAAAATCATCATCGCCGTGGTGAATGGTGACCTAACGGTAAAACGTTACCAACGCTACGGTGATACAGTTACACTGATAGCTGAAAATGACGAATTTGAGGACATCAAACTAGGCGAAGGCGAAGAGCTAAACGTTTGGGGTGTTGTTACTAATATTATTAAAGGGGTTTAAGGTTTTGTGTAAAGTTAATATCAACGAATGGTTTCTTGAAAAAAATCTTAAATATTTAGAAGCAAGGCGACCGACAGATTCTGCTATTCCACGTTCAGGGGATAAGGCAAAAAGCGTTAATTGCCATGTTGTTTTTCTTACTCATGAAGATATAAAAGGCAATGAAGGTGCATTATTTGACTCTTATGATCGTATAAACAAGGCCCTAACAGTTCGCACAAGGGAAAGTTCAAGTAAGGCTTACAAAAATAAAACAACCGTTTCATTAAAAGGTATCAAGTCAATGGAGGTGACTCACTTTTACGGCCATTATGATTTAAAGTACGATAGTTATTGGCAGTGGGTATTTGAAGGCAGAACAAAATGGGATACTTTTAAGGTCTGGGCTTATTACCGGCACAAAAACAATATCACTCGATTTGCCTCTTATTTCTCTAAAATGAATATGACAAATGGAAGGATGGAAGTTCTAAAGCACGCTGTAGATTTGAAGGTGAAGCATGATAGTCGAGAAAGCTTTTCTTTTAGAGATCAGTTTCAATTTAGTATTTACGATATAGCGACAAGCATGTATGGCTCGTCATTTTTGTACAGGGCAGACACTGAAGAGTTCCAGAGTACTCTGAAAATATGCTTAGATTCTCTTTTAGTAGAAGGTGATTTAGATAAAGGTTATTCTATTTATTATAAAGTTGGTAAAAGTGCTATGAAAACTCTTGATGAGTATGAAAGAGATAATACAAGGCATAAAGACTCTCGTCTGCTAAGTAACGGCATGTTTTTTCTTACAGCTATATTAGCGCTTTCAGCTTTAATACAAGCAGGTTTAATTAAATCACCAGTACTGCTTGACCTGACAGGAAAACAAGGTGGTGTTCTAAATGATTTCTGGGATTGCTTAAATGCCATGTATGTTCATCTGAAAGGGTAGGCCTTGTACGCCCTAGTCGATTGTAACAATTTTTTTGTATCCTGTGAGCGGGTGTTTAGGCCAAGTCTGAATAACCGTCCTGTGATTGTCCTGTCATCGAATGATGGCTGCGCTGTCGCACGTTCTAACGAAGCTAAGACACTCGGCATTAAAATGGGTGCACCTCTGTTTAAAATGAAAAAGCTGGTGGTGGAACATAGCGTCGAATATATCAGCGGGAATTTGTCTTTCTATGGGGAAATGAGTGGGCGAGTGATGAGCGTTTTGCGTGACATGGCCCCTTCTATTGAAGTCTATTCTATCGATGAAGCGTTCCTTGATTTATCGGGCATTCCACATGATGAATTGAAGCCTCTCTGCCAGCGCATACGTAAGCAGGTTGAACAATGGACAGGCATTCCTGTTTCTATCGGCATAGCGCCAACAAAAACGCTCGCTAAAGCCGCTTCTAACGTCGCTAAAAAACACCCAGAAGCAAAAGGTGTTTACGATATATCCACATTCAAGGCTCAGCGTGCCATTTTACAGCGTATGGACGTGGGCGACGTTTGGGGTATCGGCCGAGCAACCCGTGAGAAGTTTCATAATTTAGGTATGACATCGGCTTGGCATTTGCGTGAATGTGACGTGAACCATGTGCGAGAGCTATCAAACATTAACGTTCAAAAGACGGTGCTGGAATTAAAAGGTACTCGCTGTTATGAAATGGGTGAAGAGCCAACGCACAGAAAGCAGATTATTAGCTCATCTTCTTTTGGTAGCCCGATAACTGATATAAAGGATTTAAAGCAAGCCGTGGCGACATTCACAGCTAAGGCGGCAGAAAAATTACGTGATGAAAAAACGCAGGCGAGGCAGATAACCGTGTATGCCAATACTAGCCCGTTTAAAGGTAAGCAGTACGCCAATTCCACGCTTATAACGCTCACGGGCGCCACAAGCCATACAGGGCAGTTAACCCGTGCGGCGATGCAAGGCGTGGAGCAGATATATAAAAGTGGTTACGAGTTTAAAAAAGCGGGCATATGCCTTGGGCAAATTTCACTAGAAGCCGACGACCAAATGGATTTATTCAGCACCCATGACAACAAGCGTGACGACAAGTTAATGGCAGTATTCGATAGCATCAACAAAGTTATGGGTAAAAGCACTCTCCGTTACGGCATTTCAAACCCCACAGGCAAATGGAGTTCCCTATGCCAGCTCAAAAGCCCTGCTTATACTAGCAGCTGGGAAGAGCTGCTGATTGTTGGGTAGAGTATACCCGCTGATATGTTAATGTCATGTTAATATTTAACTATAGGACATTGAATCCTTACCTTTAAACACCTACACTATATAGATGAATCAATACCAGGGCAAATAATGACAAAAACAAAAAAGCAAGCACCTGCCATAATAAGGTATTAATACAATTAAATATGCGTTTTCAGTATTTTTAAAAAGACCTAAAACAAATTTTAAAATCATTTCGACTCCGCTAGCCATATAAGTCTATTTAACTATTACCCTTTAAATTTTATAGTTCGTTAAATCTTCAACATCCCTACCCCAGGTGTATAGATGCCAATCCATTTCTTTTCGCCCACCTGCTCTAAACTTAACAATTAAAGAACCGTCACCTTGCTCTTCAAATATTTGAGTCGGATGGAATTCGTATTCCTTAGCATTTTCAGCCGCCGATTTACTAAACTTCCAAACCACATCATAAGGATCTTCCTGAAAAACCCCGAATGAGTTTTGATTGTACTTTTTGAAACAGAAACTATCAGGACGATTAAAAACTTTTGATGTAAGCTCGCAAGCTTCAATTGAGCCCATTTTATAAGTACGTATCTCGTTTTTTGAAATATCAATCGCTATCAAGTAATTCTGCGCACCATATAAAATACCTAACGGCTGTAATGTACGCCAATTAGCTTTATCTTCACGCAGGCTTTTATATAATATTTTTAATTCTACACTTGCTTTAATAGATTCACGTATATAGCTTGCATGCTCTAGATTAAGCTTTAATCTTGGGCCTGGTCTCATGGCTAAACCTTCAGCTTCTAATAATGCTTCAAGGTCAGGGTCTATGCGCCGCTTTCTATCAATTGGCTCTATCGCACGCAGCTTAGAAATTAAAACATCAAGCTTTGATGAAACATCATGCATGTTATTTTGCTTACACAATGTTTTAGCTGTGTGAAGTGACGATACTTCGTCTGCTGTTAAATTGATAAGTCCTGATAAATTTTCACTGCGAAGTCTCCAGCGCTTATTTCGGCCTTCTTTAATTTCATCAAGTCCATTAAAGACACGCGCAACAACATCACGCATACGCTCAGCCGTACGGCGACTCACTTCAAACATGTCTTGAATATCCAAAAGCGATAAACCATCTTCGTCAGCTTGGAATGCTGTCGCAAGTTTAAGCACCGCCTCTTCTTTACTGTATCTCATTACTAACCCTTTAAATTAAAAGTACAGTTTTATATATAACATCTTATATATGTAATACACGTCACAACTGGTTGCAAGTTTAGATGTTTATTTTTTAGTGTATTTATAAAAAATAAGCAATCAATACAGTTCTACTATAAAATACACGACAATTTCAGACGTAAATGATTTCCAATAGCTTGCAGTAACAAATAATTACGTTTATCCATAGCTGATATGCATAGTGTATAAAGTGCCTTTGATAGATGAATTTTAAAAAATCTTTTATAAGAGTCACTTTATTAATAAATTAAAAAATAAGGGTAAAGATATGACTTTAAATTTTAAATCAGTGGGCGCTGGGGTACTAGCTTCACTTGTTGCAACTGGTGCAAATGCAGAAGAAATGACATTTAAACCATATGCAGGTTTCGACTTGTCTATGATTTCTGCGGATTACAAAACAACTGATGGAGTTTCTTATGGTGACGTATTCGCTGACAACTTTCTTGGTCTTAATCCATATATTGGTGCAGACATTAACAAAAACTTCTCTGTTGAAATTGGCTACATGCGAACTACAGAAAAAAGTAAAGACTTAGGATCTGTTACAACGGGCGCAGGTACAATATCTGGAGAAACAGCTATGAAACTGAAAGGTTTCCACATTGACGCCATTGGTAAACACGCCATTAGTGAAAAAGTAAATCTATTGGGCAGTGTTGGTTTGGCGCGTTTAAAAGCTGAGGCCGAACTTAAACTTACAGGTGCAGGTTCTGCAACTGTAAAAGGCGATCAATCAGATACTGCATTCCGCGCAGGTGTGGGTGCTGAATATGCACTTAATGATAAAATGCGTATGCGTGGTATGGTGCGTTATATGCACACTGATTTTGCAGGCACAACGGATAACCTTATGCAGTATGCAGTGGGCTTAAACTATAGCTTCTAGCAACTCACATTCCTAAGGCTCAGAAGGGCTACTTATTGTGTAGCCCTTTATTATTTATAAAAAATGGGGAATTATAATGCCAAAAATTCATAATGGTGAAAAGTACTTCACAATATCAGAAGTCGTAAAAACACTAAAAACTCCACGCAAAAAAATTGATAAACTTTTAGCAAAGGGCGTTTTGGAAATTACACAGCTACCACGTTATACACAAATGATGGTGACAGCAAAAAGCGTTGCAAAGGCGTATGATATTATATGTGCAGAAGGTAAAACAAAAGATAAAAAACCTATAAATAAAAAAGATGACGGACAGATAAATAAAAAACACTGGGGCCGGATCTTACACCTAACTTATGTACAAATGAGCACATGGGAGAAATGGCTATGTGACGAACCTTTTATAAAGTCCGATAAAAAACTTCAAAAATCAGCTGATAAAATTTGTGCAGATATGAACCTGTTATACCAAGATATTAGCAGTCACATTAACCAGTTTATAATGAATGAAGAAGCAGAAAAAACAAGCGACCTTAGCAAAAAACAAAATCTGGCAATAAAGTAACTCTTCCCGTAATATATTTATATATAAACATTTAAGAATTCTAACACTTAAGGCAAGATAGACCCTCAATCAATGCGCAGATAATAAACCGCAATTTAAAGCCCCAACGCAGCTATAACTTGTGCTCGCCCACATAAGTATACAGTAACAAATCAAAAGGGGCATGGGCTTGGTAGACTATAAAAACCTAAGAACAGTAAAGCAAATCGTTGAAAATGCGCAACCTATCATCACTGAAGGTAAGATGCGCTGGTGGATATTCCATTCAGAAACAAATGGCTTTGCTCAGGTTATTGTCCGTCTAGGTGGTCGTTTATACATTGACCGTGATGCTTTTAATAACTGGCTAGAAACCCACCGTGATGAGCCTATCCCAGAAGGTGAACTCGACGACGATACAAGTCAATTTTAATTACTGATATCCCCCTATTTACAATCCTTATATTTCAATAAACATGTGCTATTACGCCTTGTTTTGCGCATATTCACTTATCTCCGTGGCTTTAAGATTGGCTTTTATAATGCCTGTGCGCGGCTATTAAACTGGTCTTCCGCACCAAGTAACCAGTGAAGACAGTATGAACAGCCGCTTTATTCACAGTCATTTATCCATCTTCAAATAAAGCAAAGGAGATTTTAAAATGAATATTTATCACGCAACACCATACGACATTTCAGCAATAGGTTTCTACTTTGAAACATACGAAGAATATTGCAAAAAGGCAAAGGACCACAGAAATGAATATGGTGACATCGTTGAAGAATTTGAGATTCAGTTCATTGACGGCGACAACCACGAACTATTCCGTGCCCTTGGCATTAACCAAGCGAACCTTAAGCAATGGTTTGACGACTTTGAAGAACTAGACGAAGAAGAAACCGCTAAAGCAACCTACCTTGCAGGTGATATCGGTTATGATATCGACAACACCTTAGACAGGTTAGATGATGTCACACTATTTGAAGGCACAGCCTTAGAATATACTGAACAGTTCATAGAAGATACAGGTATGCTACAAGAGATCCCTGACCATCTTCGTTATTACTTTGACACCGAAGCTTACGCACGTGACTTACTTGCAGGTGGCGACATTGTTGAAACACGTATTATGGGTACGGATTACATTGCGATGGGAGGTTAGATACTTATTGGGGTAAATTCACCCTTTACAGCATTTTTTAATTTTCCAATATCTTTTAACGAATGCTTATTTGTGTTGCTTAACCCAATCAAATAATCATCTATCTTTTCTTGGTAAGAGTTTTTAATTAAAAGGTTATTATAATCTTCTATAAGATCACTGAAATGATTATAAATTTTACTTTGAAATCTCTTCTGATATTCAAGCACTAAATCTCCAGTTGCTTCATGCCCTGTAAATGGATCTAAAAGCTTAGGCATATAAACAATATTCCATGGAGCTGTGAACGTAAACGCATTTTTAGTTCTACCAAAGACATGTGAAACTTGATAATTTCGTATCAATTCATATTTTCTGTTTTTTGTTTTGGAGTACCCTGTAAGCTCTTTAATAAGCTTTGTAGGCTCAGCATTATTTGTTGGGTCAATTTTTATGTTTTCATTCTCCAAGACTTTTTTATAAAAATCTAAAAACAAATGACTATTCGCTGCATTACGTCCAAAGCTTCTAATATAAACATCTTGATTATGATCAATCCTATATTTTAAATTTTCCCAGGCTTCTCGAGCTGAATCTAAAGATGCATATATAGTCTCACTCAAACCAAACTCAAAAAACTGCTCTTTCGTTATGTATCCCTCAGAAAAAAATCTTGCGTATGAATCTCTCACTGTTCTATTTTATCGCTCCATCGTTTGTTTTAGTCAAAAACATCCACATTCATCCCAAAACACTATAAATTCACTATAAAACAGCCCACATTCACCTAAAAAGGTGTCAAATTCAGCTGTTTTACCCCCACATTCACTTGTGGGCCTATCAAATTCAGCAAAAATTCACCATTTTTGCCTATTTTAGCTATCACCTAAGGTATTACACCTCTCATCTGTATTGGCAGGATAGGTAATTTGTGGCCACACTTTTATGCTGACCTCCATAAGTAACTAACGGAGGTAACACCATGAAACGTAAGGAAGACTATATCAAAGTACGTGTAAACAAGCAAACGAAAGAGCTCATTTCTCGTATATCAGACACAGAAAATTTGGATACATCAAAGCTTATCCGCACCATGATTCATAATTATGAAAGGCCTTTTACACTTTCAGATTCTCAACTGGATATGCTGAAGTTTCACTTCACCAACACCGCGCGTCTAGGCGGGCTTTTAAATCAGATCGCCTACCACCTTAATAGTGATCATTTAGATATCATCAACGGTGAAAAAGAAAACATGGAACTAGACGCTAATGAGCTTCAAAAACTTTGCCAAAAGATAGAACGTGAAGTACGCGACCTGAAAAAATCCATTCTTATCATGTGTGAAAACAAGGTGGCTTAATGACACGCTTCTCACGCAACCATGACCCACTACTGTGGGATACGCCATCGCATTTGCGTAAGCGAGATGTGAATGACCCATCTCGCGAGCTTTCCATGTTTAAGCGCCTACTCTCACCTAGCTATTTAAATGATGCAAATTCAGGAAACCCCGAAGCTGTTATGAAGATTGTCAGTACAGGCATGGGCAAGCAATCATTAGCGCAGTTAACCGCCTATATCGCCCGCAGTGCGGAGTATATGTATGACGAAGATCCCCTCACCCTTGAAGATGAGCTGGGTAATATTATCGAAAATGAAAAAGATACGGTTGAGGATTGGGTTGAAGATTTTGAACCATTAGCTAGTTACAAGGACCAACTATGGAAATTAGAGCTTAAAAACAAACTCGAGTTTGAACGAGCCCAATTACAATATGATGGCAGCGATGACAAACGATTACGAGAAATTAACTTAGCGCTTAAGCGTGAGAAAGTTACAGATGATAAAGGTGAAGAAGTGAACTTTCATTTTCATGCACCGAAGGATATCACGCACATCATATTTTCAGTTGGCGGTGATAATCACAATGTTAAACATGCTACTGAAGCGACTAGGCGCTTCCTACGTGATAACTTTGAAGCGCAAGGTTACAGGTATATGTTTGTAGCGCATAATGACACCGAAAATTTGCATTTCCACGTAATCCTAAAAAACAAGAACATCATTGACGGTAAACGTGTCCAGTTTGATAAGGCTGATTTATTCACCCTACGCCATGACTATGCTTACCACCTTAAGCAAATGGGCATTAAGCGTGTGGCTACTTTACGCCGTGACCGTGTCATTACCCTTAAATCTATCAAAGCACAAAAAGAGGAGCTATTTGTACGTCATGAAATTTTCAAAGAAAAATACGCTAAAAATAAGCCTATCAATGTGCAGAAGTATAGAGAAACGCTAGAGAAAAAGTTAATACGGTTACAAAGTATCACCGAGCGTGAATTAAAATATTCCAAGCTCGTGCCTGCACGCTCAAAAGAGCTTCAAGCTAACTTAGCTGAACTGAAAGCGTTTAAGAAACAATTCAAACAAGATGCTAAGAGCTTAACACCAAGCCAGCAAGTGAATGAAACGCGTATATCCATCTGGCAATTACAGAACGAAGCTAAAAAGCTAAAAGCACGCAAGCCAACAAATAAAAGACAGCGACGACACTTAAAGAAATACCTTCAGCATTTTGAGAAAGAGGTAAACACCGCGATTCGTCACTTCAAAGCTGTTGGTAAAGTCACCAAAACCGATACATCTAAAAGCATTAAACAGCTTAAGGATATCAAGAAGGCGTTAAGCCTTGGTGTTGGGTTGAAGTTAAGAATTTAAGTCCAACTGAACTTTAATATCATTTGCTCGTTTTTGAATAACCTCACATATGCTATCAAATACATTTGAAGATAGCCCCCTACCCTCTAAATTTCCCTTTAGCGTTGTTGAATGTTCCAAACATTTTTCAGAAAGCGTAAGTAGCTGTTTTTCAAGGTTAGATTCTGCGGCTTTAGTATCAGGAACCAAGCGGTGCCAATGCCTAAGGCATAGTTCATCAGCCTTATAACGCCCACCAATCTTCATAGCCATTTTATTAGAAAGGTCTGGGTATATAGCCGTACTTAATAGGTCGTATGCTGGCGACAACTCAGGTTTTTGCCCTGTGTAAAGGAAGGAAAAGTTTTTACCGTGTGCATCCACATTACCAATAAGATAATTAAAAATAGTAACCTGAAGCATACGAATTTGGTCAACAGCAGGCTTGGATGAATAGCGGTTGATCAATTCAAAGCAAGTTTTTAAATTAGGGCCACCTTCACGTTCATATTTCACCTCAGGCAATATACCTAGAACTTGGCAAAAGTCTTCTTGATGAATACGAACTGTATGACCATCTTCATTTTGAACTCGGTCATAGCGTTCTATTAAATAACATGGTGTATCTCCTGCAAAATGCAGATAAACATCAGGCACTGACAAACCAACCATTTTAGCAAGTTTCATGCAGAAATATTCATTATGAACACTATCGTCAACATGTTCTATCATTGGTTTTAATATATGCGTTGTGGGCATAGCCCCACCAACCAAGCTTACAGTATTATCTTTATATGATACCGCTAGCTTATTTTGTGCGCCTGCGAGTGAAAGCCTTATTTTCTCTTCACCTGCCAGCATTGGACGACGCTTTATCAGGTCTAACAAATCTATTAACTCTTGATCATTCAGTACTTGAATATCATCGAGAGACTCTGAAGTTAATACCTCGCCTTCAGGAACCAACGAAAGCGCACCTGCACATTCACCACCTATAGCTTTAAGTAAGGCAAATGGATTCTTTTCAGAAACACCTAGGTATTTTGCAATTTTTTCACGTATCGTTTCCTCTGGTAATAAACCAGAGAAAAAAGCTTTAACCATATCACCTTTATATTCATCTACACTTAAAGGAAGCGATACAGATATAGCGGCTTGTTTCGTCTGTATATATTCAGCATCATATTCAAAAGAAAGTACACCTGAATCATTTTGTATTAATTTACCTGTAAAGGCATTGTTTAAATACACATCTAGAACCTTCAAGGTCATAATACATCTCCATTAACCTTAATTTCTATGCCCAACATAGCAAGAACTGTTAGCGTTTTACCAATATGGCAAGACTCCTTGCCTTGTTCAAGTTCGCGAATAAAGCGAACACCAATAGCCGTTGCCGCAGAAAGCTCTTCTTGTGTTAAGCCCTGTTTCTTTCTGGTGTCTCGGACCAATTGCCCTATTTTTTTCATTTGCATCATAAATCAACCCTTTCGGGATGATTATAACATATAGAATATGAAAAACAATAAAATAAACCCGTTCGGGTTGATATAAGGGCAATTAACTACATTAAAAGCAAAAAACCACCATTCGGGTTGATTTTGAAACGGCTATAATTAATAAAACTGACTACCATGATCTATAGAACCCATTTCTATAGATCATCCATTATTTCTTGTAGTAATAAAATGATGAAATAGCTAAACAAATAGCAGATTTATCGGAACTTAAATTATAAAGGTCTTTGACTTTGTTTATAAGGGATTGTGCATGCTCACAAATCAAAAATCTTTTCTGATTGTATTTATCGTTATCATATTGATTTACATACGAATAATTATCTGGATAGTAAATAAGCCCTTCTAATGCTAAGATTAAATTATCAGTATCAAAGCTTTGATAATCAGCTGGTATCTGAAACACTCTAGAAGTTGTATTATTAGCACTCATTTAAATCACCTTACTGATAAATTATTTATATAAACTTATGGAACCCCTTGAAAATAAACACATCAACAATAACACGTAGTAGTGTTATTGTTGCAACTAATGCTTGTGCGCTACTTCATAAGGTAATGGGAAACAAAAACATTACGGGGTACAAACTATGAAAAATTATTTAATAATCAAAACGTTTATTCTAGCCATTATTGCAATATCAATAACACTATTTGATTCAAATATTGCTTTTGCAAGTGACGACCCATTTGCAGCCATAGAAGAAGAAGGTAATAAGTTTGTAGACTTCTTGCTCAAGAAGGTTGCTCGTATTGTCGCAGCGATTGTGGCATTTGCTTATATCATCCGCTTTATGACAACAAAGCGCTTTGACCTAAATGAATTCATGTTGTTCGGTGGATGTATCATAGCGCTTGGTAGCATTGGTTTCATTGTTGACTACTTCTTCCAATAAGGAGAATTATAATGCAACATAAAGTTTACAGGTCTCTTACTGACCCAATTTTATTCCTAGGTGTACCATTCCAATTTTTCATAGGGCTTGGGTTTGCTGCCCTACTCATGATTGTTCTAACAACACTTATCATTATCCCTGCTCTAATTGCAGTTTCCGGATATATCATTGCCGTTGCCATGACAAAAAAAGATTCTTGCTGGCTTCAAATATTACTCATAGCCAGTAAACACCGTGGCATAGATAACTCTAATAAGGGGACAACATATGTTGCATAACCTTAACCAGCTGTCAAAATCACAAAAACGGTTAGCTGAAATGCTGCCGTTTACAGAACTGCTTGATGATGGTGCCACCGTATGTACAAAAAACGGCTCCCTAGTACAAGCTCTAAAGGTTACAGGGAAAAACTATTCAGGCTTAAGTGGCGACGAGATAGAAGATTTATTCTTCAAACGTAAATCCTTTTTCGAATCTTTAAATAATGAAATAGCCATTAGCATATATAGCTTACGTAAAAAGCTAGACTTAGAAAAAGAGAAAATTACTTTAACTAGCCCATGGGCTAAGAAAATATACAACAAGCGCCTAAAGGCCTTTAACAATACATATAAAACAGAGCTCGTTATTGTAGTAGAGCTAAAAACAAAATCTGCGTTTAGTTCCAACATAGCCGTTGGTAGCCATGATTTTGAAGAAGAGCGAATTTATTTAAATCAAAAACAAAAGCAGCTCACTAATAAAGTTAATGAGATCATACGCCTTCTAGATAGCTATGACGCAACTCCTATTACAATTGAAAAACATTACGGTGAAGATATATTCAGCTTTTGGAGCTACCTTGTGAATTTAGGTGTTTCCTTTCCAAACCCGCATCAAAATAAATATTTAGGGCGCTTATTAAGCCTTTCAGATATAAACTTCAAATCTAAAAATGGATTAATCGAAAGCACTTCAACCGAAGGTAAAAGATATTCCGCTATACTGAGTATAAACGCCTACCCTCACGACACACATAGCAATTTGCTAGATATTCTCATGCAGGTACGCCATTCATTTACTGTTACACAGCACTTATTTCCGCAAAGTAATGAAGTATCAAAATCAAAACTATCGGATATGATGTCTTCCATGGAATCTGTTATGAATGTCCCTTTAGCAGCTGGATTTCTATCTAGTCGCCACTCAGAATTAGATGATCTAGGGAACTCGATTGAAAGCGGAGAATTTACATTATTAGGGCACATATTTTCTATTATTGTTTATGGAAATAGTGAAAAAGACCTAGAAACAGGTATCCAAAAAATAAAATCAGCTCTTGTACAAAGTGGTGTATCTCTCATAAGGGAACGTTTAAACCTTGAAAGCGCCTTTTGGGCACAATTCCCAGATTTACACGAGCTAGGTGCTGCACGTAGCTATATGATTACCAGCGAAAACGTAGCCGACTTCATAAATTTCGGCAGCAGCTATGAAGGGTTGACTGAATGTGCGTTTGGTAACCAGCCTACGGCTTACTTCAAAACAAAAGAAAACACACAGTTTGCATTCACCTTTCATGCAACATCACATGAACAGGCACCAGGTCACACCATGCTTATTGGTCCCACAGGCTCAGGTAAAAGTGTGCTGGCCATGCATCTCATCCAAAGTTGCTTAAAATATAACGACAATAACTTCGGCTCTCCTTTTAAAACACTTATATTTGATAGTTCTCGCGGTGTTAAAATCCCAACAGAAGCATTTGATGGTGATTATATCAATGCGACAAGAGCCGAAAACATTCCGTTAAATCCACTTAAGTTACCTGATAGCCCAACTCACCGTATGTTTTTACAAATGTGGCTATCCATACTTGTAAGCACTGAAGGCGATTTATCTGCTAAGGATGAAGAAATCATAGCCAGGGCCGTCAATGAAAATTATGAATTACCAGAAAACGAGCGCTGTTTAAATGCGTTACGCTCACTATTCATGGAACGTACAGATAAAGATGATGTTTCTTTTTATGACCGCATTCAAAAATGGTTACCACTTGAAGATAACCCAAACAAATTTCCTAACTTAAATGCTGCCTTTTTTAATAATGACCGTAATGCTTTAGACTTTAGAAAGCGCCTGATTGGCTTTGATATGGCAGAGGCTCTTCGTAATAAAGACCTGTTGCCACCACTGGCAAGCTTCATATTTCATTCTTTCACCGAGTTTATCAATAACACTCCCTGCCCTCACCTATGTTTTGTAGATGAAATGGCTCAATATTTAGAAAATGATATATTTGCTCCCTTTATATTAAAACTTGTAAGGGAGTCCCGTAAGAGAAATGGTGTCTTCTTTGGTGCAGTTCAAGAACCTTCCGTTCTCATCCATTCACCTCATGGTCAAGCTATTGCTGAAAACTTAACAACATTTCTCGTTTTAAAAAACACACGTGCACGCGCAGATGAATATGACGCACTTGGTTTTACAGATAGAGAAATAGAATGGATAAAAACACCAGGATCTAACCGTGAAGTTTTACTTAAACGTAATGGCGGTGAAAGCGTTATTCTCAATATTGATTTAAACAATCTTGATGAATTACTTTATCTGTATAGCGGAAAGCTAGAGGATGTTAATAAGGCCGCCATTCTAAAAAATGAATATCCTGATGACTGGGTTGAGAAGTTCCTACTTTGGAAGTCAGGCGGTACTTTATGAAAACAACCACCTCAATCGTCCTAACTTTTCTTATATTGGCCACACAAGTGCAAGCACTTGTTGTCAGTGATCCAGGTGCTTACACAAGACTTATTCAACAAATACAAGAAGCTCAAAAAATTTATACCGAAGTTAAAAAACAAGTTCAAGAAGTTCAACGTGTGTATAAAAACTTGGAAGGTAATTTAAAACGTGGTGTCGGTTCCTTACGTGATATTAGGCGCATTAAGGGGAATATAGAACGACTCATACCTTCCCTTTACCGATTGTCATTACCTGACGGTACTGAAATTGATCCATCCTTAAGTGAAGATATTGGTAAAGCAATAGATCAAATATTCATATCCCCTACTGCAAACCCTAAAGAGGCAGAACTTACCGAGGAGCAACAACGTGTGTATAGACAGCGTGCTTTAAAATCATCTCTCAGTTTTTCAGAATCTATGTTAGCGGATGTCAATAAATCTCTTGAGCAGTTTGAATCATTAGCTGCGCAAATTGATGAAACTGAAAAGCTTAAAGATGCACAAGATTTAACTAATAGATACCTACAGGAAATCCTTACAGGCCAAACAAAGGTTATAATGTTACTTGCTCAGCTCGCGCGGGCAGAAGCTGCACTTAATTATCAAGGCGTCGAAAATAATGAGCAAGGTAAGGTTAAAGCATTTACATCAGAACAGTATTTAGATCAGCTTGGTAAATATGGCTCTAAGTATTGGAAGGCTAAACCAGAAGCTGAGTCTATCATGCATGAGTTAATGGGGATAAGCCCATGAAGATGATTATACCATTCCTACTATGCTTATTCTTAGCCGTGCAAACGTTTGCGGCATCTATGCCAACGTCGGAAGCCAATAACTCGCATGCTAAAGCAGAGGAGATTGCAGAAAAAGGTGAAGAAACCTCTGTAATGTATAATCTTATCTCAAGCACTATTCATGCTATGCATAAGTTTGTAGTACTTGGTTTGTTTGGGCGCTTTGCAGATGTAACAAAACCTCTGTTTCAAATAATTGTCAGCGTATATTTATTCTTTACAGTTGTTATATGGATGAAAACTAAAAGTATAGATATACTTAAGTTCCTATGGGTTATGGCTGGTATTATATTCGCATTTAGCGTTGTTTACGGCAAAGGCAACTTTGAGAGGTTTGTCTATAAACCTATAATCTCAACAACAATGCAAACTGCAAACTTCATGATAACCACGTCCAGCGGTGATGAAACACCGAAATACAGTGGTAAAGACCCTTTGTTCAATATGCTTAAATATATGGAGCAAAACGTTCATAACATTATGAAGATTGGCGACCGCTTATCATCTAAGGCTGAAAATTATGGAATAACCGATTTCTTCAAAGCTGTTGGTTACTCCATAAAAGGTTTAATAGTAAGCTTTATATATTTTGCTCTCATGCTCATCTTCGGAATTATGTACATGCTTGGCATTGTCGCCTTACATTTTTTGCTGGTGTTCACGCCCTTTGCAGTACTTATAGGGTCTATTCCGTTAGCAAGAAGCTTGCTCCTTAACTGGCTTAAAGGTTTATTCACTTTCATGCTTATCCCTATATTTGCCAGCATTGCCATGGGTGCTACTATATTTATCCTTCAAGATGTCAATACATCCGTAAGTATATATCTTGCAGCCTCTGCCAAAACACCAGTACCACAGGGGCTTTATACTCAAGTCATTATGGTTGGATTGTTCTCAGCTTACTTCCATCTAAAAGCTCCTGAATTCGCATCTACCATTGTAGGAGGCCCTATTTCTAATTTTGGTACGGTCTTCACCGCAGGAACAGCCGTTGGTATTGCAGGGATTAAAACGGCAGCATTACCAGCAGCACAAAAGTTTGGGCGTTTTGCCAAAAACAACATCAACCGGTTAATGGACAGATAAAGGAGAAGTTATATGTCAAAAGTCATTATAGTATTAAGCTTAGTTATTCTAAGTGGCTGCTCCATGAATAAAAATAGTGGATCTGATCAGCTTAAAGCATCTCCTTGTGCATGTTTAGAAATAAGGAATCATGCTCATGGCTAATGATAACCAGCTTCCAGATATTCAACTCGGTCTCGCATATGACCGTGCTATGCGTCAATCACGCCTGTTTATCTATTTGTTTATCATTTCTTTTGTGCTCAATATTAGCCTTATCATTGCAATATCTATCATGCTACCGCTAAAAGAAATAAAACCATACTTTATGCCGATATCATCAAGTAGTGATCAATATTATAAAATTATCCCTGCTGATAAACTAGAACAGCACCAGCTATTTGAACTTGTCCGTGATTATTTAAAGAGATACATCAAAGATAGACACTCAGTCGACCATGTGACTGAAACCATTCGTTTCAAGCGTATCAAGGCTCAATCAAACACAGAAGTATTTAGCCAAGTAAAAGATGAATACCGCAAACTACAAGAGCATATGATAGGTGTACAACGTAACATCAATATTATTTCTGATATTCAGTTAGAGCCTTATTACCATCAGCTCGAATTCAAAACCATTGATGAACATAAAGACGGCAGGGTTTCTGAAAAATTCTGGGTTGTTAACATACGTTATGAGCTTGCGGGTTTTAACGCTCCTAAAGTCGCTATGAATGCCGAAGAAATACAAGACAACCCAAACCCGCTAGGAATTGTTGTCACAGGTTACGCCTGGACAGCACGTCGCCATGTAATGAAGGAGATCAAATAATGAAGATCATCTTATATTCACTTCTATTTATATTTTTAACAAATACTAGCATATCCGGTGTTGTTGACAGAAAAGTGGCAACTCCTCAAATAAGTACAAACAAAGCAGATATCAAAAACACACCAGCAAACTTACAACCATTAAAGGTTGACCTTAAAGCTGTTCAGAAAAAGTTCTATTCATCTAAAACCACTGAGAATATAAAAACCGTTTACCATAACAAAGATGAAATATCTAAAATCAAACTACGTGTGGGTATGCGTAGTTTACTTCAGCTAGATAAGGTTGAAACCATATCTTCTTATATTGTTGGTAATTCTAAAATATTTAAAGTTCAAGGCATACCAAGTAAATCTCATGACGGTGGCATATTGCCAAATATATTAACCATCAAAGCGCTTTACCCAGGTGCTGACACAAACCTTACAGTATTAACTGAAAGTGGCCGTGTTTATACATTTTACCTACGCAGCATTCCTATTAGTTCTTGGGAGTCACCTGATATTACCATTTACGTAAAATTGTTCTCAGATGATATTTATCCTGCACGTGAACAATTCATTAAAAACATAGGCGAGGTTGAAGAAAAGATAACGCCTAACTTTAATAGCGCGAATGCAAAGTCTAACAACGATTACCTAAATACGATAGAAACAGCGTCAAAACCCAACACCCATTACAAAATATATGGTGATAAAGCCATTGCTCCTTATGCCGTATATGACGACGGTGCTTTCACATATTTTGATTTTAGGCATAATCTAACATCAGACCGCTTACCTGTTGTTTATAAAGTCGTCGATGGTTTTGATACGATAACGAACTTCCGTATGGAAAAAGGCTTCCTAATTGCTGAAAGTTTATCTCCTGAAGGATGGACTCTACGTAACGGAAACAAAACCGCGTGTATCAAAGCAACTTTAGATATCAACAAAGCGCATCCAAAGCCACCACGTACTCAATATGACGGAGGTTTTTAATGAAGAGGTTAGCTATATTTATCATTTTAATTTGCGTGATTACTCTTGTTGTCGCCATATCATGGTACATGTGGGAAGCAGAAAATAATAATGCGGTGAACAAAGGCGAAACAATTAAGCATCAAATTATTACAGGTAAAACACCTGATGACTTCTTTATGACATTTCCAAAACCTGTAGAAATAATTAAATCTATTGAAAAACCTAAAGTTATCACTGAGCCACCAAAAGCTGAGACCAAAGTTATTTATAAATGGTTCAAGAGTGACGACTTATTCAAGGAAAAGAAAAAGCCTAAGGCTGCCAAGAAAAATAAAGATGAGATAAAGCGTAATGCCATATTAACGGAAAGTTTATTTGGTCAACAATTCATCCAAGAAGTTGTGACTCTAGAAAAAGTTGAAGATACAAAATCGTTCAATGACTTTTCACATCTCAACAAAGACGAGGATTTTTCGGAACATGGCGTACCAAGTATAACTGCTACATACCCAGTTGACCTAGAGCGTGTCCTCACTATGAATAAGCATATTCCAGCTGTACTCTATACTGAAATACATACAGAAATACCTAGCGATAAAGTTATAGCTGTCATTGAACAAAACGTCACTGGCTACCACGGTAATAAAATACTCATACCACGTGGTTCACAAGCAGTTGGTAAATTTGGATCTCTAAGTAGCCCTGATAGTGAACGCATGGGTATTCTTTGGTATCGCGTTATCACGCCTGAAGGTATCAATATCAGTCTAAATTCAGAAGCGGTTGACCAGGAAGGTGCTTCTGGTCTTACAGGTATAGTCGATAAACGTTGGAAAGATAAATACGGTACTGCATTGCTATTTTCTAGTATCAGTGCACTCGCCCAATTAAGTGTACCTGTCGATAATGAAAATGTGAAAGCAGCCGCTGATAGCTTCAGTTCAGAGCTTGGAACAATTGTTACGGAGCAATTACGTCAATCCCTTAGCATCGTTCAACGTATTAATATCCCAAAAGGCAGTCGTTTAAATATTTCTCCACTGGTTGATATCTGGTTCAAAGAGTCCGAAGGGCAAGTTTCAACCTTACCACTTAACACCAACATCTTTAATATAGGGGGTTCAAAATAATGAAATACTTATTTTTAATTATAGCAGCTTTGATTTCTACCAATGCCAAAGCTGAAGAAGAAAGCAAGGAAATAGAAAAAGCCCTCATCCCTGTTAAAGTTGAATTAAATGGCTCTATGAAAATTGAAGCTAAGTTAACAAGCTTAAAACCAGAAGCTGAAGCGCTCGGCCTACGTGACTTAACACTTCAAGGCCTTAAAAAGGTAACACCTACCAATAACGGTAATGAAATAGAAGTCATATGGAATAAAGCTTATCTATTAGATTCAACAGGTCAAAAGATATACACGTCCCTAGAGAGCAATCTATATTCAGATATCATCGCATCACCTAAACTTGAAACAGGTGATGAGTTTACAGCTGAAGGCGCAATAGAATCACTTCTTCTTGCTATCCAACGTCTAAAAGAACCAACGCCTGAGGAGAAAGATGAAGACGAAGATGACGTAGTGCAAGCCGTTCAACAAACGGCGCCTCAACCAACCGCTGTTCAAGAATCTCAAGGATTAGACGATCCAAGGGGATATGACTACAGTGCACCTGAGTTTGAAGTCACTGAAGAACCTGTTATTACCAACACAACAGATGGATGCCCTATCAATGTAGATATTGCACAGATGGCTGCTATTGTCCAAGAGCGTGTCTTGCAAGATGGTGAAGAAATATCCGAATGTGCAGATACCTTAACAAGGTATCCAATAACTAAAACTTATAGTACTTGCCCGTTATTTTTTGATACCGTCAATTTAATAGCCTATGAACAATATATTCTAAAATATACCGACCCTAATTCAGGCGGTTCAGTCGAAGTTCAAAGCTGTGTTCAAGACGATGAACGCGTTGTTACACTCACAGAGGACACTCAAGGCTGTACAATGCGTCATGACTTTGCACTGGATAAATCATTCCTACAATCTAGAATTATTTATACACATTTAGGTAAGGTAGAAACATTCCAAACTTGCATGGATACAGAAACTGAGTATGCCCATATCACAACAGAAGAAACATGTACTCCTGTTGTTGATCAATCGGGTGGCGTTGTGACATTTCAAAATCGTCGTAAAATAAACGTAGATGGTATTGATCAATTCATATCCCTTTGTCAGCCAGATCCCTCCTCTACAACTTCAATTGAAGAGGAAGTATGCATAGCTCCTAAATACACACATGACCTACTTGCAGGGCAAAGTTATCTAAATAAATCTTATTACTACATCAAAGATGGTAATCGCTATGATGTTGAAAATTGCATCCCTTCAAATGAAACCTTTACACATAAACAAGATGAAACACAATGTAGTGCGACTCATGATGACGTCATTAAGAAAACTACGCTTAATGCGCGTACGTATATTGAAGAAAGTGATGGTACCGTTATTTATATTAATCAATGTACTGCAATTGACCCTAAAGTTGATTATTTCCGTACAGGTGGTAAATGGCGCCAAATAAACCAAGCATATAATGTACCTGTTACCTTCACAGGCTCACTTGGCACCGTTCATTCAGGTACAAACTGGCAAGACCTATTTGGTTGCTGCATTGGTAACAATGTAGGTGTACCAGACCAGTGGCGCTCACAATCAGATGTAAACGTGACAACTGGACACCAAGTTAATAACTTCAACTATAACCTTTGCACAATCTTCACATCAAGCAGAGCCTTTGCATGTGGTAGATATTTTGACATGTATGGTGCTGAATGGTGCATTAAAAGAGATAATTCAGGTTCATACAATGTGTACGGAATTCCCGTTGATACTGCTAATAGCACATCACTACCAACCATAGCATTAACATCGAGGTCCGTTAGTAGTTACCGTGTTGATTACGGTTGCTCATCGATATGCAACATTCTAACAACTGTAGAGAAAAATGCCGTATATACACGTGGAGATAATTCTGAGTATATAGACATCACTATAGCCGAAGATATTAAGCGTTTGTGTGGTGATGGTAATAACCTTATCGGTACAGTGGAGCCCTAAAGCATGGTTAAAAAAACAACATATTCAGATCTACTAGAGCGTGACCCACTCATGCGTAACAAATTGCGCTATCTAAAGAACTATCTTCAAAAAAAAGATCTCATAGAATTGCGCATGAACCGCCCTGAAGAAGTGATTCTTTCATTCGCAAATGGCGATAAGAAATTTATAACCGATTCTCATTTAGGTTTTACCTATCTTGAAACCATGGCCATTTCACTCGCTAACCTTTCAGGGCAAAGGTTTAGCGGTAACAAGCCTATTCTAAGCTGCAAGATACCAGGTGGCCACCGTTTACAAATTGTTGCTTACGATACAGTATCTAGCCAATTTGCCATGGTTATTCGTATTAACCGCGGTCAAACATTCCCAATGAAAGATTATGGTTTAAATAAAAGTGACCAAGAGACCGTGGCCAATTGCATAAAAGATGGGAAAACCATCCTTATTTCAGGCGCCACAGGTTCAGGAAAAACAACCTTCTTAAATTCTGTAATACCACTCATACCCGAAAATCAACGTATCATCACTATAGAAGGAGTATCTGAACTTCAGATCCCTCATAAGGACTGGTGCGCCCTCACCTATTCAGAAAATGAAAGTTCAATTTCAGGGAGCGGCGCCAAGGATGTTTTTCGCGCCTCTTTGCGCTTAAGCCCAGACAGACTATTACTCGGTGAAATTCACCCAGATAATGCACTTACCTTTGCCCTCGCTATCAATACAGGCCATGAAGGTGCTATCGCCACTATTCATGCCAATAACCCCAAAGCAGCCATTGTGGCACTAATAGCCAAAATGATAATCAATAAAGACACTGACCAAGGCAGTATCAGCATTTTACAAAAGCAACTTTGCACAGACATATATGGTGTCGTGCAAATTTCTAAAGATCCCAAAACAGGTAAACGTATAGGGTACTTCAAGCGACTCAGTAAATTTTCCGACGACCCAAGCTTTGCTATTGATGTGATGCAGCATGTATCTCACGGAGGTGATGATGAATAGTTTCTACACCATACCAATTCACTATTTTATAGGCATACTCATAGGTATTATTCTATTCATGCTCATTATTATTCGTCCAAATAAAGGAAACGAATACGGCAGTGCCAAATGGGGTGATAAATCTACTGTTAAAAAACTTAAACTTAACGGCAAGAATGGCATCGTCCTAGGTTTATATAAAGGCCAAAAACTTATCCTAGATGAACCATTATCAGTTTTAGTTCTTGCACCACCTGGCACTGGTAAAACATCTGCCATTGCCATACCAACGGCATTAAGCAGTAAGCATTCCCTAGTCATTCACGACCCTAAAGGTGAACAATATGAGATTACCGCCAAGGTCAGGAAGAAGTTTTCCAACATCATTTACTTTAACCCTACAGATAAAGAGTCAGATACATTCAATGTATTCGATAAGAAATTACTTCCAGCAGATAAATTAGATTGGCAAGGCTATGTAACCAATATTTCCCATATCCTCATTAAAGAAGATAAAAACGGTAAGAATTATTTTACCAAAGCGGCCAGAAATGCATTTTCATTCTTTGCACTTTGGCTCTTATGGAAGCATGGAGAGACCTCAATACCAGAAGTACGCGATCAACTTCTCATATCCGAAGACATAGCAGATACCATTGAAAACATGTTATCTAACTTGAATGAAGGTAATCCATCAAACGATGATGAAAATCTAATGATAAACGGTCTAATCAAAGATGCCAAAGCAACACTCGTTCCTGCGGAAAGCGATGACCAGTGGAATGGTGTTATGGGCACACTTACAGACGCCTTACAGGTATTCTCTGACCCACGTATAGCAAAAGCCACAACAGGCAAATCAAACATTGATGCTAATCAGCTTAAAAAAGAAATAACAACCATCTACCTTGTCGTACCCGATAAAGACAAAGACCGTATCTCACCTATCATGGCTATGCTATTTGAAACCGTTGCTACGCAGCTTATTTCAGAACCACCATTTAAAAATCAAATACCCATTACATTTATAATGGATGAGTTCATACGCCTAGGCTATATGAAGATCATTAAGGATTTACCAGCCATTAGCCGTAGTTATAAACTAAATACGATATTCATTGCTCAAAGCTATAATCAAATAGCCGAAATTTACGGGCGGGATTCCATAGGTACATTCAATTCAAACTGTGCATATAAAGTTATATTTCAACAGAACGACCCAGAGACGGCAGAAAGCATCGCTAAAACTATAGGGACTCATACAAGAGACCGTAAAAGCCATAATGCTTCATCTAAAACCATCATCCAAACCCAAACCAGTGAAAGCACTTCAAAAGAAGCTCGTCACCTTCTCACCGCGCAAGGTATCCTGAACATAAACTCTGATGAATGCATTATCCTCGGCCAAGGCCAGCTAATGCACCCCATCAAGGCTAAGTGCGCTTTTTGGTTTTGTAAAATTAAAACTTAAAATATATTTTTCCAAAATTAAATATAAAACTTACATAAAATTCTTTTCTAGTCTTAAACAGCTTCTATCAATGCTAGATACAGGACTCTTTTCCAATGATTAACTAAAGGCACAGTGTTTATTATAGGCAGAAGCAACGTTTCATTTAAGTTATCATATCCCTTATCGATAAAGGTTCTAATTTGGGCTTCAATAATAGGTAGCTCAGAAGAGGCCTCTATTGAGTACCTATTAGCAATATCAAAATCTTGAAAATGCTGTAAAGCTCTTTTTTTATCAAGACTACTCCAATATTCAGGGGGGTTCACATAGTATTCAATATAATTTGGGGATGTATCACTCTGAATATAACTTGCAAATATCCATTGCACATCAAAGAAAATATTTTTATCTAGATATGGGTGTATGAATTGTTTTTCTGCAGTTTCGGCAAATCTATCACCCTTTCCATCCATATTGCAGTCTCGACAAGACGGAACTAAATTAAGGGGTAAAATAGAAAACTGTGGCGCCCCTGCTTTGGGTACAAAGTGATCTAAATTTCTAGGGCGACCGATGCCACCACAAAAGGGACATTTTTCATTTGCTGAGGATAGTATCTCATCATAAAGATATCGTGCCGGCTTTGTTTTCGTTCTAAAATAATTATTGTATAGGCTTATTAACTCTTTTTTCTCTAAATTATCTATTATTTTCGAAGAATCCTTTTTGAGCGATGTATCTATAGAATAAAGTCTACCCGATTCCCCAAGGGTAGAGTATACTTCTTCTAAATTTATTAATGTCTCTGAGTTGTCGTTTAACTTTTTTAATAGTAAAGGATTCCCTGTTATTCCATCTTTGCATTTTTTTATAACTAAATCATATTTTACATCAGGCTTTTTTAGAAAGATCATTACGGAGTACCTCTATCTCTATTTTCAACTAATGCCTTAAGGAGCATTCTCCCCTCTATGCCTAACTGTTCATTATACGCATTAAGAACCTCTTCGTATGAATCTCCTTTGTTAACTGATTCTGCCAATATATCGTGAAAGCCCGATTTAGAAACCTCTAATCCAAACACATCTCTGGTTAAAGCTCCTACATTCTCTCCAAACGTTTCTATGTCAGGGCGTGTAGATTTCATTGATACCCCTGATCTATTAATTTTCCAAACACAAGATTTTGGAACTTCCTGAAGTACTACAGGTGAATGAGTTGCAATTATTGCCACACCATTACGGTCATATAGTAAATCGCTTAACGCACGGATAAATGCTGACAAAAGAGGTGGGTGAAGATGACTTTCAGGTTCATCTAATAATATAAAGGTTTTTTCTTCCACTGTAGCAACCAAACGTGTGATTGTTAGAAGGACAATTGTATGCCCTGAACTCATTCTCTCTAAATAAGGTTCAACTATTTCTAAATATGACTTATTTAGAGACTCCGGATCTAGATCTTGCAGGTTACCAAATTTTTCTTCCAATATAGGTAGCCCCATACTTTCAAAATTCATATCAGAACTTAGTTTTTGAATTGCCGCATGCCAACGCTTGGTTTTACTTTTGTTTTGGAAGCACTTTATTAGAGCACCTACGCACTCTTTTCTTAAATCCTTTTCATTTAAAAGAGCACCCTCTTGTTCTCTATCCTTTAAACCAATATAAGAGTAACAAGTACCTTTGGATGGATCCGCTTGTTCTTTAGGTGGTGTGAAGGGGTCAAATGCACTAAATGAGACAGAGACTAAGCTGCTAAAGTAATCAGCACTTATAGGGCTTTCACTAGACCAGTGGTCTAAATCAACAAATTGATGTGTAGTAGCTTCTTTATTGGTAATAGCACCAATCATATTATTTAGCAAAGTTGTTTTACCAACACCATTTCGTCCTATGATAGCATGGATATTTGTACTAGGTTTTGAGTTAGGTGTAATTTTAAATTTTAATGCGATTTTTGAAGTTCTTGTATTTGTTTCTGACCTTTTAAAAGAAAATTTATAATCAGTAAGTGGGGCTTGTCCATCAAGAACTCTTCTAAACTGTCCTTTTATGATTGAAAGGCTAACGTCTCTTAATAAGGATGTTCTAAATACATTTTCATTTTTAGCATTTTCTATGAGTGAAGGCGTCGAAACAATGTCATTTAAAGACATTAGCAATTCATCTTTTACCTTGGTAGGAAGTTTGGATATGTTTTGGTAATATTCAATATCTTGCCCTAATGAAAAGTAGTCCTGTGATAAATTTGTGAAGCATTCTTTTATATTAGAATACGTAGGGACCTCTTCGGTTTGCTTTAAAAAACCAATTTTAACCTTTCCGATATCATGCAGTATGTCATTCCCATCTCTTAAGCATAGGTGAAACTGTGTAACAAAAGAGAAGTCATTCCAATGGTCAATTGTTAAATATGCTGTATTTGCCTCACTACAATCACTCTCTTTGGCAGTTAATACAGACAAAACTTGAAAATTCATTATGTAAGTCTCCAATTATTTTTAATTTTCACCAATTTTATTACGACTTCAACCACGCACGTGGAATCAGAGCTTGACCTTTCCCTCTCCATGGCTTGCTGTCTACTAAGTGTATATCATCTTTGTGCTCACCCCAGACATTTTCACCTGCATGATCAAGTAGAATTACCTGTAGGCCTCCGTTTGTTTCCTTGACTGTATCAATCATGGATTTAACCATTGCCGATACTTCCTTCACACCTTTTTGGCTTATATTTCCTTTGCTATCCTCTGTCTCGTGTGGATAATAAACTTGGCTTGGCTGATCATATATAATGAAGCTAGAAAATAGAGCTTTTTTATCAATGCCGTAACGATGTATGGCTAGCGTCATAGCTATATGACTAGCAACCCAGTTTGATCCACTTCCAGTTTCTGAAAGAGGGAAGAAATCATCCGAATCACCCTTCTTTACCTTGACAGATAATCGTTTCTCATCAAAGTATATATCATCATACTCGCTATTAAGTGGCGCAATGATAGCTTGCGCATATCCATCTATTATAGCGTAAGCAATTTTCTTTAAGTGATATATGCTCTTTATGTTTAATTTGTTTTTTTGGGATAATATATTATCCAATTTTTCTTTTATGCCGTTAGAATCACCATCACATCTATATACAGCATTTTTAATATCCACTAAAAATTGCATAATCTTATCAACCTTGCTTTGCTCATTCAGTAGCTTATTTTGCTCTGCTAATAATCTTTGAGCCTCTTTATTGATGTTTCTTAATTCACCCTCTACTGTAGATATCTTATTGTTAATATCTTCTTTTACTGAGATATTAACAACTGGCTTTTTAGCTTGATAGGCATCACTAATGTTGTGAAGTTCCCGTTGCGTCGTATCCGACAAGTCACCCTTTAATTCTGAAAGTATAGCTAACATCTCTGATGCAATTTCAAGTGATTCAAATTCAATACTTTCAGAAATACTTTTATCAGAATGCTTCAACAGCTGTTTAAGATAGCGTAATTCATTGGTACTTTGGAAGTGCTTCTCTGTATTCTGCGCGTCTTCCTGTTGAAGGGAAAGCATGCGACTCGCTATAGTTTCGTCAAAGGAAATGGAATTAACCAAATCCGAGAAGTTTAAATCATCAAGTGCATTCCTCAATTTTTTGACATCACTTGATTTTTCAACTCTTGCAATCCAATCAACTTTATCAAGCCCTAAAGAAATACCTCTATGCAAAATATCATTGATCTTTGCATATGCTTTTAATGCATCACCTTTAAGTTCACCTTCCATTTTAAGAAGGTATTTCTCTATGCGATTAAGACTTTCTAGCTTTATTTTATTCTGATAATTTTCAAAATCTTCTATTTTCAAAATAAGGGGGAAAGCATTTGCAAGAGTTGACCTATATTTATTTTCATCTGACTTATAAAAAAAAGAAGAAGGGTTCGCTACGATATTTTGTGGCTGGTAGTTTAAGGCTACGGTATCTCTAAACCCTATACGATTGGAGTCATTTTCTTTAATTTTAATGTTAGGTATTTGTAAGACTTCCTCATTAAGGAATTTTTTAATAGATGCCATATCATCAGTAAATTCAGCTTGATAACTCTCTGTATCACTTACCGAGTCATCAAGTGGAGTTAAAGAAAACTCTCTTGCATCAAGCTGTATTTTTTCATCTGGGGTCAGACGCTTAATTAAAAACCGTTGATCTTGTAGCTTTAAAACAACCCCAAAAGCTTTACAACAATCCCTTACCACTCCAATAGGAATTCGAGGTTTACTTGAGGCCAAGCACCAGTCTATTATTGAAATAATAGCAGACTTACCTGTTTGAGAGTCACCATAGATGATATTAACTTTACCTGTTTTGAAAACGACTTCTCTAATAGGAAGTTTTTCATTTTTAGGAAATAGAATTACTTTTTCAATTTGGCAATACATTATAAAGACACCCCTGTTAAACTCGTTATTCGTTGCTCTGATTCTAGCTGTAATTTTATTGCAAGCTTTTCTGTTGCCTTATATCGATCTTGAATAAGGTATTCTTCTCTTTTTTGCTGACGTGATAATCGTTCAATCAACAAGCTTGAATTATCAGTTGTAGATGATACTTTAGAAGAGTCCACAATGGTTATGAGGTCATTCTCAATGAGAAAAGAAATTGATAAAGATGTTAGAGTCTTATAAGATACAGCTAGATGACCTAAATACTTCAAGGGTTCTTGGACAGTTTTAATGCTTCCAATGCAATACAGAAAAGCCGTCTTTCTTTTTGTGCGATTTATTGCCTCTCTGTAATCCTCACTAAACACGATAGGCAGGATATAATAAATCAACCCCATATCTATAGGCTTGTCAGTTTCTTTAAAATAGTGGCATAAAAATGATAATACCAGTGATGAACACGTAGCTATATTATAATAATCACTGGTATTCTTCTTAATATATGCATTATGAGTTTTCATTATTGCTGCCCTCTTTAAAGCTACTATCCCACTTTATATAAAGCTCAGCGGAATCTTCGTTGTTGGCAAGTCTCTGATATGCCCCTTGAGTAAGTGATAAGAAATATTTAGATTCGCCTAGGTCACACCCTCTAGGCTCTATTGTTTTTAGCATACACGCACCATACGTCTGTTGCCCGTTGTTTGCATATAGAATACGAGTATGTGTAAAATCTTTACGTATTTCTGCCAAATATTTTTGATTTTCTATAGGAGTGAACCCTCCTGACGTTTGCCACTGTGTTGTATTGTATTGAGCATCCAGGTATGAATTTATGGCTACACTTTTTATATTTTCCAAGTCTTCATCATCAGCAAATAAATAATTTATTTGCTGTAAAAAAACGGGGTTTCCAATGCTTTTATGGTCATGGTGAAGTGCTTGCCACAACAAGTTTGTTTTTGATCCAGATAATCGTTTCAGTATAGGTGTGATAAACTTTTCACTGGAAATTGAAAAGCCTTGATTATTATTTAATAGAATAGTGCACTCAGTTAAAATGGTGTTTGCAAATAATTCTAAAAGTTGCTCATCTGTAGATGCACTGCTTAATATAAAATCACCATAACTTACTTCTTTTAAACGGTTGCGTATCTCTTCTAAATAGTTGCGTTCAACGGTGATCACTTTAAAGTTTAATATTATTGAATCAAATTTATCTGATTGCTCAGTTATCAATTCTAACGCCTTTAGTTTTATTGCGCTTGTATCGCCCTTTTTACTCTTACACTTATTTAAGTATTCTATAGCTAACTCTGAAGGTTTTACTTGCGTGTCATCCCCTGAATATAAGGAAAACTTGTTTAAATTTACCCCTACCTTCTTTTTCCCGTTTACGCCTAAATAGTGAAATTCAACTGATTCATCACTAGACTGCCAATTAGTAAGCCAATTGGCGAGGGTTTTCCATAAATCGTCACTGGAGTCTTGGAGTATGCTGTGACTTTTAGATGTTGACCATTTGCTCTGAACCCATATTCTTTTCTTGCTGTTTGGGAAGGTCACATAAATGTCATCTTGCGTTTCAAATTCAACGATGCATTTTTCAGCCTGTATCAAATAGTAAAACACATAGAAATATTGCACGATATAACCAAGAGCTGGTCCATATGCTGAATTTTTATTTGTAGTCATTTAATCCCTCTAATTTATGATTTTCACAATCTACTTAGTTTTTCCTGAAAAAGCACATCAACTCCTTACAGTGCCAAACATCCTTAATATCAATTCAGATGAATGTATCATCCTCGACCAAGGCCAACTGATGCACCTCATCAAAGCAAAGTGTGCCTTTTGGTTTAGATAATATTTTTAAGCGGCATCTGCATAACCACTACGCCATGCTTTTGTGAAACCTTTAAGAAAGTCATACTTAAATAACTTACTCTCATCAGATTCAACAGATTGTATTTCAAGTTCAATCTTTTTCAATCTCAAATTTAGTCGAGCTAAATAAGACTTAGCGCTATCAAGCGTAAACAATTCAGGGTCTTTAAACAAATCACCGCCTATATATACCTTTTTAATAGATACTTCTATGTCGTTCTTTTTCTTAATATCATCTACAGTTAGAGCGTTAGATGATTTTATTTCAAACAAATCCTTCTTAGATGTATATATAAACTTATTATCTTTTTGCGTTTTATTGAAATTCCTCATCTTCCATCTAGATTCATAAATCTTCGGTTTCTCATTTAACTTGTTGTAATATTCTAGATCTATAATAGATACACCTAAATCATCTATAACTTTAGCTTCAAATCCAACGTTGTATTTAAAACATTTACGACAATATCTTTTCTTTAAAGCTAAAGGTGTAAGACTTACCTGAATTTTTTCTGAAATATACTTCTTAAAATCGTCTTCAGTATTAAAATTAAATATAGAGTTTGCTTCTTTCACTTCCTTTTTGAATTCTGCTAACGATGTTTTATATTTTTTTAGTTGTTCGGCTCTTTTAGCCTTCCTTTCAGCGATGCGCTGCTTTTCTTTTTCTATTTCGTACTCTTTTTGAGCATCAATTGCGTCCTCAATATCAGTACCTGACTCAATATTTTTCTCACCAATTCTTCTTACATATTTTTTAAGCAGCTTCGCATCTTTAATCGGTAATTCTTTTTCAATACGTTGGTAAAACTCTAAATGATAAGCCATCGGGTGCTCATCTGTAGGTATTTCAGCGGATTCAATGCTGTTACCACACGCTGTTAAAATCAACAAAGAAAGTATTGCTATGTATTTATTCATAATAGTATGCCCGTATAAATTTTCATATGTAGAGCAATCTAATAGAATTAATTAATTAATGCAACCATGGATTGACAACTATAAGTGGCATATATGGACGTATATACATATACAATATAGACAATAACAACAAAATATCATACTATTCCGGAATCAATAGATACATCTAGAACACAAGGAATGTTATGAACCAAACAGCACACAACAAATTAGTTTCATTTATATGGTCTATCGCAGACGACTGCTTACGCGACGTTTACGTACGCGGTAAATACAGAGACGTAATTTTACCAATGGTTGTCCTAAGGCGATTAGATAGCTTACTTGAAGATAGCAAACAGGCTGTTTTAGAAGAAGTTAACTTCCAAAAAAATGACATGGATTTTACTGAATTTGACCCTGCAGGTCTTTCTGATTCATCAGGTTATGTTTTCTATAATACTAGTAAATGGACATTGAAATCTCTTCATGATACAGCAACTAACAACCAACAAATCCTTGTTCAAAACATTGAAGAATACCTAAATGGTTTTAGTGATAACGTTAAAGAGATTGTTGAGAAGTTTGAATTAAAATCTAAAATTCGCCACATGGCATCAAAAGATGTGCTGTTGGATGTTCTTGAAAAGTTTGTTTCTCCATACATCAACTTAACACCTCATGAAAAAATGGACCCTAATGGTTTTAAAATTCCTCCGCTAACTAATTTGGGTATGGGTTATGTATTTGAAGAATTAATTCGTAAATTTAATGAAGAAAATAACGAAGAAGCTGGTGAGCACTTCACTCCTCGTGAAGTAATTCAATTAATGACACATGTTATCTTTGATCCAATTAAAGACAACCTCCCACCTGTAATGACAATTTACGATCCAGCTTGTGGTTCAGGTGGTATGCTCACAGAAGCTCAAAACTTCATTAAAGACGAAGCTGGAGCAATTAAAGCTCTAGGTGACGTTTACCTATACGGTAAAGAAATTAACGATGAAACATACGCTATTTGTAAATCAGATATGATGATTAAAGGCAACGATCCCTCAAATATCAAAAGTGGTTCAACATTATCTACCGATGAGTTTGCAGGAAAAAACTTTGATTTCATGCTTTCCAACCCACCATACGGCAAAAGTTGGTCTGCAGATATAAAGTCCATTAAAGATGGTAAAGACATTATAGACCCAAGATTTATTATTAAGCTCAAAGATTACTGGGGCGTTGAAAAAGATGTTGATGCAACGCCACGATCTAGTGACGGTCAATTACTTTTCCTAATGGAAATGACCAGTAAAATGAAAGCAACTGGCAGCGGTACTACTGGTTCACGTATTGCTTCTGTGCATAACGGCTCAAGCTTGTTCACTGGTGACGCCGCCGGTGGTGAAAGTAACATCCGCCGATATATTATCGAAAATGATATGTTGGAAGCAATTATTCAAATGCCAAACAACCTGTTTTATAACACAGGTATCACCACCTACATCTGGGTGCTTTCTAACAATAAGCCGGAGCACCGTAAAGGTAAAGTTCAGCTTATTGAAGCGAGTCAGTTGTTTAGAAAGCTTCGTAAAAACTTAGGTGAAAAGAACTGTGAGTTCTCACCAGAACATGTCAAAGAAATTACAGATATGTTCCTAACCTTTGGTGAAAAAGAGCGTGGTGCAACAGACGAAGGTATTGCCGCAAAAGTTTTCGATAATACTGACTTTGGCTATTACAAAGTAAACATTGAACGCCCTGACAGAAGGAAAGCTCAGTTTACTAAAGAAAGCATTGAAACTTTACGTTTTGATAAAGCTTTAAAAGGTCCTATGCAGTGGGCTTATGAGGAATGGGGCGACGAGCTTTATAAACAAGGCGTGCTTAAACAACATGAAAAAGAAATTATCAACTGGTGTGAAGATAATGACATTTCATTAAATGCGAAGAACAAAGCTAAGCTTCTTAAACTAGAAACATGGCAAAAACAAGTAAACCTTATTGATGTTGCAACATTGTTGATGCAGAAAATGGGTGTTACTGAATTCACCAATTTTAATACATTTAAGAACAGTGTGGATGAAATCCTAAAAGCTGAAAGGATTAAGCTGAGTGCAAGTGAGAAGAACACAATTCTAAACACTGTAAGCTGGTATAGCGAAGGCGCAGATAAAGTTGTTAAAAAGGTTGTGAAATTATCAGGTGATAAGCTTACAGAACTTTTGAACAAGCTAGGTTGTACAGAAGAATATTTGGCTGATTTTGGATACTTCCCCACATCTAAAAAAGGTGAGTTTACTGTTTATGAAACAGCGACTGACCTAAGAGACAGTGAAAGCGTTCCATTAAAAGACGATATTCACACTTACTTCTTAAAAGAAGTAAAACCACATGTGGAAGAAGCATGGATTGATATGGAAAGCGTTAAAATTGGTTATGAAATTAGTTTTAATAAATACTTCTACCGCCACAAGCCGTTGCGCAGTGTTGAAGAAGTTGGTGAAGAGATTATTGCTCTTGAGCAACAAAGTGAAGGTTTGATCGCTCAAATCCTTGGTGTGAGCATCAACAAAATTTCAGGAGCTGCGTAAATATGATGTCTTTAAATGCGATGCCAAAGTATGATGATTATAAGGACTCTGGTTTTGAGTGGTTAGGCACAATTCCTAGCTCTTGGAAGGTTGAAAAAGGTAAATGGCTTTTTAAAAAAGAATCTCGCACTGTTTTGGAAGGGGATGATGTTATTACCTGCTTTAGAGATGGTGAAGTTACTTTAAGAAAGAATAGACGCGTAGACGGTTTTACCAATGCTTTACAAGAAATTGGCTATCAGAGAATCCTCAAAGGCGACTTGGTTATTCATGCTATGGATGCATTTGCGGGAGCGATTGGGGTTTCAGACTCAGATGGTAAATCTTCTCCTGTGTATTCTGCTTGCACACCTATTAAAGATGATACCGTAGACCCTCATTACTATGCTTATTTTTTACGAAACTTAGCGTTATCTGGCGTAATAATATCTCTTGCTAAAGGCATTAGAGAAAGATCAACGGATTTTCGATTTAACGATTTTGGTAACCTTGAACTATCAGCCCCTTCAATCTTGGAACAAAGGAAAATCGTTGCATTCCTTGATGAAAAAACAGCGCAGATTGATCAGGCGATTGATATTAAAGAAAAGCAAATTGCCCTACTGAAAGAGCGTAAGCAAATTATCATTCAAAATGCTGTCACCAAAGGCCTAAACCCAAGTGCACCAATGAAAGACAGCGGCGTTGATTGGATCGGCGACATCCCCGCACATTGGGATGTTAAGCCACTAATGTCTGAGACCGAATTAAAATCGATCACAGACTGTTCGGATAGAGAGTTACTATCGGTTTACCTTGATCTGGGTGTTATTCGATTCTCAGATGTAGATCAAAAAAGAACCAATGCTACGAGCCTTGATTTATCAGGGTATCAAGCCGTCGATCCAGGGGATTTTGTGCTTAATAATCAGCAGGCTTGGCGTGGTTCTGTAGGCGTTTCAAAATATACTGGAATTATCAGCCCCGCATATATTGTTTTAACACTTTCTGACAAATTCGATATTGATTACGCCAATTATCTTTTAAGATCGTCAGTTATGGTAGCTCATTATCTAATGGCTTCAAAAGGTGTAGGAACAATACAAAGAAACCTATATTGGCAGCATGTAAAACGAATGCCCGTATTTATTCCTCCTATGAAGGAACAGCAAGAGATTGTCTCTTATATTTCAGAAAAAACTTCTGAGATCGATTTGGCAATCCACTCACAAGAAAAACAAATCAACAACCTCAAAGAATACAAGGCATCGCTTATCAACAGTGCTGTAACGGGGAAAATTAAAGTTATTTAAAATAGACTAAGGGGCAAAATGGTTACTAAAACAAATGAACAGGCTTTAGAAGCTTTAATTGAAAAGAAGCTTACAGGTACATGCCGTGAGGATATTAAAGGCATCGTCAACTGGTCTGCCTTAAATGGTAAATTGGTGCGTGACACGGTGGATTGTGCACCTAGCCACCGTTATGAAATTGGTAATAGCGCTGACTTTGATAAAACGTATGCCATTGATAAACGCTTGTTCTGGAGCTTTTTAGAACGCACCCAACCTAAAGAGCTTGAAAAGTTAAAGCGTGGTGGTGATGACTGGCAACGCCGCATTCTTGAACGTTTTGACCGCTTGGTGAAAAAATATGGCTTGCTTCATATGTTTAAAAAAGGTTTTGCGGTAGATGACGCTCATTTGTATCTTATGTACCCAGCGCCACTTGCAAGCAGCAGTGAAACCGTTAAGCAAAACTTTGAAGAAAATATCTTCAGTTGCACAAGGCAGTTAACTTATTCAAACGCCAACCCATTAGAAGAAGTTGACGTTGTTTTATTCATCAACGGTCTACCATTCGCCACTTTAGAACTTAAAAACCATTGGACAGGACAAACAGCTAAGTATCACGGCCAAAAGCAATACCGTGAAGATAGAGACACCTCTCAAGCCTTGTTTAACTTCGGCCGCTGCCTTGTACATATGGCGGTGGACACCGATGAAGTTTACATGACAACAAAGCTTGCAGGAAAAAGCACGTTCTTTTTACCTTTTAACAAAGGTGATAATGGCGGTGCGGGTAACCCACCAAACCCAAACGGACACAAAACAGCTTACCTTTGGGAAGAAGTTTTCAGTCGTGAAAGTGTCGCAAACATTATTCAGCATTTTGTGCGCCTTGATGGTTCATCTAAAGACAGACTTGATAAACGTACTTTATTCTTCCCGCGTTATCATCAGTTAGATGTTGTGCGTAAAATCATCAGCCATACAAGCGAAAACGGTGTAGGTCATACCTACCTTATTCAGCACTCCGCTGGATCTGGTAAGTCAAATTCTATCACTTGGGCAGCTTACCAGTTGATTGAAGCTTATCCTAATAAGGCTGATTTACCAGGGGATAGAAGCCTTGAACAACCACTTTTTGATAGTGTAATTGTTGTAACGGACCGTCGAATTCTTGATCGTCAGTTACGTGATAACATCAAAGAATTTTCTGAGATTAAAAACATTATTGCTCCTGCTTATAGATCTTCAGAGTTAAAAGAGGCTCTAGAAAGCGGTAAGAAGATCATCATCACCACAATTCAAAAATTCCCGTTCATTATTGATGGGATTTCTGATTTAAGTGATAAACGCTTTGCCGTTATTATTGATGAGGCGCACAGCTCACAAAGTGGTTCTGCACATGATAATATGAACCGTGCAATGGGAGGATCAGATGAAGACTTCGATTCGGATGATACTCAAGATAAAATTGTGGAGGCTATGAAGTCTCGAAAAATGAGAGGTAATGCTTCTTACCTTGCATTTACAGCTACCCCTAAAAATACCACGTTAGAAAAGTTTGGTGAACAACAAGCTGATGGCAGTTTTAAACCATTTCACCTATACACAATGAAACAAGCCATTGAGGAAAAGTTCATTCTAGATGTTCTTGCTAATTACACAACATACAAGAGCTACTACGAGATCCAGAAATCTATTGATGAGAACCCTCTATTTGATACTAAAAAGGCTCAAAAGAAGCTTAGAGCCTATGTAGAAAGGGATTCAAGCACAATTCAGGTTAAAGCTGAAATTATGCTTGACCATTTTATTTCAAATGTAGTGAATACCAAAAAGCTCAAGGGCAAAGCTCGTGGGATGATTGTAACTCAGAACATCCCAACAGCTATTCGGTACTACAAAGCTATAAATAAATTGTTAAAACAGCGTGGAAACCCATTTAGAGCTATTGTTTCTTTTTCGGGGGCGAAAGATGTTGATGGGGTAGAGTATACTGAAGCTGAGATGAATGGTTTTTCTGATGATAAAACTAAGGAATACTTTGATGGTTGTGATAAAGACGGTAAATCGATTACCTATCAAGGCCAGAGTATCGAAAACACATATCGCCTTCTTATCGTTGCTAATAAATATTTAACTGGCTTTGACCAGCCTAAGCTAAGTGCAATGTACGTTGATAAGAAGCTTCAAGGGGTTCTTTGCGTTCAAGCACTGTCTAGACTAAACAGGTCAGCTCCTAAGCTTGGCAAGAAAACTGAAGATTTATTTGTGCTAGATTTCTTTAACACTACTGAGGATATCAAGAAATCATTTGATAATTTCTATACATCCACAACTCTTTCAGAAGCTACAGATGTTAATGTTCTCCATGAATTACGAGAAACATTAGGAGATGCTGGGGTTTATGAGTGGCATGAGATTGAAAGTTTTGTCAAACTTTACTTTGATGAGGCTGATGCTCAAGAGTTAAGCCCTATTATTGACCAATCTGCCCACCGATTTAATGAATACCTTGAGCTAGAAGATGATGAAAAGGCCGATTTTAAAATTAAAGCTAAGCAGTTTGTTAAAATATATGGACAAATGGCTTCTATTATACCGTTTGAGGTAGCTGATTGGGAAAAGCTATTTTGGTTCTTGAAATATTTAATACCTAAGCTGGTAGTTAAAGATCCTAATGCTGAAAAAATTGACGAATTGCTAGATTCTGTTGATTTGTCATCGTATGGACTAGAAAGGGTTAAGCTAGCTCACTCAATAGGATTAGACGCCAGCGAGACTGAGTTGGATCCACAAAATTCAAATCCTCGTGGTGCGTATGGAGGAGATGAAGAGAAAGACCCACTTGACTCGATTATTGAAACATTCAACGAAAGATGGTTTCAAGGGTGGAGTGCAACCCCTGAAGAACAGCGTATGAAATTTGTACAATTAGCCAACAGTATAAAATCTCACCCTGATTTCAACAAGAAGTATAAAAATAACACAGATATTCAAAATAGAGATATCGCATTTGCAAAAATCTTTGAAGATATCATAATGAAAAACAGAAGAGATGAAATGGAACTGTACAAACTATTAGCAAGCGATTCTTCATCAAAAACAGCCTTACAGGAAAGCCTTAAAGAGTACATAAAGTAAGCCAACTAATATGAAATTTGCATATATAGATGAAAGCGGTGACACAGGCCAAGGCGATGTCTTTGTTATGGCAGGCATATTGATTGATGCCACTAAGCTGAGAAAATACACATCAAAATTCGATAAAAAGCTTACAGAGTTAAGAGCTCAGCACCCATCTTTACCAACTGATTTTAAAACTAAGAGATTTATCAACGGAACTGGTGGATGGCGGAATGTCCCTGCGCAAAACAGAAAAGATTTCCTCACTCAAATTGTAGATATCGCAACATCTTGTGGTAAAATTTACGCAATAGCATTTTCATTTGATAAGTTTGATACTGCCATTAACGGATTTTCACCCCTACCAAAAAATCAGTCAAATTACTGGATGGCAAGTTCAATGTATATTAGCGGTCTCATCCAAAGAAAAATGCGGACTGAAAGTAACAATAAAGGCCTAACGGTCCTTATCTTTGATGATAACAAACAACATATGCCAAAGTTGTCTGATGGCCTTTACAGATGTGATCAATGGTATGATGATCTCTATTCAACACCACGTAGGGTTAGAGGCAATGTCACATGGGAAGTAAAAAAAGAAAATCGTTTTGATCATATCATCAATACAGCATTCGCTATAAAAAGTGAACATTCTTCGCTTATACAAGTTGCCGATGCTATCTCATATATTTATCGTAGATATTTAGAGCTTACATCTCTAGATGAAGCTTATGAGGGAGAAAGGTATTTTTATGAATCATTAGTGGATAAGTTAAATTCAAAATTTGTTAAAATAGGTCGAACAAGGCCATCATCAAGATGTATTCAATTTTATGAGGAATCCATACATCCAAACTGGAATTTATAAACCTTCTTCGAAGAAGACATCGTAAAAAAACATACTGAAACCAGTTGAAGGGTGTTGAAAATAATTTGTCCCTTTTTATTCTGAGTGTCCCTTTTTTGTCCCTTTTTTGAAAAGTCGGTTTTTGAGAAACCTAGGGAATGCGTGTAAATCATTGAAATTTAGACAAAAAAATGGCTCCGGCGACAGGGCTCGAACCTGTGACAACCTGA
>TARA_R110000868_G_scaffold92734_2_pt1 | contig 64190 bp, 64 predicted proteins | sample TARA_R110000868 | Tara Oceans TARA_R110000868 (sample SAMEA4397489) | marine metagenome | biome: Polar Biome; feature: [SRF] surface water layer (ENVO:00010504); material: water (ENVO:00002006), including particulate matter (ENVO:01000060) such as... | depth 5 m | reverse complement strand
CAGATTGCGGTGGATCACCGCCAGCCCGCCGGCCTGGGCCATGGCGATCGCCATGCCAGCCTCGGACACCGTATCCATGGCCGCAGCCAGGATCGGAATATTGAGCCCGCAATCGCGCGCCACGCGTGTGGACACGATGGCGTCGGCGGGAAGAACATCAGATGGGCCGGGCTGCAAGAGCACGTCATCGAAGGTCAGACCTTCACGAATCTCCATCAGAGACTCCTTTTCGCTGCTTGCGGCGCGGCTATATCAGCTGTGGCGCGAAGGTCAATTGGGGAATGCGGGAGGTGGTGGTTCGGTGGGGCCGCTATTGCGTCCTTCCCGCTCGCGACAGCCCGCAAACCACCCTCTCCGCGCCACATTACAGCCATGTAATGTGCATCTACTGGGAGCGTTGCCCGGCGTGAGGGCCGGGCGTTTTCGGGGAGAGACCATCATGCGTTACCGTCACCGTCCGACACGCAAGCAAGCTGAGGTGAATATGACACCCATGCTGGATATCGTGTTCATCCTCCTGATCTTCTTCATTGTCAGCGCGACCTTCATCACAGAGCGCGGCATTGATATGACCCAGCGCTCCGGCGAAACGGCCGGTATTCCCGTGCCGCCCGTCCTGGTTCAGATCGATTATGACAATGCGGTCTTCGTCAATCATGAGCGTACCGATCCGCAGCGCGTGATCGCTGCCGTGACGCGCTATCGCGCCGAAACGCCCGATGCGCCTGTCCTGATGGATGTGCATGATCTGGCCCGCCATGGCCTCATCGTCAGCATCTGGGATGGTCTTGCCGACAAGCGCATTCCCGCACAGATCCACCGCACCCGCGCCAGCGAGGTGTAAGCAGGGCCGGGATGTGCCGCCTGGTCGGCGCATCCCCTCGCCCCGCCGCCTCACGAATAGCTCACCACCTCGAACTCAATCCCGTCATCGCCGTCAAAGTAGAAGCGCCGGCCTGGCTCGTAATCGCCGTGAGAGGTGGGCTCGTAGCCGGCCTCGATGACCCGTGCCTCGACCGCCTCGAGATCATCGACGACCACGCCGACATGGTTGAGATTGGCCGCGGCGGCGATCTGCCTGGTCAATGTGGCGTCCAGCTCCGCGGGCGAATAGAGGGCCAGATAGCTATCGTCCGTGCCGACATGGATGGTGTTGCCGCCCATGGCAGACGGGCCGCTCCAGCGGATGTGCCAGCCGAACAGCCGGCACATCAGATCTGCCGTGTGCTGCGGGTCGCTGACGGTGAAGTTCACGTGTTCAAGCAGTCCTGTTTTCATAGTCATTGCCTCCTTTTCTAACGCCCGGTGCGGGCCTCGATTTGCCAAGCGTAATTGCTCAACTTAAGTTGAGGTCAAGCGTTGAATGGCATCGACCCGCCCGGAGGTATTGAATGAAGCCCGGAGACCTGATTTCCATCGGACAACTCGCTGATCGCACAGGCGTTTCAGTCTCCGCCATACGATTCTATGAAACGCGCGGCCTGGTCAGCGCCAGCCGCAATGCCGGCGGCCAACGCCGCTTCCTGCGCTCCGATGTGCGGCGGATCTCCTTCGTGCTGATCGCGCAAGAGCTGGGCTTCACCATCCAGGAGATCGGCGAGCAGCTTGCCAGCCTGCCGCAGGGGCGCACCCCGACTCAACAAGACTGGTCTCAGATCAGCGCCCGCTTCGGCGAGGTGCTCGACGCGCGCATCGCTGCCCTCGCCCGGATGCGCGACCGGCTGGATGGGTGTATCGGGTGCGGGTGCCTGTCCCTGAGAACCTGCGCGCTGTATAATCCCGATGACCGCATGGCCGCAAAAGGGCCTGGTCCGCGCTACCTGCTGGGCGACCGGCGCCTGAAAGCCTGAGACTTGATCGCATACCGGTTGCGTCTTGAGTGAACAGCGTTCAATATCTGCGCCTCGTTTACAGGAGCCGTTCATGTCCGCCGCCCACAGCGCTACCAAAGCAACGCCGGACGACCTCACAGTCACGCCGCGCAATATCCATTTCGAGACCCAGACTGCCGATGGCCGGGCCTGGCTCGGCGGAGATCCGGTCGGAACGGCGGTCTTCAACGCCCTTTCCCTGACCTTCCCCGATGGCGAACGCCTCTTCATGGATGCCGTGCGTCACTATCGCGGCGAGCTCTCGGGCAAGCTGCTGGAGGACGCCAAGGCCTTCATCGCCCAGGAAGCCATCCATTCGCGCGAGCATGTCGCGCTCAACAGCGTGCTCGACCGTTCCCACTATCCTGTCGACGAAATCGAGGACGAGCTGCGCCGCCGGCTGACCTTTGCGCGCAGCCGCGGGCCGATGGCGATGCTCGCCATCACCATCGTGCTGGAGCATTTCACCGCCATGATGGCGGACCAGCTTCTGAAGGGAAACACGGCGCTTGATGGCGCACCGGAGGAAATCATCCGCCTGTGGCAATGGCATGCGATGGAAGAGACCGAGCACAAGGCCGTCGCCTTCGACGTTTTCCAGGTCGCCACACGCGATTGGTCGAACGGGCAGCGTTACCGCCTGCGGGCCCGTGTGATGATGATCGCGACGATCATGTTCTCTACCAATATCACGCGCTATGCGGCCAAATTGCTCGCGGCTGACGGGATGAATATCTGGGCGGCGCGCCTGCGCGTGCTACGCTATCTCTTCCTCGCGCCGGGTCTCTTCCGCAAGAGCTGGACGAGCTATTGGGACTGGTTCCGCCCCGGCTTTCACCCCTGGGATCATGATAATCGCGCCACCATCGAAGCCTGGCGCGAGCAATTCACGCCGGACGCGTCCGAAGCCAGCCCCGCCTGAGCAAGGCTTGCCCGGCTGCGCCGCGCGTGCTGTGCTCGCCTATCGGGTGCCATGGGGAGCGGCGTGATGCGAATTCTGACTGTTATCTTGACCTTGTTTGTCGCCGCCGAGCATGTCGGCTTTCTCGTGCTGGAGATGTTTCTCTGGCAGGGCGAAGCCGGGATGAGCGTCTTCGGTACCACGCCAGAACAGGCCGCCAATACCGCCGTGCTGGCCGCAAATCAGGGCCTCTATAACGGCTTCCTCGCCGCAGGTCTGATCTGGGCCACGCTGCGCGGCAATCGCGAATTCACCCGCTTCTTCCTGCTCTGCGTCATCGCTGCGGGCGTTTACGGCGGCATGACGGCCAGCATCGGCATCCTCTACGTCCAGGCGGCTCCGGCGGCGGCGGCGCTGCTGCTCAGCTTTCTGGGTGGGTTTGGTCGAAAAACCGCCTGACTTCACGGAGCAGGTGAGGATGACGGGGCGGCGCTTGCGGCGCTCTCACGAGCGGGACATGATCTGGCCGTACCGGTGCGTCCTTATCGGCAGTATTCCCCGGTTTGCACCTCGCCGCCAGCCGTCACCGTTCGCGTGGTGAAGTCATAACATCCTGGCGTGTCGGAAGCAGTGTAGCGGATGTAGCGATCCTCACCTTGATACCGGTAATCCATGCTGCGGCTGCCATTGGGGCTTTGGGTGAAGACAAGGTTTTCAACGCCGCCCTGGGGCGGCCGTCCCGGTACGGCGCCGCGGCCGTCGGTGGCGGTGAGTGGGGGCACGCGTGGGAGGCGGTCGAAATCGGTGACGACGCCCATCAGGCATTGCACGATATAGGGGGCCATTTCGGAGGTGTGGTAGCGATAGCCGAACTCGTCGTCGGGCTGGCCGTTGCAGATATCCAGGGTGCCTTCGGGGATGGGTGAGCCGTCGGGATTGTTGTCGCCATAGATCGGGAAGCCATCAAAGGCCCAGCCGAGCACGGCGTCGTCGCCGGCATTGGCCATCTGCGCGACCATGCAGGTTGGCTTGATGTGGTAATGATAATCGTCGCCGCGCCCGGCATGGCCGCCACAGACATCGAGCTGCTGGGTCTGCAGCGTGTCATGATGCGCCTGATAGTGCGCCAGATCGGCCTGCGTCATTTCACCGCCGCCGGTGTAATCATAGATCGGCACGCCATTGACGGCGACGCCCAGCGCCGCATCGCGGGTCAGCGGCGTGGTGCCCAGGGTCGGTTCGAGCCGGACCGGCGCGGCATAGAAAGCCGGAACCGGGACCTGTTCATTGGTGCCGACAATGCCCGTCATCAATTCATGGTCCGGATAGGTGTCGGAGCTGATGATCGCATGGTCGTCAGTGCAGGTGACCGTGACACTATCGCCAAACCCGGCCTCGGCCACGGACCGGGCAATCGCGGCGCAGCGATCAGAATCGGCATCGTCATGGTGATCGTCATGAGCCAGGGTGGCCGACGCTGTGGCGGCCATGAGCAGGGCGGCAAGCGGCAGTGCGGAAAAGCGGAGCACGGAAGAAATTCCCTTCATGGCGGTTTACTCGACGGTCAGGCGGCAGAGCAGCGTATTGCTCTGCTCGAGATCAGGGCCCCAGATCAGGCGCGCTGAAGGGTCCCAGTCGATGCGGTCATAACCCTCCTTGGGCCGAACCTCCTGCTCGGAATATTCAACGGCCTGCGGCCAATCGCTGGCGTCAAACTCCGCCAGATCCCAGCCGGCCGGTTCATCCATCGCCTCGAAAGCGCAGGCGCCCTCGCCCGCCACCGGATTGGCCTCGGCGGCGCAGGACTTGTCCTGTGGCGCCGTGTGGATCACCAGGCATTGCCAGTCGGCATTGCTGACGGCGACCGTCGCGCCCGCCGCATCATGGATCTGCACGATCAAGCCGCCATCCCCCATCTGCTGCCGCCCGGTGCCGATATATTCCAGACCGGTATCATTCTGGCGAAAGTCCATCGCCACCAGCCCGACCACAAACGGCCGCTCGGCCTCGAACTCGAAGCTCTCGGCATTGAAGGACCGCTCCGTCGTGATCGGCACGCTGTCCACGGCGACCTGGACACCGTCAATGCGCATCTCAAACCAGTTATCGGCCCAGACATCGGCGGAATACGTCTGTGCAAAGACTGGTGGCGTGAAGATCAAAAGCAAGGCTGACGTGGCGAGAAGGCGCTTCATGGAGCACTCCTGATAGCTCTTTAAACCTTGAACGCACCGGACGAGGATTTCCGTTGTTTGGAACGGGGTATTATCGCAGAATCAGGGCAACGGTGGTGGTGAGTCATCCGGGACATGGTCCGGCTTTGCCGGTGCGTGTCCCAACTTGGGTAGGTTTAGCGAGACGTCGCCAAATCCACCTAACCCTTGAACCCAACCGCAATCAGGAAAGTCTCGGCGCTCTCCGAGCGGCTTGAATCCGGCTTGAAGTGACGCACCTTGGTGAAGCGTTGCTTGAGTTGTTCCAGCAATTCGCCCTCGGCCCCGCCCTGGAAAACCTTGGCGATGAAGAAGCCGCCGGGTTTGAGGGTTTCAAAGGCAAACAGGGCTGCAAGCTCGACCAGGCCGACAATGCGCACATGGTCGGTATTCTTGTGGCCGGTGGTCCAGGGGGCGAGATCGGAAACGACGCCGTCGGCCGGCCCGCCCATGGCGGATTTGACCATGTCCGGCGCATCCGGCTCGGAGAAATCCTTCTCGAAGATTGTCGCGCCATCAATCGGGTCGATGGGCAGGAGATCGATCCCGATCACCTCGCCAACCTTCATCTTGACGCAGACCTGCAGCCAGCCGCCCGGCGCCGAGCCGAGATCGACAATGCGCATGCCCGGCTTGATGAGGCGGAAGCGTTCGTCCAGCTGGATCAGCTTGTAGGCCGCCCGGCTGCGATAGCCCTCCATCTGGGCTTTCTTGACATAGGGGTCATTGAGCTGGCGCTGCAGCCAGTTTTTTGACGAGGTCTTGCGGCCGCGCGCCGTCTTGACGCGTTCGAACATCTGTTTCGAGGCCCGGCTGTCGCCACCCTTGGTCACAGGCCCGCCCACGCGCCGTCGGCGCTTATTGTCATCCACCGGGGGTGTCGCGTCGACCGGCTTGTCGTCATCGCTGTCTGATGGTCCGGTCATTCGCTGGTCTCTCCTGCGGATTTGGGTTTGCGCCGGCGCTTCTTGGTCTTGCGCATCAGGTTTAGCAACAGGCCCTCGCGCAAACCACGATCACCGACACGCAAATGCTCTGCGGGCCACATCTCGGCCACCGCTTCATAGATCGCACAGCCCGCAAGCACCAGCTCGGCGCGGTCATGGCCGATGGTCGGCTCCTGCGCGCGGCCGGCGAGATCAAGGTCACGCAGCCTTGTGCAGGCCTGCAGCGCCTCGTCACACGTCATCCAAAGACCATCGACCAAAGCGCGCTCATAGCGCGGCAGGCGCAAATGCACGCCCGCGATCGAGGTTACCGTGCCCGATGTCCCCACCAGATGCGCCCGGCCCTCATTGAAGACCGTCCGCATGGAGCGCGCGCCGCGCGGGGTCTTCATCAGCTGGCGCACATAGGCCTTCATGTCATTATACCAGGCGAGCCTGTCGGCCCGTTCCGGGAAGCGCTCGGCCAGGGTCACAACACCAACGGGCGTAGAGGTCCAGGAGCGCACCGGCGGCCGGCCGCCACTCTCCAGCCCGCCGCGATTGCGCCATTCAGCCAGATCAACCCAGGACAATTCCGTCGAGCCGCCACCAATATCTATGACGAGCGCCGCGTCCTTCTGCTCGTCGAGCAGGTCGAGACAACCGTGCAAGGCCAGGCGGGCCTCTTCCTCCGGGGAGATGAGATCAAAGCTGAGGCCGGTCTCACGTTCGACGCGGGCCAGGAATTCGACGCCATTGCCCGCAATGCGGCAGGCCTGGGTCGCGATCGAGCGGTGCTTGACCACGGGATGCCGACGGATTTTCTCGGCACAGACCTTCAGCGCCTCGACGGCCCGGTTCATCGAGCCTTCCGAGAGCACGCCTTGCGAATCGAGCCCCTCACCGAGGCGAACGACGCGCGAGAAGGCATCGATCACCTGAAACCCGCCCGCCGTGCGTTGGGCGAGCAGCATGCGGCAATTATTCGTACCCAGGTCGATCGCGCCGTACACTGGGGATTGCGGCCTGCGCCGCCCTCCCCGCTTGCGTGCGGCGGACCCGGTCCCCGTTTGCGCCGGGGGCGTAGGCTCCGCCATGATAGTCCTCTCGCCAGTCCGGTGCGCAATGACACGAATGCGCAGCGCGTTCTGGCCCAATCTTCGTCTTGGGGGATAGCATACGCGTCTTCCATTGCGCTGCAAGGAGGCGTGACGCAACGAAGAGGGGCTTGCCTGCGCGGAACCTGTGGCATCAACTGCGATTGGCCACTGGTCGAATAGCTCACATGGTTCAGAGTGTTGTCATGGAAATGCGTGAAGCGAAATTCGGTCTCGGCGATGTGGTACGCCACCGCCTCTACCCCTTCCGGGGAGTGGTCGTGGACGTTGATGCCGAGTTCTCGAATTCCGAAGAATGGTATCTGGCCATCCCCGCCGAGGTGCGGCCGGACCGTGACCAGCCCTTCTATCATTTGTTGGCCGAGAATGAGGACAGCTATTACGGCGCCTATGTCTCCGAGCAAAACCTGCTACCCGACGCCGAGAATGGCCCTGTCGGACATCCCCAGGTCGACGAGGCCTTCGAACACTTCGACGGCACGCGCTACATCCTGCGCGATCTGCCCATCACCTCCAACTGAGCGCGCATCAGCGCGCCATCATGGCCCGCGACTTGCTGTGAAATCCCGACGGCCCGGATTGAGACATCCGGCCAAAGCCAGACGGGATGAAGAGCGCCATGAGCACGACAGCCAGCAATCGCAATCTGGGCATTGATACCCTGCGCGGGCTTGCCTGCATCCTGCTGGTCGCCTTCCACGTCATCGGCGAGGCTCCGACCCACGGGCTGCGTCTCGATTATGATCACCCCTTCGCGCTCTTCTCGGCGCTCTTCTTCCATCTGCGCATGCCGCTGTTTGCGATGCTGTCGGGCTTTGTCTATGGCTGGCGCCCGATCCGCCGCGGTGAGGCCGGCAGTTTCCTGACCGGCAAGCTGCGCCGCCTTGTCGTGCCCTATCTCTTTGCCGCCACCGCCTTCGCGGTGGTGAATACCGTGCTCAGCGGTGCCTATGCGGTGCCGCCAGCCGAGTTCTGGCGCGTCTATACCGAGCCCTATGCGCACTTCTGGTTCCTGCAGACCATCCTGACCATATTCCTCGCCATCGCCTTGCTGGACTGGCTGTGGCCGCGCAATCCGCTGGCCGTGGCGGTCGGGTATCTGGTGGTGACATCCGTGCTCTTCCTGACGCCGTTCGGCGATGGGGTGACGCTCTTTTCCTTCTTCCACACGCCCTATCTGGCGCCCTTCTTCGGGCTGGGCCTGGTGCTCAATCGCCTGGAAATGACGCCCGGCACCGAGGGCGTGCGCCGCATGCTCGGCCAGGTCCTGGTGGGCGTGACCGTGGCTGTGCTGGCGGTCCATGCGTGGATTGTGCTGAGTGATCCGGGCCATGAACTGGTGCGCCGCGGCGTGATCGGGCTGAGCCTGGGTCTGTGTTTTTCCGGCGCGCTGATCGCCTATCGGCGCGGCATTGCACCGCTCGCCTGGCTCGGGAAATACTCATTCTCGATCTATCTCTACCATATGTTCGGCGCGCTCGGCCTGCAGATGGTCTATAATTTCACCGGTGCCCCCGACCCTTCGCTCGCGCTCGCGCTCGGCATGCTCGCAGGTCTTGGTGCGCCAGTGGTGTTCCAGATCGTGACACTGCGCATTGGCGGCCTCGCCCCGATGATCGCCCTCGGCCTCAAACCAAGAACGACGGCTGCCTCATCCGCCGCTGCCATGCCAAGGCCAGCCAGCGCCGTCTAGACCCCGCTCGAACGAGAAACGGCCCGGTCCCTCAGGGGCCTGGCCGCTTCGCATTCAGATCCTGGCGAGCGAACTCAGCCTTCGACCACATGCTGTTCAATGGCGCCGAAGATGGAGTGACCCTCATGGTCCTTCATCTCGATGCGCACCGTGTCGCCGCGCTTCATGAACGGCGTCGCCGGCTTGCCGTCCTTGATCGTCTCGATCATGCGAATCTCGGCGATGCAGGAATAACCAACGCCGCCCTCGGCCACCGGCTTGCCGGGACCGCCATCGAGCTTGTTCGAGACAGTGCCGGAGCCGACAATCGTCCCCGCCGTCACCGGACGGGTCTTGGCGAGATGGGCAACCAGTTGTGCAAAATCGAAGGTCATGTCGATGCCGCATTCGGCCTTGCCGAAGAGCTCGCCATTATATTTGACCAGCAATGGGAGGTGCAGCTTGCGGCCATCCCAGGCATCGCCCAGCTCATCGGGCGTCACCGCGACGGGCGAGAAGGCCGTTGGCGGCTTCGACTGGAAAAAGCCGAAACCCTTGGCCAGTTCGCCGGGAATCAGCCCCCGCAATGACACATCATTGACCAGCATTACCAAGCGGATCGCGCCGGCGGCTTCGTCGGGCGAGCACCCGGCGGCAGCATCGCCTGTGATAACAGCGACTTCGCCTTCCATATCACAGCCCCAAGCCTCGTCGCCGAGCGGAATATCCGCCCGCGGGGCGAGAAAGGCATCAGAACCACCCTGATACATGAGCGGGTCGGTCCAGAAGGTCTCCGGCATCTCGGCATTGCGGGCCTTGCGCACCAGTTCGACGTGATTGACGTAAGCCGAACCGTCCGCCCACTGATAAGCCCGCGGCAGCGGCGAGAGAGCTTCGCGCTCATGGAAGCGTTCGACGGGAACGGTCTCGCGCTTCAGCTGCTCGGCCAGGGCGCGCAATTCCGGTTCACACCGGTCCCAGTCATCAAGCGCGGCTTGCAGGGTCGGGGCGATCAGGGTCGCGTCGGTGCACCAGGCCAGATCGGTGGAGACCACCACCAGCTTGCCGTCTCTACGGCCATTCTTGAGGGATGCGAGTTTCATCTGCTTTGATTTCCCTTCTTGTGACTTCCCAAAGGCCTAGCTGTGCCGACGATGCGGCGCAAGGCGGTTCATCCCACGGCCAGCGGATACGGCATCTGCCCCGCACGGGGCGATCCCGGAAACAGGCCATAGCTCCACTCAATTATCGCTTCGAGTTCAGGCCCGAGCATGTCCGCCGTCTGACGCGCTTCCTCGGCGCGGCGGTCCGCGCCGTGCGCCTGATCGGGGTTCTTGGAATCCTGCCGCAGGAGCGGCCCCGAGGCCGTCGCGGCAGCGTGTTCTGCACCCAGGCCAAGGCCGAGAAATGCGTCAACGGCCAGAATCCCCGCCTGCGGCGATTGCAGAAACGCGTCTCCATCCAGTGAGGCGAAACTCCCGGCAGGGCTGCTCTGCGCAGCGTCCAGAAAGCTCGCTACCTGCATGTGCCAGACCAGCGCCGCGATCTGCAGATCGGACAGCTTCATCAGTTCACGCGGCTCGGTACGGGCGATCGGATGACCGTCCATGGCGAAGATGGTGAAGAGCTGGCGCGCAAAGGCCCGGCCCGCTTCCCCCTTCTTGGCGATCGAGATCAGGAAGGCGCGAATGTCCGAGTAGAGCAGAAGATGGCGCGCGCCCGGGGCCAGCGCGACGGTCTCGCGGATGAGATTATTGACGGTATTGGTCGGCTTGATCGTAACGTGCTCGCGCCGCACGAAAGGCCGCGACATCAATGCCAGGACCGGAGCCAGTTCGCGCTGTGCTGCCTCACTGCCCTGCAGACGCTTCAAATTGGCCAGACTCATCAGGGCCGCCGGCTCGCGCAGGCTGAGATTGGTGCCGGGCTTGTCGAGGCAGCGCGCCAGCAGGGTCGAGCCGCAAAACGCGGTGTGCCAGATGAAATGCGGGGCCCGTTTGGGAATTGTCAGGGCCGTGAAATCAGCCATGGGACGCGACACCATTTCCGCGCCAGCCCTCGCCCAGCGATCATCCAGGAAGGCTTCATCAGACAGGATTTTGCGGCTGACGCGCGTGAAGCGCAGGGCATGCGCTTTTGCATCATGGGCATCGGGGAACCAGCACGGATCATCGATGATCGGCGATGGCTTGCTCAATGGGGCTGTCCTTCCGCTACGATGACGTCCGGCTGTGAGTGTGGACTGCCTGCGATCAGGGTTCTACCGGCTCGAACACACCATCCTCACCCATCCATTCCAGTATGCCTGTTGCGATGGAGAAGCGGGCGCCGTGAAGCTGCAGCCCGCGCGTCCGGATCGCTTCCGCAACGAAGGGGAATTGATGCAGGCGCGCGACAGAGTGCTGGACGGAAAGCAGCTCCATATGGTCGCAAACCGTTTCGATCGGCGCCTCGCCCAATCTGGCCAACACCGCCTCTCGCGCCGGCAATAGCGGTTCAAGCCAAGGACCAAGGAAGGTGCTTTCGAGCTTGTCGAGGCCAACGGCGCAGGCTTCGACGCCGCCGCACTGGCCATGGCCCATCACGACGACATTGCTGACCTTGAGACGTCCGACGGCAAACTCCAGCGCCGCGGACACTCCATGCCGCCCCCCATCAAGATCGAGTTGCGGCACCAGATTTGCGACATTGCGCACGACAAAGAGATCACCGGGCCGGGCCCCGAAAATATGAACCGGGTCGACGCGGCTGTCAGAGCAGGCGATCACCAGTGTGTGCGGCGTCTGTCCCTGCGTGAGCTCCCGGTAAAGGGTTCTCTGCTCGACATAGCACGTTTCGCGAAACCGTCGATATCCGTCGACAAGTTCTACCGGTGGGCCTTGGGTCATTGATCCTCTGTCCAGTTGGGTACTCCGCAAGACTGCGAAGCGAGCGGCGGGGGTGCGCCGGGGCGCACGCGGCATATGCTGGTGATTTAGGCCGTTTGAACAGAGAATTGAAGCCGCCTCTGACAGAAAAAGGCCGGAGCTTTTGCTCCGGCCTTTGAGAATGCACCTAGACGGGCAGGCGCTCGGGAGGGAGAACCGGGCCTAGGAGCATTGCGCCAGCGAAGAATTCGCCTGCACTTCGGCTTCGCCGGCGGCCAGGGCGGCCGCGGCTTCGAAATCGCTTGTCGCGGCGGCGTGGTCACCCGCGAGCCAATGCGCAGCGCCACGATTATTGTAGGCGCGCCAGGCCGTCGGGCTGAGTTCGAGCGCGGCGTCACAGGATTCGATGGCAGATTGCAGTTCGCCTGTCGCCGCATAGGCAACACACAGATTGCTGAGCGCAGCGATTCGATTGCCCGGCGCGCCGCGGCCGGATGCCACTTCATTCCCGAAATGGATGGCCTGACGCCACTGGCCGCGCGTGACGGCATTATACTGGGCGCGAATGGTGGAATTCGCGGTGCGGTAGGTGGCGAACTGGGGCTCTGCTGCACAGTCCTGAGCCTGGACGGCTCCGGCAGATGCGGCCACGAGAGCGGAGGCAATAAGAATTGAACGGAACATTGGAAACCTCTTGAGTAAACGGTGTTTATTTTGGGAACGAAGTTATTCGAATGGAATTGACGAATTCAGGATCATCGATATACGTATTTGAATGGAAGACTGGTCTGATTATCTCGTCTGCCTGGCTATCGCAGAGGCCGGCAGCCTTACCGCCGCAGCCCATCAATTGGGCGTTAGCCAACCGACCGTGACGCGGCGGCTGCAATCGCTTGAACAGCGCTTCGGCGAATCCCTGTTCGACCGCGATAATGGCCAGACGCGCTTGACCCCGCTGGGTCAGAAAGTCGTCGCCCACGCCTCCCGAATGCGTGAGGAAGCCTCAGCAATCGAGCGCGCGGCTGTTGCCCAGGATCAGAGCCTGGCGGGCCTCGTGGTGATTTCGGCGACCGAAGGCATTGGCGCCGACTGGCTGCCGCGGGCGCTGGTGAGCTTCCACCGCAAGAACCCGGGAATCGGTGTCGAGATCTCGATCAAGAATCACTCCGCAAACCTGGCAGACCGCGAAGCCGATATCGGCCTGCGCTGGAATGGTCCGGGAACGCAGCAAAGCCTGGTCGGCCGCCGCGGCGCGACTGTGGGCGCGGGCCTCTACGCCTCGCGCGGGTATCTCGCCGACAAGGGAACGCCCGAGCGCGTCGAGGATCTGGCCGACCACACCTGTGTCGGCTGGTCGATGGGCGATTATTTCGGTTGGCCTTCAACCGAGGCCGGGGCGCCGGTCCTGCCGCACCATGTCGCCTTCAAGGCCAATAGCCCGGCGACCCATGTTCGCGGTCTTGAGGCCGGCTTCGGAATTGGTGTGACCTCACACCGGCTGGCACGGCAACACAGCGATCTTGTGCGCGTCCTGCCGGATTTCAATTCCTCGCTCGACCTTTGGGTGGTCGCGCATGAAACCGTGCGCAAGAGCGCCCGCATCCGTGCCGCCTTCGATCACATCATCGAGCAGATGACGGCAGATAACGCCTATTTCAGCCGCGGCGCAGCGTCGATCCTCTAGCCGCGCACCTGCCGCTCATTCCTCATCGCCATAGATCGCGATCAGGGGCTCGCCGCCTGAGGTGAGACGGGCGCGATACATGCCCGGCGTGTTGAAGCTCCAGGCGATATCGCCAGCCGGGCTGAGGGCGATAATGCCGCCATCGCCGCCCATCGCCGTCAGCTCGTCCTGAATCACCTGATCGGCCGCAGCCTGAAGATCCAGCCCGCCCAGCTCAACCAGCGCACAGATGCGGCTGGCGACGGTCAGGCGAATGAAGTACTCGCCCGTACCGGTCGCCGAAACGCCGCAGGAATTATTGCTGGCATAGGTGCCCGCCCCGATAATTGGACTGTCTCCGACCCGGCCCCATCGCTTGGCGGTCGTGCCGCCGGTGGATGTTCCGGCGGCAATATTGCCAAACATGTCTAACGCCACAACGCCAACGGTTCCGAAGCGGTGTTCCTGGCCATCGCGCACAAGCGCGCCTTCATCGACCGGCTGTGGCTCCGGCGCGCCGGCAGGACGCGCCGGGATGTCGAGCCCGAGACGGCTCAGCTCCCTTTCCATCGAGGCCCAGCGCCGCTCGGTAAAGAACCAGGCCGGCTCGACGATCTCGAGCCCGTCTTCCCGGGCAAAACTCTCCGCCCCCTCACCCTGCAGCATCACGTGCGGCGAGCGCTCCATGACGGCGCGGGCGAGTGAGATCGGATGGCGCACCGAGGTCACACCGGCAATGGCACCAGCCTGGAGCGTGCTGCCATCCATGATCGAGGAATCGAGCTCATTGCGGCCGGCGGCCGTAAACACGGCGCCGCGGCCGGCATTGAACATCGGATCATCCTCAAAGCCGCGAATGATGGCCTCGACGGCATCAAGCGCCGTCCCGCCATCGGACAGCACCCCCGCGCCGCGCTCAAGCGCTGCTGCCATGGCGGCGCGATAGGCCGCATCGGTCTCGGGGGTCATGGCACCGCGCTCGATCACACCGGCTCCGCCATGCACGACCAGGGCCCAGCGGGCGTCGTCCTGGCCCAGAGCTGCGGGTGCGAGAACCATGGCTGCCATGGCCGCGATGATGAGATTTTGCATGATGTCGATACCTCCCCGGATGTCCGCGCAGCTTCGGCGGGAATGACGGCGCTGACAAGCCTGCGTCTTGCACTCAACCCGAATTGCGTGCCGCACAAAGGGCGCGCACACCGACGAGGGCGGGCTGGGGGCGCAACCAGCTGGAACGGCCGAAATAGAGCTGCAGACCCTGCACGCCCCAACCGGTTTGACACATGATCTGGCGAAACTCGCTGTCACAGGCTTCCACCTGTGCGGTAACCGAGGCCCCTGCTGCCGTGTAAAATCGTACCGCCGCCACACGATCATCGCGAGTCAGGCAGACGCCAATGCCCTGCACCCGTTCGCCCAACCCCAGGACCGCGACCCCCGAGCGCGCCACCACGCGCCCGGTAACGCGTCCCTCGCAATAGCGCGCCGTGCGCGGTGAGGCGCCGCGAAAGAAGGCGCGGGCCTGGCAGATGCGGCCATCGCGCGGGGTCAATTGCAGGCCGTAGAGCGCGTCAGGTCCTTCGCCGAGCAAGACCTTGCTACTGCGCGTCTCGGCACCGAGCACCATGGAATAGCGCTCATCAAGATCAGCGCCGGCCAGCGAAACGGCCATCAGGAGGGATGCAAACAGGAGGGGCAATCATCGTCCTCGCATTCATTCGGACGGATCATACCCCGCTTGGGCTCGCCGGTCGCGTGTGCCGATGATCACAAGCCCGTGCGCTCGCCCTAGGAGCCCATGCGGATGCGAACATGGGCACGCGATCGCCGGCCGGCCTCGTCGACAACCTCCACCATGTAGAAGCCGGGCCCGGGCGGATACCAGACGGCCTCGCCCATGGCATTGCGGCGAACCGGGTCACCATCGGCATACCAGTTCATGTCACTCTGCCCCTGCGCCGCCAGGACAAAGCCCCGGCCGTGCTGCTCGGCCCAGACTTCCGAACCATCTGGCGGGAAGAGGATTTGCGGCGCTGGATCGGCCTGAAAGCGAGCCAGGGTTTCCGGGATATCAGGCAAGACAGTCTCGTCGCGGGCAGGCTGGGCCCGACCGGGCTCAAGGCTGGCAACGAGATCGAAGACGCGGAAGAGGAGCGGCAGCGCCCCGCCGCGGCCCGTCACACCCTCGCGCGGCACACCATCTGCGCGCCCGACCCACACGATCACTGTGTAATCGCTGGACACCCCCGCAGACCAGGCATCGCGAAACCCGTAGGACGTCCCGGTCTTGAAGGCGATTTCCGGCGCGCCTGCGGTCAGCACAGCCGGCATGCGGCCGCCGGGATGCGGTGCACGACGCAGAATGGTGAGAATCTCCTCTGCCGATTCAGCCGTGACCAGAGGGTAGCCGGCGCCCTCGCCGTCCTCCGACCCGTCCTCAAGCCAGCGCAGGGGCCGCGCCATGCCGCCATCGCCCAGTGCCGCATAGAGCAGCGCAAGCTGGCGCACCGTCAGGCCCGCGCCACCGAGCGCAACGGCCAGCCCGTCATCACGCGCCGCACCATGGGGCCTGTCCGGTGCCGCTCCGGCAAAACCGAGCGCGGCGGAGAACCGCCGGGCCCCGACATCATCGAGCGCCGTCACAGCCGGGATGTTGAGCGAATGCTGCAAGGCCTCGGCAATCGTGACATCGCCGCGGAATGTGCGGTCGAAATTGTCGGGCTGATAACCGGCGAAACGGCGCGGCAGGTCGGCGATACGCGTTTCCGGAGCCGCCAGCCCGTCATCGAAGGCCATGGCATAGATAAAGGGTTTGAGCGTGGAGCCTGGCGAACGCCGGCGGGTCGTCAGATCCATCCACCCGCCCGGACGGGAAAGATCGGCGGCGCCAATAGCGGCGCGCACGGCGCGGCTGCGCGTTTCAACCACCAGGACGGCGATCTGCGTCGTGGCATCGCCCAGAGGCAGATTGTCCCGGACCTGCTGCTCCAGCGCGTGTTGCAGCGGCGCGTCGAGCGTGGAGATCATATCCAGCTGGCCACGGTTTTCCCGCGCCAGGGTTTCGGCCACCTGCCAGGCCTCGGACGGAAAGGCACGCCGCTGCGCCGCGGGATCGAGCGCGGCATCGGCCGATGCGGTGTCTCGCGCCAGCCCAACGGAGGCCAGCCGATCGAGCACGCGGCCGCGCGCCGCGATGGCCGTTTCGGGATGCCGGTCCGGGCGGCGCGCCTCCGGCGATTGCGGCAGGGCAATGAGCAAGGCGATCTGCTCGATCGTCAGGGCGTCGGGCTCACGGCCGAAATAGGCCCAAGACGCCGCCCGCACGCCTTCAAGATTGCCGCCATAAGGCGCCAGGGTCAGGTAGAGCTCGAGGATTTCGCGTTTGCTCAATCGCAGCTCGATTTGCAGCGCCCGCACCATTTGCAGGAACTTTGCCCCATAGGTGCGCGGCCTCGGCTCCAGCAGGCGCGCAACCTGCATGGTGAGGGTTGAGGCGCCCGAGACGATGCGGCCGGCACGCAAGCCCTCATAGGCCGCCCGGAACACGGCCTGGGCGTCGATGCCGGGATGCTCGTAGAAACGGGAATCCTCATAAGCCAGAAGCGCGGTCACGAAATCCGGATCGATGCCATCAAGATCGGCTGCCAGGCGCCAGCGCCCCTCGGCGACCGGAAAGGCGCGCAGCAATTCTCCATTGCGATCACGGACCAGCTGCGAGCGCTCTGCCGCCCGCTCCAGCGGCGGCGGGAAGATCTGGTCAAGCGCCAGCAATGTGGCCAGCACGGCAACCGCCGCGACCACTCCCCAGTATACTCGCCCGAGCCCGAGCATGATTTAGTCGCGCGGGCGGATGGTGAGATGACCGGTCTCGCTGCGCGCAAACACATCAGGCCGGTACATGTCCTCGACCACCGCGCCCGGCAGTGTGTACTCACCCGGCGTGACGGCACGCACGATATAGGCGAGGCGCAACGGATTGCGGGCTCGCAGGTCGAGCGCCGCAACGAAACGGTCATCGCGGGCCTCGGCAATGCGCGGATCGGTGATCGTGCCGAGCCAGGCATAGAGACCACTGGTACCGGCATCCTCGGGCCGGACGATCGCCTCGATCTCAAAGCCCGGCGGCAGCAAGTCGACAACCATGGCCGGAATAGTCCGTTCCTCGGTTGGCACAAGCGTGAGCTCGACAATCATGCGGTCACCCTGTGTGACCTTCGTCGGGTCGATTGAGGTGCCGTCCAGGGCACGCAGACGCTTCTGGACGGTTATTTGTTCGGAAGCGGCCGGCGGGGCCGCCACGGTCTCGCCGTGGGCAATCTGGGTAACCCAGATCGCATTGGCGCCACGATTGACGAAAGCGGCCGGGGTTTCGAGGTCGCCGAGCTGGTAGACGAACTCGGTCTGCCCCGCGTCCCCACCGGACTCGATTTCAAGCGCCTCAGCACCGGCCGACAGCGCCTGGGCGGCGAGCAGGAGGAAGGCCTTCTCCTGGGTCGTCAGCCGGTCGGGTTCGGGCAATTCAATCGCAACCCGTTCAGCCAGCCGGCTGACCAGATCGCTCTCACCCGCTTCAGCCGCCAGTGCGAGAACACCGGCGAGATCACGGCGAGCGGTCTGGTACCAGTCTCCGGTATTGTTGAAGCCCAGCGCCGCTTCGGCCTGCAGGAAGGAATCGTGCGAGCGTGCCCGGTCACCGATCATGTAGAGCGCGGCGCCGATCTGGGCGCGGGCCAATGGGCTCGGGATCGCGTCCATGCGTTCGTCATGCATATAGCGCAGGCGCGAGCGGTCGACACGGCCAGCGCGGGCCAGAACATAAAGCGCGTAGGCAGCGCTGCGGTCCGAGAGACGTTGATTGGTGTCGGTCTGACCAACCCAACGGCCGACCGTCGAGTCATAACCAGGCGCACGCCACAATTCCTGCGCAGCCACATGCTCCAGCGTGCTATAGGCCCGCTCCATCGCCGCATCGGGCACGACATAGCCGGCCTCCTTGGCACGCGAGAGGAAATCAACCGCATAGGCACCGAGCCACGGCGTCGCGCCGCGATCACCGATCCGCCAGAGGCCGATGGCTCCGTCGGAGGATTCGCGGCTGAGGATCGAGGCAACGGCGTCCTGGATCTGGTAGTGCGCATCCTCAAAGCCGTCCTCCCCGGCCAGCGCTGCCAGATTCTGCGCATAAAGCAGCGGCAAGGCCCGGCTGGTGAGTTGTTCGGTACAGCCATAGGGATAGCGGCCGAGCGAGCGCAGCAGCGCCGATTCATCGAGCGGCGTGGCAGAGAAGCTTACCGCCACCTCGCTTGAGCCTGGCAGGTAACCGGCCAGCGCTGCGGAACCAAGGCTCCAGCGCGCGCCCGGTTCAACCCGGCCGCGGACGATTGTGGAGGATGGTAGCCAGGCCGAGCGCACTTCGATCGGATAGGCGCGCGAGACGGCAAACTCGGCCGGACCGGTCACATCAAGACCAACCTCACCGATACCGCTATCCACGCCGGCAATCGGGTAACGCCGGTCGATCCGCTGGCCGGATGCTAGCTGGATATCATCGCCGGCATCTGCCGTGACGGCGCCCATGGCATTGATGCGGGCGGCATAGATCCCGGCTGCACCCTCGACATTGTCGATGGTCAGGGTCGCCATGCTTTCATCACCCGGCGCGAGGAAGCGGGGCAGGATCAGCTCGGCCGGTACTTCGTCGCGCACGGTGAGCGGCTGGGCCAGCTGGCCAACGCCATTGCCCGACCAGGCGACGACCATAAGCCGCAATTCGCCATTGAAGTCGGGGATGTCCAGCGTCGCTGTTGCACGGCCATTGCGGTCAAAGGCGATCGGCCCGGAGAAGAGCGCAACCGTGCGCGTTGGCACGACGGTCAGACCGGCGCCGCCAATCTGGTCACCGCCGGAGCGCACCTCTGCGGCCGCCCCCTGATTGGGGTCAAGCAGGCGGCCATAATCATCCAGCAAATCAACATTGAGCGCCGTACGACCGAAATACCAGCCCACCGGATCGGGCGACTGGAAGCGTGTCAGGGCAAGGATGCCCTCATCGACGGCTGCCACCGTCACCCAGGCTCCGTCCCGGACGGGACCGGTGGCCGTGATAGCGATATCAAGCGGCTGGCGGGGACGCGCCAGCTCCGGCGCGTCAATGGCAAGGTCGAGCACACGATCACTTATATCCACCGGCAGCGGGATAACACCGACAGCGCGGCGCGGACGGGGCTGAGCCACCGGATCGCGCGGCGTGAAGACCGACACCATGGCATAGGCACCAGCGCCCCATTCCTCAGTGACGCGGAAACTCACTTCAGCGCCGCCCTCAGGCACCGAGATCGACTGCGTCGCCAGAACATGATCGCTGGCGATCACGATCTCCGCTTCGCCCGGATAGGGCGGCAGAATGCTGATCGTCGCCATCTGGCCCACGGCGACCGGGCCCTCTGGCCCGGAGATGCGAACGCGGTCAGGCGCCTCCTCACCAACGCCGGAGGAGCGTCCCCAGCCGACCCAGAATGCCGTGCTGGAGGACACGCCGGAAGCGGGATCCGTGACGATGAGCTGATAATCGCCCCAATCCATCTGGGCGAGATTGATCTGTGCTGGCGACGACGCGCCGGCGTCCAGGGCCACGACCCCGTCCTCGACATTCGCGACAGTGCGGGTGCGGCGCCAGCGCCAGCTGCCCCCGTCAGTGCGGTACCAGTCATAATGCCAGTCGATACGGATGACCTGCCAGTCGAGACGGACGTCCTGCATTGCGCCGAGCGGGTCGAGACCGACCACATTGAAGCTGGCGGCGACATCGCTGGACAAACGGCCCTCAAACTGTGCCTCCAGCCCGATATAAAGCGGGCGCGGGCGGTAGGGGATTCTCACATCATCAGCGACCGCGCGGCCACCCGGCTCGATGGCCGAGACCACGGTGCGAATGCGCAAGGGCGCGCTGGTGTCCTCACCCTCGCCTTCCGGATCGATATTCAACGAGGCATGGCCAGCGCCATCGGCGATCGCGTCGCGCAGATCACGGCCGGTCTCGCGGAAGCTCTCGTCATGACGGCCAAATTCATAGCCTGCATAATCGGGGAATGGAGCGGGATCGGTCTCGATCCGGATGCGGCCCTCGACTGGCAGTCCGGCGCCGGCAGCGCCGTACAGGAAGCGGACATCGGCCTCGACCGTGCGCGTTTCACCGGCCCCCATCGGGGTGGTGGTGTCAGCCTCAAGGCTCAGCGCGATCCGCTGCGGGACAAAATCCTCGACCGAAAAACGGCTCTGGGCGATCAGCCCGTAACCGTCGAGTTCAGCATCAAGACGCCATTCTCCACGCGCCGCGGCGCGGGGCAGATCGTAATCCCAGAAGACGGCGCCGCCGATTGGCGCACCATCGAAACGCTGGCGGGCGGCCTCGATACCATTGGGGCCATAGAGGACCAGATCGCCAGCCCGATTGGTGATCGTCACGCCCTCGGCGTCGCGCATCATGGTGCTGAAATGCACGGTTTCGCCCGGCCGGTAGATGCCACGATCAAGATAGATGAAGCCGTCAGCGCCGTCAGGACGGGCGCGGCCGGTTATGTCCTGGCCACTGAGGTCGACCGGATTGCGCTGCAGATCGAGCACGGCAAAATCATTATCAGGGCCATAGGCGGTCAAGAGACGCGGCGCGGTGCCATCCTCTCCGCGCATGAGCGGGCCCTCAAAGCGCGCGCGGCCGTCGGCATCGGTGATCGCGCTGCCGAGAATTTCATTGCTGCGGGCGACCAGCTCAACGCGAACCCCTGCGACCGGCTGGGCCGTCTGGAGCGAGCGCACAACATAATCGATACCGTCGCGGCCGCGATACGCGGTGAGCGCCAGATCAGTGATCACCAGCCAACGGCTCGAGCGTGCCGGTTCGTGAAAATCATCCCCGGCCTCGGCGGCATCGGCGACCTCGATATAATAGGCACCGGGACGCAATTGTCCGATGGTGGCGGCGAGCGGGAAGACCGTCGTTACCGGCGCATTGACCGGACCGCGCGTGTCCATCTCGCCCTGCCAGATGCGCTCTGCCACCGGGAAGGGATTTTCCTCCTGATCCTGCCAGTAATACTCGTCCGAGCCGAGCGTGAAGCCCGAAGTGATGCTGCGGAAGGCCAGTGCGCGGTCCGTCACGCGCCAGAGCTTGACCTCAACGCTGGCGACATTGACCGTTTCGATCGCCAGCCCGTCAGCTTCCAGACGCGGCAGGATAACGCCATCACCGGCAATGCCGACATAGGCGGGGCCATCAGCGAAATCGATCTCGATCTGCTCGTCAGCGGGCAGCGCCTCGCCGCTGGCTGCCGGCAGGCCCGAGCGCATCGTCACCGATTGCCCGTCGCCGAAGGTCAGGCCGCCAAGGCAGAGGTTTGTCCCATTGACCGCAATCGCCACAGGGCGTTCCGGGGCCAGCGCCACATAGGCGGAATAATCAACTTCCGGATCGAGCGCCTGGGTGAAGCCGAGGCAGAGACGCGGCGCCTCGCCATCGACATCAATCTGGTAGCGAAGGAATGCAAAGCGTTCGGAGACGTCGGACGCGGCGCGCGCGGCGTCAGCCGGGCGGCTGCTAAGCTCAGGCCCGCCCTCCGCGCTCGTTGTCTCCGGACCGGAGCATCCAGCCAATGCCGAAGCCAGCACCAGCGCCACTGCACCCAATCGCCAATTCAACATGCGCGTCTCTCCCCGTCCCATTAACGGCCCAGCATAGGCATTCTTGCCTGCCTGTGCACGTGATATTCCCGGATTACTCCTTGAAAAGACAAAGTTCGACAGTGCTGGCCCGGCCTCAGCCAAGCTCGATGCCGCACAGCGCGGCCACCGTGCGCCAGGGGATAGCCGCCGAGGCCGCACCGAGTATCACGATCAACATGCCGATAAGGATGCGGGCACGCGGCCGGGCAGCCAGGCGCATCAAGGCGCCGGCGCCGAAAGCTGCCGCCACAACGGCCGGCACAGTCCCCAGCCCGAACCCCAGCATGATCGCCGCGCCGCCACCCCCGCTGCCCGACAACATCGCGTAGAAGAGCGCGGCATAGACCATGCCGCACGGGAGGAAGCCCCAGACGAAGCCTGCCAGGACCGGACTGGCGAGCGAGAACGCCCCGCCCAGCGGTTTGCCCAGCAGGGAGACGAGCCGCGTCCCGACACGGTCGAGCCCGGCGAGACTCGGCGCCCATCCCGCGACCGAGAGGCCGATATAGACCAGGGTCACGGCTCCGGCCCATCGCAGCAGTGAATGCGCCACTCCGCGGTCGAAGCCGAAATAGACGCTGGTGCCGATCCAGCCAACAATCAGCCCGGCCAGCGCATAGGCCGCCACGCGGCCCAGCTGGGCGAGCAGGATGACGCGAGCCCGATCCGCCGGCCCGCCCTCGGGCGAGAGGGTCAACATCAGTCCGGACGCGATCCCGCCACACATGCCGACGCAGTGCAGGCTGGAGGCAAAACCGGCCAGGACACCGCCTGCAATACTCAGACTGGAGAGGTAGTCGACGGTCATGGGGCTGGATCCGGGTGGCTGCGCAGATGCGGTCTAGCTGGAATAGCCGCAAATTAAATGTGGCAAAATCACGCGAAACGGGAAAGCATGAAGACTAGCGCGATTCAGACGGGGAAAGTCGATGGTTACGATACAGCAGGTCCGGCGGGACGCACCCTGGAAATGGCTGAAGGCCGGCTGGCAGGACATGATGCGCGCGCCGCGCGTCAGCCTTGCCTACGGGCTGATTTTCGTTGTCACCGGTGCGCTGATCACGGGCGGGCTGTGGCTTGTCGGCCTCGGAGCTGTGGCGCCCGTGGCGCTCAGCGGGTTTGCCCTGATTGCTCCGGCGCTGGCCATCGGTATCTACCAGGTGAGCCGTGCACTTGAGCGGGGCGAGACGCCGCGCTTCCGGGTCATCCTTTCGCGCTTCCCCGAGCGCATTGGTCAGATCGCCTTCCTCAGCCTCGTCCTTGTCCTGCTGCTGATGAGCTGGGTCGAGATTTCCCAATTCCTGCTCGTGGTCATTGCTCCGCACAGCCCGCTTACGGCAGGGCCATTCCTGGATTACGCACTGTCAGAGCCTCGCGGCCTCATCCTGATGGTGGTTGGAACACTGGTGGGAGCCGCGCTTGCCGGCGTCGCCTTTGCCATCTCGGTCCTCGCCTTCCCGATGCTGATTGATCAGGATGTCGATGCCGTCACAGCCCTGGTCGCGAGCTGCAAGGCCGTGCTCGCACAGCCCTTCGTGATGTTCACCTGGGCCTGGCTGATCGGCTTCATGACAATGGCCGGATCGGCCTTCTTCCTGATCGGACTGGCGCTCGTCTTCCCCTGGCTGGCACACGCCTCATGGCATGCCTACAAGGATTTCGCGCCCTCGCCCTCGGCCGCCTCGGCATCCTGAGCCGCCTCCTCCGCCGCAGAGCGCGGCTGCAAGGGCTTGTCATCATCCATCAATATGCGCTCGGCGGCGCCGTCGAGATCCTCGAACTGGCCCGATTTCAGGCTCCACAGAAACCCCATCAAGCCCAGAAAGCCCATGGCCAGAGCAATGGGTATCAACCAGATCAGAGCGGTCATCGGCGCGCGAGCCTCAAGGCATTGAGTGTGACGAGAATGGACGAGGCCGACATGGCGATCGCTGCGATCAGCGGCGTCACCAGACCAAAGACGGCCAGCGGCACGGCAATGAGATTATAACACACCGCCAGAGCGAAATTCTCCAGCACGCGATGACGCGCTGCGCGGGAAATGTCGAGCGCCACCAGACACCCCTCAAGCTTGTTGCCCTGCAGCACGAAATCAGACGCGGCCTGCGAGATCTCGGCTGCCGAGGCGAGCGAGATCGAGACATGGGCGGCGGCCAGGGCCGGCGCGTCATTGATACCGTCACCGATCATCAGAACATGCAGGCCTTCGGCACGCAGGGCCTCAATGCGCGCAATCTTGTCCTGCGGCTTGAGCTCGGCCTGCCAGTTCTCCAGCCCCAGCGCCCTGGCTGTGGCGCTGACGGGGCCGCTGCGGTCACCGGAAAGCAATTCAATCCGGCAGCCGCGTTGGGCCAGTCCGGCCAGCATGCTGGCCGCGTCGGGGCGCAGGCTGTCCTCGAAACGGAAACGGACAGGCTCCGCCTTACCAACCTGAAGCCAGGCCTCGGAGTGCGGATCGCTGACGGCCTCTATGCCCAGCCAGCGGGCGGATCCGAAGCGAAGGTGCTCACCGTTCTCGACACAGTCCAGCCCGCCCCCGGCGCTCTCGATTACATCCCTGGCGGCGGGGCCCATACCGGCGGCATCGGCGACGGCGCGTGAGAGCGGATGCCGGCTGGTACGAGCCAGCCGGGCGGCTGTCTCCAGCGCACCTACAGGCAAACTGTCTGGATCAATCAGGCGTGGGCGGCCCTCGGTCAGGGTCCCCGTCTTGTCGACAACAACCATGTCGACCGCCGCCAGCCGCTCCAGGGAATCGCCGGATTTGACCAGCACCCCGGACTTGAACAGCCGGCCCGAGGCGACAACCTGGACCGCGGGAACCGCCAGCCCCAGCGCGCAGGGACAGGTAATGATCAGGACCGCAATGGAATTCACCAGGGCGGCGTGAACATCGCCCGTCAGAGCCAGCCCGCCCAGCAAGGTCGCCGCAGCAAGACCATGCACGATCGGCACATAGAGGCGCGCCGCCTGGTCAGCCAGGCGCACGAAACGCGAGCGGCTTTGCTCGCCGGCCTCAACCATGCGGGTAATCTCGGCCAGCAGGGAGGTGTCGCGTCCGGCACTGGCGCGCACGACCAGCTTGCCGTCCAGATTGAGCATGCCGGAGAAGATCGCAGTGCCGGGACTGGCGATCACGGGGGCTGTCTCGCCACTGACGAGCGATCCGTCCAGCGCCCCCTCGCCCTCGGTCACAACGGCATCGACCGGAACCCGGTCGCCAGCGGCCAGGACGAGCATGTCGCCGGCCTGGACATCCCGCGCCGGCACCGCCTGCACATTGCCCGCAGCATCGAGCCGGTTGGCCGTCGAGGCCTGCATCGCGGCGAGGCCACGCGCGGCCTGACTTGCCCTGGCGCGCAGCCGCATATCGAGGAAGCGGCCGATCAGCAGGAAGAAGAGCAGCATGACGGCTGCGTCGTAATAGGTCTCGCCATGACCGATGAAGGTTTCATAGACCGAGAGCGTGCAGGCGAGCAGAACGGCCAGCGAGATCGGCACATCCATATTGACGTGCCGGTGACGCAGCACCGACCAGGCCGATCTGAAGAAGGGCTGGCCGGCATAGGCTGCAGCGGGCAACACGATCAGGGCCGAGATGCGGTGCATCAGCATCTGCATCGTATCTGTCATTTCCAGCCCGCCGGACCAGACCGAGATCGAGAGCAGCATGACATTCGCCATCGCAAAACCGGCAACGGCCATCGCGCGCAGCAGGCGGCGCTCATCCTCTTTTTGGGGGTCGGTATCGGCCTCAGGCTCGTAGGGCGTAGCGGGATAGCCAATCTGGCGCAGGGTGGAGACGAAGCCGCGCGCGGCATCCGGCTCGCCCCGCCAGACCAGTGCGAGCCGCCCGGTCGACAGATTCATCCGGGCCCGCTCGACCCGCTCGTCAGCCAGGAGGCCGGATTCAATGCGGGCTATGCAACCGGCACAGGTCGCGCCACGCACGAGAAGGTCGAGATGAGAGTGGCCGTCGACACGGCGCACAAAGGCCTGCGGGTCAGCCTGACCAGTATCAGCAAGCGTGTCGGCAGCGTTCAGGGCAGCCACAATTCGTATTCCACCTCAAACGGGGCATCACCATCATTCCGGGCGCGGACTCGCCAGCGCCCCTCGGTGCTGCAGTCCAGCGGCGCGCGATAAACGCCCGGCCGGTCTTCAGCAAAAGCCAGCGCGCATTCGCCCGATGTATCGGGGTGCATCATGATGCCCGTCAGCACGAGACCGCTGACACCGGTGCCCGATGGATCGGTGACGCCGAGCAGGAGCGCGCCGTCCTGGGCATTGAAGCGAGCGACCCAGCCAAGTTCAGCCTGCGCCTCGCGCCGCGCCAGAGTCTCGTTGTAATTGAGCCCCTGCAGGTAGGAGTGCGGGACGTCCTCACCGGGAAATGTGCGCAGGGCCAAGGTGATGAAGGTCGCATTGACGCCGATCGTGACGCCGAAGAAGAGCAGGATCATGACCAGGACATGCCAGCCACGCAGCGGAATGAACCAGGTTTTCATGGTGGCGAACCAGGATTTCATCTGCGGCCCTCCGCCTCGCCGGTGACGAGCACCGAGCGGGTCTCTGCTGTCTCTCCGGTCTCTGCGTCGACGACCCGGAAAACAATGTCTTCCCTTGGCCGGTCGACCCCTTCACGCGGCAAGGTCAGGTAGACGACATAATCGCGCGTCCGATCTGACTCGACGGTGATCCTCCCCGGCATGTCTTCGCTCGCACCCAGCACGCGGACGATAATGGTCGGATCGCCATCGACCACAAGATCGAGCGTGCGCGGCGAATTGCTCTTATTGACCACCTTGACCGTATAACCATTGCGGATCGAGCCGTCGGACAGGCGCACATAATTCGGGTTGCGGTCGCGCGATGCATTGAGTTCAAGCTCATTCCGGTTCAGCAGGCCGGCCAGCATCACGGCAGCCACCGCGGCCAGGGCCACGGCATAGACGAGGGTGCGCACCCGCACGAAACGGTAGCGCGGCTTCTCGCCCGCCTGGAAGCGGTCGATATTGTCGTCGGTCTCATAGGCGATCAGGCCGAGCGGACGATCCACCTTGGCCATGACATCATCGCAGGCATCGATGCAGAGCGCGCACTGGATGCATTCCAGCTGGGCGCCATCGCGGATATCGATCCCCATCGGACAGACGGCGACGCATTGCTTGCAATCAATGCAATCGCCCCGCCCTTCCCAGGTCTCGGATTTCTTGTGGGCACCGCGCGGTTCGCCGCGGTCGATACGGTAGGTGACGTTAAGCGCCTCGCGATCGGTCATCGCCGCCTGGATGCGCGGCCACGGGCACATATAGGTGCACACCTGCTCGCGCATCGTGCCGGCGAGCACATAGGTGGTGAAGGTCAGCACGCCGAAAAAGAGGTAGGCGGACGCATCGGCCTGGAGCGTGAAGAAATTGGCCAGCGTGTCATAGGCGTCGTGGAAATAGAGGATCCACGCGCCGCCGGTCGCCGCCGCGATCAAAAGCCAGATCGCGTGCTTGCCGGTCTTGCGCCAGGCCTTGTTGAAACTCCACGGCGCGCGGTCGAGCATGATGCGCTGATTGCGATCACCTTCGAAGGCGCGCTCGACCATGATGAAGAGATCTGTCCACACAGTCTGCGGGCAAGCATAGCCGCACCAGACCCGGCCGAACAGCGCGGTAAGGAGAAACAGGGCGAGCGCGGCGAGGATAAGCAGGCCGGTGATGTAGTAGACTTCCTGCGGCCAGATCTCGATGAAGAAAAAGTAGAAGCGGCGACCGGCAAAATCTACCAGCACGGCCTGATCGGGAGCCTCGGCACCACGATCCCAGCGCAGGAAGGGCACGAGGTAATAAACGCCGAGCGTGAGGGCCATCACCACCCATTTGACGAAGCGGAACTTGCCGTGCGCCAGCTTGGGGTAGATCGGTTCGCGCTTCTTGTAGAGCTCGCGTTCGTCAACCGCGTTGACGGCCTTGGCGTGCGACCGGGTAACCCCGGGCGCCGCCATGCTGCGTGGATTTTGTTCAGACATGGCGGCAATAGACCCGATTAGCAGGATTCAGGCGATGTGACTTACTGCCCCGTGGGACGATCTGAAGCAGGTTCACCGCCCCCGAGAGTGTAGACATAGGCAGCCAGGGCATCGATCGTGGTGTCATCCAGGCGACCTTCCCAGGTCGGCATGACGCCGAACGGGCCACGCGTAATGGTCGCGATCACCTGGTCACGTGTGCCACCATAGAGCCAGTTCTGGTCAGTCAGGTTTGGCGAACCGACAGCGCGGTCGCCCGTCCCGTCTGCCATGTGGCAGCTGACGCACTGGTTGGCATAGGTCTCGCTGCCGCGGGCAAGCGCATCGGCTGAGGCGTCGCTTGGCCCGGACAAAGACAGGACATAGTCGGACACGTCACGAATTTCGGCGGGTGTCAGCAAAGCATCGCGACCGAAAGACGGCATTTGCGAGAAACGGGTCTGCTCGTGCTCGCCACGAATGCCGAAGCGGATTGTGGTGCGGATATCATCATAGGTACCGCCCCACAGCCAGACATCATCATTCAGATTGGGATAGCCGATGAAGCCCTGGGCGCCCGCCCCGTGACAGGTCGAGCAATTATTGCCGAAGGCGGCTTCGCCGGCAGCGCGCACAAAGCCGAGCAGGTCCGGATCATTTTCAATCGTCTCGATCGAGGCATCGCGCAGACGCTCGAAGCCCCCTGCCCGCGAGGCTTCCAGCTCCGCAAGAGCGACGGCGACATTGGCGCGCTCGGAATTGCCGGTGACACCGCGGGTGTGATCGACCTCACCCGCCAGGCCCGGCAAGGCCGGGAGGGCGGGCATCATGATCATATAGACGACACCGAAGGCGATACAGGCATAGAAGGTGTAAAGCCACCAGCGCGGCAAAGGTGTGTCGAGTTCCTTGATCCCGTCCCATTCATGGCCGGTTGTCTCGGTGCCGGAATGGGCGTCGGTTTCGCGTTTTTCGTGGTGATCAGACATCGGTCCGGTCCTCATTGGCGCCATCATAGATTGGCGCGTCTGCATCATTGAGCGGTGCCAGGGCGGCACGGTCGAAACGGTCCTGGTTGCGCGGCCAGAGCGCGTAGGCGAACGCCCCTGCGAAGAGCACGATGAAAAGCAGCATGCCCCAGGTCTGCGCGAAGCTGGATAGGATTTCGTATGTCATCGCCCTACCTCAGATTTTCGTCGGCCTCGGCCTCATAGGTGGAGAAGTCCACCATGGTACCGAGCACCTGCAGATAGGCGATCATGGCATCGAGCTCTGTCACCCGGGACGGGTCGCCATCGAAATCGCGCATCGCCGCACCGGGATAGCGCGCGACAAAGCCGTCATAATCGCTGGCGAATGGATCGAGCTGCGTGGTGATGTCGGACACGGCCGTCTCGAGCATCTCGTCGCTATACGGCACACCGACCGTGCGCAGGGCGCGCAGATTGGCAGCAACATTGCCGTAATCCAGCGTCGAGGTGGCGAGGAAGCCATAAGTCGGCATGATCGATTCAGGCACCACAGAGCGCGGGTCGCGCAAATGGTCGCGATGCCATTCATCGGAATACTTCTCGCCGACCCGGGCCAGATCCGGGCCTGTACGTTTGGACCCCCACTGGAAGGGGTGGTCATACATGCTCTCGGCCGCCAGCGAATAGTGACCGTAACGCTCCACCTCATCGCGCAGCGGACGGATCATCTGCGAGTGACAGTTATAGCACCCCTCGCGGATGTAGATGTCGCGTCCAAGCTGCTCCAGCGGCGTGTAGGGCCGCATGCCGTCAACTTCCTCGATTGTGGAGTCGAGGTAGAAGAGCGGTGCGATCTCGACAATGCCGCCGATGGAGACCGTGACCAGGATACCGACGGTCAGGATGAGCGAGTTCTTTTCGAACAGTTTCTTGTGGAGGTCGCTCCACACGCTTTTGCGATTTGCCATGATGACCTCCCTTAAGCCGGAATCTGGGCGGGTTGGGCCGATACCGACTCATCCGCTTCGATGACATCGCCCTGGATGGTGCGATAAACATTGTAGATCATGATCAACAGACCAACGAGAAAGAGGAGACCGCCACCGGCCCGGATGATGTATTCGATGTGCATCGCCTCGACGGTTTCCACGAAGGAATATTCCAGGAAACCCAGGGAGTTGTAGGCACGCCACATCAGGCCTTGCATGATGCCCGACACCCACATGGAGGTGATGTAGAGCAGGATGCCAAAGGTCGCGATCCAGAAGTGCCAGTCGATCAGAGCCCGCGAATACATGCCCGCACGCTTCCACAGCCACGGCACGAGGCAATAGATCGCGCCGAAGGAGACGAAGCCGACCCAGCCGAGCGCACCGGAGTGCACGTGGCCAACGGTCCAGTCGGTATAGTGGGAAAGCGCATTGACGGCGCGGATCGACATGACCGGGCCTTCAAAGGTCGACATGCCGTAGAATGCGACCGAGATGACCAGCATGCGGACGACCGGATCGGTGCGCAGCTTGTCCCAGGCGCCGGAGAGCGTCATCAGACCATTGATCATCCCGCCCCAGGACGGCATCCACAACATCACCGAGAAGGCCATGCCCAGCGTCTGCGCCCATTCCGGCAGAGCGGTATAGTGCAGGTGGTGCGGGCCGGCCCAGATGTAGATGAAGATCAGCGACCAGAAGTGGATGATCGACAGGCGGTAGGAGTAGATCGGCCGGTTCACCCGTTTCGGGATGAAGTAGTACATGATGCCGAGGAAGCCCGCCGTCAGGAAGAAGCCAACGGCGTTGTGGCCGTACCACCACTGCGTCAGGGCATCCTGGACGCCGGCAAAGGCGGAATAGCTGCGCGAGCCGAGGAAGCTCACCGGCATCGCGAGATTATTGACGATATGCAATAGCGCGATGGTCACGATGAAGGCGAGATAGAACCAGTTGGCGACGTAGATATGCGGTTCCTTGCGCTTCCACAGCGTGCCGAGGAAGACCAGAAGATAAGCAACCCAGACGATGGTCAGCCAGAGATCCGCATACCATTCCGGCTCGGCGTATTCCTTGCTCTGGGTGATGCCGACCAGATAACCTGATGCGGCGATCAGGATAAAGAACTGGTAGCCCCAGAAGACAAACCACGGCCAGATCCCGCCCGCCAGGCGGGTCCGGCAGGTACGCTGCACCACGTAGAATGATGTCGCGATCAGGACATTGCCGCCGAAGGCAAAAATCACCGCCGAGGTGTGCAGCGGGCGGAGACGCCCGAAATTGGTAAACCCAAACGCGTCGATATTGAGGACCGGGAAGGCCAGCTGGGTGGCGATAACAACGCCGACCAGCATGCCTGCCGCGCCCCAGAAGAGCGCCGCGATAACGCCCGCCTTGACGACGTTTTCATTATATTCGCGGGCGTCGGTCTCGACACCCCCTTTTGAAATGCTGCCGACCAGAATGAGAATTCCGGTCAGAAAGCCGCCAAGGATAAGCCAGGCTTGCCCTTTCATCGCGGCATCCGGCGCATAGGCCGCCGCGAAGAGGGACCAGATAGCCCCCAATACGGTGATGAGAAGCACGGTCGCGGTGCTGAAATCCAGCCCGGCGCGCGTGAGAGTTTGCGGCGATTGCATCGGTGCCCCCGAGTTTATGACCTGTCTGTAATGCTTGTATCGCGCGATTCCACAAAATCTGTATGGCAATTTGTCGCGTCGCGGTCTTGTGTGCAGTGAACGCCCCGAAACGGCACGAAATAGCCGCCTCAATCGAGAGTTTTACGCATTCGTGTCAGTGGCACGCCGACCCCGTTCGGAGTCGATTCTTGCCAGTCTTCGAGCGCAATATAACCACAGGCCGCATAGAGGGGCCACCCCGCCCGGGTCGCTGCCAGCTCGGCCTGCGAGAAGCCGGCCTCACGCGCTGCGTTTTCGCAGGCGCTCAGGATGAGACGCCCCAGACCACGCCGGGTCCAGTCCGGATGGGTATACATTGCCCGGATGCGCGCGGGCTCGACACCCGGATCGAGCTGGCGCGAATTTCGCCCGAGCGTCGCGTCACCACCAAAGAGGGTCGCCCGGTGAGACCAGCCCCCGCAGGCTGCAAGCGTATCGCCGGAAAAGGCCAGAAAATAGGTGCCGTCGGCGACCAATTGCCGGTCCACGCCCATGATGTGCCGCGAGGCAGCCACCTCGTCTTGTGACAGGAACTCATCCAGCAATTCATCGAGGGCCCGTTCAACCAGCGCCTCGATGGCCGGAAGATCGTCAAGCAGCGCCAAGCGTATATGCAATAGCAGGCCTCATCACCAGGCTGGTAACTCAATAATCGGCATATTCAGCCCGGAAGCCGGCGGAGCGCAAGGCGGCATGGATGCGATCCATATGGGCGGCATCCTCTGCCTCGAGCGAGATATCGATATAGGTCACCTTGGCCGGCAGGTCGGAAAAGGTCTTGTGATAGGCCACATCGGTGACATTGCCGCCAGCGTCCGCGATCAGGTTGGAAACCGAGGACAGCTGTCCCGGCACGTCGATCAGCTCGATCCGGAAGCGTGCCAGACGGCGGGAACGCGCCAGGTCGCGCAGCAGGAGCGAGGACAGCAGCCGGGTGTCAATATTGCCGCCGGTGAGCACAAGCCCGACGCGTTTGCCTGCGAATCGATCAGGATGCGCCAGCACGGCGGCAAGGCCTGCGGCCCCGGCACCCTCGGGCAAGACGCGCAGGCGGGTCAGGAAGAGATTGAGGGCGCGCTCGATCTGGCGTTCATCGACCAGCAGCACATCGTCGAGACTGTCGCACAGGATCCGCCGCGTCATCGCGCCCGGTTCGCGCACGGCAATCCCTTCGGCCAGCGTCATGCCCCCGACCGGCAGATCGCCATGATGGAAGATATTGTGGAAGGCGGGAAAGAGATCGGCCTGGACACCGATCACTTCAATATCCGGCTTGATCCGCTTTGCTGTCAGCGCCACGCCCGCCGCAAGCCCGCCGCCGCCAATGGGCAGCACGATAACGTCGAGATCGGGCTGGTCGGCGAGCATCTCGGTCGCGACCGTGCCCTGCCCGGCCATGACCAGAACATCATCGAACGGATGCACAAAGACGCGGGCCTGCCCGGCGCAGTAGTCACGGGCGATCTTGCTCGCCGCATCAAATCCGTCACCGGCCAGCTCGACCCTGGCACCCAGGGCGCGGGTATTGTTGATCTTGATGGCCGGCGTCCCGACCGGCATGAAGATCACTGTTTCAATCCCCATCAGCGTGCCGTGGCGGGCCACGCCCTGGGCGTGATTGCCGGCCGAGGCGGAGACCACACCGCCTGCGCGCTCTTCAGCCGACAGGCTGGCGAGCTTGGCGTAGGCGCCGCGCTCCTTGAACGAGCCTGTCGCCTGTAGATTCTCCAGCTTCACGAAAACATGGCAGCCGGCCAGCTCGCTCAGCGCATCCGCGGCCTGACAGGGCGTGTGCAAAACCCCGCCCATGCCGCGAGCATGGCAGTCGGCGACAAAGTCAAAGGCCGCGTTTAAATCTGGATCTGCGTATCGGGGATCGGTCACTTGGGACTCCAGATGCGGATGTCGCCCACAAGAAAAAACCCCGCCCGGTGGGAGCGAGGTTCGGTTTGCGTGGGCATCGGATGGGATGTCAGGCAGGCGCGAACAGCGCTCCGGTCAGCGAAGGGGCAAGAATAATCGAAATGAGAATGAGGAGACCGGTTGCCAGGGCAGTATAACCGGCGAAGGCGACGGCCAGCGCGCGGCGTTCATCGATCACTTGGCTACGGGATCTGGACATCACAGACACTCATCTTGCGCCGCATGGCTGCGGCCTTCGCTGTGAGATTGGCCAAGTCGGGTCGAATTGTCCAGCGTCCAGCTGATAAAGCTGGCACGATTGCCGCAAACCCGGCCAATTTTGGCAGCCATTGGAATAAACATGCGCAGAAGCGGCAGCTACTCCGCCGCCGCGAGGGTCGCTCCCGCGGCCGGCACATCGCCGGCATTCGCAAACCGCATCGCACCGTCCTCAAGCTTGCCAAAGCGGATGGTCAGCATGTCCTGGACATAATTCTGATAGGTCTGCCAGGGAGCCTTCACGCCCTGCTTGGGCAGGTGGGCCAGTGCGCGCTGGACATAGCCCGAGGAGAAATCGAGCATGGGCACGGTTTCGAGATCGGGCGGTGGAGTCGGCACGCAATAATCATAGCCCCTGGCCGTCATGTGATTGAGCAGACGGCAGACGCGCTCGCAGGTCAGGTCGATCTTCAGCGTCCATGAGGCATTGGTATAGCCAAAGGCAATCGCGAAATTGGGCACATTGGACAACATCATGCCGCGATAGGTGACCTCGTCTGATGCCCGCACCATGCGTCCATCAACGCTCACCGTCATGCCGCCCAGCAGCTGCATGTCGAGCCCGGTCGCCGGTATGATCAGATCGGCAGCGATCTCCTCGCCAGATTTCAAACGAATTCCCGTCGCGGTGAAACGCTCGATCTGGTCGGTGACGATATCGGCCGAGCCATCGGCCAGCGCGTCGAAGAAATCGCCTTCCGGCGCCAGGCAGAAGCGCTGATCCCAGGGATTATAGCTCGGCGAGAAATGGCGTTCGACGTCGAAGTCGGGGCCAAGCCGGTCGCTGATCGCCTTGAGCACCTGCCGCTTGACGAAATCGGGCCAGCGCTGGGAGAGCTGGTAGACGTAAATTCCCAGCAGGACATTTTTCACCCGCGTCAGGGAATAGGCGATTTTGGACGGCAGAATGCGGCGCAGGAAATCGGCGATGGCATCGCGCGATGGCCGTGCCGCGATATAGGTCGGCGAGCGCTGCAGCATTGTGACATGGGAAGCCTTGTCGGCCATCGCCGGGACCAGGGTGACGGCGGTCGCACCGGACCCGATGATCACGACTTTCTTGCCGCTATAGTCGAGCCCTTCGGGCCAGAGCTGGGGATGGATGATGGCGCCGGCAAACTCGTCCATGCCAGGAAAATCGGGCATATAGCCGTGCTCATAGCGATAATATCCCGAGCACATCATCAGGAAGCTGCAGGTGAAACTGGTCCGTTCGCCGCTCTCGCCGCGCTGGGTGCGCACCGTCCACAAGGCCGTCTCGCTGTCCCAGCTGGCATGCGCGACCCGGGTGCCGAAACGGATTTTCTCCTCAATGCCATTGCGCCGCGCGGTGTCGGAGACATACTCGCGGATCGCCGGACCGTCGGCAAAGACCTTGCCATCGGTCCAGGGGCGGAAGGCGAAGCCGAAAGTATACATGTCGCTGTCGGAGCGAATGCCGGGATAGCGGAACAGGTCCCAGGTACCGCCAATCGCATCGCGCGCCTCGAGAATGGCATAGCTGCGATCCGGCGAGCGGGTCTGGAGATGATAGGCCGCCGCGATCCCGGACAGGCCGGCACCAACGATCAGCACGTCAAAATGGTCGTCACTCATAGGGCGCTCCTGCTCGGCCCGGCACTGCGCCGATCAGAAAAGTGAACACTGTTCGCTCGATAGACGCAAGAGGGCTCGCCTCGGCAACCGATCGCAAGTTCCGGATTGTCTCGCTTCGCTTTCTGGCATCAGCTCTCCCGCATCTGTCACCGGAGCCGCCATGCCACGCCAGAACCGCGTCACCCCCTTCGGTGAAATCGTCGCCCATCCCGCCCGCGGCGCGCTGATGGGCAATCGTGGCTGCCTGGTCGACGAACAGGGTCAGCTCGGCTCGCGGCGCTGGGCACACCAGGCCTGGGTCGCCTGCCGCCTGAGCTTCAGGGGCTGGCATCGCGCCATCATGCAGCCCGGCGTTTGGACCGAGCTCTTCTTCACCGACGAGGCGGTCGCGCTGGCTGCCGGGCACCGTCCCTGCGGCATGTGCCGCCACGCCGACTATATCGCCTTCCAGCATGCCTTTGGCCTGGCGCGCCGCGAGCTGGGCGAGCGTCCCTCGCCGGCTGCCATGAACCGCATCCTGCATGCCGACCGGGTGGCCTCACGCAGCCGGGCCCAGATCACGCACAGGGCCGATCTGTCGAGCCTGCCCGAGGAGGTTTTCTTCACCTTGCCGGGTGCGCCGGAAGCGCTGGTGAAGCGGGGTGGCAAGGTGCTGGCCTGGAGTTTGGACGGCTATCGCCCGCTTGAGCGCGCGTTGAGCGGGGACGTCATCGTGCTGACGCCGCGCATCACCGTGGATGTCATCCGGGCCGGCTACCGGCCGAACCGGACCTGATACCTCTCCCGGCCATTGCTGACGGGCGCCGAGCCGTGCGATAAGCGCGACCTAGATCAAACGGAACGACACCTCATGACAGATCCCATACTTGCCGGACTTGGCTGGTCGGAGCCCTTCAGCTCCCAGCTTGAGGAAGGCGAGTTCGAAGCGACGCCCCCGGCCCGGCTGTGCGATGTCCACCGCGACCGGGTGCAGGCCCTGAGCCTGGCCGGAGAAATCACCCTCACCCTGCCCAGCGATATCCATGCCGGCGATCTGGCCGTTGGCGACTGGGTGCTGGTCGATCCGATGGAAAACCGCATCATCCGGGTACTCGACCGCCTCTCGGTGATGCGCCGCCGCGCCGCCGGCACGGTGCTGACGCACCAGCTGATCGCCGCCAATGTCGACACGCTGATGATCGTCACCTCCTGCAATGCAGATTTCAATCCGGCGCGGCTGGAACGTTATCTCACCCTCGCGGCGACGAGTGAAACCCGTGCGCTCATCATCCTCACCAAGGCCGATCTGGTCGCGGACAGCGATGACTTCCTGCGCCGGGCCGAAGCCCTCTCGCCTGATCTCGAAGCGATCACGCTGGATGCCCGCGACCCGGCTGCACTCGACCGCCTCCTGCCCTGGCTCAGGCCCGGCGATACGGCGGCCCTGGTCGGTTCGTCGGGTGTTGGCAAATCGACCATTCTCAACGGGCTGACCGGCGAGACGAGCGAGACGCAGGGCAATCGCAAGGGCGATAATAAGGGCCGTCACACGACGACCTCGCGCAGCTTGCGTCCAACAAGCTCTGGTGCCTGGCTGATCGATACGCCGGGCATGCGCTCGCTCGGCATGAGCGAGAGCGGCGACGGGATTGACCGGGTCTTCTCTGATCTGACCGAACTGGCAACGCAGTGCAAATTCTCCGATTGCGCCCATAAATCCGAGCCGGGGTGTGCCATCCAGGCGGCGATCCGCTCGGGCGAGATTGACGCGAGCCGCTTTGCACGCTGGGAGAAACTCCTCGTCGAGGATCGGTATAATTCGGAAACCCCGGCCGAGGCCCGGGCCCGCAAGCGCGGCTTCACCAAGAAGGTCAAGACCAGCGTCCAGGGCAAGCGCGGCCGCCAGACCTTCAATTAGACCACGCCTCGCTCGCACGAATGCGCTATCCTGCCCCTCACGACCCGGTCCAGCCGGGCAGGCTTTGGGGGAGCATCATGCGCACAATTCTCATCATTCTCGGCGTTTTCATCGTGGCGGCTCTGGCGCGAATGGCCTGGGTCATAGTCCCGGCCTCGGGCATGATGGCCGAGCTTCAACCCGTCTCGCCGGGCCAGTGTGAAGCACTCACCATTGCACCGGGCACCGAGGATGTGACGATCGATCCGCTCACGAGCCTGGCCTATGTCTCGACCGATGATCGCCGCACCGGGCAGCGCGGCGGCATCTACACATTCGACATCCACGACACCTCGACCCTGCGCCTCGTCTCCGGTGACGCCCCGGCCGATTTCCACCCGCACGGGATCAGCCTCTATACCGGCACAGATGGCCGTCAGCGCCTCTTTGCCATCAATCATATCGCCGGCTTCGATGAAGAGGGCGGCCGCAACACGGTGGAGATTTTCGACATCGAGCCGGACGGCATGCTGCGCCATGCCGAAACGGTGAGCTATGACGCTTTGTCATCGCCCAATGACGTGCTCGCCGTCGGACCGCGCCGCTTCTATGCCACCAATGACCGCGCCTACGCCCATGGCTTCATGTCCAGCCTGGAAGCCTATTTCGCCCTGCCGCTGGCGAGCGTCTCCTATTTCGACGGCGAAAACGGCCGCATTGTTGCGGGCGGCATTTCCTACGCCAATGGCATCAATATTTCCGCCGACGGCAGCGAGGTCTATGTCTCCGAGCTCCTCGCCCGCAAGATCCGCATCTATCGCCGCGACGCCCTCACCGGCGCCCTTGCCCAGACCGGGGCCTGGCCCGTACCGACTGCGCCGGACAATATCGAGGTCGATGAACGCGGCGATCTGTGGACCGGCGGTCATCCGCGCGTCTTCGACTTCGTCGCCCACGCCGCCGATCCCGCCGCGACCGCACCGGCCCACGCCGTTCGCCTCAACCCGGCCACCGGCGAGACGGAAACCGTCCTGCTCGTCCTCGATGGCACACTCAACGCCTCCAGCGTCGCCGCCGTGCGTGACGGCGTGCTGATCGTCGGTGCCGTGTTTGATGACCATGTCCTGGTGTGCAATGCGGACTAACGAACGCGGCTGCCAGGATCCACGCCGGCCGCGATCACGACCAGCCGATGGCCTGACCTCGCAGGCGATGCCGTCGCTATCGGCGTCCTGGTCAGGCCAATAGCCCGGCTCGCCACGCCGCGCTGGTGCGAGTTGTACGGCGCGCGCAGTGTCGCAGCTATAGCTGGCTGCGAGATGTCGCAGTGTGAGTGGCACAGGCCAGGGGCTGAGCCAGGCGATCGCGAGCCAGGTCAGAGACAGCACGGCCAAAGCCAGAACCAAGCGGATCCCCCAGCCGGACATGAAACGACGCATGCGGTGGGCCCGCATCGCCCGGTTCGAGACGGCGCGAAACCGGTTCCGGAGCTGCAGGGCATGGCGATCCCGGTCAGGCCGCACGCGAACCTCCTGTTTCACTACCCCCTCCCGCACACGAGTATAGGCGGGATTCCAACCCGCTGTCAGCGCCCGCAGCAAAATCTCCACGCGGCTGGCCGCTGGAGGGATGAGGTGTCCCCTCGCACTGGGAGGGGTGTGGGACGCCGGCGAATGCCGGGGTTGAGTAGATGAGTGGGGTGACATTCGTGACGTCCCACACGTGGAGATTTGCTCAGGTCCCTTGCGGGCGCCTGCCTCGAAATGGAAGGGGAAGAGCAGTCGAGCCTTAGTGCCGGACTTCCCCAACCATGGCCTCACCGGAAATCAGGCTGTCACACCTTCATTCGGACGAGCTCCACGCTCCCGATCGCCGCCAGTGACTGAGCTCACGCCTCCCGTGCGACCGGAACAGCTGGATTATGCGCGCACATTGGTGGGGTGGGGATAACATCCTCCACAAATCGTCATCCCGACAAAAGTCGGGAGCTCGATGACCCAGGCTCCGCACTTGCTGGCGCAAGCTCCCGGCTAGAGTTCACCCCCGCGAATGTGGGGGCCGGGCTGACGCAGATTGATTGATCAATGCGGGGGATAAACGCCCCCACACCCGCACCCACCGAAAACGCATGATCCGAATACATCTGCGAAGGTCGATTTCCCGGGAAACCGGCTTACCTGTCGGGTCAACTTCAATCGCAAGGCTTTCCGAATGACCTCGACCGACGCCCTCTTCAAGCCCTTCTCGCTTGGCTCGCTTCACCTGCCCAACCGTATCGTCATGGCCCCGATGACCCGGTCGAAGAGCCCGGGCGGTATTCCGGGCCAGCCGGTCGTCGATTATTATCGCCGCCGCGCCGAAAACGCTGTCGGCCTGATCATCACAGAGGGCACGACGATTGATCGCCCGGGCGCCAGCTTTGATGCCGCCATCCCCAATTTCCACCGCGAGGATTCCCTGGCCGGCTGGAAGACAGTCGTCGAGGCGGTGCATGCCGCCGGCGGCAAGATCGCACCGCAGCTCTGGCATGTCGGCCTGGCGCGCAAGCCGGGCACGGGCCCGCATCCCGAGGCCGCCTCAGACAGCCCGTCCGGCATCATGCCTGGCGGCAAGAGCGTCGGCGAGGCGATGAGCGCGGAAGACATTGCCGACACCATCGCCGCCTTCGCCAAGGGTGCCAGGGCCGCCGCCGATATCGGCTTTGACGCCATCGAGCTTCACGGCGCCCATGGCTATCTGCTCGACCAGTTCTTCTGGGACGGCATGAATCAGCGCGATGACCGCTTTGGTGGCGGCCTGGTCGAGCGCACCACAATTGTGCGCGAAATCGTCAAGGCGGTGCGGGCCGAAATCCCCGCCGACCTGCCCCTCATCCTGCGCTTTTCGCAATGGAAACAGCAGGACTATAATGCCCGCCTGGCCGAAACCCCGGACGAGCTCGCCGCTTTCCTCGGCCCGCTTTCGGACGCCGGCGTCGACATTTTCCACGCCTCGACCCGCCGCTTCTGGATCCCTGAATTTGAAGGCTCCGAGCTCAACCTGGCCGGCTGGACGCAAAAGCTCACCGGCAAACCGGCCATCACCGTCGGCTCGGTCGGCCTCAACTCCGACTTCATCGGCGCCTTCATGGGCGAAAACTCGCCAGCCGCCTCCCTGGACGGGCTGATCGAACGCATGGATCGCGGCGAATTCGACCTCGTCGCCGTCGGCCGCGCCCTCATCTCCGACCCGGAATGGGCCGCCAAGGTGAGAGACGGACGGTTTGACCAGCTGGAAGACTTCAGCGCCGAGGCGCTCAAGGAGCTGGTGTGATCTGAAGCGTTTGCGTCCAACACGAAAGCGCCCGGCCAGCTGGTCGGGCGTTTTTGTTTGTTGGATGGATAAATGGTGCCCGGGGGCGGATCAGGCACCAGCCCCCTCGCCGCAACAAAACGTTGTTTTTCAATCTGTTATGACGTCGCAAAATCGTTGGCACACCGCCCATTGCCTGCACGCGTGTACCAAGAAACGATGACGGAAATCAACCCGGGTTCGGATTTGGTTCAATCACCCGACGCCGAGTTGATAGCACTGACCTGCCCGCACTTCCCCCCTCTCCCCCCTCTTGGCTCTTGGGTGCCAGTTCCCGAATTCATGGTGTAGCCCGGCGCCTCCAAGGGCTGCCGCCACGAGAATTATCCCGGACAAAGTCTGCGGCGGCGTTGTCATGCTCGAGCACTGTGTCAACGATAGTCACCCGGTGCGCTCTCAAATCGCCAATCTTAACGTATCGGGTGTCCCTGCCTCTGTGAGCGATATCTCCGCGAGCTTTGACGAATTCATTGATCGCGTTGCCACCACACGACCAACAACTGGAGCAATCCGGCCACCCAATGAACTTTTGGTACAGCTGGTCAATAGGGTCAGACTTTGGAGTGTTCAGCCCGCCCAATGCTTCCTCCACGCAGGTGAGGTACACAGCCTCCCATCCGACACCCGCCAATTCGAGTGGCTTGAGTTCATGCTTGCTGCCTTTGACATGTTGGCTGAGTGCTTTCTGCGCCGCTAAGGGTAGATCACCGGGCGATATCGCGCGATCCGTCAAGTAGCCCGCAATCTCGCGCCCCACCTCCTCAACGTAGAGCTCCCACGCGGCGCACAACATGAAGACCCCGCTACGCGTCAGATGACCAAGCCCCCGCCGACCGCCCCCGTCGTGGTTCAGGCTAGCATGGCTTTCAATAATTCGGTCGACATCGACCAACAGGTTACATTCAAACTTCTGAAATGCTCGAGATGGCATTAGGTCACCCAACAATCCGGCGCCACGGCGACACCCACCCCCACATCCTAACCCACTCCTTCGATGAAAAGCACGCAGAAGTAGCTTTTTGTGAAACCGCTTCTTTGTGCCTTGCCCTAGTGACGCCTTCCACTGCCCCCCAATTCAAGCGTCACACACATATCATTTGACATTTGACGCTCACGGCATCACAACACCTAGGATCTATTGACGCTAGGAGTGAAACCATGATCATCGGATACGCCCGCACATCGACTGCCGACCAAGAGGCCGGACTTGCTGCGCAGGAGCGCGATCTGTCAGCGGCAGGGGCGGAGAAGGTCTTCGCCGAGCAGGCCTCCTCGGTCGCTAAGCGGGACGGCCTTGAGCAAGCCCTGGACTACTTACGCGATGGCGATCAGTTGACCGTCACCAAGCTGGACCGGCTGGCCCGGTCGATCCGTGACCTCATGGGCATCGTCGAGCGTGTCGCTGCCAAGGGGGCGAGCCTGCGGATCTTGGCGATGGACTTGGATACGTCCACCGCGACCGGCAAGCTGATGCTGGGCATTCTGGGCTCGGTGGCGGAGTTCGAGCGCGAAATCATGCTGGAGCGTCAACGTGAAGGCATCGCCAAGGCCAAGGCCGAGGGGAAGTACCGAGGGCGGGCACCAACAGCCCGGCGGAAGACTGACGACGTGATCGCCAGACTGCAGAACGGCTCGACCGAAGTCGAAGTCGCTCAGGCCCTCGGCATCAGCCGTTCGAGCGTCCAGCGGATCAAGCGAGCAGGGACGAGCGATCAGGCGCGCATCGTGGGGACGTCGAGTTAGACGCTCGTTACTTGGGGCGGTTCACAAGCTTCGTACGATGACAGCTGCCGCAAACGTCCTCGTAGCGACGAATTCGCCCCTTCGACGCCAGATCATTGGCCCGTTGGTTGACCTGCTGCCGGGGCTTGATGTCCAACCGGCTGGACAGGCAGTCGTCACACACAGCGTCCGGGTGCGATGCGAGATGGTTCAAGATCAGGGTCTCATTGGTCATATCAGTCTCCTCACAACCAACTTGGCGCGGCCTCGACGGCTCGACAAGGTAGCTACCCAACGATTTCTGGAAACCGCACCAGTCCACAGGCTTCCTCGATCTCGGCCCCGATTACCCTGAGGACAAGCCCACGACTGTGGGGGTACTTGTGCAGCTCCGTCACATGCTTGATCGGGACATTCACGACACCGACCATTCGAGGCACCTCACGCACCCACGTCTTGTGGGAACCTGAGGCTAACCGATGGACAATCTTGGCAGCCTGCACACGGCGGAATTCGGCGCTGTCATCGGGCTGCGGATCGGCCGCAATCATCCGGTCAACCACAAGCCACGCCTCCAGCACCTTGATCGGGTCGACCCCTGTCGTTCTGAGCCTCGCCCACGCCTTCCTTGCCCGCTCCCGACTGTCGAGCCCAGCAAGACGAAACGCCTCCACATGAGCCCCAGCGCGGGCGTAGAGGCCATCAATACGTTGGAGGGCATTCACGACCCAGCGGTCATCCCGGTTCGCCTTGAGCCACGCCCGGACGGTGGCGCGATGCGGCTTCAACTCCCCTGCCGAATAGGACCGCTTGTAGGGGCTCCCATGGCGACTGTAGTGGTCCGCATGCTTGCGACAGAAACGCCTGTCGAGACCGTTCTGGGATGCCGCTCGGGCTGGATGCGGACAACCAATCACGCGGCAGGTGCTGAACGCAGTGTTGGAGGACTTCGCTCGTCGTTGAACACTGGAGGGGCTGGACGCGTCACGCATGTCTTGCCACCTCGCCGAAGACCTCATGCGTGATCATCGGTGCGACCCGAAACCGCTCCGCAAACACACCTGAGAAGATACTGACGGCTTCGTCGACCTTCGACGCTGGCACAATCAATGCGTCATGAAGTGGAAGGCAGGAGACGCCCTGATCATAGCAGCGCAGGGTGGCCTCGATGATGATCTCGCTCTCGTGGAACATCAGCGTCGGCCCAGTCGGCTCCGCAGCCCCAAGGTAGTGAGCGATGATCGGATTATGGTCGCGGAGCACATCGTAGACGTGGGCGTAGGTGAACTCGCTTGGAATGCCCGCGCGGACCTCCTGCGGAAATCGTCCTGCCTTTCGTTTGAACTCGGTCCACAGGAAGATGACGAAAGCCGTTTTCAGCGGCCCCCGATCAACCTTGTCGAACGCCTCCGGTGAATAGGGATCGAGCAACATGGTGTGGCCTTCAAGGCCGTAGGCGATGGCAGGCAACGCGGCCAGTAGATCCACCTCGGCGACAGGCTCACCAGCAATCAACAAGTCTCGACGCCTACGGTCTTTCCTTAGGTTCAGCCAGAAGGCCGAACCGCCCAGCCGCCCGCCACGGTCGAAAGTACCATCAAGGAAGGTTCGCCTGACGGTTCTTCGGGAGAGGTCGATTGGCGCTGCTTCCGTGTGTGCCTGGCTCAGCTCCACTGACGCGAAACAGGCGTTCAACCGGGAGACCTGAGCGCGAAGTAGCGCGGTGGCCTCAGTCTCCGGAAAGCTCTGCCGCTCCCGTGTCTCGGGAGATATGACGTCATTGCTCCGCCCTTTCCTGCCCCGAAGCTCGATTTCACCGACGTCCGGCATCGGGCGAGCGATGTCCACCAACCCCAAGGATAGCTCTTGTGCTACATGGACAAGCCTCGGCCCCGCCTTGAAGGTCGTCAGCCGTCCGGTTCCGTGATTGTTACCTTTGACGACATGGAGCCACCCTGTCGCCGCAAGGTCGCCTAGGCGGTCACGCAGTCCGGCGTTTACGGTGACCGGAGCGAAGCAATCTCCCGACAACCAATCATTCCCCAGACGAATAGACAGATCCCGCTCGTGAGTGTCAGCAATGGAATGAGCGAAGGCATCGAGAATTAGGGCTCCGACGGTCAAACGCTCCCGGTCGCCACCGCGACGTGCCTTCTTACCTGCGGCGGCGAGGCGCTTGAGCCTAGCTGCGAACTGCTCCTCAAGGGCGATGTCGATCAGTCTCTCGGCTTTGGTGGAGGCTCCACACGTGCGGGGCTCCCACGGCCGGTGGCGTCGTTCAGGTGTACTCTCGGTGGTCATTGTGCCCCTCTCGGCTATCCCTCTGGGGGGTTATCACCACCCCCACCTCTAAGGGTGACTACGGTACAGTCAGGTGGGTATGGCTAGGCTCAGGGGGCACCCCGGGGCGCTCCTCCCCACGGGAGAGTTAAGCTAGGTCTCAACCGTGAGGGACGTCACTCACCGGCCACGGGACAGACCAGCTCGCGCTCATGCTCCAGCATCTCAGTTGCCTCGACCTCGCCGACAATCATGCGACCCTGAAGCGGCCCCAGCAGATCGAAATCTTCGGGCAAGGGGTTGCCCCAAACGTCTAGCCGCAGCCACTCACGCTGCTCCTGCCACCACTGTGCATCCAGATACCGCCACTCTCCGGTCTGGCAATCCGGCAGCACATACGCCCGGGAGAGGCGCTCGCCGTGGTCGCGCCATCTTGCATACCCAAAGAGATCGCCTTCTAGCGGCACAGCGCCATCGAGCGCGAACGGGAGCCCTCCCCATGTTGCTGGATCAAACATGTCGACGGTCGATGAAACGACTACGACCCTGCCCCCGATGGCCTCGAATTGCTCCTCGAAAGCGGTCGCTTCAGCACGAATACCATTGGCGTGTGTGAACGGCCGCACCAAGTTCCACCAGAGCATCGCCCCGATCATCGGAACGAGAACCACAACGACCACAATCGTCCCGATGATCCCTTTCAACTTCTGCACGGCCACCTCCCCTTAGCTCGCATAAATCTCCCGCCCCACTCCGCCATAGCTCTCGAAGATGTGCGTGTAGGCCAGCTCGCACTTCGCGTCGTAGATCGCATCGGTATACGGCTTCTCCGGGAGCTCCTTCCCCAAGGTCCTGCGGATGGTGGTCTGGACGGCGGCGCGGGTTTGCTGCCGTTTCCACCAGTCGAGCACCAGCTTGTCGGTCTTGAGCTTGGCGAGCAGGTCCTGGGCCACGGCTTTGACCGCTTCGCGCTCCTTGTCGTTGAGCTTGGGTTCCGGCTGGGTGAGTATGTCGAAGATGGCGAGCTCCTCCTCGGTGAGGCCCTCACGCATGGCGCGGCTCTCTTCCGTGGTCAGCTCCTGCGCGAACTTCACCAGATCCTCGAACCAGCTCTCCAGATTTTGCGAACCGGAATTGTAGCGGGCGATCATCTCCTCCAGCTTCTTCACAAGGTCGAGGCGGGACTTGTTGAGCCTTGCCATCTGCTGGACCTTGCGTTCCAGAAGCGCCCGCAAGCGTTCGGCCTCGCTGCGCTTTCTGCCCGCCTTGAACTTCTCCTGAAGCATCTCGAAGTCGATCTGAGACAGGTCGAGCAAGGGCTGGGTGCCCTGATCCTTCAGGCGGTAATCCTCAGCCGAGATCGTCTCGTCGAGCACGGCCTCGATCTGGGCCATCACCCCGTCAACATCAGGCCGGACGGTCTCGGCCCGGAGGCTCTTCAGCAAGGCGGACAGGAGCGACGCTATGGCCCCGTAGGGCGCCGCTCGCTCATCGGGCAGCACGGCCTTGTAGATCCGCAGGAGATCGCTCACGCCGCGCATGAAGCCGCTGCGGACCCCCTCGGGCGAGACGATGGCCTCCTTGATAGAACCGAAGGCCTCCAGCCGCGCCAGAGAGCCGGGCTCGGCGGTCAGGGCGCTGTCGAGATCGGCCCCGGCATCGAGGCAATAGGTGCGCATCTCCTCGGCGCGGATGGCGAGGTGGGCGATCAGCTCGGCCTTGTCCATGATCGGGGCGTCGCCGCCGCCTGTGGGCTGGCCATAGATCGCCAGCGCCTTCTGCAGGTTCCGGAACACGCCGATATAGTCGACGATCAGCCCCGCCTCCTTGCCCGGCAGCTTGCGGTTGGCGCGGGCGATGGTCTGCATCAGGGTGTGATTGCGCATCGGCTTGTCGAGATAGATGGTCGAGATCGAGGGCGCATCGAAGCCGGTGATCCACATCGCGCAGACGAAGACGAGGCGCAGCGGGTCGTGTGCGTCCTTGAATTTCTCGTCGAGCGTCTCATCGCGCATCCGCAGACGGTGCGGCAGAATGTCGAGCCCTTTGGCGGCCAGCTGCGGTCCCTCATTCTGGGCGGAGGAGACGACAACCGCCATATCGGTGGTCTCCATCATCTCGATCTGCTGCAGCAGGTGTTCGGCGTCGGCGCCGCCCAACACGGCCCGGGCCTTGAGTTCCCCCAGCGTCTCCTGCCAGATTTCCTGCACATAGTCGTACATGCGGATGGCGGTGGCCTTGTCGATGCAGACCATCATCGCCTTGGAGGACTTGGGGCGGCCGAGGAAGTGAGCCACGAGATCCCCGGCGATCTTCCTGAGACGGTCGGGCCGGGTGATCAGGTGGTAGTCCTGGCCCAGCTTGCGTTCGAGTTCCTTCTCCTGCTCCTCGTCGAGTTCGGCCGCTTCGAGAATGGCCTGCACCTCATCCTTGAAGGCGCCCTCGTCCAGCTGCAGCTCGGGGATGCGGTTCTCGTAATAGAGCGGCACCGTGGCCCCGTCCTCGATGGACTGGGTGAAGTTGTAGATCGAGACATAGTCGCCGAAGACTTCGCGCGTGCGCTCCTCCTCGCCAGCCATCAAGGGCGTGCCGGTGAAGCCGATGAAGGCGGCATTGGGCAGTGCCTTGCGCATGTTGAGAGCCAGCGTGTCGTACTGGCTGCGATGCGCCTCGTCGGTGATCACGATGATGTCGTCGCGCTCGGACAGCACCGGATGCTCGTCGCCATTGCGGGTCTGGAACTTCTGGATCAGCGAGAAGACGAAACGGTGATCTTCCTTCAGCAACTGGCGCAGCTCGGCGACGCTGCCCGCATGGGCCTCGCTCTCGGTCACCAGCGAGCAGGCGGCGAAGGTCTTGTAGATCTGCTCGTCCAGCTCGGTGCGGTCAGTGATGATCACGAATGTCCAGTTGCCCGGCATGCGGCGCAGCACCTTGCTGGCGAAGAAGGCCATGGAAAGCGACTTGCCCGAGCCCTGAGTGTGCCAGAAGACCCCGAGGCGGCCCTTGTTCTCCTTGAGGCCTTCTACGGCCGCGATGGCATTATTGACCCCGAGATACTGGTGATTCTTGGCGACCTTCTTGATCAGCCCGTCGCGGGTCGCCTCGAAGACCGTGAAGTTCTCGATGATGTCGAGCAGACGTTCCGGTGTCGCCACCCCGCGCACGGCCCGCTCCAGTGAAACCTTGGGCGGCTCGGCTTCGCTCTCCAGCTTCTTCCACTCGTAGAAATGATCCCATGGCGCAAAGGCCGAGCCGAGCTTGGCATCGGTTCCATTGGTGAGGATGGTCAGCGCATTGGGCGTGAACAGCTGCGGCACGGTGCCGAGATAGTCGCTGAGATTATCATCGAACGCTTTGCGGCAGCTGACATGCGGCGCCTTGAGCTCCATCAGCAGCAGCGGCAGCCCGTTGACGAAGCCGACCACATCGGGCCGGCGATCATAGATCTCGCCCTTCACCCAGAATTCCGTCGCGGCAAAGAAATGATTGGCCCGGGGCTCGCCCCAGTCGATCACCCGCACGATGCGCGTCTCGACCCCGCCGCGTTTCGCCTCGACCTCGACCGGCACACCGCCCTTGAGCAGGCCATGGAAGTCCCGCGCCGCATCGGCCGGAGGCATCACGCGGCGATCCAGCGTCAGCGCGTCGATGGCCTTGGCAATCCCGGCCCCGGGCATGTCGGCGTTGAGGGCCTGCAGCGCGGCCTTCAGGCGGGGCACGAGGATCACCTCGCGCATCGAGTGGCGACCTTGCGAGGAGGTCGCGCCGGTCCACTCATTCATCAGATCGGCCTGCTCGGCCCAGCCGATCTCGGCGAGCAGCTTCATCGTCGCCTTGCCAACGAGATCAGCCTCCGCAAACCCGCCATGGCCAACGCGCTGGGGCTGTGGGTAGAGGATGTCGTCGTCGCCGGATGTCATGCGTTAGCGCCCCTGATCAGTCGCAAAACGAGTTGCCTTGAGCCTTGCAGTTGAACCGCTCCAGCACGTTTGCAGCCTCGCGCCTGACATTGTCCACGTCCATCTGGGCTTCGTCCGCCACGCGCCGCAATTCATCGGCCACACACTGCTCGTAGGCATCAACCTCGCTGAGGTAACTCTCCACGTCCAGACGACAGCTCCGAAAACTGTAATCGTCATCGAATGTGCCATAGGCATCGATGCAATAGGGTTCGATGGGCTCGGAGCAATAATAGGCCTGCACCGCAGCCGAGGCGTTCGGCGGAGCCGTCACAAGAAGAGCGAGCGACGCGAGCGGTGCGAGCCTGATCATCGGAAGCAGTCCTCCTGGCCCACGGCTTCCTCCGCCAGCCATGGCGTGAAGTCATGCGCTTCGTGTGGCCACGCCTCGCGGACCTCGATGCGCGCAATACGTCCCAGTGGCAGGTCAGGCATGGGCGAGTTCCTTCTCGACGGTGTCCAGCCCGGAAACGTCCAGCTTGCCGGAGACGAGGCGTGGCAAGATGAGATCGCGCTGGGCGCGGAGGTTGGCGTTCTGTTGAGCGAGGGTGGCGGTAAGTTGGATCATCGGCAACACAGCGCCGTTGAAGGTCTCGAGGTCTTCAGTGGTGACTTTCGGGACCGCGTATCGGCGAAGAACATTCCAGTTCGCTCGCGGCATCTTTGTTCCGTTGGATGTCGCTGTCGCATGCTCGACGAAACGGTCGGAAAACGCACAAAGAAGGATGAGCGGTCCCCACTGGGGCTGTTTCGGTCGAAGCACAATGGTGTCCGAGGAGCAAACACCTCGACCCGGAGCGAACGCGATCTTGTGAAAGTTGGGACGGATCTTGCCAAACAAGACGTCCCCACGTTTGAAGGTCAACTTCGTGCTGGAGACAGCTTCGACTGCCCCGTGATCGACCAACGTGAACGAACGCCGGGAGAGGTGTTCCAACCCAACATAGAGCGTGTCAGGTGCCAACTCTGAGGGGATCACGCTATCGCGCTTGTCCGTGGCAAGGGCATCCAGCGGCTGCAGGGCGCACTGAGCATCTTCGGAGACCGTGTCATATGACACCCGGGTCGCATAGCCGAACCATTCCTCATAGATCCGCCGGGCCATCTCCTCGAGGATCGCGATGCGGCGCGTGTTGACCTCGATGAGATCGTCATAGGCCGACAGGATCGCCGCGATGCGCTTCTGGACGGGGAGTGGCGGCAGGTCGATAGGAAACGACCTAAGCAGTTCGGTGTTGATGTTCTGAATAGCGGCCCCATAAGCGGCATCACTCGAAAGATGGACGTTCGCTTTCAGCCAATAATACGCGAACTCATGATCCAAGCCCTCAAAATCATAAAGGTGGAGCCACCCATCGTGGATACAGCCTTCCACACCAAGCAATTGGACGCACCCCAAGGTCCCGCTCGCGGCGAGGATCAATGAATTAGGGGGCAATTTCCGACTGAATGAAGCGCCGAACGCGTTCACCTTCTGCTTCGTGTCGTAGAGGTATTTCCCAGACTTCGTGGCGTCAGCGATCTTGATCCATGGAATGGTTCCCCCATCAAAAAAGCGGGGGTCCTTTATGGGCCGTGGTGAACTACCCCGCTGCACGGTGCAGACGCTGCCCAAGTTAGTTAGTCGCCAACCCTGCTTCACTGACTAACCTCGCTGACGACAAAGTTCTGGATTGCCGCATCCACCACACGGCTCATGCGTTGCGCTCTCTCACTGAGCTCCTCAAACTCCTCCGCCAACTCCGCCATCCGAATTGAAAACGCCACGTCATCATCCGCGCCTTCGGCGGCCCCCACATAGCGCCCCGGATTGAGGGACCAGCCTTGAGCCTCGATCTCGGCCCGGCTGGCCGCCTTGCACAGGCCCGGCACATCGGCATAGCGATCCGCGAGGCCGTGCTCGGCCAGCTCCTCACCGCTCTTCTGGAACAGCATGATGTCCTCGCCGCGCCAGAGGCGGACGATATTGGCGAGAAACTCGATCTGTTTCGGCGTGAATTCCCGGTGAGCCCGGTCGATCTGGCGGAAGGTGTTGCGGGCATCGAGGAAGAGCACTTGATCGACCCTTGGGCCTTTCGATTTGGCCCGGTCGAAGAACCAGAGCGTACAGGGCAGCGTCACGGTCAAGAACATGTTGGGGCCGACCGAGACGATCACATCGACATCGCCGGTCTCGATCAGCTTCTTGCGGATCTCCATCTCGCTGCCACGGGCATCACCGGCCGAATTGGCCATCACGAAGCCCGCGCGGCCATGATCATTGAGGGCCGAGTGGAACAGGCTGATCCAGATGTAGTTGGCATTGTTCGTCGAGGGCAGGCCGAAGGGGAAGCGCTTGTCCTTCTCCAGCCGGGCCAGATCGACCTCCTTCACATTGAAGGGCGGATTGGCCATCACGAAGTCGAAGCCGCCCTCCTCGGCGACACGCGGGAACAGGTCCTGATGCCGGTCGTAGAAGCTGTTGGCCACGCGCACGTCGCCGGAGAGACCATGGACGGCGAGGTTCATCTTATTGAAGTTGACGGTGACCGGATCTTTCTCGACCCCGAACACGCTGATCTCGCTGGCCGCCGACTTGCCCGCCCGGCGCACAAACTCGGCCGAATGCACGAACATGCCGCCCGAGCCGCAAGCCGGATCGAGGATGCGGCCATGGAAGGGCTCGACCACTTCGACGATCAGATCGACAATGCTCTCCGGCGTGTAGAACACCCCGCCCTTCTGCCCCTCGGCCATCGCCAGCTTGCCAAGGAAGAACTCATAGACCTGTCCGAAGGCGTCGCCGGAGAGCTGCACCGGCGCGAGGATGCGGATCAGCTCGACCAGCGTGGCGTTGGGGATGTCGGTGAAGGAGCGCGGCAAGGCCCCGGCGAGGTCTTCATTCTCCGCCTCGATGGCCTTCATCGCGTCGTTGAGTGCCTGGCCGAGATTGAACCCCTCCGGCAGCGCCTGCAGCACCGAGTAACGCGCTTGGTTCGGCAGATAGATCACCCCCTGCGCCTGATAATCCTCCTTCGTCGCCGCCCCGCGCCCCGAGCCCACAGGCCCCAGCTCGGCCTCAGCCGCCGTGAACAGCGTGTCGGCATAACGCAGAAAGATCAGCCCCAGCACCGGCGAGGAAAACTGCGCAGGCCGAAGCCCGGTATTCGCCCAAAGCTGGTTCGCTGCGGCCCAGAGACGGGCTGCTACTTCGCTGTCGACCATGTGGAACCTTTCCTGAAACTACCCCCCAGCCAGCTATCGCCTATCTGGAAGCGACTGACTGGCCCGAAGCAGGCCTTCCTGCACCACACGGAGAATTGGGCCCAACCCGGAAATGATCTCTTCCTGCACACCGTCCGGAAGCCGGATGTTCTGATCTTCGATTTGCCGTAGCGTCCGAAACACGAGGTCAATCTTTTCACCTTGAACCGCGACCTTCTTACTTTCAACTTCGAGTGCTTTATGTTCAGTCTCAAGGATTGCCTGCGCATCGGCTTGCCGACGCTGTATGCGCTCTGTGCCCAGTTTGATAAGGCCATCCAACAGACCGCCGATAGCCTTGATGGTTGGCGCTAACCCTTTGAAAGAGATGGACCCCGGCGAGTTGTAGTTGACGCTCACTACCGTGAGGCGCTCGTTCCCCGGCCGAAACTCTCGTTCCTGATCAATGTCGACACGTCCGCGGCGTCTCCGCTCCCTGTGTCGCGCCGTGTCGGCCGCAAAAGTGCGCCCCTGCAACACCGTGGGCGCGAGCGCGTAGTACAACCGCTCGACAGTCTCGAAGACCTCAATAAAGTCGCGTGGCTCCCAGCCCCCGCCAATACTTAGCACCAGAGTTTCAAACCCGGGATGTGTTTCCACCGTCAACGCAGGCTGCATGATTTTCTACCTCCCCTATTCCATACAACCTTCTAGAAGGTCTCGTAGAATTCAAGCCCACAACTCGGCGCGACGGTCGCGCCGAAGGACCTTTCCCCAAGAGACTTGGAGAACTCCCTCAGGAGGCCCTGCTGCTTGGACCAAGCTCCCCCTCACGGTAGTTCTCAGGATCAACCTCACCCAGTCGAGGCAGCGCCGCCTCCACGGCAGCCCTCAGCCGCTCCATCGTCGGCCGAGAAGCTCCGTACCGATCCGTCATGCTCCGCTCACCATGGCCCATCAGATAACGCTGCAAGTCCAGTTCGACGCCCGCGACCCGCATCGCCTCCTCGAAGGTGTGTCGGAACGAGTAGGCCACGAGGCGTCTTGACTTGGGGACGCCTGCCTTCCGGATCGCCTTGTTGAGACGTTGGGACAAGGCGTTGATGCTCCTTGCCCGCTCCGAAAAGACAGGGCCAAGCGGCTTCTTCTGCGCACCCTTCCAGCCCCGCATGGCAGCCAGAGCATCGCCGATCAGCGGAAAATCTCGTGGACGGCTCGCGGTCTTCAGTCCGCGGATATCGTTCGGACGTATCTTGATGTGTGGCGCGTCGCCCTCGAGAACCACATCAACCCACTCAAGCCCCGAAAGCTCGCCGGGCCCGGCGGTAGTCCCGCGCAGCATGCGCAGCAGCACTGAGGTCTCAAGCGTAATGTTGCTCTCACGTATCTGGCGCTCGATGCTCTCCAGATGTGTTGTGTGGAATGGCATACAGTCATGCACATTGCCGCTCGTCGTCTTTGGGAGCCTCTGCTTGGCGAAGGGGTTCGACTGGTTGAGCTCAAGGTCCTCAATAGCGCGGTTGACGATAGCTGTGAGGGAATTGAGGCGCCGACGCACGGTCGAATAGCTCTGATTGCGCTCCTCGACGAGGTGGGCGATCCACTCTCGCACCTCTCGACGTCTGATGTCATTGAGAGGCTTGTCGCTTGCAAACTCGGCCCATTGGTCGACTGCATCCTGCTCCACTTTAGCAATCTTGCCGCCCTTGTGGTTCTTGCGGTAGTTCTCCGCCGCCATGGAGATCGTGCACGGGATAACAACCCGCTCACCCTGCCGCAGGGTCTTGAGCTTCATCAGGTCGTCAGGGCGGAAGTCAGCGTCGCTCAAGTCGTGTTCGTCCCGGACCTTGCTCGCCCGCAGGGTTCGCTGGACGATCTCCTCGATCTGCCAATCAAGTTCGGAGAACTCGCCAAAATCCGACCGGCGCCCAAGACCGCCCTTGAGCAAGTCGGCCTTCCGCGCCCATTCGAAGGCCGCATCTGCCATCTCGGCCTTGGACAATCCGGAGGCCAGCTGTCGCCGAGCTTCACGCTCCCAGCCATCCGTCTCCCGTGTAAGGCTACGGACCGGTTCGACCGCCTCCAGCTCCTGCCCGACCTTGAGCTTGAGCGAGAGCTTCCACTCGTTCTTGCCGACGATCTCGCGGAGTTCTTTCGGCACAGGTCGCCGGAAGTAGAGCGCCCCGTCTCGGTCCATCAAATACATCACATCAACCCTCACAACTTCTCTCCCGTGTACCAACGGGTGTACCAAGAGAGCTGTCGCGATGACCGTAAGCGATTGAAACTGTTTTGTGAATGGGCTGTGTAAATGGTGCCCGGGGGCGGATTCGAACCACCGACACGCGGATTTTCAATCCGCTGCTCTACCAACTGAGCTACCCGGGCACCGGGTCCGCCTGGCGGTTTTGGGCCGCTGGCGAGAGCGCGGTTTATAAGGTGCGCGCTGCACCCTGTCCACGATCCAGCACGCCGGATCGCAGTTTATTGCAGTTGCCGCGGACTACTCGTCGCTGCGGCCGTCCGTGGGGGTATCCTCGGCCTCTTCGGCCGGCTGGCCAGGGATGGCGTAGGAGCCGGTGAACCACTTGCCCAGATCGAGATCGGCACAGCGCTTCGAGCAGAAGGGCTTGAAGGCCTCGACCGGGGGATTCTTGCACATCGGGCAGGTATGGGGTTTGGGCATCAGCTTTTCACATTCATCTGGTCGCGGCCCAGATCAGCCTTGAGGGCCAGGGTGAAGCGCGCGCCGATGCGTTCGGCAAGGGCCGCGTTCCAGCCGATAGTGTCCGCTTCGAGCCAGGCATGCACGTCAGGGCCGACATGCAGGACGAGCTTGCGGCTGCGCTGGGAGCGGGCCTCGCCTTCCAGGCGGCGCAGGGCGGCCAGGGCACAGGTCTCGACGGAGCGCTGGCCAGTGGCGTCGAGCTGGATTTCCTCCAGCGTGCGGCCACGGCGCTGACGCGCCAGCTCGCCGACGCAGAATTGCGAGAGCGGGGCGACATCGACCTTGGCGCGGTCATTGCGGAAGGCCTGGCGCAGCGCCTGTTCAGTCGCCTTGCGCTCGGGCTGGCCGCGCATATGCACGAAATCAATGGCGACAATCCCGCCCAGGCCACGCAGGCGCAGCTGGCGCGCGGCTTCCTTGGCGGCGGAGAGATTGAGCGCCTGGGCCAGCTGGATCGGCGAGCCGGTGCCCTTGCGGCCCTCGGCATCGACATCGATGGTCACCATGGCGCGCGTCTGCTCGATGCAGAGCGAGCCGCCGCCTGGGATGGGCGCGACCGGGTCGAGGGCAAGGTCGAAGGCTTCCTCGAGATCGAAATCGGTCTCATCGGCCCAGACCACATCGGCATCACTCCAGGTCCTGGCCAGGCGCTGGGCAAGGATGGGGGCCGGCTCGACACATTCCGGCGCCTCGCCGGGCTCGATCTCGACCAGGTTGAGGGTCGGCCCCTTGTCAGCGAAAGCTTCGCGCGAGACGCGCACGCCAATCGCGGCGCCCTCATGCAGACCCTTGGGGCGCCCGGCCTTGCCGAAGGGCATGAAACCCTCCTCGCCCACGCCGAGATCGACAAAGGCGGCATTGAGCGCCGGTTCGACGCGGCGCACGCGGCCGCGATAAAGTTCGCCCTCGACGGCGCGCTGGCGCAGCTCCGACCAGCGGTCGAGATGCAGTTCAACGATGCGGCCATTCTCGGCCACGGCGGCGCGGGTCTCGCCGATATTCTCCTCGATCAGAATTTGCCGGATCATGGGAGGGGCGCCTCGAGCTGGGCTGCGAGCACGGGATAACCCAGGCCGGCGAGCAGATTGACGGTTTCATAGAGCGGCAGGCCAACAACGCCGGTATAGGAGCCGATCAGCGACACCACAAAGGCACCGGCGCGGCCCTGAATGCCATAGCCGCCGGCCTTGCCGTGCCATTCGCCGCTGGCGATATAGGCTTCGGCTTCAGGCGCGCTGAGGCGTTTGAACTTGACGCGGGTTTCCACCACGCGCCCGATCAACCGCCCGTCGGGCGCCTTGACCGCTATGCCGGTGAAGACACGGTGATTGCGGCCCGACAGCAGGGCGAGGCAGTGGCGCGCCTGCGCTTCGGTCTCGGCCTTGGGCAGGATGCGGCGCCCGACGCCCACCACTGTATCGGCAGCGAGCACGTACGTCTCCTCGCCACCAAGATGGGCGGCCGCCTTCTCCTGGGCAAGGCGAAGCGCCAGAGGGCCTGGCAGCTCTCCGGGGATCTCGCTCTCATCGATATGGGTGGGCTCGACCGCATCGGGGCGCAGGCCCGCCCCGGACAGAAGATCCAGGCGCCGCGGCGAGGCGCTGGCCAGAATCAGGCGGGGGCGGGGCTCAGCCATTACGGGCATCCGTTTCGCGCATCCACGCCGGTCAGGATCTTATTTGAAGCGATAGGTGATCCGGCCCTTGGTCAGATCATAGGGCGTCATCTCGACCAGGACCTTGTCGCCGGCCAGAACGCGGATACGGTTCTTGCGCATCTTGCCCGCAGTGTGGGCAATGATTTCGTGTTCGTTTTCAAGCTTCACCCGGAAGGTCGCGTTCGGAAGCAATTCCGTCACTTCTCCGGGAAACTCCAACAATTCTTCTTTAGCCATGCGGCTCCTCGTAAGTATTAGTGCGGGAAATCGGTACGATTCGCGGACCGATGGCGCTCCGGCGCGCGTATATAGTCCCTCCTTCCCCACAAAGTCGAGGCTTCAGGCGCTTTTTCGCGGCAGGTCCCATTCAGCGATGCGGGCCTTGATGGCATCGCGTGTCTGGCGATAGGCAGCGAGACGCTGTTCGCGCCCGACGCCGGTCTCGCTCGGATCAGGAATGGGCCAGGCCTGGAACTCGGCCGACTTGTCAGCCGCGTATTGCCGGGCCAGCCGGTCGGCAGCAGTCGAGAGCGACACCACAAGCGCTGCCGGCGGATCGATCACACCGCTCAGCGCCATGGGAGAAATGTCTTCCAGATCGCAGCCGATCTCGGCCATCACGGCGACCATGAAGCCATCGGCGAAGGCTGCCGGGATGACACCGCAGGAGCGCGCTTCCGCGCGCTCGCCGAAATGCTGGCGCCAGAGCGCAGCCGCCATGGGCGAGCGGATCGCATTGCGGCCGCACACGAAGAGTACCGAAGGCACGCTCATGACGCGGCCCTGCGGTGGAGCGCACAGATCAGGGTGAAGAGGCGGCGCGACGTGTCAAAATCGACCTCGATCTTGCCCGAGAGACGCTCGCGCAGCAGGCTCGAGCCTTCATTATGGACACCGCGGCGCCCCATATCGATGGCCTCGATCTGGGCCAGAGGCGCATCGCGCACGGCCTCGTAATAGCTTTCGCAGATCATGAAATAGTCTTTGATGATGCGGCGCAGCGGCCCCAGCGCGAAGACGAAGGCGCGCACTGGCGTGTCATCATCAAGACGGACATCAAACAGCAGGCGGTCATGCTCGATGGCGAGGCGCAGCGCAAAGGGACCGCTGGCATCGCCGACACTGTCGCTGACGGGACGGAAACTATTGCCCTCAAGGAGATCCGCAATCGCGACGCGGCGCTCATGATCGGCATTGACGTCGCTCGGGCCGATACTGGCGAGATCCAGATCGATGCGAACAATCCTGTCCGGCGAGGCCACTGTCATTTCCTGTCCTGCTCATGCTCGGGCCGGCGGGTGGCCGGCCAGGGTTCGCTGACATCGGCCAGCACCAGATCAATGCATTCGACATCAAGACGCAGCTCGCCGCCACCGGAAAACACGCAGACCAGCGTGCCGGCCGGCGCTTCGCCGGGTTCGAAGCTGATCGAGAGCAGATTGACCACCGCTTCTTCAGCGCCCTGGCGGATATTCAAAGAGCGCGCGGCCAGAACCTGACCGACCTGGACACCGGTGCGGATGCGCTGCTTGCGCCCGGTCTGTTCCCAGCGAAACCGGTTGAAGACCATGGTGAAGGCGCGCTCGCGGCGGGAAAACTCGAAATCGCCCAGCTGGGCAATAGCATCCTGCAGGGCGGCCGAGACCGGCTCGAGATCGGCCGTATCCAGCGCTGTGAGGCGAAGCGGGGCTTGGTTGCGGCGCAAGATAAATCTCCGTCAGTCGGCCCGGCGCTCGATGCGAGCCCCACAGCCGGACAATTTCGCTTCCAGCCGTTCAAAGCCTCGATCGAGATGGTAGACCCGGTTGACCACGGTTTCGCCCTCTGCCGCAAGCCCGGCGATAACCAGGCTCACCGAAGCGCGCAAATCAGTCGCCATGACCGGCGCCCCGCGCAGCTTCTCGACACCGCGCACAACGGCCTCATTGCCGTGCACGCTGATATCGGCGCCCAGGCGCGTCAGTTCGGGCGCGTGCATGAACCGGTTCTCGAAAATATTCTCGCGGATGACCGACGTGCCGTCGGCGAGCGTCATGACCGCCATGAATTGCGCCTGCGCATCGGTCGGAAAGCCGGGATAGGGCTGGGTCTCGATATCGACCGCCTTCAGCCGGCTGCCGTTGCGCGCCACGCGCACGCCCTCATCAGCCGGCTCGACGGTGACGCCGGCATCGATCATGGCGCGCCATAGAGCCTTGTTATGGGCCCAGTTGGCACCCTGCAGCACGCAGTCGCCACCGGTGGCGGCAACGGCCAGCGCATAGGTCGCCGTCTCGATACGGTCGCCGACGACATGGTGGCGCACGCCGGAGAGTTTCGTCCGGCCCTGGATGCGGATCGTGCTGCTGCCCGCGCCCTCGACGAGTGCTCCCATCGCCGTGAGCATGGCGGCCAGATCGGCAATCTCCGGCTCGCGTGCGGCATTCTCGATCACGGTCTCACCCTTGGCGAGCGCCGCGGCGAGCATGGCGTGCTCGGTGGCACCGACTGAAGCGAAGGGCAGATCAATCTCGCCGCCGACCAGACCGCCGGCCGGGGCCTTGGCGTCGACATAGCCTTCCGAGACTTCGATCTGAGCCCCCAGCGCTTCCAGCGCCTTGAGGTGAAGATCAACCGGGCGGGCCCCGATGGCACAGCCGCCAGGCAGGGACACGCGGGCATGACCCTCGCGGGCCAGAAGCGGGCCGAGCACGTTGAAGGTCGCGCGCATTTTGCGCACCAGGTCGTAAGGCGCGAAAGTATCGCTGATGACGCCGGCATGCAGCAGAAGCTCGGCACCCTCGCCCTCCTCCACCAGCACGCCGAGATTGGCCAGCAAATGGCCCATGAATCGCGAATCCGCCAGGCGCGGCATATTGGTGAGCGTCACCGGTTCATCGGTCAAAAGGGCTGCGGCCATGAGTTTCAGCGCTGAATTCTTGGCGCCGCTGATTGCGATCTCGCCCTCAAGCCGGGCTCCGCCCTGGATGATGATCCGGTCCATTGTCACTCCTCAATCTGTTGAGCGCACATGCAGCCGCCCGAACCCGGCAGGATTATGACCCATGCCGGGGTTTTTCGCTGGCAGGGATTGCAGGTGTTTGTGCAGCGGCGTCCTCGCCTTCGGACGTTTCGGCCGCATCATCCGGCAGGGAGCTACGCTCGGCCTTGCGGCGGCGCAGATTGGTGCGCAGCGCCGCAGCCAGTCTTTCCTCACGGCTCTGCCGCTTGCGGGCGGTGGCGGGTGTACGGGACGGTGTGGTGGGATCGCTCATGCAATTGGTCATGTCGAACGCAGCTCCTCACGTCAAGACGCACTTGGCGGGAGCGCGGCCATGTATTATACGCCCGGCTTCGCGTCGCGACTAAAGCGACCCGGCGCCGCCATAGCTCAGGGGTAGAGCGCGTCATTGGTAATGACGAGGTCCACAGTTCAAATCTGTGTGGCGGCACCATTTCCCCCTCTTTCCCCTGTCACCGCACCCTCGCGGGCAATCCGTCTTGAAGACGGCCTGTCATCGCCATAGATTGCCGCGCACAGGGGCAGGCAGGTGGGGCCAGATGATTTCGGATTTCGGACGCGCCGTAATGGCCCTGCTGCTGGCGAGCGCGTGCGCGGCCGGACTGACAGCCTTCGCCCCCGAGCTGCGTGAAGCAGGCCTGCTTCCGGCGCCGGCACAGCCCGAGCCTGAGCTGGTCTATTCCATCGTCAATATCACCGAAGACTTCCAGGCCCGCACCGCCTGCCCGCTCGACCTGGCCGCTGCGCGCGCCCGCATCGAGGCCGGACTGCGCGCCCAGGCGCTGAAGCCGGTCTTCAGCCCGATTGCCGAGGGGCCCGGCGTCTTCACCCAGGAAGTCATCGCCCGGCCCATTGCCGGCAATGGCACCATGGTCTGCGGCTGGGCGGCGCATGCGACATTCAATGGCCAGCGCGGCCCGCTGCGGCATGACCGGGAGGGGCATTCCTATTCCGGGCTCGAAGCGGCCAGCCTCGATGCCCGCCCGCTTCTGGCGCAACCGGTGCAAGCACGCTAGCGTCCCCTCTTCACGAGCCCGGGATCGCCATGACCGCCCTCTTCCCAGCCAATGAGCCTCACCGCACAGGCATGCTGCCCGTCGAAGGCGGCCATACGCTCTATTGGGAGCAGTGCGGCGCGCCCGGTGGCACGCCCCTGCTGATCCTGCATGGCGGACCCGGCTCGGGGGCATCGGCGAGATTTCGCCAGCTCTTTGATCCGGCCCGCTTCAGCATCACACTCTTCGACCAGCGTAGCTGCGGACGTTCAACGCCGCACCTCTCGCTTGAGGCCAATACGACGGCTGACCTGATCACCGATATCGAGGCCTTGCGGGCGCATCTCGGGATCGAGTCCTGGGTGGTGTTTGGGCCTTCATGGGGCTCCACCCTGGCGCTGGCCTATGCCGAGTCCTGTCCGGAACGGGTCGCTGCACTGGTGGTCGAGGCGATCTTTCTGGCGACACGCGAGGAGCTCGACTGGTGGCATAGCCCCGGCGGTGCGCCGCGCTTCTTCCCGGAGGCCTTCGCCGATTTTATCGCCCCGGTGCCGGAGGCGCATCGTGGCAGCCCGCAAGCAATCATGGACTGGTGTTTCGCGGATATGCAGCGCGAGATCGAGGGCGGCCTCGCCGAGCTGGGCCAGCTGGCTGACCCGTCGATGCCGCTAGCAGAGCTGCGCCGGTCCACCCTCTATCGCTGGACGGAGTATGAGGATCGCCTCTCCTGGCTCGACCAGTCCGCCGAGCTCACCCGGACGGGCCTGGCCGAACGCGGGCCGGCTTTCGTCGCCGCCCATTCTCTGATCGAGGCGCATTATTTCCGCAATGGCTGCTTTCTCGAGCCGGACCAGCTGATCGCCAATGCCGGCAGGCTCGCCGGCCTGCCAATGCACATCCTGCACAGCCGCTATGACATGGTCTGCCCACCCGCTGGCGCGGTGCGTCTGGCGCGCGCCTGCCCGCATGCCACGCTGCACATGGTGCCCGTGAACGGGCATGCGATGACAGATGAGGTGCAGCTGGTGCTGAATGCGGTGATGGCGGGGGTGACGGGCTAGACAAGCTGCGTTGAGCTCTATGAACGTCACCATCTCCGCCCCCGTTGGGGGCACCTCTCCCATCAAGGAAGAGGAGAGAGATAATCGAAGCGGCTTTGCGCACACGCCCTCCTCTTCCCGGGTGGAAGAGGTGGCGGCGCAGCCGACGGAGATGGGGAGACCAACAGGCTGGACCTCTGCTAGGCGGACGCAACGGGCACCCAGGCGTGGATGGCGAGGCTCACACTGCCGCCGGTGAAATCACCACCATTGGCCGTGAGCAGGATCGGTGTGTCGCTGTAAAAGGCCGTCGGACCGATGACGCCGAGATTGCTGGCGCCGGCCGACACCCCCAGCGAGCCGCCGAACTTGCTGGTCTCGCCGGCAATGCCGCAATCGAAGCTGGCTGCGCCGGTGACGGCCTCGCTGGTGCGCACGGAGACGCAGAAGACGACGCTGCGGGCAGGAATCTCGACGCTGGTGACGACGCTGGCCCCCGCGAGCCCGGTGACGGTATCCGCAATGATCACGGCGCGGGTCTTCGCACCGCCGGGTGATTCGACGATGACGCTGTCGGCACCGGCGAGCCGCCAGCTTGTGCCGTCAAAGCGCACATCGCGCCCCTCATCGAGCACATGCGCCCGCCAGCCCGTCCTCGCCGTGATCTCGATCCAGGCGCCGTCGCGGAAAATGGCGAGGCTGCCCGCGGCAAAGCCGGTCCAGTCGGCACCGCTCGCGGCATCCGGGATGATCCAGCACTCACCGTCCGCTGGATCAGTAGGCTGGACGGTCAGGCTGCGGCTTTGCGCCCGTGGCTGGACCAGGGCGTCGAGGGTCAGCAGACTCTCATTCACGATGACATGCTTTTGCGCCTGGGCCGGCATGACCAGCGGCAGGGCGAGATTGGGTGTGGTTTCAGACATGGCAGGTTCTCCAGAGGGTGCGGGAGCATTTTGCGGCGGCTTGTGGGCTGTGGGATAAGCCGTGCGACTGTCCATGCCCGAGCGGCGGACTTGACGTGCCCGCCCGCCGCGCCTTTTCTCCGCCCCTGAACCGACGCACGTCCGCCATCACAGGATGATCATGACCGACACTATCCGCGCCTTTGCCGGGGGATTTCCCGGCCGGACAGACCAGGACTGGCGCACACTGGCTGAAAAGGCCCTGCGCGGCGCTGACTTCGATGAAACGGTCAGCCGCCAGACGATTGACGGCCTGCAGCGTGGGCCGGTCTTCTTCGAACGGCCCGAAGGCACGGCGGCGGTCGATACGGCTGCGCGCGCCCCCTACCTGCCCTGGGGCATGCGCCAGACGCTGGTCGAGGCGACATCCGACGCGGCCAATGCGGCGGCCCTCGATGATCTCATGGGCGGTGTGTCCGAGCTGGAATTGCGGCTCGATCCAACAGGCCAATTCGGTCTCAAGGCCAATGAGCTGGAAACACTCGATGCGGCGCTGAAAGGGGTCGACCTGTCGATGGCGCCGGTACATCTCGACTGCTTGGGCGGCCAGGGCCATCACGCCCACCTTCTTCTGACCCTGTTTGCCCGCCGCCGCATTGATGGCGAGACGCTGCAGGGCGGGCTTGGCCTGTCGCCCCTGGAGCGCACGGCACGTCAGGGCATCCCGCTGGACGCGGAGTGCTTCCCCAAGGCCCGGGCGATCAGCGAGCTGGCGCATGCCGCCTTCCCGGAACTCAAGATTTTCCGCGCCGATGCCGCACTCGCTTTCGAGGCGGGTGGCAGCGAAGTGCAGGAACTCGCCCTGATGGCCGCATCGTGCGCGACCTATATGCGCATCATGCTGGAGGCCGGCCTCTCTGCCGAGGCCGCTGCGCGCGCCATCGAGGCGCGTCTCGCAGCCGATACCGACATTCACCTCACCATTGCCAAGCTGCGCGCCGCGCGTCGGATCTTCGCGCGCATCGCACAGAGCTTCGGGGCCGGGCCGGATGCGCAACGCCTGACCCTGCACGCTCGCACGGCGGGCCGCATGCTGTCGGCGGCAGACCCCTGGACCAATCTGATCCGCAATGCCTGTGCCGGCTTTGCCGCTGCCGCAGGCGGGGCCGATGCGATCACCATCCGGCCCCTCACCGAGGCCAGCGGCCGCCCGACCGGTTTCTCGCGGCGCATTGCGCGCAATCTCCACATATTGCTGGCCGAGGAGAGCCATATCGGCAAGGTCACTGATCCCGCTGCCGGGGCCTATCTGCACGAGACGCTGAGCGATGAGCTGGCGCAATCCGCCTGGGCACTCTTCCAGGAGATCGAGCGGCGCGGCGGCCTCGTCGAGGCGCTGGCCAATGGCTGGCTGCAGGGCGAGATCGCTTCTGTGCGCGAGACGCGTCTGAAACAGATTGCCGACGGCAAGGAGATCATTCTCGGCGTCACCCGGCACCCTGATCCACATCCCAAGGCGGCGGAGACGTCGGGGAAATGGCCCACGGAAGATGCCCCGGCCGGTGCCATGGCCCCTATTCGTCTGCCAGCAGAGTTTGAAGGAGCGGCCTCATGAGCACCTCCCCCGATTTCACGACAATTGAGCTGGGCAGCGTTAGCGGGCCTGCGCCCGCCCGGGGCGAAGACTGGACGCCTGCCGAAGGCATCGCGATCCACACCGCCTACGGCCCCGCCGAGAGTGATAGCATCGACTTCATCCACTCCGTCCCCGGCGCAGCGCCCTTCGTGCGCGGCCCCTACCCGACCATGTTCCTGCAGCGGCCCTGGACGATCCGGCAATATGCCGGTTTCTCGACCGCCGAGGATTCCAACGCGTTTTACCGGCGCAATCTGGCTGCCGGGCAGAAGGGTCTCTCGGTCGCCTTCGATCTGGCAACGCATCGCGGCTATGATTCAGACCATCCGCGCGTTGCCGGCGATGTCGGCATGGCCGGTGTGGCCATCGATTCCATCTATGACATGCGCACCCTGTTCGACGGTATTCCGCTCGACGAGATGAGCGTCTCGATGACGATGAATGGCGCGGTCCTGCCCATCCTGGCGCTCTATATCGTCGCTGCCGAGGAA